>Ga0102589_1000539_pt1 | contig 73979 bp, 74 predicted proteins | sample AraplaMF_Col_mLB_FD_76858 | JGI IMG/M metagenome (GOLD analysis project Ga0102589, IMG submission 76858) | Arabidopsis root microbial communities from the University of North Carolina, USA - plate scrape MF_Col_mLB | ecosystem: Host-associated > Plants > Roots > Endosphere | place: USA...
AAAATCCACTGTATAAATTTCCGAGCGTAAATAAGTTTGGAATTGCTGCTCTATACAAAATCTGATCCCTTGCTTTCTGTAATAAATTCTTAATTAGTGTATGAAAGTTTACTTATTTTATCATAACATAAATTTCTTTCGACGTACGAAAAAATTCCCATTTTGTGAAAGATTTCATAACGTGAAACCCTCATTTAGCTTAATGGTGGGATTCGATAAAGTGAGGGTTGAGCTAAGGGAGAGAGAGGGGTGCTAGATAAGATCGTCATGTTTATGAAAGAGTAAAGATTTAATTAAGAAAAAAGAAACCTCAAGTTGTTATCATTTGAGGTTTCTTTGAAATTTATTCAAATTTAGTTATCATTGATCCTGTTTTATATGTATTGTTAGGATCAAATCGTAATAAATCTCCATATATAAGTTTGTCGGAATAATTTAATTCTGTTTTTGCTTTTTCAATATATGGCTGGCAAATTGCTGAATCAATAGGTTCACCTGTGCTTTTTTTATAGCACATATTCTTTGTATAAACATAATCGTTTGTTACGAAACTACCATCACGCATAATCATAAGTGGATCTTCATTTTTTATAAATAAATCAGTACCAAATTCAATGGATTGGTTTGTTTTGATACCAAGTAAATGGAGCAATGTTGGTTTTAAATCGATTTGTCCAGATACTTTGGGAATGATTTTTCCTTCTTGACCAGGAACGTGAATAATAAGTGGTACACGTTGCAGCTGCATTGAATCAAATGGAGTTATGGATTCTTTACCGAGAAACTGTGCCATCGCAGTATTATGGTTTTCAGAAATACCATAATGATCTCCATAAATAACTATAACTGAATTATCATATAGCCCCTCTTCTTTTAATCGATTGATAAATAGTTTAAGAGCTTCGTCTGTATAGCGAACGGTTGGGAAATAACGATTGAATACACCACTCTCAGAATTATACTCATTAATGTATTGATCTTCTGGATTTAAAAGAAATGGGAAATGATTTGTTAATGTAATAAATTTTGTGTAAAACGGTTGTGGCAAGGATTTAAGCTTTGAAATCGATTGTTCAAAGAACTCTTTATCTTTTAGTCCCCAACCAACAGACATTTGTTCTGTTCCTGTATAATCATTGAGGTTAAAATAACGATCGTATCCGAGTGCTGGATACATTACATCCCGATTCCAAAAGGTTTTATCATTTGAATGAAATACAGCGGAATAATATCCGTATTTTTTTAACTGTTCAGGAGTTGCTGTGTATTCATTTTTTGCATGCGTAAAGAATACAGAGCCGCGGTCTAATGGGTATAATGAATTTTCTACAATAAATTCGGCATCGGATGTTTTTCCTTGTCCAGTTTGATGATAAAAGTTATCGAAGTAATAACTATCTTTTATAAATTGATTTAAAAATGGAGTAATTTCTTTTCCATTTATTTTTTTGTTGATAACAAAATTTTGTGTGGATTCCATTGAAATTAAAATGACGTTCTTTCCTTTTGCAGCTCCGAATAAATTTTTATCAACTTGTTTATCTTTTGAATTCACATAGTTTTTAATTTCAGAAAAACCGTCTCCACTTGCAAATACACGCTCTGCAGAAGATTTAGACTGAAGTGTAATGTCAAATAGGTGATACGTGTATAAACCTAGATTTTTCACAACAGTTTGACGATCAAAAGAGTGTGAAAATAACTGTGGCTTATGAATGACAGAAACAATAACTTGCAATGCTAATAGAGCTGTTACACCACTAAAAAAGGTTCGTTTTTCAGAGCGGGACAGCGGTGTGTTATCACAAAAGTTCGGGAACTTACGTGAAATAAAAATTAAGATCATCGCATCTGCAAATAGAAGTAATGTTTTGTACGTAAATAGTTCTTTAATACTTGTTCCTAAATCAGCCATGTTATTTGTTTGGAATAGAACAGGGAATGTGACAAAGTCATTATAAAATCCATAAAACATTGCATTTCCAAATAAAATAAATGACAGCAAAAAGCTTATTCCAATAATAATTCGATTTCGATATTTTGATGCTAATAAAGCTAGACCAAAAAATAAAAGCAATGAAGCAATTGGATTAAACAAAAGCATCATTTCTTCGAAGAAGCTATCAATTTTAATATCGAAGGCTAGCTTGTACACAATATATGTTTTGATCCATAATAAAACGACTGCAACAAGTGCAAATCGTAATTTTGGGAACAAATGTTGTAACATAATATACTCCTCTCCTATACTTATGACAGTTATAGTGATTGTACCTTACTGAATAGAAGTTTCACTATATATACGAACAGCCCTATATGATTATGATTATTATACTATGTGTACTATTATACGAGAACAAAGCGGGATTGTGGATGATTTTTGTAATAATCGAGTAGAAAAAGAGAAGTGGGAGAAAATAAAATGAAACTTTAATTCATGGATGCTGATCCATTGATTAAAATAATGGGATGAAAACGTTGCGTAAGAATATGGAGGTTGTAATGAAAAAGTTACTTTGTTTAGCATTATGTAGTGTTTTTATATTATTTTCTTCTCCAGCAGCGATTGCAGCACAATATGATGTACCTTTAATGGAGGATGCCCTCTATTCTGTATTGTTTCCAAAAATAAACGCTGCGATTGAAAAGAATTATGGAAAACTAAAGCCATATGATTGTCCCAAAATCGTGAGTTTAAAAAAAATTTATAGTGGTACATATGTATTTCAAGCTGTAATTGAAGTGACAAAATATGAAGTTAAAAGGGGAAAGGTGCTTCCGCCATTTGAAAAAATAAGAATTACGTTTGATAATGATGAGGGAGAATGGACTGTGAAAAAAATAGATATAAAGCGCTTGCCGAATGATACGAAATTAAATTGTAAAAAATTAATGTAAAAAATTGTTTGACAAATAAATTATTCGTTTGGTATTGTTAATACCAATATAAGCTGTTTGAAAATTAAATAGTATTACCTCATCTACTCTCAAAGGTAGAGGCCGCGATAGGAAAGAGTAAGCTATGGGAGATTTAGTGGAATCTGTGATCATAGATTGAAAGGGACTATTGCCGAAATATAAGATTGACCACATCATTCATATATTGGGACTACATTGAATAAATGTAGTACTGTCATAAAATTTTATTTTATGGAGAGCTATTTGGAGATGTTGATGCGGTTTCTTATTTGAGAAGATAACAACTCGTTTATTTTTTCATGATATATGATTCCTAATAAGAAACGCGTGTGAACATTGTTCCGCGCGTTTTTTGTTTATCCAAAAGCGTGCTGCAATGAATAGAAGACTGGGGTTATAAGTTGTAGAGGGAATAAGGGAGGAATTCAAATGTATTTACACGGCACAAGCCGAATCAATGAGCAAGGACACTTAGAAATTGGAGGATGCGATACAGCGCAACTAGCTAAACAATATGGAACACCACTTTATGTATACGATGAGGCTTCTATTCGTGAAAAATGTCACGCGTTTCATCGTGCTTTCCAGGAAAGTGGATTCTCTTATCAAGTAGCGTATGCAAGTAAAGCGTTCTTGTGCATGGAGATGTGCCGAGTAGCTCGTGAAGAAAATATGTCGTTAGATGTTGTTTCTGGCGGTGAATTGTATACTGCTCTGCAGGCGGGCTTTCCTGCATCGCGCATTCATTTTCATGGTAATAATAAGACCGAAGAAGAAATCATAATGGCACTACAAGCAGATATTGGATGCTTTGTAGTAGACAATTTCTTTGAAATGGAAGTATTACATGATTTAGCACAGCAGTATGGAAAAATTGTAAATATATTAATTCGAGTTACACCTGGGGTAGAGGCACATACGCATGAATATATTACAACAGGGCAAGATGATTCGAAATTTGGTTTTGGGGTTTCTACTGGCCAGGCAATGCAGGCAATTCAAATAGCGTTAGGAAAATCAAATTATAATGTGTTAGGCATTCATTCGCATATTGGGTCACAAATTTTTGAAACAGCAGGATTTGTTCGGGCGATTGAAGTATTGTATAACTTTTTAGAAGAAATAAGAGAACAGACTGGTTATGTTGTAACGGTGTTAAACGTCGGTGGAGGTTTTGGGATTCGATATACGGAAGCTGATACACCACTTACACTTGAAACATATGTGCATGCTGTCACTGATGCAGTGAGAGAACAATTTACACGAAATAATTATCCCCTTCCTGAAATATGGATTGAACCAGGTCGTAGTATCGTTGGGGATACAGGAACAACAATTTATACAGTAGGAGCTGTAAAAAATATTCCTGGTATTCGTAAATATGTGTCAGTCGATGGTGGAATGACAGATAATTTAAGACCAGCTTTATATGGAGCACGTTATGAGGCGATCTTAGCAAATCGAGGGAAAGCAGCGGCTGAAGAAGTTGTTTCAATTGCTGGAAAGTGTTGTGAGAGTGGGGATATGCTTATTTGGGATATAGAATTGCCACAAGTTGCTCCAGGAGATCTGTTAGCAATTTCTTGTACAGGAGCATATGGATATTCTATGGCGAACAATTATAATCGCATTCGTAGACCAGCTGTAGTATTTGCAAAAGATGGAGCGTCGCAAGTTGTTGTTGAACGTGAAACATATGAAAATATAATTGGGAACGATCGCATACACATAAAAGAGCTTGTGTAATCAATAAGAAGGAGTTGCTTAGACTGAGCAACTCCTTTAAAAAAGAAAAAATATAAAATATATCGGAAAACTAGGATTGAAAAAAATCAGAATTATGATAAAATACAGATACAAAGCTTATCAAGAGAAGCGGAGGGAACTGGCCCTACGAAGCTCAGCAACCTGCTTATGAAAGCAAGGTGCTAAGTCCAGCAAAATGGCATCCATTTTGAAAGATAAGGTAAAATATATTACCGAACAGTCTTTTCGAAATGGAAAAGATTTTTTTTATGAATAAAAAGGGGGGCTGTTCGTGGGAGTACGTGGACATTTTGACGAAGTAGCTGAGAAAATTCAAACGATGCTTGCAGGTATGAAATATGGTTCCATTACAATTGTTGTGCAAGATGGAAAAGTGATTCAGCTTGAGAAAAGTGAAAAAGTACGCTTAAAGTAAAAAGCGCTGACTAGAAAAACTAGAGGCGGTTTTAATCTATTTTATTAGGTTAAAACCGTCTTTTTGTGTTATAGGGGGAAATAACATGCTGACGTATGAAACGTGGAAAGAGGATTTCGTTTCTTTTTCTGAGGAAGATGAAACGAAGGGAGCATTACAAGTATTAGAATGGGCTTATAAACATTATGAGGATGATATTGTATACGCATGTAGCTTTGGTGTAGAGGGGATGGTGTTACTACATCTTATAAATCAAGTAAATCCATCTGCAAACGTTGTATTTTTGGATACAAACGTTCATTTTCAAGAAACATACGATTTAATTAAGCGAGTGCGCGAAAGGTTTCCGAATCTCAAAATTACTGAAAAACAACCCTCGCTAACGCTTGAAGAGCAAGCAAAGGAGCATGGGGATAATCTGTGGGAGCATAATCCCAATCTTTGTTGTAAATTAAGAAAAATTTTACCGCTGGAAGAGTCTTTATCAAGTGGGAAATCTTGGATATCGGGACTAAGAAGGGAACAATCTGAAACACGTAAACATACAAGATTTATCAATCAAGATCATCGCTTTCAATCTATTAAAATTTGTCCACTCATTCATTGGACGTGGAAGGAAGTGTGGCGTTACGTATTTAAGCATCATTTACCGTATAATCCGCTGCACGACGTTGGGTATCCAAGTATAGGTTGTGAAAAATGTACATTGCCTATTGGAGAAGGAGGAGATTCCAGAGACGGACGATGGGCTGGAAAGTCGAAAACGGAATGTGGCCTTCATTATCAATAAGAATTTAAGCACTTTTAAATATATGTGAAAGAGGCGGACAGGAAAATGAGTAAAACAAACATATTAGTAAATCGCGTTGATGAATCATATGAAATAAAGGGAGTTACAAAAGAAATTGAATTAGACCAAATGGCTTTAAGTGATTTAGAGCTTCTTGCAGTAGGTGGTTATAGCCCCCTTACAGGATTTTTAGGGAAAGAGGATTATCAATCTGTAATAGAAACAATGCGCCTAGTAAAAGGGAGTGTATGGAGTATCCCTATCACACTACCAATAACGGAAGCAAAGGCGAAGCAATTAAAAATTGGTGAAGAGGTTCGTCTTGTCAAAGAGGGAATCACGTATGGTGCCATTCAAATAGAAGATATTTTTACACCGGATAAAGAGAAAGAAGCGTTGCTTGTCTATAAAACCACTGATATTGCCCATCCAGGTGTGAAAAAATTATATGATAGACCGAATATTTATGTTGGAGGAACAATCACGCTTGTAAAGCGTTTTAAAAATGATAAGTTTGCTTCTTATCACTTAGATCCAAGCGAAACTCGTGCAGAATTTAAAAAGCGAGGTTGGAAAACGGTAGTAGGTTTTCAAACAAGAAACCCTGTCCACCGTGCACATGAGTATATTCAAAAGTCTGCACTGGAGATTGTAGACGGCTTATTTTTGAATCCGCTTGTTGGTGAAACGAAATCAGATGATATTCCAGCTGATGTGCGTATGGAAAGTTATGAAGTGCTGTTGAAAAATTATTATCCGAGTGATCGTGTCTTTTTAAGTGTTTTTCCAGCGGCAATGCGTTATGCGGGACCACGTGAAGCGATATTTCATGCGCTAGTTAGAAAAAACTTTGGCTGTACACACTTTATTGTCGGACGTGATCATGCGGGGGTAGGTAATTATTATGGCACGTACGAAGCGCAAGAGATTTTTGCGAACTTTACAGTAGATGAGTTAGGGATTACACCACTCTTTTTTGAACATAGTTTTTACTGTACCAAATGTGAAGCGATGGCTTCTACGAAAACGTGTCCACATAGTAAAGATGACCATGTTATTTTATCTGGTACAAAAGTACGAGAGATGTTACGAAATAGAGAAATTCCGCCAAGTACATTTAGCCGTAAAGAGGTGATAGAAATATTAATTCATGGTTTGCAAAAAGAAGTCGTTACAAAATAAGGAGAGAGTAAGATGGGAAGAAATATTACTTGGCATACAGCATCTGTTTCAAAAAAAGAAAGACGGAAGAAAAGTGATCACCACAGTTTTGTGCTCTGGTTCACTGGATTATCAGCTTCTGGAAAATCAACAGTAGCCAATGTGGTTGCTAAAAAGTTGTTCGAAAGAAATATAGGGAATTATGTACTCGATGGCGATAATATTCGTCATGGTTTAAATAAAGATTTGGGCTTTTCCGAAAGTGATCGGACAGAAAACATTCGTCGTATTGGTGAAGTGGCGAAGTTATTTGTAGATCAAGGGACAATTGTATTAACAGCATTTATTTCACCATTCCGAGTGGATCGTCAGCAAGTACGCGATATTCTTGAAACGGACGAATTTATCGAAGTGTTTGTAAAGTGTCCAATAGAAGAATGTGAGAAACGTGATCCGAAAGGACTCTATAAAAAAGCGAGGCAAGGCGATATTAAGCAATTTACTGGTATTGATTCGCCGTATGAGGAGCCTGTAGAGGCAGAAGTGGTAGTAGAAACAAATCTTTATTCAATCGAACAATGTGCAGAACAAATTATTGGTTACTTACAAGAGCGTAGCTTTATATAGGGGGAATAAAAATGAGTTATGAAAAAGTGTGGGCAAACAATGAAAAGTTAAATGCTACAGAGAAAAAGAAATTAGAAAAAGACGGGTTAGAAATTTTTAAAGCGATTCCGTATTATGCTGAACATGGATTTGATTCTATTCCAAAAGAAGAATGGGATTCATTTAAATGGGCGGGGTTATATTTACAGCGGCCAAAAGAAGCGGGATATTTTATGATGCGCGTGAATATTCCTTCTGGTATTTTAACGAATGAACAAGTGGAGGTATTGGCTTCGATTGCGGAAGATTATGGTCGTGATGTTCTGGATATTACTACAAGGCAGGCGATTCAATTCCATTGGCTTGAAATTGGTCAAATACCAGATATTTTTGACCGATTAGAAAAAGTAGGATTATCATCAGCTGGAGCTTGCGGTGATATTACAAGAAATATCATTGGGAATCCTCTTGCTGGTATTGATGGTGACGAATTATTTGATACAGCACCAATTGTAAAAGAAGTGTATGAGTTCTTCCAACATAATGAAGAATTCTCGAATTTACCTCGAAAATTTAAAATGTCAATCAGCACAAATGTATATAATGCAGCAAATGCTGAAATTAACTGTGCTGCCTTTATTCCAGCTACAAAAGAGATTGATGGAAAAACAGTGGAAGGATTTCATTTACGAGTAGGCGGAGGATTATCTGCCCGTCCGTATTTAGCGCAAGAGCTAGATTTGTTCATCCTTCCTGAGCAAGTGAAAACAGTAGCGATTGCAATTGCTACAGTTTTCCGTGATTTCGGATATCGTGAAAAACGACATTTAGCACGTTTGAAATTCTTAGTTGCCGATTGGGGACCGGAAAAATTTAAAGACAAATTATTAGAATATACAGGGCCTTTACATGATAAAGGAAAAGATGCTTTAAAAGGGTGGAACGCGGGTTATTTCTACGGTGTTCATAAGCAAAAACAAGGTGATTTATCATACGTTGGTTTTAACGTACCTGTTGGACGTTTACATTCTGAGGAGTTCTTTGAAATTGCTAGAATTGCGAAACAGTACGGAAATGGAGAGATTCGTACATGTAATTCCCAAAATTTAATCATTCCGAATATTACGAAAGAAAATGTGGAGGGACTGTTAAAAGAACCTTTATTTGAATCTATTTCTGCAAGTCCAAAATCTTTTATAGGATATGCAGTATCGTGTACAGGGATTGAATATTGTAACCTTGCATTAGTGGAAACGAAAGAAAGACTACGTAATATTGCAGATTATTTAGATACGCAGCTTGTTTTAGATGTTCCGGTTCGTATTCATATGGTAGGGTGTCCAAATTCATGTGGGCAAAGACAAATTGCAGACATTGGTTTGCAAGGGGTGAAATTGAAAACGAAAGAAAAAGGAATTGTGGAAGCGTTTGAAATTTATGTAGGTGGTACGTTATTAGATGGTGGCGTCTATAACCAAAAATTAAAAGGGAAAATTGATGGGGAAGACCTTCCAAATGTTCTTGTATCATTTTTAACATATTTTAAAGAGCATAAACTGCCAGCTGAAACATTTTATGAGTTTGTTGGACGCATTGGTATAGAAGATTTACAATCCGCGTTAAATGTTATTTTAGAAGAAGTGATTGCATCATAGGGGGGAGGGCAATATGGATTTATATCGTTTTGAAGCAGTATTGGAAAATGGTGTTATTCCTGTAGTAGTTGTTGCACAAAGTGAAGAACAGGCATTTAGACTTGTGGAAGTAGAATTAGAGAAGTATTTTTTACCGCTGCCAGAAGTTAAGGAAATCTCTCTATATGAAAAAAAGAAGATTCGAAAAGGGGCAGCATTTGTCATTCATGAGCAAGAGACGTCGTAATACAAAATATTGGAAAGTTGGTAGAAAACGAGTGGAAATCCCACTTTGTTCTTTATAGTCATGACGTAAATGTCAGTAAATCAAAATGGGTATATATTGAAACTTCCATTCGTAATAGGGATGGAAGTTTCACTTTATAGTAGAAATGAGGAGAGATGATGGGAAAAGTATATATTGTTGGCGCAGGGCCGGGAGATCCAGATTTAATTTCTGTAAAAGGAGTCAAGTGTATCAAGCAAGCAGATGTCATTTTATATGATCGTCTTGTAAATAAAGAATTACTTTCTTATGCAAAGCCAAATGCAGATTTAATATATTGCGGGAAGCTCCCAAACTATCACACGATGAAACAAGAAACAATTCATGCGTTTCTTGTTAAATATGCGAAAAAAGGGAAAATTGTAACGCGCTTAAAAGGTGGGGATCCATTTGTATTTGGAAGAGGGGGAGAAGAAGCTGAAGTATTAGCGAAGCAAGGTATTCCATTTGAAATTGTACCTGGTATTACAGCTGGGATTGCTGCTTCAGCATATGCAGGTATTCCTGTTACTCATCGAGACGCGAGCGCGAGTTTTGCTGTTGTGACAGGGCATCGAAAAGATGGTGCTGAAGAAGAAGTGAAGTGGGAAAACTTAGCGAAAGGGGTCGACACGCTTGCTGTTTATATGGGAGTAAGTAATCTTCCTTATATATGTGAACAACTTTTGAAACATGGAAAAGAGGAAGATACACCTGTTGCTATTGTGGAGTGGGGAACTACATCATCTCAGCGAACTATTACAGGAACGTTGGGAACAATTGTAACGATTGCCGGGAATGAGCAGATTCAAAATCCGAGTATGATTGTGATTGGGGAAGTTGTTCGTTTTCGTGAAAAAATTCATTGGTTTGAACAACAGGCTGATACTACGTATCCAGTAAGTGGAGTGTTATAAAATGAAAGCTGTATTATATATATGCCATGGAAGTAGGCTCCGAGAGGCGAAAGAGGAAGCAATAGATTTTGTTTCTTCTTGTATGAATCGTGTGTCAGCTCCTATTCAAGAGCTGTGCTTTTTAGAGTTAACAAGGCCTTCTATTTCAGAAGGGTTTGCCGCTTGTGTAAGAAGAGGAGCAACAGAAGTTGTTGTTGTTCCTGTTTTTTTATTAGCAGCAGGGCATGTGAAAGAAGATATTCCAAATGAATTGAAAAAACTGCAAAATAAATATCCGCACATTGCAATTACTTATGGAAATCCGTTTGGTGTTTCAGAACCCCTTGTATCAGCTACGTACGAGGGAAGTGGCATTAAAGTTTCTGAAAGCGAAGTGACTTTATTACTTGTCGCAAGAGGAAGTAGTGATCCTAGGGCATTAGAAGATATGAAACGTATTGCTTCTTTGTTTGAAAAAGAAGAGAAAGTTAAAAAGGTAGAAGTATGTTATTTAGCTGCAGCAGAACCGCGATTTGAAGAAAAGTTAAAAGAAGTTGTAAAACGAGCTAATGAGAACATCGTCGTTCTTCCTTATTTATTATTTACAGGATTGCTAATGAAACATATTGAACGAGAAGTTCGCAATTATAGTAATTTGAATATATATGTAAGTCCTTATTTGGGAAGAAATCATGTGTTTCAAGAGGTATTGATCCAGAAGACGGAAGAAATTTTAAGGGGAGATGAACGTGTATCCACTTACAGTTCGAATTACAAATAAACGAGTTATTGTCATTGGTGGTGGACGAGTAGCGTCATATAAAATAGCTCCTTTACTAAAAGAAGGAGCGGATATAGTTGTAGTGAGTCATGATTTAGATCCGAGCTTAGTGAAGCTTGTAGAATCAAAGCAAATTCGTTGGTTTCAAAAGGACTATGAAAAAAGTGATTTAGAAGATGCATTTTTAGTAGTAGCAGCTACAAGTGATGCGATATTAAATGAACATATTGCACAAGATGCATCATTAAACCAGCTTGTTAATGTAATTACTAACCCTGAAAGTGGAAATGTTCATTTTCCAGCGACTATTCATAGAGGGAAGCTCAATGTTGCTGTTTCTACTGGAGGTGCAAGTCCAAAACTTGCGAAAAAAATTCGAGATGATATTGCGGAAAAATATGATGATGTGTATGAAGGGTACCTTGATTTTTTATATGAGGCGAGAATGAAGGTGAAGAAATTGTCTCTAGAAAAAAGAAGACAGCACATTTTATTACAAGAAGTGTTGAAGTCTGAGTACATTCAAAATCCGCAAAAAAGGGAAAGATTTTTACAAGAGTTAGATGAAAGGGGATATAAAAGAATAGATTAAATACTTCTTTACAAACATAGCAATCTACTCTATAATCACTAGTAACTTCAATATATGAAATCGATGAGCAAGAAGAGTACGTATATTTGATGCGTTCAGAGAGCTGGGATAAGGTGTGAGCCCGGTACGATAAAATATACAGAATGGGCTTGCGAGAGGTATGCTGAACATTTTAGTAGGCAGCCCGGGTTCCGCCGTTAAAAGGATAGGGTATCGGATGTTTCCTGTACCTGAACAAGTGGGATTGTTTAATCCAATTGAGGTGGTACCACGGTATTCTATTACATATATCGTCCTCTACATGCATAGTAGCGTGTAGGGGACTTTTTTATTTTCTAAAGGAGGTGTGCGAGTATGAAATGAAAGTGTATAATTAATAAAAGTGTAAATATTCAGAAAAGGGGATTTTATCATGAAAGAAACACAGCAATGGACGTCGAAAATAGGTTTTGTACTCGCAGCAGCCGGAGCCGCAGTAGGACTTGGAGCGATATGGAAATTTCCATACGTTGCAGGTAATGGTGGAGGAGGAGCATTTTTCCTAGTCTTCTTATTATTAACTTTGTTTATTGGTATGCCTCTTCTTATAGCTGAGTTTGTTATAGGTCGTAGTACACAAAAAGAAGCGGTTACTGCATATAAATTGTTAGTACCAAATAGTAAATTATATCCATGGATTGGTCGTATGGGCGTTGTTACTTGTTTTAGTGTATTATCCTTTTATAGCGTCGTAGGTGGATGGATTTTATTATATCTATATTATAGTGTGACAGGGGATTTTTGGAGCGGGGCAGTTGAATATGGAAAATTGTTTGAACAAACAATTTCGAATCCTGCTAGTGCAGTAGGCGCTCAGCTGATCTTTATGCTTTGTACTATTTTCGTTGTAAGTAAAGGTGTAGAAAAAGGAATCGAAAAAGCAAGTAAGTATATGATGCCGCTATTATTTATTTTGTTTATTGCTATTATTATCCGTTCTCTTACACTTGATGGCGCATGGGCCGGGGTAGAGTTTTTCTTAAAACCTGATTTTTCAAAGTTAACAGCAGATACGATTTTATATGCGATGGGACAATCTTTCTTCTCGTTAACGGTAGGAGCCTCTGTGATGGTAACGTATAGTTCGTACTTAAAGAAGGAGGAGCATTTAGCGAAATCAGCAACATCCATCGTAAGTTTAACTGTTTTTATTACAGTACTTGCAGGTTTAGCGATTTTCCCGGCGATCTTTGCATTGGGGGTTAAACCAACAGAAGGACCGGGATTACTGTTTATCGTTCTTCCTGCTGTATTTGCGAAAATACCATTCGGACAATTTTTCTTTATTATGTTTTTAATTTTATTCTTCTTTGCAACTTTAACTTCTGCAATCTCGATGCTTGAAATTGTTGTCGCGTCTGTAGCGAAAGATAATGAGAAGAAACGTCCTTCAGCATCATTTATTATCGGATTACTCATTTTTGCCGTTGGAATTCCGTGTGCTCTATCATTTGGTGTTATGAGTGATGTAAAAATCTTTGGGAAAACATTTTTTGACTTAGTAGATTTTACGGTAAGTAATGTATTGCTGCCGTTAGGAGTACTAGCGATTTCATTGTTTGTGCCAAATAAAATGAGTAAAGATTTATTAATGAAGGAGTTAGAAGTTACAGAAACAAAAGGAAAAACATTATTTAACGTGTGGTTTTTCTTGTTACGCTATATTATTCCAGTAACAGTAGTAATTGTATTTTTGAATGCAATTGGTGTGTTTCAAATGTTTACAAAATAAAAAGGCGAGGGGGATTCCCTGCCTTTTTATTTTATCCCGCTATTCGCGGACAGTAATACTCTCGTTGGTTAAAGTTTCACTTTATTGTGATGTAGATGTTTGTAATAAACGAGTATATGTCTTATAAGCTGTAGCAATTGATATAACGGAACCAATTAAAAATAGGATCGCACTACCAAGCGTAAATAATCGGCCAACATATGTTTCTTTGGCTTCTTGTAGTTCTGCTTGTTGTTCTATATTCATGTGTATCCCCCCAGATGAATAGGCATTTTGTTTTAGTTTATGTAAAATGCCTATAAAGTGTTAAAAACAAAGGGGCTTATAATAAAGAATATAATTTGGACATAAATAAAAAAACTCGGTATGCACCGAGTTTTTTATTTATAATCCGATATAAGGAGAAGGATCAACGGCATTTGTTTTACCTACATTCCATTCACCGATATGAAGTTCGAAGTGTAAATGCTGTCCGAAAGATTGGCCAGTGTTTCCCATGAATCCTAATTGTTCGCCTTGTTTTACAGTTTGTCCGTTCGATACAGAACGACTGCTCATATGAGCGTATACTGTTGTATAAGTTTTACCATTGATACGATGTGATAAATACACGACATTTCCGTAACTGGATGACATCTCGGAACGAATGACAACGCCATCAGCAGCTGCAATAATTGGAACTGTTCCGGAAGCAGCGATATCAATTCCTTTATGGTTATCTAAAGAACGTGCGCCGAATCCAGATGTTTTTGAACCGGCTGCTGGCTTAATAAATCCACCTTTGTTTGTATCTTGTGGTGTTGGAGCAGCTTCTGAAGATGTAGTAGCTTGTTTCAAAGTTTCCTCTACCTTACGTGCCTCTTCAGCTTTCCGAGCTTCTTCTGCGCGTTTTTCTTCTTCAATCGCCTTTTGAACAGCTTGACGTTGATTTTCTAAAATACTTTTTGATTCTTCTAATCCTTCAATCTCAGAATCTACTTTTGATACTTTGGTATGTAAATCGTTAATAAGTGTCTGTTGTTCTTGTTGGTTTTTCTGAAGTTCTTGTTGTTTTTGCTCCAATTGTTGCTCGGATTCTTTTAGTTGTTGTTCTATTTTTTCAACGGCCTCTTTTTCTGCCTTTACAGTTTCTTGATCAGTTGTTTGCTTTTTTACGATGTCTGTGTCGTTATTTAAAATTAAACTAACAGAATACACATTATCGACAAGGTCGGCAAAATTGTTTGAGTTCATCAATACTTCAGTTATGATGTTTGTTCGTGGTTTCTCTTGCATAGATTGTAGTCGTTGTTTAATGACATCTTGGCGAGTGTCAATATTAGTTTGTAATTGCTCAATATGTTTCTTTTTTTCAGCAATTGTTTGTTGTGTTTTACTAATTTCTTTTTTTGTATCGTTTAATTCAGTTTCGTTTTTATTAATAGAAGTCGTTAAATCATCGATTTTTTTCTGTAATTCTTGTATTTCTTTTTCAATTTGTTCTTTCTCTGCTGATTTGTCCTGTAATTCTTGTTGATTGCCTTCTAACTCGGCTTGAATATTAGATAATTTATCTTGACTTGTTTCTGCATATGCTGGTGATAGCAAAGGAGAAACAAAAATAGTCCCTGCGGCTAAAACGCTGAAAGTTGCAAATTTCTTCTTCATTGTTGTCTAGCTCCCTTCTCTATGAATGTATATATCATAAGGAGAAGAAGAGTGTCTATTGTTGTAATCATAATGTAAAGGAAATTTTATAAAATTGCTAAGATTTGTCGGAATTTAGCATGATTTGGAGGAGTTTGTCATCAGTTTGAAACTATGTAATGGGATCCAAAATCGGATTTTAAAATTTTTTTGATGTGAAACGAGTGAGAAATGTTGGCATTTTTCATAATGAAATCGTTTTTTTGAAACCTATAAATCACTAGTGAGGAATCGTTCTCATGTTAGGTTTTCTGACATGGGTTTTGTTTTTGTCAAGAAAATTATTTGTATTCATGCAAAGTTATTTTGTTGTCAGATTTAATTTTATGATTTATCATTTTAAACAGGGACAAATGTAGTGAATTGTCGAATAATATGTAATACTCTTAATTTCACTGTTTCATAACAAACGAGAAAAATAGAGTAAAAGCATCTAAGAAGGGGGTTGCAGCAAGTATGAAAAGAATTGGACTTGCATGGCAAATTTTAATAGGTCTTGCGCTGGGTATTGCGGTAGGGGCGATTTTTTATGGCAATACAGCAGTTGTAGGATACTTACAACCAATTGGTGATATTTTCATTCGATTAATTAAAATGATTGTTGTACCAATTGTCGTAGCGAGCATCGTTGTTGGTGTTGCTGGCGTAGGTGATGTAAAGAAGCTTGGACGATTAGGCGGAAAAACAATTATTTATTTTGAAATCATTACAACAATTGCAATCGTTGTAGGCCTACTGGTAGCGAATATTTTCCAACCAGGACAAGGCGTAGATATGAGTAAATTAACAAAGACAGATATTTCTAAATATACACACACGACAGAACAAGTACAGAGTCACTCTTTTGCAGATACATTTGTAAACATTGTTCCGACAAATATTGTGAAATCTCTAGCTGATGGTGATATGCTTGCTATCATTTTCTTCTCTGTACTATTTGGTTTAGGCGTTGCAGCAATTGGTGAAAGAGGAAGACCAGTTCTTCAATTTTTCCAAGGTGTGGCAGATGCGATGTTTTATGTAACGAACCAAGTTATGAAATTTGCACCGTTTGGTGTATTTGCTTTAATTGGTGTTACAGTTTCTACATTTGGTCTATCGTCATTAATCCCATTAGGGAAATTGCTCATTGTCGTATATGGAGCAATGATTTTCTTCGTTGTCGTTGTATTAGGCTTGACAGCGAAAATATTCGGAATTAATATTTTCCAATTCTTCAAGATTTTGAAAGATGAACTTATTTTAGCATATTCTACTGCAAGTTCAGAAACGGTTTTACCGAAAATTATGGAGAAAATGGAGAAGTTTGGTTGTCCAAAAGCAATTACTTCTTTCGTTATTCCGACAGGCTATTCGTTTAACTTAGATGGATCTACATTATATCAAGCAATTGCAGCAATTTTCTTAGCGCAAATGTATGGTATTGATTTATCAATTTCGCAGCAAGTTACATTATTGCTTGTATTAATGGTGACATCTAAAGGGATTGCGGGTGTACCAGGCGTATCATTCGTTGTATTGTTAGCAACACTTGGCACAGTAGGTATTCCGCCGGAAGGCTTAGCATTTATCGCAGGTATTGACCGTATTTTAGATATGGCTCGTACAGCAGTTAACGTAGTTGGTAACTCTTTAGCAGCTGTTGTTATGTCTAAGTGGGAAGGTCAATATGATGAAGCAAAAGGACAAGCTTATCTAAAAGAACTTTCAGAGAAGCGAGCAGCTTAATTGGTAATGAATAAAGCCCTCACAATAGAGTGAGGGCTTTTCTGCATAGAGAATGGAGAGGGAATAATGAAAAGAAAGTATGGGGATGGTTCTTCTTGGAATCGGTTAATAGAGAAAACATATGAAGTAAAGGCAATAGAGCAAGGTATGTTAGGTATATTGCGTATACAAAAGGTAAAAGAGCCGAGCTATAAGAAATATAATGATCGAGAGCTTTGTATTGTAGATGCAGGTTATACGTGGGTGCAGTATTTTATAAACGATAAGAACTTTGCCATCACAGCTATGTTAAATGAAAAAAGGGAATTAGTGCAGTATTATATTGATGTGGCTAAAGAATATAAAATAGATGAGCGAGGTATGCCATATTTTGATGATTTATATTTGGATGTAGTGTTATTACCTAATAGGGATATATATTTGCTTGATGAAGATGAATTAGAAGAGGCATATAGAGATGGAGATATTTCTAAAGAGGAATATAATGAATCGGTGGATACAGCAAAATGGCTTATCGAAGTAATTGAAAAAGAAAAATTCCCTTGGATTACACTTTTAGAAAAAGAAATTCAAAAATTAAAATGAATATTTTTCGTTTGTAATGCTTGATTTATTCGTACTTTTGTATAAATATCAAAAAAATACCAACTATTTTTATACAAATAATAATTGACTTTTGATTAGTAAGCGGGTAAAGTTAGGGAAGAAATTATTATTAAAAAATAAAATATGAAACCTTCTTATAAAGAGAGGCGGAGGGACTGGCCCTACGATGCCTCGGCAGCGGACTCACGATAGAGTGCTGTGCCAAATCCAGCAAGCATGTGCTTGAAAGATGAGGAGAGTGTTTCTTATAGATGTATAAGACCTCTTCTCTTTGGAAGAGGTCTTTTGTTATTGGATAGAAAAGGTTTAGAATTAGGGGAGAGATGTTATTTTGAAACAAACGAGAGGAAATGGCTTAGCATTATTACCACTTGGAATATTTTTAGCACTATTTATTGGTTCTGGAATCATTACAGGTGATTTTTATAAATTGCCGATACTAGTAGCGATTTTAATTGCTGTAGGAATTGCATTAGCGATGAATAGAAAAGAAAGTTTTACAGCAAAAGTAGAACGGTTTGCCAAAGGGGCTGGTAATCCGGATATTATGATTATGGTGTTAATCTTTGTACTTGCAGGTGCGTTTTCTGAAACAGCAAAAGGAATGGGTGGAGTTGATTCTACAGTTAATTTAGCGCTGTCTATTTTACCGCAAGGATTTATCGTTGCTGGAATTTTTGTTATAGGGTCCTTTATTTCATTAGCAATGGGAACTTCAATGGGAACGATTGCTGCATTAGCACCAATTGCAGTCGGTATTAGCCAACAAACAGATATTTCTATTGCACTAGTAATGGCAACAGTTGTTGGCGGAGCGATGTTTGGTGATAATTTATCATTTATTTCTGATACAACAATTGCAGCGGTTCGCTCGCAAGGTACGGAAATGAAGGATAAGTTTAAAACAAACTTTTTAATTGTATTACCAGCTGCTGTTATTACCATCGTATTATTGGTTGTGCTTACACTTGGAAATGATGCAGAAATAAAAGCTCATGCATTCGATTGGGTGAAAATTTTACCGTATGCGGGTGTGTTAATAACCGCGTTACTTGGTTGGAATGTACTTATTGTATTAACGGGCGGAACGGTTTTATCAGGTATTATTGGTCTTATTGATGGGAGTTACACATTGGCAAGCTTCTTTAAAAGTGTAACAACAGGAATTAATGGTATGATGGAGCTAGTACTTTTATCGATTTTAATCGGAGGAATGGTTGAAATCATTCAATATAATGGTGGTATTCAGTATTTAATGGACGTATTAACACGTAATATTCGTTCGAAAAAAGGTGCTGAATTTGGAATTGCTGGTTTAGTAAGCATGACAAATATGTGCACAGCGAATAACACGATTTCTATCATATTTACTGGCCCTCTTGCAAAAAACATTGCGGATCAATATGAAATTGATCCACGAAAATCAGCAAGTGTATTGGATCTTTTCTCATGTTGTATACAAGGGTTGATTCCGTATGGTGCTCAAATGTTAACGGCAGCAGGATTTGCAGCATTGTCACCGGTTGAATTGTTACCATATGCGTTTTATCCAATTTTGGTTGGGATTTGTGGTGTGATTTCTATCTTAATAGGCTTTCCGCGATTTTCAAAAGTAGCAGAAAAAAAGCAATATCATAAAACAGCTTGACCTTAATGTGAATCGTATAGAATATAAAAACGCTCAGCCAATAAATGCTGGGCGTTTTTTGCTACTTATAAATCCTTCTTTAAATAGTAATGCTTATAGTCTCTTCCTACATTATCAAGAATACCAAATTCTTGATAACCGTGCTTTTTATAAAAGTCTAAGGCTTGAAAGCTTAAAGTATCAACTTTTATAAAATCACAACTTCTTTCTAAAGCAATTTTTTCTACTTCTAACAACAATTTGGATCCATATCCTAATTTGCGGATGTCTTCATCAATCAAAAGAGTATGAATCTCTAACCAGTTCCAGCAAACTTCACCTAATAGTCCTCCGCGGACCTTGTCATTTTCATCTTTAAGAAATAAATGAATTTCTGAGTATCTTCCTCTTAAATCTGGTGGGAAATGTTTTAAATTATATTCGTAAAGAGCATTGTTGATATAGTTTTTATCGGCAGTATTCATTTCTTTTACAATATGAAAATTCATAATATAAGTCTCCCTTTATTTGGATATAGCCTTCTTCCTCATTTTAACATATTTTTCAAAGTTAATTTCTAAAAATTTTGATTTTGTGTAAACTTCACTATATTTAACTTTAAAGCGAATATTATCATTCAAAGTAGCAAAAAAGTCTTTGTTTCTATATATATGAGATTTGTAAAGGGCTGAATGCGACTCAGTCTTAAGTCCGAGATGAAAACGGTTCTTAAGCTCGTTATGGAAAAACGAAAAAATAGTTAAGATAAGAGTATCAAATCGAAGGGAGGCAAGCACAAGATGAAACAATTTCTAGCGTTTATCGCAGCTGGTATTTTGGCTTTAATTGCTCTTGGAAGTCTTGCTGGTATAGTAGGATTCGCAATTGGAGCAGGAATTGTGTATTGGAGCTATAAATCATTTGTGCGGGCACAATCATTTTTTGGGAAATTAGCTTGGGGTATTGGTGGTTTAATCGGCTTGTCAATCGCCCTATCTCATTCACCGGCATTAATCGGTATTGCGGCATTAGTAGTTCTATACTACGGATACCGTGAGTGGAAAAAAGAAAAACATGTAGTAGTTGATTCTGCTTCAGAAGGTTCTAAACCATATAGTAACTTTGAAGATGAATGGAATAAGTTAATGAAAAACTAATATAAAACAACTTAAATCATAAAATAAAAGAGAGGAAGATTTATAATGAAACAATCTTTATTCGGACGTGTGCGCGATGCAATTTTAGCAGATTTTCATAATGTATTAGATGAGAAAGAAAGAAAGAATCCAATCGCTATGTTAAACCAATATTTACGCGATAGTGAGCGTGAAGTAACAAAAATTGAAAAGTTAATCCAACGTCATAAAACATTAAAATCTAACTTTGCTCGTGAACTTGAACAGGCTCGTTACTTCGTAAATAAGAGATCAAAGCAAGCTGTAATTGCGCAAGAAGCAGGAGAAATGCAATTGCATGAACGTGCATTAGAAGAAGTAGCATACTACGAAGGGCAAGTGGCTCGACTAGAAGAAATGTATGCAGGTGTAGTGGAGCAAATTGATGAATTAGAACGCCGTCTTTCTGAAATGAAAAATAAGCTAAAAGAAATGAATGCAAAGCGTATGGAATTAATGGCACGCGAAAATATGGCTCATGCGAACCGTCGTATGAATACAGCTCTTCATAAAATGGATGAGAATAATCCGTTCTTACGATTTGAAGAAATTGAAGATCACATTCGTGATTTAGAGCTTCGTATGAATGAGGATCATGAGCGTGATACATTTGATATGAAAATTGCAAAACTTGAACGCGAAATGAAAGAAAAAAATGAAGTATCTTTAGACAAAGAAGTAATAAAATAATTGTAGTATATTATAAAATGAGCTTATGATATAGTGGTAGAAGAAAAGGTGTTGGAAAGCAATACCTTTTTCTTCTATTTATATGTAACAAGAAGGGGGGAGCTGAAATGAAGAAACAATTTTCAAAAACACAATTATTGGGGATGCTCCTCATCGTATTTGGATTTGGTCTTTTTCTTGATATGGTTCTCGGACATTTTGAACCAGGGGCCCTTATTTTTGCGTTTATTATGATTATGTTCGGAAGGCATTATCGGAAAAAGAATCGTTATGTGAGAGGGAATGTGTTTTTATTTGTTGGGGGGATTGTTTTTTTATTCTTCCTGTTTTCATCAGCGGCCTTCGTGCTAGTTGTATTTGCTTGCATAGCTTTTATTGGTTATCAACTTATTCAAGGACAGCAGAAACCAAAAACTATACAAGTTGAAATTAAGGAAAAAGGATATATAGATGAAGAAAAACAAATCTATCGCACAGAACCATACCTTAAGAATATAATGGTTGGTAACATAAGAATGATGGACCATATTTATGAGTTAGAAGATATTAATGTCCAGTACGGAGTCGGTGATGTTGAAATTGATTTGACAACGGCAATGATTCCCGAAGGAGAAACGGTCATTGTTATTCGTGGTGTTATTGGGAACATTCGTTTATATGTTCCGTATGATATCGAACTATCTTTAAACCATTCTGTCATCATGGGGAGAGTTTCGCTTCCGGGGCATGAAGAAACAGGTTTTAATCGAAATGTGACGTTTAGGACAGAACAGTATAAAGAAACTCCTCGCCGAATTAAAATTATTTCTTCGCTTGTCGTAGGCGATACGGAAGTGAGGAAAGTATAATGAAAAAGCAAGGAAATATTTCATGGATGTACATCCGTTATTCTATGTTATCTTCTGTTAGTATTGCACTTATTTGTACAGTTGTATATGTATGGAAAAGCGGACAGGATGTATATGATTTATTATGGAAAGAATCCATTGCTTCTGTTCCAATCGGCTTGTTAATTATAAGTACAAGTCTTCTTATGGGTGGAATTGTAGGATATGCGATTGGTTATTATATGCAGCAGCGTATTCAAGGCTTGAATACTTTCTTGTTTGAAGTAGAGCGTGGGAACTTTCCAAAGGATGTTTCGTTTACTGCAGAAGATGAATTTCATGAAGTAGAACGAAAAGTAATTGCGCTTGCTCGAAGATTAGAGGAACAAGCTGGATTATTTCAAAAGGTAACGAATGAACGAGCTCATTGGAATGAAGAAATGAGACAAGAAGCGATTTCTCAGGAAAGGCATCGACTAGCAAGGGAACTGCATGATTCAGTGAGTCAGCAGCTTTTTGCAATGTCTATGATGATGTCAGCGATTAATGAACAAGTAGATCATATGCCAGAAACAACGAAAAAACAATTACAACTTGTAGAAAATATGGTTGTCAATGCGCAATCGGAAATGAGAGCATTACTTCTCCATTTACGTCCTGTACAACTTGAAGGTAAAAAGTTAACAGAGGGTATAGAGGAGTTGTTAACAGAACTTTCTAGAAAACAACATATGAAAATTGAATGGTTGATTGAACCGATTCAATTAAAAAAAGGTGTAGAAGATCATTTATTCCGTATTGTACAAGAGGCATTGTCTAATACATTACGACATGCCAAAGCGAAGAAAACGGAGGTACGCCTTCGCCAAATTGATCAATATGCGATTTTGAAAATCATTGATGATGGTGTTGGATTTGAAGTAGGTGTCAATAAAGCTGGATCATATGGTCTAAGGTCCATTCAAGAGCGTGTTCATGAAATTGGTGGAACATTAAAGGTGCTAAGTTTTCCGAATAAAGGTACACAAATTGAAGTGAAAGTACCAATTATGATAGAGAGAGAGGAAGAGTAGCATGATTAAAGTATTGCTTGTTGATGATCATGAAATGGTGCGGATGGGTGTATCAGCATATTTATCCACTCAGCCGGATATTGAAGTTGTTGGGGAAGCTGAAAATGGAAGAAAAGGTTCAGAATTAGCATTAGCATTAAAGCCAGATATTATTTTAATGGACCTTGTTATGGATGAAATGGATGGTGTGGAGGCAACGCGTACGATTATTCAAGAATGGCCAGAAGCAAAAATTGTTGTCGTGACAAGCTTTTTAGACGATGAAAAACTATATCCTGTCATTGAAGCAGGGGCAACGAGCTATTTATTAAAAACATCAAGAGCGAGCGATATCGCAGATGCAGTACGAGCGACTTATGATGGAGAAACAGTACTTGAGCCGAAAGTTACTGGAAAAATGATGTCTCGTATGCGTCAAAAGAAAGAACAGCCACTTCATGAAGATTTAACGGAACGAGAGTTTGAAATCTTATTATTAGTTGCAGAAGGAAAAAGTAATCAAGAAATAGCAGATGAGCTATTTATTGCACTAAAAACTGTGAAGACACATGTAAGTAATATATTAAATAAATTGAATGTAAGTGATCGTACGCAGGCGGTTATTTATGCTTTTAGACATCAGTTAACGAAATAAGATGGAGCTTCCACTGGATATGACTGGTTTCATTAGTGGAAGTTTTTTATCTTATGATTGGTGGACAGAAAGATCTCCACTTCCCACCGATTAAAGTTTCACTTTATTGACGAATTCATTTGAGAGCGCTATCATTTGAGTAGAAACGAGTAAAAAAGAAAAGTTAGGAAATTACGTGAATGTATTGCAAGCACTTAAGGAACAATATGATATTGTAAAAGTGGAAACAGTTGATACGAACATTAAGTATTATACAAAAGCATATAAAATAAGTAGTTTCAATCATACTTCTTATCAAATAAAAAAACTCCCGTTTAAGGGAGTTTTTTTATTTACCCGCGATACCACCCTAGTTCATACATATAGAAATATATTTATATGTACGAAGCTTTGCAACGTACAACATGATACGTGTTCTTCGTAACGGGGGACGACAGGTAAGAACTTGCTACATCGTTCGGTTCTACTTCTTAGAGATGATTTTCGGTTACGCGCTGAGCATCGCCTTTCAGCAAGATGCCTACTCTTTGGGGAACAGCTGTATAACGTACACGTTCTCGTCGATGAATTTTGTTTAAGTATTCTGAAAGGACTTTCATATGTCTTATTTAAAAGTCAATATGTTTTTTGAATAGAATTTTGAGGAATTGTATCAATATGAGAAATGGAACGAATATAATTTGCAAAAGCTTCTTGATCTGTCGGGCCTTCTATACGATTTCTTCCTGATTTGAAAGTTATAAATTTATCTCCTCCGTTTGCTAAAAAAGAGTTGGCCACAACAGAGTATGTTTGATCATCTTGCAGAGGAGTTCCATTTTCTAATGAAATAGATTGGATTAAATTATTTTTCCAGCTATAACGAAGGCCAGAAATTTGTAGCATGCGAGTTTCTTCTTTCCATTGTTCTTGCAAGATGTTTCGAATTTCTTTTCCTGACAACTCCATCTTGATTAATGGGTTACCGAATGGTTGTATGAGGAAGGCATCTTCCCACGTAATTGTTCCTTTTTGTAAATCGTGCCGAATGCTCCCGGGATTTACAAAAGCAATATCCGTTTGCATAGTTTGACGTTGAGCTATAGCAAGAAGGGCGCCTAATTTTGATTCGCCATGTTCGTTTCGATCACGGGTTAATTCGTAGTTTGCTATTCCTAATTGTTCTTCTATTTTAGAATGGATTTTAGATGTATAAGAATCTATCCATTTTCTTATATGAGAATCAGGAGAAAGCGTATTTTGGTAGACTGGGACAATAGTTGCATCTTTTCTTATAATGTCTTTGGTTTTACGATTTAATGTAACAGTGACGTTTGAAAAAGCTTTTCCATATGAATAAGCTTGAACAAGGAGTTTCCCGTTTACGTTTCCATTTACATAAGAATGGGTATGTCCACCAAAGATAATATCGACGTCAGTATCTAGGTTATTTGCTAAATTAACTAGAGCTCCAGTGGTATTATCACCGGTTGTATTACCACCAAGATGAGCAAGAATTATAAATGCATGAATGCCTTTCTTTTGTAGTTGATGTACATAGGAATTAATGGAAGTAGCTTCATCCAAAAAGAGGACAGAAGACATATTGGTATGCATTGTTAGAAATGGAGTATCTTTTGTGACGACACCAATGAATGCAATGGGAATACCATCGATCCATTTAATTGTATAGGGAGGAAAGAGTGCCTTTTTTGTTTTACTATCTAAAGCATTTGCACATACATAGGGGAATGAACTGCCTGAAAACGAATTTATTTGTGCAGTAGATTCACCACTAATGAGTTGCTGAAGAGCAACTGGTCCTCTATCAAATTCATGGTTTCCAATTGTACCAACATCAACTTGAAGCTTATTTAAAAATTCCATCGTTGGTTTATCATGAAACAGTGCCGAAATCGGAGGACTCCCGCCAATCATATCTCCTGTATGAACAAGTAAGGTGTTGGGGGTTTTATCGCGGTAGGATTGAATGTAGGCGGATATGTAATCGGCGCGTCCTACAGCTTTACCATGCAATGTTGAAGTGGTATTTAATTGGCCGTGCAAATCATTGAGGCCAAGGATCTGCACGGATATGTCGGCAGGTAGAGAAGGAGAGAATAGCACGGGAAAAATCAGTCTGATAAGAAATGGGAATAATATGAAATAGTTCATATTGACACTCCTCTATTAAACATATTTTAGGATGCGGAAGTTTCACTTTATTGTATGAGGAGTGAAAGGGAATCTTTTGTAAAAAAATCGTAAAGTATAGAGGGAATGTAAATTTTTTGAGAAATATGACAATTGAGATGGAAAGGCAGGAATCTTTTTTATCAATAGCGAATAATACTACAATCCACTTACGGAAAAGAACAGACCAAAAAGAGGTGACGGAAATGCTTGCGATGGGTATATTGTTTGGAATTGTAGTAATTTGTGGTTTCATATGGTTATATTATTCGCGTTCGTTTAAACAAGCAGAAGTGTTGCTCTTTCAAAAAGGAAGTTTGTTGACCAATCAATCTAGATACTTAGTGTGTCCAAAGTGTGGAAGTGCACAGGCTAGAAGTGGAGGATATCAAGAGTGTTGCAAAATTAGGTTATGAAAGGAGAAAGCCTCACAAAATTATGTGAGGCTTTCTTAAGATTTTGTGGCACTCCAAATGGTCCAACGATCTTGTTCGACAATGGGAGCTATGTTGTGTAGCTTAGAGCGGATATGGTGGAGTAATTGAGAAAGTTCTTCGTCTGTTAATTCGTATAAAATAGATCGGCCTGTCCGTGGTGATAAATCTTGTAGTAATGTTTCAATGGAATCATGGATTTTTCGAACTTCTCAAATTGTTTGAAGGGGAAGTGGATGCATACCGTTTTGTGTGATTAATTGCTGTATATAGGTTGCTTTTGGTCTTCGCTTTTCCTCTATTGGAATGAGCTTAGGATAGACGGAGAAGAAATACCCACGAATATGTTCTGGGCTTCCTAGAATTGTACAATCTTCAATGGTACGATCTTGAAGAATAAGCATGCCATTTTTCTTTAAGATACGTGAGGCCTCTTGTAAAAACTTTGGGACGTCTTGTAAATGATGAACAACAGCACGAGAAATTACAATATCAAAAGTTTCATTAGCAAATGGCATATGGTGGGCATCACCGTGAATGAATGAGATGTTTTGGATGGAAGCGCAATTTTCTATTGCTGCTTGTAGCATTTTTTTTGAGAAATCGAAACCAACGACATTGCTAGCTCCCATGAGAGCCAGTTCTTTCGTATAAATACCACCACCGCATCCAATATCAATTATGCTTTTACCTTTTACATCAATTATATTTTGGATTATTTCACACCAAGAAATATCTGCTTTTCGTGTGGCATAAGTGTACCTATTATTGGCATCATGAAAATTAATGGACATGTAAAAGCCTCCTTTCGTGTATAGTATATCTCATTTCATCATACATAGCGTTTTTGTTTCATTTTCAAGGACAATAAGCTTTTCTTATTGTTCTATATAGGAGGGCGCGGAGTGAGTAAAAAATATTTGCTAATTATATTCATTTTTTTATTAGCATCGTGTAGTCAGTTTGAACAAAAAAAGGAGAAAAAACAAGTAGAAAAGACGGTGAATTCTGTGCAGGAAAGTATACAAGTAACAGTTATACAAAAAGGAAAGCTCGAGAAGGTTTTAAGCCAAGAGGAAGCAAAAGAAGTAGTGGAGATTATTAATAAGGCTGAGAAACAACAAATAACAGGGAGTTTTGGAGAGCCAGAGTATGAAATACAAATTGAGAAAAATGGAAAGAAGAAAACATATCGTGCATGGTTAAGAGGAGAAGATCGACGTGGTTGGTTACAAGATGAAAAGGGTACGTATATGCTCACAAAATCTGATACAGAACAACTGTTATCTATACTTCCGACTGTGCCTGAATCAACAAGTGATGATACGAAAGTAAATACATTAACAGAAGTGACAAAAAAGGATTTACAAATTACTGCTTTTCACATTAAAACAAATGAAAAAAGCATAAATTATACAGTATTTTATACGATTTCGGATTCTTTATATAAAACGTTGGAGAAAGATAGGGAGTACTATTTTCAATTGACGTTTCCTTCTAAAGTACAACAAGTGATTGGAAAGAAAACAAGTGAAATCATGCAAGGTGAGAAAGTGAAAGAGGGGTATAAACAATATGAAGTGAGTATTGTTGTACCAGTAGAGCATGTATCAACCTCTCAAATAAAAGCATTAGAAACTTATTACGATGAGTATGATTTACAAGTATTAAATTACAAAAAAGAAAAAGTAGGAGCGTTTCAAAATATTATTCAGATTGTAAAAGATTATGGTGAAAAAATGAATTTGCAAAGATAGCTAAACTCTTTCCTAGGAAATGAAAAATAGAGTGAACTAAAAGGTTCACTCTATTATTTTGTTTTTGCAGATGGTTCGTTCATTGATTTTCGTGTAATAAGATAGGAAATCATAAGAGCAGAAAGGACAATAAGAGCGATAAACAAATGATTGGGTAACCAATCTAATAATAGTAAATAGCCAACTGTATAAAAAATTAGTGTTGAGGCTAAAAAGGATAAAGTGCCAATCATGAGAGATTGTAATGACATTTTATGTCTACCTCCTTCCGTTATTTTTCTGTTCTCAAGCAATCAATCTTAGTATTGTATTGAAGAAAAAGAAGAATAACTGCTTGAAACATATTCTTTTCTTATTTTTGGCTAATTTTGGATTATATAAACGTCATTTCTGATAAAAGAAAAAATATGACATACATAGAAAGAGGGAGAGATAGGAATCATCTAGTGTAGAGGTTTCAAAAACGAGAACCGTTTTTAAAAGATATAATACGGAAATAAAAAAGAAGCAGATAAAACAAGATGTAAGGCGAAGTTTAAGGTTTTGAAAAAGGGGATAGAAGTCAGGAAGAGTGAATACGTCGTTTATGCTCATCGTGTTTACCACGACTTAATAGTATTATAAACAAATATACAGGTGAAACAAATATATGGGGATATACTGAGTTTGGGAACGGAAAAGGTATACAAGTAATCGAAGAATATCTTCAAGCCCAGTCTTAAGTTGGGGAATTTTGGTTAGTTTGTTTTCTTTTAGAAAAGATAGGATGGGATATAAAGCAAAAATTTGTTTGGTTTAGCAGCAAATAACAGGATAAATCTAAATCGTTCATACATTTTTCACAAAAACACCGTGTTTATAGTGATTAAAATCACAACATCCAGTGAACATTCCATTTACACTAACAATAGTTAAAGAAATAAAGGAGTGGGATACAATGTTAAGTGCAAAAACAATTGAAATTGTAAAATCAACAGTACCATTATTACAAGAAAAAGGCGTTGAAATTACGACACGTTTTTATCAAATTATGTTCTCGGAACATCCGGAATTATTAAATATTTTTAACCATACAAATCAGAAAAAAGGAAGACAGCAACAGGCGTTAGCAAGTGCAGTGTATGCAGCTGCTACATATATTGATAATTTAGAAGCTATTATTCCTGCTGTAAAACAAATTGGTCATAAACATAGAAGTTTAGGAATTAAAGCAGAACACTACCCAATCGTCGGAAAATGTTTATTACAAGCGATTAAAGAGGTAGCAAATGCGCCACAAGAAGTGTTAGATGCTTGGGGAGAAGCGTATGGTGTAATTGCTGATGCATTTATTAGTATCGAAGCAGAAATGTATGATGAAGCGGCAAAAAAAGAAGGCGGTTGGAAAGATTTCCGTAACTTTGTTGTTGTGAAAAAAGAGAAAGAGAGCGACGTAATTACATCGTTTTATTTCAAACCAGAAGATGGTGGAGAACTGTCAACATTCTTACCTGGTCAATATGTAACGATCCAATTAAATATAGAAGGTGAAACATATACACATAATCGTCAGTATAGCTTATCAGACGCTCCTGGAAAAGGCTACTATCGTATTAGTGTGAAACGAGAAATAGCTGCAGAAACACCTGATGGAAAGGTATCTAATTATTTACACGATCATGTTCAAGAGGGAGATATCTTGCCACTAAGTGCACCGGCGGGGGATTTTGTATTAAATATGGATTCAAATTTACCGATTGTGTTAATCAGTGGCGGCGTTGGTATTACGCCGATGATGAGTATGTTAAATACATTAATTGAGCGAGATTCAAACCGCAAGGTATACTTTATTCACGCAGCATTAAATAGCAAAGTGCATGCCATGAAAGAACATGTGCAGCAAGTAGAGAACGACCATGAACAAGTAGAAGTATACACTTGCTATTCTTCACCAACAGAACAAGATTTACAAGCGAAAAACTTTGATAAAGAAGGTTTCATTGATTTAGATTGGTTACAATCAATTATTCCTACAAATAAAGCGGACTTTTATTTCTGTGGTCCGGTACCATTTATGAAGCATATTAATAAGGATTTAGTAGAATGGGGCGTTTCACCTGAACACATTCATTATGAATTTTTTGGGCCGGCAGCAAGTTTATCATAAGGCAAACAAAAAACGAGGTGTTAGTTCCCCTCGTTTTTTACTTGTTCTCGTAACAAGCGATTTACTGTTTCACGACGTACACCGATCAGTTGTCCGATTTCTGTTTGTGTTAATATTTCATAGATTGGAATTTCCCCTAAATATAGTGAGAACCACTCTTGTAAACGGTAGAGACGTTCTTTCGGAGAAACAGTTGTTAATTGATCGATTCGCTGCTGCATCATTCGTAATTTTGTTTGTAGTTGCATGGCGATATCAGCGTATAATTCTGGATTCTCCTGTAGTTTTTCGTACCATGTATTACATGCAATGGGCTGGACCTCTGTTTTAATTAAAGCAATTGCTGTACCATGATACTCCTTTGGTGAAATTAAAGAATGGTGAGGGATTGTCTCACCTGGAACAATAATGTTAAATAAAAATGGTGTTCCGTCTTCTTGTAATCGAATAACTTTTAATAGTCCCGTTTTAATAAAATATAAGGGACCTTCTTCACCTTGACGAAATAATGTATCCCCTTTATGTAGAATCAATGTTAGCACCTCATTTAATCATTTCTATTCGTTCATTGTACCCGATTTATAGTCTGTTTGTATTAAAAAATAGATGAATAAAAGAAGATAAGCTTACAAAACAGCAATTTAATTGACGGAATGTATGCTATTACAGTAGTATACTATTTAGTGTGTAATAGTACTAGCAATAAATACGCTGTAGGGGGTTTACTATATTGTTAGATGCGAAAATGACTGATATGAAAATTCCAGCTAATGCTGTAATACATGTGGAAGAGATGAAAGGTGGAGTCGTTCTATCAGTTGAAATAGATGGTCAAATTATCTATACAATGGCTTATGATGAAGAAACGGATAGCTACGCTGAATTGTATGATAGGAATGATAAACGAGCACGTCAAGTACATGAAGATTTTATGGGATGGTCACTCCTTCACTAAAAAGATGTCAATATGACATCTTTTTTTGTTGAATCGATAGATTATACAAGCAGATGCAATAAACTGATAAAATTTGTAATAATTGCTTTTGCATTGTTAGCGCTTTGTAACAGCACACCCTCTGTTTTTTCGCTATCATAGAGGTAATAGTCACAGCTATAGAAGTGGAGTGATCAACTTGGGTAAATTGCATATTTCAAATTTGACGTTGTTTTGTATGTGTACGGTATTATGTTTTATTTTTGGGGTGTTTTTGTATTCCTGCGTATAAAAAAACGCATTCTAAAAAGAACGCGTTACAAGAAAGAAATGATAATTAATCTAGTTCCAAGAATAATTAATGTGACACGCAATAATTTGATAATCGCATTACCGCTTAATTTTGTATTGATGAAAGCTCCAATTTTTCCGCCAATCCAAGCGCCTGGAATAAGAATCAATGCATAAATCCAGCTAACATTGCCAAGAGAAATATGAGTCATAGAACTTACGATTGCTGATAAAAAGACAATAAACATGGAAGTTGCGACAGCAATTTGTGCAGGGAATGCAAAAAGAAGCATCATCGCTGGAACGAGTAATGCACCGCCACCAATGCCAAATAATCCAGATATAAAACCAACTACAAATGCGATAATAATCGAAAGAAACGGTGGGAATTGATAATGAACGGTGTTACCTTCAGCATCTGTGAAAGATCGTTTAATAACATTTGCATTTGAGAGGGAAAGAGGTTTCAATTTATCGCGTAACATGAGAAGGATAGATACGAAAATAAGGAAAATTCCAAAGTATAATGAGAAAGAATCCTGATTCAAAAATTTGTTTGCCCACGATCCAATAATACCTCCAGGGCCGCTCCCTATAAATAAAATAAGTCCACTTTTATAATCTACTCGCTTATGTTTCATATAAGTAAGAGTAGAGGAGAGACCAGTGAAAACTACGGTCACCATTGATGTACCAACTGCGAGTTGTGGTGATAAACTATGCAACCCAATCAGTAAGGGGACGATAATAATTCCTCCACCAAGTCCTACTAAACTTCCGACTGTTCCTGCGATTAATCCAATGAAAAGTAACATGATGTATTCCAAAATTGCCAACTCCTCTGTATCACTAATACAACATTTATTATACATGCTTTTTGAAAAGAAATAAGATTGTTCACAAAAAAGTCGCCTTCCTAGAAAAATAAGGAAGGCGACTTTGTATTAGAAAATAAAATGTAATAGGTAATAGAATAAGGCTGCTAATGAAGCAGAAATTGGAAGTGTAATTACCCATGTAATTAACATACGTTGCGCAGTTCCCCATTTTACACCTTTTACACGATGGGAAGCACCTACCCCTAAAATAGAAGAAGAGATAACGTGCGTTGTACTAACTGGCAAATGAATAAATGTAGCACCAAAAATAACAAGTGATGATGATAAATCGGCAGCTACCCCATTTACAGGACGAATTTTCATAATTTGTCCACCAACAGTTTTAATAATTTTCCATCCACCGACAGAAGTACCAAGACCCATTGCAAGAGCACATGAGAATTGAACCCAGAAAGGAATATCTCCAGAACTATGAAGGCCATTTGTCATTAAGGCCATTGTAATAATACCCATTGCTTTTTGAGCATCGTTTGTACCATGTGTATAAGCTTGTAGTGCCGCTGTAAACACTTGGAATAAACGGAAGTTTTGATTCGTTTTCGTTAAATTAAAGTTTTTAAAGACAACTTTAAAAATACTATATACGATAAACCCAATAACAAATGCAACGATTGGCGAAATAATTAAAGCTTCAAGAATTTTAATAAATCCTTTGAAATTAATTGAACTTAATCCAGCAGCAGCAATTGCAGCACCTGCGATTGCACCAATAATTGCATGCGAAGAACTACTTGGGATTCCATAGTACCAAGTAATTAAGTTCCAAGCAATTGCAGCAAGCAGAGCGGCTAAAATAACATATGATCCATGTTCTAAAGCAAATGGGTCAACAATGTCTTTTGTAATTGTTTTTGCTACACCTGTAAATGTCATTGCACCTAAAAAGTTCATAATAGCTGCCATAATTATAGCTTGTCTCGGCTTTAATGCCTTCGTTGAAACAGCCGTTGCAATCGCGTTTGCTGTGTCGTGAAATCCGTTAATAAAGTCGAAAGCTAAAGCACAAATGACTATTAAAACAGTCAATATCAAGAGTGTATCCATGATCAAACTCCTTATGCGTTCTTCATAATAATTGTTTCTAATACGTTTGCAACGCTTTGACAGCTATCAGCTACTTCTTCTAGCTCTTCATAGATCTCTTTGAATTGAATGATCTTAATTGGATCTTTTTCACGAGAGAATAAGTTCTTAATAGCATGGCGACGGATATCATCACACTGTGATTCGTAATCCTTAATTTTAATTGCATTTGTGCGAATATCCACTAATTTCTTATTCGACATAAGTTCAACGGAATTTGCAATCTCAATTGCACATTGATTAATTGCCTCCACAAATTTAATCATGTATTCATCTGCTTCTGTAATAGAATACATTTCGAATAAACCTGCACTGTGGTCTAGTCCATCAAGTACATCATCCATGCTCATCGCAAGTTGCAGGATGTCTTCACGTTCAATAGGAGTAATAAACGCTTTGTTTAGCTCCATAATGATTTCGTGAATAAATGAGTCACCTTTTGACTCGTATTCTTTCATGCGCATAGAAAATTCTTTTAGATCGCTGGCATTTTTAATTTTATACTCCACGAAAAATTGCGCGCCTTCTTTTAAATTTTCGGAAACATTCATTAACATTTCGGAAAATTTATCTTTTTTAGATTTAAAGACCATTATTGTTACCCCCACGAAAAGTAATATATGTAAAATATATTGGCTAGTCAATTCTAACAAAAAACTGTCGTTTTTTAAAACATTTTATCGAAAAGTTTACAAAAACTTAACATAACTCACATTGATGTATTAATAATATTAATAATCAATAATGAATATCTTACTTGTAGAATGTCCTTTTCTTGTAAAAAGTATGAATGTAAAAGAAATGCTTTACACTTGAGGAACTAATACGTTATTATAATAAATTCAAAAAGAGGACATTTTTTCCTTTTTTAATCGAAAGTGTAGACTCATGGAGGAAGTGAATAAATGAAATTGAACAACACTCATTTCAAAAAAATGCTTGAGTGGTTCAACAAGAGGAAGAAATTGCGCAACATATTATTAATTTTTTCCAGTTTTTTTGTTACCCTATTTATTGCAGTAAATATAATGATCTCCATTCAAGACATATCTGCATTAAAACAAGCTGTTCCGCAGCCGACACTTATTTATGATGCTAATAAAGAAGTGGCAGCAAAGTTATCTTCTTCCAAGGCGGAAGGAATCAAAAGAAAAGATATTCCTGATATTATGATTCAAGCAGTTGTAGCAGTAGAGGATAAAGAATTTTTTAGCCATCATGGTATTGACTATAGTGGGATTATGAGTGCCTTGTTAAAAAATATTACTGCTGGAGAAGTAGTAGCTGGTGGGAGTACAATTACACAACAGCTTGCGAAAAATGTATTTTTAACACAAGAACGTACATTTTCACGGAAGTTTAAAGAATATTTTTTAACAAAAAAGATAGAGCGTACGTATACAAAAGATGAAATTATTGAGATGTATATGAATCAAATTTATTTTGGTGAAGGAGCTTGGGGTGTAAAAAAAGCGGCTAAATCATATTTCAATAAAGAAGTAAAGGATTTAACAATAGCAGAAGCTGCGACAATTGCAGGGTTAATTAAGGGGCCATCAATTTATTCACCATATAAAAATTTTAATAAATCAATCGAAAGACGTAACGTTGTTTTAGCATTAATGAAAGAGCAAGGATATATTTCAGAAGAACAGTACAGCAATGAGAAAGAAAAGGGCCTTGTATTACGCCGTGGCGTTGATGATAAGTATAAGGGCAAATACTCGCAATATGTAGATTACATTGTCAGAGAAGCGATGGAGAAATATGAATTGACACAAAATGAAATTTTAGCTGGTGGATATCGTATTTATACAGAACTTGATCCGAAAAAACAACAAGCAGTGGAAGATGTTGTGAATAATGATAGTTATTTTCAAGGGAGTAATGCTGATCAACTTATGCAAACGGGCATTGTTCTGATGGATCCGAAAACTGGTGGTGTACCCGCACTAGTTGGCGGGAGGGGAACGTATCAATTTTTACAATTTAATCATGCAACACAATTAAAAAGACAGCCTGGCTCGACATTAAAGCCTCTCGCAGTATATGTACCTGCATTAGAACAGGGATATGAAGTATATGATGTTTTAAAGGACGAGCCACTTCATATAAAAGATTATACGCCTCAAAATAGTGATCATACTTTTCATGGCGATGTGACAATGTATGAAGCAATTGCTAAGTCTTATAATGTTTCAGCAGTTTGGTTGTTAGAACAAATTGGATTAGACAAAGGGTTGAAGTCATTAGAGCGTTTTGGTATTCCATTGCAAGAGGAAGATCGTACCCTTCCTATTGCTTTAGGGGGAATGCATACGGGAACTTCACCATTCATAATGGCTCAAGCTTATGCAACTTTTGCAAATGATGGAGTACAAGTTGAAGGGCATGCAATTCGTGAAATACAGAATGCTGAAGGAGAAATAGTAGGAAAGTGGTATAAAAAAGAAACACGTGTAACAAGTGAAGAGGTTGCTCAAAAAATGACGTATTTATTAAAAGGCGTTGTTGAAAAAGGAACAGGTGAAAAAGCAAAGGTAAAAAATATAGATACGGCTGGTAAAACAGGAACTACTCAGCTTGTAGACGGTCCGAGTAGCGGAGCGAAAGACTCATGGTTTGTTGGTTATACACCTGACCTTGTCGGTGCAATTTGGGTAGGGTATGATAAAACGGATAGAGAGCACTATATTCCAGGCGGTAGTCAAATTACAACAACAATGTTTCGAGATATTATGAAAAAAGCTGATGCCAACCCTAGTCAAAAAGCATTTCAATTATCACTAATATCAGAGACTGACTATGCAAAACAATTAAAGAAAATTGAAGAAGAAAAAAGAAGAAAAGAGGAAGAAAAAAAGCGTCAAGAACAACAAAAAGAGTGGATTGATAAAGTAAAAGAGTGGATTCCATTTTTGTAAGAATAAAAAGAGGCGAATGATTATTATATTCGTCTCTTTTTTATATGAATTGAAAATTTTTTCAGCGGGTGTATTTACTGTTCAGTGAGGCGAATAATGATGTTAGAATGGGATTGTGAATTATAAAAAATTGAAATTGTTGCTTTGCTAATTGGCTCAAAAGGTAAGTCATCTTCATATTTTCCAGTATTTTTATTGTGAATGGATAATGTAATTTCATCGATTTTTTGGTTATTATATTGTTCTTTAATTCTTTTTGCAATCTGATTCAGGTCATGATGGGAAGAAGCTTCTGTAATAATCATTCCTTTAATAACTCTTTTTTCTTTAGATAAAGAAGATGAGAGAGGTACTATATTTTGGTTTGCATATAGCAGTTCGTATGAAGCAATGTTACTGTTTTCTGCTGCTTTTGATGCAGAGGTGCATTCTAAAGTCAAAAAGAGTGCTGAACATAAAATTATACATGACATAAGGACGATCCCAAAGCGTATTGACGATAAGGTGTTCATTTTCATCCCTCTTTCATATCATTGTCTTTGTTCTCTATCATACAGAATAAGCGTTAAGGTAGAGTAAATTTGAAGTAAAGAAACGTAAAGAAGGACATCTAACATTTAAGATGGGAAGAATAGCCTCGAGTTCATTCTTACCGGAGTGTGTTGAGTTTGGAATGAAAGAAGAGACATTGAACTCATTAAGTTTTGTGGTATTTCTATATGAAAGAGGAAAAAATATAGAAGACATGTGGATTAAGAGATTGAGTAGTGAAGAACTTGGGGCATGTGAAAAAACATAAAATTGTATATTTTGAATATATTTACGTAGTTATATCAGTGGGGCTTTATCCCCACTGATTCTTTTTTAGAAGATGCTATAAGCCCGCTTCTTTTTGTGCCAATGGAATGGAGATGATAAATGTTGTTCCATTTTCATTACTAGAAACTTTTAGAGTTCCATTGTGATTTTGAATGATTTTTTTTGTTACTGATAATCCGAGGCCAGTTCCGGTATCTTTTGTAGAAAAGAATGGATCAAATATATATTCTTGAATGGATGGAGGAATACCAAATCCATTGTCTTGGAAAGTGACGCGAGCAAAATTATCCAAACGATGACTAGTGATTTGAATGGATAAAGGTCTATCACTTTTTGCATCCACAGCATTTTGGAATAAGTTTAGGAAAACTTGAACGAGCTCATATCGATCAATATTTACTAATATGTTTTCTAAATCGGAAGATAAATTATATTCAATAGAAATGTTATGTAAAAATACTTCACTAGCTAGTAGCTGTTGGATATATTCACGTAAAAAAGTATTGATGGGAAATGGTTCTCTTTTAAATTCGTGTGCTTTTGAAATAGATAAAAATTTAGTGATGATACTATTTGCACGATCTAATTCAGGAATGAGCAGATTTTGAAAGAGTTCTTTATTAGAAGGTGAAACACTTTCTTGTAAAAATTGTAAATAACCACGTACTGTTGTAAGTGGATTACGAACTTCGTGTGCAATTCCAGCTGCAATTCGACCAGCTAATGCAAGTTTTTCAGCATCACGCTCGGTATTTAAATAATGAAAAACACTGATAACACGGAAAATTTCTCCATTATAATCACGAATAATGCGATTGTTTATAATACCATAGTTTAAGTCTAATACTTCTTCATTGTAAATTTCTTGCCCGCTGTGTAATGTTTCTAAAGCTTTAATTTTTTCTTCTGGTAAGTTTAATAACTTTTGGATTGGTTCACCAATTATATCATTTCGTAATACGCCAAGATCGTCTGCTGCAGATTGGTTGCATAATGTAATGATACCTTTATTGTCAATGAAAGTGACATGATGTGAAAATGCATCAAATATATGAACAAAGTACTTTTCAAGTTGCTCAAATAGAAATAAGGAATCACAAGTTAGTACAAGATTTGATTCTATATCTTCTTTTGGGATGTGATGAATGAAATGAGAAGTTCCTTTTTTATGTAATTGTAAACCTAGTTGTGAATTTTCGTATGTGAAATGATGGGGTAATTGATTTACCAACTGTTCATAAAACTGCACTTTCTTTTCTAATTCTTTTATTTGATTTTCATGAGATAAAGTAGTATCCTCTTGAATCATAAATAAATAACTCCTCAATTTAAAAATTCTTCCATCTAGTATATCATATTTTTATAAGGATGCTCTTGAGGAAAGCTGAAACTTTTTTATCAGGCTGAACTATTTGTTTTCGTTAATTCAGTATGTATGGATTGACAAAAATAGGATAAGGAGGGATAAGGGTGATTTCTATTGGATTAACAGGATGGGGAGATCACGATTCTTTATATACGGATTCCTATGGAAATAGAAATAAATTGCGAACATATAGTGAGTATTTTCCTATTGTAGAAGTAGATAGTTCGTTCTATGCGATGCAACCAGTTAAGAATTATATGAAATGGGCCGGAGAAACACCAAAAGATTTTTCATTTGTTGTCAAAGCCTATCAGGGGATGACAGGACATATGCAGGGAGAGATTCCATTCTCTAATTTCGATGAGATGTTTGAAATATTTAAACAATCTATTGTTCCGCTTCAAGAGGCACATAAATTAAAGGCGATATTATTTCAATATCCACCTTGGTTTGATTGTCAGAAGAAAAATGTCGATTTACTCCGTTATACAAAAGAAAAAATGGAAGGATTACCGTGTGCTATAGAGTTCCGAAATCAAACATGGTTTAATCCACATATGCATGATAAAACATTACAATTTTTAGAGCAGGAAAAGTGGATCCATACGATTTGTGATGAACCACAAGCTGGAATTGGTTCAGTTCCAATTGTATTAGAAGCGACTCATTCTGAAGTGACATTAATACGCTTTCATGGCCGCAATTTTCATGGATGGCTTGATAAAGGAGAAAATTGGCGAGCTGTGCGCTGTTTGTATCGTTATAATAAAAAAGAGTTAGAAGAATGGGTAGAAAGGTTACAGGTATTGCAGAAAAAGACGAAGAACATATATGTGTTATTTAATAATAATTCCGGCGGGGATGCTGCTGATAATGCAAAACAGCTTATGACGATGATGCACATTACATACGGCGAACCAAAACCGGAACAACTCAATTTATTTGAATAAAATTAAAAAAGAAAAACACTGTACAAACAGGGGGAATGTACAGTGTTTTTCTATATGAAAAAGAGGGGTAACAATGTTACTGAGCGTTTGTTTGATTCATCAATTGTTGGTTTCATAATAAATGATAATGGTTATCATTATCATTGTCAATACTTTTCTTAATGTTTTTTGTGGAAAATTTAAATTTTACAAAAAATTAATTTTATAATATAATGAAAACGTTTATTTGATAATAATTATCAATGTTAATTAAGGGAGCGGGAATGAATGAAAAAGCCATGGAAAGTCATGACGACAGTTGCTGTTGTTTCTTCACTTCTACTATCAGTAGGGTGTGCAGGGAAAAAAGAAGAAACGTCAAAAGAAAAAAATACATATCGTATACCAGTAACTGATTATTCGTTTGATACAGCAGCAAATATGTTTGCATATACGGAATTTGAATTGTCTGGGGAACCATTAGCAGAAGGACTTGGATTAGATTTAGACATATTGGATGCACAAAAACGAAATAAACCAACGAAATTTGATTACATGGCTGGAATTGAATCTTATGAGTACTCAGAAGAAGCAATGTATGAGGTTGTTGAGAAATCCGGTCTTGGACTGCATTTACTGCACGCACCAATTGTACAAAAAATGACAAAAGCAGAAAATAAAGATGTTCCTACTTGGTTAGAGAGTCGATTTTATACATTAGCTGATAGTGTAGGGTATCCACGTAAAGAAATATTTACAAATATGTACCCGACATTTATGGAATATGCTGGCGGTGATCCGCATTATACACAAAAGGTGGATACTTCTGTATATGCAGAAAACGATGATAAAACATATGTACCAGCGTACCAAATGGATTTTAAAACATTACGCTGGGATCGTACGAAAATGAATAAAACGTTAACACCAGCAGCGTACGGTTCAACGTTTTTAAAACAAACATTATGGGCTGGGGACTTTTTAGGTGGTTTCCATACATTAGATAAAGATGAAGAGTTAGAGGCAACATCAAGCACACAAGATAAAGATGCAAATATTCGTCTTGGAAAAAGTAGTGCAGATGGTATGCAAGGAGTGATTTTAACAGAAGAAATTTGGAATAAGCTTGCATATATTCGTGATGGATTATTTTATGATGCGAATGCAAAACAATTAACGAGCGGAATTGGAAGTAAATATAATCCAGATAACGGCCTTGTTTATTTACCACATGAGATTAAAGTAAATGAAGAAGAAAAAGGCGGAATTGCAAAAGCTGGCGGATTAGAAGTGAAAGATGCACGCAGTATGCTTCGTGATCAGTGGATGATGTTATGGCCAACAGCAGAATTTTTCGGAATGACGGATCAACGTCCCGATAATAAAAATGTAAATCCAGCCTTCCAAGCGACATTCGATGGTGCGCCATTTGCCAAAGCGGTAGCAGAAAATACAGATCTTGATGTAGTGAATGATGTAAAAGCAGATGACCCATATTCTTTAAATCGTGATGTAATGCTACATGTATTTAAAAATATTGAAGCGATGCACTACAATAAAGAAACAGGAGCATTTGTTGCAGAGCATAGCGGAACAGAGCAAGGAAAACGAATTGATACATTTGATGCAAGTTATATGGTAGAAGCACTTCGTATGTTCCAGCGTGCGATTGATGGAATGCCAGTGGGATATGCCAGTGGTGCAGAGGCACAAGGGTTACAAACAGAAGAAGGAAAACGTGCACTTACTATGATTAAGACACAAGCAGACTTTTTGTTAAAAAATATGAAAACAAAAGATGGTTTCATAGCAAATGGCTATACAATCGGTAAAGGGGTAGATGAGGAACCTGTAACACTAGAAGCACAACTAGGAGCAATTCGTGGGTTAACAGCGGCCTTTCTAGCAACGAAAGATGAAACGTATCGCGTGGAAGCACGTAAACTATATGATTTAGTTGATCGTAAAATGTGGAATAAAGAAGCTCGTGCATATGAAACGAAAAAAGGTGAAATGAAATATACACCATATACAGCTGGTAGCGTATCAGCAGTTTTACGCGTTGCATTACAAAACTTAAGTAACACAGATGCAGATAAAACGAAATATGATTCATTGGAACAAAAAGTAATTACTTCTCGTTATGTTGATTTTTATGAGCAAGTAATCAATGGACCATCATTAAAAGAAGGAATGCAAACAAGTGAATTTTGGGATACTGGAGATGTTTATATAAAAGGAAAGCTTGGAAATGCTGATAAGGATAACGTACCACAAATTCAAGCTGGGCATGGTAAGAATGGTATTGCTCCGGTTCTTGTAAATGTTGAAGTGAAAAAAGAGAAATAAGAAAAACAAGAAAAAGCAATTCATGGTAGTATTAAGACCGAACAAGTGTAGAAACTTGTTCGGTTTTTGTGAAGTAAGGGTGTAGTAAGATGATACATTCATTGATGAGATTTTATAGACTAGTATCCACCAGTTTAATTGTCAATTTTTAAGTGGTAGGAATGTTGTCTAATGAGGGATAAGAAGGAAGGGTCAGATGATGAAGCGCTTGTTTATTGCGGTTGTGTTGCTTCTATGCATTGGGGTGTTTGCGAGTTGCGAAGTGAAAATGTCAGGAAAAGAAGTAAAACGCGACGAAGCTGTTCATAGTAATAATATTATAGTAAGCAAAGATGGAAAATGGATTTATACTGCAAATATTGATGTAAATACTGTAACGGTGACAGATGTAAAAAGTAGAAAAGTAGTATCGGAGATTCCAGTTGGAAAAGAACCGAGACAATTAACAATAAGTCCAGATGAAAAGACATTATATGTTTCTTGTATGTATGATAATAAGATAGATGTTGTATCATTGGAAAAGAAAAAAGTGATTGATCGAATTGTAACAGAAATAGAGCCATTTGGTATTGTTACAAATCCAGATGGGACAAAGTTGTACGTATCAAATTTCCGTTCAGGGAATGTATCAGTTATTGATATTGATAAGAAAAAAACAATTCAAAAGATTCAAATTGGCGACCGTCCACGAACGTTAGCGATGACAAAAGACGGGAAAAAATTGTATGTGCCACATTATTTAGAGGGGAAAATTAGTGTTGTAGATACAGAGAGTAATAAAGTAAAGAAAGTAATTACGCTTGCTCCTTCCCCAGACAAAGAAGACCGTAAAAAGAGTCAAGGGGTTCCAAATACATTAGAGCAATTTGTAATTGCACCAGATGGTAAGACAGCTTGGGTGCCACACATGCTGACGAATACCGATACACCAATTCAATTTGAGGAAACTGTGTTTCCAGCTGTTTCAATTATCGATTTAGAAAAAGATGAAGAAGTTACAAAACAACGTAAGCAATTATTTGAAGCGATGAATGTGAAAGATACAAAGAATGAAACAATGATTGTGTCTAATCCATACGATGTAGTTTTTAATGAAAAAGGGACGAAAGTATTTGTTGTTATGTCAGGTAGTGAAGATCTTGTCATGTTTGATCTAACTCGCGGTGGCAATGCGACACAAATTGTAAGACGCATTCCAGGAAGTAACCCGCGGGGGATTATTTTACTTCCAAAAGAAAACACGTTGGCTGTTCATAATGCAATGAGTCATGACCTGGCATTTCTACAAACAGGTGGCGATGATTCATACGCAAAGGTGAAAGCTGATAAGAAGACAGTTAAATTAATTGAAAAAGATTCTTTACCAAAACTAGTACGCGAAGGGAAAGAAATTTTTTATAGTGCAAATAGTGATAAGTATGCAACAACAATAACCGGAAACAACTGGATGAGTTGTGTGACGTGTCATAGTGATGGAGAAATTAATGGGTTATCATTGATGACACCAAAAGGGAAACGAAATGTACCAAGTAATGTTTTAACTACTCAAACAGGTTTATTTATGTGGGATGGATCACGTGATGATTTCACAGATTATATTCACACTGTACAAGGTGAAATGGGGGGGATGATGGAATTAGATCCAGGAAAAGAGATTCCAAAAGATGCCCAGCATATGTATGATGCGCTGCAGGCATTTTTAGATGATCCTAATTCATTCCCAGTACCAAAGAGCCCGTATCGTCAAGCTGATGGCTCGTTAACTCCTACGGCCAAAGACGGAGAGCAATTGTTTAAAGGAAAGGCAAATTGCTTAACATGCCACGGCGGAGAGAATTTGACCAATAGTACAAAAGCGATAGATGAAAATGGAAAGTTGACAACGAATAATACAAATTTCCTTTATAATATTGGAACTGCGAATGAAACAGATACAGGCTATGAGGGTGACGCACGCGGTGGTTTTCAAAATAAGCGGCAAAAAGGATTTTTTGATCCACCAACACTTCGTGGTGTAGGGGCAACAGCACCATATTTACATGATGGTAGTGCAAAAACAATTGAGGAAGCAGTGGAGAAGCATCAATATGAAGAAAAGCCACAGTTATCTAAACAGGAAGTTCATGCAATTGCAGAATATGTAAAAGCGATTCAATAGAAAAAGAACAGCTTAGCGCTGTTCTTTTTCATTTACATATTGTTGTAAATCAAATGGAGTTATTTCTTGAATAAACTCTCTTGAGATAAGTGATTGAACAAGAGTGCTTTCTGAAATTGTAGCACCTGTTTTCTTTTGATATGCTTGTTTTAATAAGCCGAGTTTTTCTGCTGTTTCTTTTGGTAATTCAATTGTTAGTGTGTTCATAATTTCTCCCCCTTATTACTAGAGTACCACTACGAAATAAGAGAAACAAGAAAAGAGAAAATGAAACATAAAAAAGGTTACCAAGTTTAAAGTTGGCAACCTTTTTTATGTATAAGAACCATGTTTGTTTTTATGCAATACCGATATATTTTAAAGTTTTTGATGGGGTACTGTGATCAAAGAAGTGTTGTAAGAATGCAATATCAACACCAGATTTGTATGCACAATATCCCCAAGTTTTTCGCAGTGTATGTGAGCTAATCCCTTCTAAACCAACTTCTTTTGCAGCTTTGTTTAAAATATACCATGCATGCTGTCTTGTAATGGATTTTGTTCCTTTTTGCGATTTTAATAATGGTTCATTTCGCTTCCATATTTTACGCTCTCTCATATAATCTTCGATTGCATGCTGTAAATCTTCATTTACAGCAAACCATTTATGTTTTTTTACTTTTTCATTGTAAAATAAAATGGAGTGACGAACATTTTCATTTTCATCGATGACATCACCGACTTTTAATTGTAAAATCTCACTTACTTTTAGACCGGAATTTACAGCTAGTACGAATAGTAAGCCATCACGTTTCGAAGATTGTAAAAGTATATTTTTGATTTTTTCTAATTGTGTTTCGTTTTGAATAGGTTGTCCTGCTTGTTTCATTTCACGCACTCTCCTCTGTTATGTGTGTAAAGGAAAGGATTAACTTGTTTATAACTATAAAGGGAGAGTGTGAATTTCATGTGAACTCCTGGTGAAGTTAAGACAAATTATTTGACTTCTTTTATTTTTTGTAAATCAAAATAAAAAACGACGCTATCATTAGTATTATACACACCGTATTCGGCATGATGAAGTTCTAAAATGTTTTTTACGATTGATAGACCAAGTCCAGTTCCTCCAGTATGGCGGCTACGGGAAGCATCTAGACGATAGAAGCGATCCCATATTTTTTCTAAACTTTCATTTGGGATTGGATTACCAGTGTTTTCAATTTCCACTTTTACTTTTTCTTCATTTTCTATGATGCGAATACGAATCTCTTTACCATCAGGTGTATAGCGAATTGCGTTACTGAGTAAATTTACAACAACTTGCTCAATTCGATTGCGATTTGCTTCAACATGTATAGAAGGATTTGCATCAATTTCTACTTGTAAGTGTTTTTCCTCCATACTAAATAATAGCTTTGTATACACTTGGTGAACAAGTTCACCGATTGAAAAAGTATTCATTTCTAGTTTATACGTACCAGATTCTAGCTTTGCTAATTCTAACATTTCGACGATGAGTCGATTCATGTTTTCTGTTTCCTCTAAAATCACATCTGTATAGTAAGTAGTATCTTTGCTGACACCATCTTTAATTCCTTCAGCAAAGCTTCTAATCACACTAAGTGGCGTTTTTAATTCATGAGATACACCAGAAATGAATTCTTTTCTCGTCTTTTCTAATTGACGTTCTCGCTCGATGTCTTGCTGTAATTTTGTATTTGCAACGTTTAATCGATCTATTCGATCTTTTAGGTTTACGGATAACGTATTAATACTACTAGATAAACCAGCGATTTCATCATCCGCTGAAACAGGTAATTTTTCACTGAAATCGAAGTTAGCCATTTTTTTGGTCACTCGATTTATTTTAATAAGCGGTTTGACAATCATCTTTGAATAATAAAAAGATAATAAAATAATAACGAGAAATACGATAATTAATGCATAGACATAATAATCTTTTAAAACAAGCATTGCTTCATTTACAGGTTGTAAGGAGGTCGTTGCAAAAGCAAACTCTTTAATTTTACCGTTTTCCATGACTGGCTTTACAAAAATTTGGCTTTTTCCATTCTCCTCTTCTCCGATTGTAAATGTTGTCAATTCATTGGAATTGGTTTTACCTAGTATTACAGATAACTCCCAATGTTGAATCCCTTGTAATGTCTCTAAATTATTTGCGAGACGAAGGTCGTTTTTAGAAGGAAGATGTATTTTTGATACAATTCCTTCAAATGTATGAATGCCAAGTCTTGTGTCTTTTGCGTATTTGTTTTTCTTAGCGTTTGTCCAATCAATATTGAATAATTTAAAGTCAGAAATGATATTATCATTTTTCCATGAATTATAACGAGTCGTAATCGTAACGGGTATAATTACGTCTTTTTTTAAAATTCCATCTATGAGAATAACATCATTATTTTTTAACTGTAAATTCATAAACTTGGTATATTCATCAATTGTTAAAATATTGTTGAGTGGAATGGAATACGTTTTATTGGATTTATCGACAATCTCAATATAGTAATTATTTTCATCTTTTATAATTCCATTTGGATCTAATAAAACGACATCAGCGTTTGTTTTTTCGTGAAAGTCTTGTTTGAGCTTCCTTATTTCCTCAAATGTCCTGTCACTTTTTTCATAATTTGATAAAAACTTTTCAAAAGCAGTTTGAACGGTTTGAACTTTTTTATTAATATAAAATTTTTCTAAAAACAACGATTGCCCAAGGAAAAAAAGGAGGAAGGTAACAGTAAATAATGTTGATGTTAATAAAAATAGTTTAAAGACAATACTTCTCTTTTTCACTTCTTCACCTCACAAAAGAATACCCGTATAAATATTTTCTTTATTATAACAAACGAAAAAAGAAAGAAGAGACTAAAAATCTGTCTCTCTTTGAAGCAGTTTTTTTTTAAAAGTCATATAAAGTAATTCTTTAATTTAGAAAATGACAAAAAAGAACTCGCCAGACGTATGACAAGTTCTTTTTGCATTATTATTGAATCGCCGCGTCTAAGGCAATTTCAATCATTTCGTTAAATGTAGTTTGACGTTCTTCAGATGTTGTTTCTTCTCCAGTGAAGATGTGGTCACTTACTGTTAATACAGATAATGCATTTACACCGTATTTCGCCGCTAATGTATAAAGTGCAGTTGTTTCCATTTCTACAGCTAATACGCCGTATTCACCAAGTTTTTTTACCATGTCCATGCTCTCACGGTAGAACACATCTGCTGTTAAAACATTACCAACGCGAACGTGTAATCCCTTTTCTGTTCCAGCATCATATGCTTTCTTTAAAAGATCGAAGTTTGCAGCTGGTGCAAAGTCAAATCCAGGGAATGTTAAACGATTCATGTTAGAGTCTGTACAAGCCGTCATTGCAATAATTACGTCGCGAACTTTTACATCTTTTTGAATCGCACCACATGTACCTACGCGAATTAAGTTTTTCACTCCATAGCTTTGGATTAATTCGTTAACATAAATAGAAATAGAAGGTACACCCATGCCTGTTCCTTGAACAGAGACACGTTTCCCTTTGTAAGTTCCCGTGAATCCTAACATACCACGTACATTGTTATAGCAAGTTACATCTTCTAGAAATGTTTCTGCGATATATTTTGCACGTAATGGATCGCCAGGTAGTAAAATAGACTCAGCAATTTCACCCTGTGTTGCTTCAATATGAACGCTCATAAAAATCCTCCTTGTTATGTATCGATATAAATCAACATCATTTGCATTATATACTAGGAATTCTATCAAGTGAACTACTCGCCACGCTAATGCGTAAAGTTGGGAGTTTCTCAGTTCCAAGCCGAAAGTAACCTTTTATCTGCTTAAGCGCTACTTTCCGTAGTCTCTACGGTAGATAACTGACGATTGGAGATTCTTTCTGGTGCCTGGAGTATTTCACGAGTAGAAGCGTTCGCTTTTTTTCGCATTTTATTTGTCCACTTAACTGTATATAATCAATTGTCAAAGAACACTTCATAATTAGAGTATAACAATAAAAGATATGCTTTGCTACGTAAAAAGTCAATACATCCTCCGTCTATTTGTTTGGATAATGCACCTTCACATGAGTTACAGAAGAAGACTTTAAGTTTGTTGAAAAATTTTACTTGTTTGTAGTATATAAGATACCCTATTTTGAATAATTGGCTATGTAATTTGCAATTTGGCGATATTTTTCTTCTAATAGGAACTTTATTGTATTTCATAGAGGATTTTTATAAAAAAAATAGAATGAATTTTTTTATAATATTCTGTTCAGAAAGATAGTTGTATGAATTGCGTCACGATTTATAAAATAGTATGGCAGGTGATTATTTGAAAAATCTTGTCATTGGGCTAATTGCTTTACTACTTATTGTAGCTGGTGGATTCTACATGCAAAAGTATAAAGGAACGAAAGAAACAGCAGGAGACATTCGAGAAGTAAAATGGGATATGAAAAATGGAGAGGGAACTGAAAAGGTAGATATTATATTTCAATTGTTTAATAAGAATAACAACGAAATTCGTGGAGTAAATGATCGTATTCGGGCTATTATTGTAGATGAGCAGTTAAAGGGAATTCAGCACATTAAACCTGCATTTGCTGGAAATGGCTCTTATAAGCTATCGGCAAGTGGGGCGAAAGGTAAAGCTTATACGGTTTTCTTATATGAGGATCATAGTAAAACAGAACAGTCCTTTTCTAAGAAAAATTTTGGGGGAGAGGAAAAAGAGAAGAAACAAAAGAAACAAAAGGATTTAATAGAAGACACAGTACTTACAAAAAAAATTGGTGATTACCAAATGTCACTTTTATTTGAAGCGTTACACCCAAATGAAGCTGCTACACTGACATTTCAGCTGCAAATGAAAAAAGGAGAAAGTGTGAAATTTAGTTCAGGTACTGGAGAAAATGCTGCACTTTATATCGTAGATGAAAAACGTGAACATTTCTTATATGCATTCCCTGTAAATGAAGAAGAGCAGCTGCAATATCGTATTACATTTCCAGAAGAAGGGACATATAAAATGTGGGGCACATTTTATATAAATGGAAAAAAGTATGAAAAGGAATTTATAATAAGAGTTCAGAAACGAAAAAACAGCTAGTATCTCTAGCTGTTTTTTCGTTTTCCTATTAATTTTGTTACGGCAAGCATTGTAATTGGTAAGGAATGATTTTTTCGGAATGCTAAATATTTCCCACTCCAAGTTGGTTTGTATTTCTCTTTAAAATGTCGTAATCCACTAAAGCTATACGTATAACGAACATTATTGAAAATTGCTGCAGCGACACGCTCAGACCAAAAGGATTGTGTAGATAAACCAACATTAGAAAGTGGAGCCATACCAATGTTAAAGGAATGATAATCGTTTTCTTTTGCCCATTGGAATAAATGGATAAAGATTGTATCCATAATCCCTCCAGGTGCATCAGGGTAATAGCGCATTAAATCAACAGAAAGTTTACCAGGTTGGTAAACGGGCATAAACGTTGTAAATGCAATGATTTTTCCCTCAGTATCAGATAAAGTTGCAATAGGGGCACGATTTATATACTCACGATCAAAGTATCCAAGAGAAAAGCCCTTTTCTTTTTTTCCTCCAAGCCAAGCGTCTGAAACTATTTTTAATTCCTCATATAACTCATCTGAAAATGGTGGTTGATGGATGGAAAATGTATAACCTTCCCGTTCAAAACGGTTAAAAGTTGCACGTAATCCAGCACGTTTTTTCCCTGATATAGTAAACGTATTTAAATCAACAACAGCCTCTTCACCAAGTTTAAAGAAGTTATAGCCAAAGTCATGATATAAGCTCATCCATTTGCTTTCAATTTGATAGAAAACGCAAATATATCCGAATCGATCTGCTTCAGCTAAAAATTCTTGTAGTACTATGCGGAATGAAGACGGATTCCCAATTGGATCGCCAAGTACAACAAGTCTTTTCCCTGTTGTTGAAAATAAAAGAAGTGCTTTTCCATCACTACTAAAGAAGAATTGCTTATCTCCTAGAAAACCGAGATGACTTAGTACATTTCCGCCATATTCATCTAAGAAGTTTTGCAAACGTTTAGCGCTTGCTGGTTGCCCAGGAAATACGCTACGGTACCGATTCGCGATAAGAGAAGCGATGAGTAAAAAGGTTGGAACAAAGAAAGCAGCTGCAAGTGCACTTTGCTTTACTTGTGTAATGTTACGAACGACAAAATCAGGTTTGAAAGCTTCTTTTGCTCCTGCAAATAGGATACCTAAATTTTTATATAAGTATAATGTTAGCAGTAAAAATATAAATACTTTTACTACATCAGAAAGTGAAACTTCCATTTTCTCACGCACAAATCTTTTGCGAAGCATATATAATACGGCAAGTACGATTAGTAAAATAAAAGTCTCTTCAATGTCGATTCCTTTTAGCGTATTAAAAATGGCTGCTCCAATTAAAGAAATAATCGTCATATAGTAGGAACGTTTTGTCCCATAATAAATACCTCTTGATAGAATAAGGAGTAGAATTCCAAATGTTAATGATAAGCTAAAAGAAAATTGAATGAGATATTTTGGAGCTAAAATATGTAATGCATGAGCACGATTTACACTCGTCGGTAAAATGGTTGATAAGATAACCATTAAGCCAGCAAAAACTGTTAAAGCAGCGGATGCCCATGAGCCTAGCTTTCCTAAAAAATCACGTTGCAATGTCCAAATGACACCTGTTGTTTCCAGGGCAGGTGCAATAAATGGTTTATCTTCAATCTTTTTTAGAGCAGCTCCAGTCATTTCGAAAGCCGCAAAAATTAAACCGAGGCAAAATGGTAAAATATAGTATACAAGTCGGTATAATAACATGGCAGGTAACAGTACACCTGTATCAATACCGTATTGACCCATCCCAGATAGAAAGACAAGGTCAAATGAACCGAGACCACCTGGTACAAGACTGACCACCCCTGCTAATGCAGCAATAACATAAACACCTAAAAACTTTCGGAAATCAATGTCAATTCCAAATAAAATTAAAATAACATACATGACGATGCCGGCAGAAACCCATTCCATTAACGAAACAAGTGAATATAGAACGGTTGGATTCTTTTCCTTTGTTTCTTCTTGTCCTTCTATGTGTTGCTTTTTTCGATTTTTAATTTTGGAGAACCCAATATAAAGCGGTACAAAAAGAGCAAAAAAGATGAGGACAGGCCATAGCCAAGGTTTTTCATGTAATATAAAGGTTGTATCTAGTATTCCTATAAGACCGAGGAATGAGAGAAGGGATAATCCATTTATAAAAGCAGTTGTCATCCAAGCAATGCTTTTGATAAGTTTACCATTCTCTTTTACGTGAGGGCGATATAACATTGTCCGTATACCCGCTCCAACAAGTCCACCAAAACCGATAAATCCATTCAAGGTGTTAGCAATCCAAGAAACACGGAAGATCTTTTGAACAGGCACATCTGCTTTTAAATAGCGGAGCATAACAAAGTCATAAAAGAACATTGTTGAAACAGCAAATGCACCGAGCGTAATAGCTAAAAAGACTCCTCCAGTCGGAATGTTTTTAATTGTTTCAATAGCTTCTTGAAATGAAATACCTGACAATTCTTTCTTAGCTTGAAAGAATACAATTGTCAAGACAACAAATGGGAAAATGATTTTTCCAATTTGTAAGAAACGTTTCCACGAAAACGACATAAATACAACTCTCCTTGCATAAGAAAACTGAGACAATATTCTTATTATGACAAACTTCATGGAAAATAAAAAGGTAAATTGCAGGATATATAAACTATTTTTTATATAAATATAAAAATATCATATATTTTTTACTAAGAATGAATAATGAATTAAAATTTGTTTGTTCAGAAAAATAAGTTAAAATGAAACAAAATAAGGAAGAGGGGGAAAGTGGATGGTTATTATAGGTTACGCAGGCTATGAGCTAGAAAAAGCACAACCTAATACATCAGAAGATTTCTTTAATCGATCTGAAGTAACGTATATTTTGGGTGAACAAGAAAAAACATTTTCTGTCTTATATGTGCGTTATTTTGAAGAAATTTTGCAAGAAATTACTCCGTTTGAAGGAAATCCAGTTTTTAAAATAGAAGAACAAGACATATATTTACGTGATATCGTTGCTTTAGCTTGCTTTATTAAGAATAAAGAACTTCGTGGACAAAAGCGTGTATATATTAATGGAATAGAGGAGTTTCAAAAATATTTTGATGATGAAACAGTGGTAAAAGTACAAGACATAATGATTCAGTTACATAAAAATAAAAAAGTAGAAATAGCGTAAAATGGCAAAGGAGAGAAAAGGATATGTCTAATTCAATGGTTGAAAATCAAACGCATCAAGTTTCTGAATTTTTAGAAGAAGTTGTTGATTTAATGACGGATTTTGTTAATTATCATACATTACCTTCTTTATTAGAAGAGTCACCAGAAGGGAATAAACATTATTATGAAGGTTTATTATCATCATTAAGACGACTCCTTGTATTTTGTGAAGAAGGCTTGGATGCGTGTCTTGTTTTATTGAGTAGTCAACCATTTCGAAAAATGGCTGCCGAGAAAACATTATATAAAATTTATCATCAAGTAATTGCTGAATTCTTTTCACCAAAAAGTGATCAGTGGTATGAAAATAGTCGGTCGGCATATACAGGGAAAAATTCCATTGCATTTCAACAAATACCACCTCGCTCAATCGAAAAGGTAATGCAAGAATTAGAAAGTAAGTTCCAAACAATGCGTGAGGAGCTGGAATATTACGAAACGGACTATCAAACAAAGATGTTACACAAGTATTAGTATAAGATTGGAAGGAAATTATTTTCATTAGGTGGGAGAGAGGATTTGGCCATGGATAGAGGCGGTCAGATCCTTTTTTAGCCTTATCCGAAGTGAGAACAAAAGAAGAACATCAGTAGGGCTTTCTTTTTATCTACATAGCAGTGATTTGCAGGTACAAAGCATTTCTGAATTGACGAACTGATAGAAAATTATTTTTTAGATGGGGGTTGGGCTGAACGTAAACATTCGATTGGTGAGGGTTGATTAAAGTTTCAATTTACATAAGTATTAGAGAATGCTAAAAGAAGCTAGCGAAAGACTAGCTTCTTTTACTTTTTTGTAGGGTATATACAATGCGGACGCTGAATATAGTTAAAGTGGATAGCGTTGAGGGGGTGTCGTATGAATCAGCAAGGGGTATTTACGGATTACTTTTATGAAGTAGAAAGTTGGTGTGAAAGTGTGTTACATGTATTAGATAGTCGTGCAACTGAAGTGTATGACGTCCATATGCTTGCTTATAAAATTCAAACGCTGCTAGATCGTATGAAAGAAAATGAGTATGAAACAGATGCTGAATTACTGTATGAGATAAGTGATGATGTGGAACATATTCAAAATCATTTACAAGAAGTATTTATGCAAGAAAGTGAACAATATGAATTGCATGAAAGAACGTATGCTGAACGATCTGTTCCAATAGGGGGTCACACGCTTCCGCCACTACCCTATCCATACAATGCACTAGAACCATATATTTCTCGAGAAATTATGATGTTACATCATGATAAACATCATCGGAGTTATGTGGAAGGGCTGAATAAAGCGGAAAAAATGATGGAAGAAGCAAGGAAAACAAACCAATTTGATTTAATAAAGCATTGGGAAAGAGAAGCGGCTTTTCACGGTTCAGGCCATTATTTACACACGATATTTTGGAATAACATGAAAAAAGATGGGGGTGGAGGTCCAAGAGGGGCATTATCTCGAGAAATCGAGAATAATTTTGGAAGCTTTTTACGTTTTCAGAAGCACTTTACAGAAGCTGCATCGAAGGTAGAAGGATCTGGGTGGGCTATTCTTGTATGGGTTCCTCGTGCGGGAAGGTTAGAAATTCTACAAAGTACCCTTCATCAATTATTCACACAGTGGGATACAATACCGTTACTTGTGCTTGATGTATGGGAACACGCATATTACTTGCAGTACCAAAATCGAAAAGATGAGTACATTAAAAATTGGTGGAATGTTGTAAATTGGCCGGATGTGGAAAAGCGCTATGAAAGTGCAAAACAGCTTGAGTGGACACCGTATTAGACGCATATTTGTGCGTCTTTTTTTGCTGGTAAAAAAGAATATTTCGTTCATATTTTAAAGGGCCAAGCATACACTTGTACAAAAAGTGTCAAAAGGACGTGGTGGGGAATATGAGACGAATTTGGATTGTAATTGCACTTGTTTTAATGGGTGCAAGTATTATACCGGTTCATACATATGCACAAATGAATGATGTAAGCGCCCATAATGCCGTATTGATGGAAGAACATTCAGGACGTGTTTTATATGGAAAGCTAGAACATGAACCACAAAAGATTGCTAGCATTACAAAAATTATGACTGCCTTACTTGCTGCTGAATCAGGAAGAATGAAAGAGGCTGTACCTATTAGCGATAAGGCTGTTCGAGTAGAGGGTTCGGCCATTTATTTAAAACCTGGAAATAAAGTACCGTTAGAGGATTTAGTGTATGGCCTAATGCTTCGTTCAGGTAATGATGCGGCACAAGCAATTGCTGAAAATGTTGGAGGGAGTATAGAAGGATTTGTTTATTTGATGAATGAAAAAGCGGAACAAATCGGAATGAAAGATACACATTTTTCAAATCCACATGGTTTAGATGGGGACGGTACGCACTTTTCATCTGCATATGATATGGCCCTTTTAACACGTTATGCAATGGGAAATGAAACGTTTCGGAAAATTTTCGGAACAAAAACATATCAATCGAAAGCATGGGATTATCCATGGAAGAACAAGCATAAACTTGTAACTTCTTATTATGAATTTGCAACAGGAGGAAAGACGGGATTTACAAAGAAAGCTGGTCGTACACTTGTTACAACAGCTTCGAAAGATGGTTTAGACTTAATTGTAGTGACGCTTAATGCATCTAATGATTGGGACGACCATATGTCGTTATTTAATCAAGGATTTGAACAGTATGAGTCAACGAAAGTTCTAGGAAAAGGGGCGCTTCCTGGACTACAGGAAAAGAAATATATAAATCATGTTTATATAAAAAATGATTTCTCAGTGCCGCTAAGGAAAGAGGAGAAGAAGCAAGTTAGGCTAGAGCTTGAACTTGATAGAAATGCAACATTAGTAGATGGAGAAAAAGTGGGTAAGACAATTGTGTATATTAATGAAGAGAAAGTAGGAGAGCGTAACTTATTTTATAGCAAGCGCAAGTTGGTTGCTACAACCGGAGTATATTGGAATGACGTGAGAGAAATCTTTTCTCATATGTTAGGTGTTGGAACAGATGGTTAACATCGTATGGGTAGCAATGGCGGTTATTGGGATCGTATATGCGATGGTGAACGGTACGATGGAGGAAGTAAATAAAGCGGTCTTTGAAGGGGCGAAAGATGCGGTAACAATTTGTATTGGGCTGATTAGTGTTTTAGTCTTTTGGCTAGGTTTAATGAAGATTGCTGAAGAGGCTGGCTTATTAAAGAAATTGGTTTCGTTTTTTATGCCAGTTGTAAAGAGACTATTTCCAGAAATACCAAAGGATCATCCCTCGATGGGATTTATTTTATCAAATATGATGGCAAACTTTTTTGGACTAGGAAATGCAGCGACACCACTTGGTATTAAGGCTATGGAACAGCTCAAGGAATTAAATGGAGGAAAGGATTCTGCAAGCCGTTCTATGGTAACGTTTCTGGCGTTAAATACATCTGCCATTACATTAATCCCAACTACTGTAATTTCAATTCGGATGACGTATGAATCGGCAAACCCGACAGAAATTGTTGGGGTTACGTTTATCGCACAAGTATTATCGATGATTGGAGCGATTTGGATTGACCGCTATTTTTACCGAAGACGGAGTAGAAAGGGGCGGAAAAAGTGAGCGTTGTGAATACAATTTCATTATGGGTGATTCCGTGTGTTATTGGTTTTATTTTATTATATGGAACGATAAAAAAAGTTCCAACGTACGAATCGTTTGTAGAAGGTGGAAAAGAAGGGATTCAAATTGCTGTCTCTATTCTACCATTTATGGTAGGAATGCTTGTATCTATTTCTATTTTTAGATCATCAGGTGCACTAGATGCGATGATATCAGTAATGAAGCCGATGTTAGATATGATTCATGTACCAGCAGAAATTGTCCCGCTCGCACTTATACGTCCGATTTCTGGGTCGGCCGGTTTAAGTATTACGACAGATTTAATCGCTACATATGGACCGGATTCATTTATTGGAAGGTTAGCGTCTACGATGCAGGGTAGCACAGATACAACATTTTATATTTTAACGGTATATTTCGGCGCTGTTGGAATTCGGAAAATGGGAGATGCATTAAAGGTTGGATTATTTGCAGATTTAATAGGTATCATTTGTTCAATCGTATTTGTTTCCCTATTGTTTCGTTAAACCTATTCATTTTTTGCTTTCATTCGCTTATAATACGTATACGACCACTATTAAGGTGTAGCTTAATAGTGGTTTTTTTGTGGGGTGTTTTTGACAAAATAATGAACTTTTGTTGTAAGCAGTGAGTAGCAGGTAAACAATAATAAAGGATAAAAGTAGCATTTGACCTTTAAAAGTTTGCACTATAGCTATGTGGTTTACGGTGGAAGAGGAAAAACGCTGTAAGCCTTAGGCGGTTGCCAACTCTTTCTAATGAAGGTAAGATAAATTTGAGGTGAATTAAGGAAATGGAACGATTACAAAAAGTGATTGCGCAAGCTGGAATTGCGTCAAGAAGAAAAGCTGAAGAACTTATTCAGCAAGGAAAAGTGAAAGTTAACGGTAAAGTAGTGTCTGAGTTAGGAACGAAGGTAACTCCTCAAGATAAAGTAGAAGTAAATAATATCCCTCTTGAAAAAGAAGAACCGATTTATTTCTTACTATATAAACCAACGGGTGTTATTTCGAGTGTATCAGATGACAAAGGAAGAAAAGTTGTCACAGACTTTTTCCCTGAAATTACGCAACGTCTATTCCCAATTGGTCGTTTAGATTATGATACGTCTGGCGTACTCCTTATGACAAACGATGGAGAGTTTGCAAATATATTAATGCATCCGAAATATAAAGTTGAGAAAACATACGTTGCGAAGGTGAAAGGTCCATTAACAGGAGAGAAAATTCGCATGTTAGAAAAAGGTGTTGTATTAGAAGATGGAAAGACAGCGCCAGCACGTGTGAAAATCCTTTCTTGGGATAAACGTAAAGAGATGGCAATTGTGCAATTAACAATCCATGAAGGACGTAATCGTCAAGTTCGTCGCATGTTTGAAGCACTTGGCTGTAAAGTAATGAAATTAAAACGTGAACGTTATGCTTTCTTAGAAGCAGGAAGCCTACGCCCAGGTGATGCAAGAGAGCTATCACCTCATGAAGTGAAACAATTACGTGCGCTTGCCTCTACAAAACCGAGATAAGCGATAAAGTGAAACTCCCATCCGTGGGGTACTTTATATCCCTCGGATGGTTAATTAAATCGCCCGTTTTGGTGAGTGGTTATGGCAACATAAATATTAAAGTGAACGAAGGACAAGTCATTAGTTACAGAAATTGTTTACATATAAATTCATCAAAGAGAGGAGAGAGAGTATGAAGAAGAATCGCTTAATATTCCGTATTTTCATTTTGCTTATTTTGAGCGTGGCGGTAGGATTTACACTCTATCAAGGTTTTTTTGTTGATAAGGAAAAAATGCAAATCGGGAAACAAGCGCCTAACTTTGTTGTTTCAGATTTAGAAGGAAAGAAAATCGAGTTACATGATCTAAAGGGAAAAGGTGTGTTTTTAAACTTTTGGGGAACATGGTGCAAACCGTGTGAAAAAGAGATGCCTTATATGAATGAGTTATACCCTAAATATAAAGAAAAGGGCGTTGAAATCATTGCGTTAGATGCCGATGAAACGAATATTGCAGTGAAAAATTTTGTGAATCAATATGGATTAAAGTTCCCTGTTGCAATTGATAAAGGGCAAGAAATAATCGGTACATATGGCGTTGGGCCACTCCCGACAACATTTTTAATTGATAAAGAAGGAAATGTAATCGAGAAAATTACTGGTACGCAAACGAAGGAGCAAATGGAGGAATACTTAAAGAAAATTACTCCTTAATAAAGAAAGTTTTTATATAATGTGATAGTAAGTTTGATAGATGAAGGTGCTTTGCTTCGTCTCAGTGCCTGTTTTGAAAATTCTGAGTATTGAGGTAACTTGTGCTTTGACGGTACAATAGAAACAAGAGGCGGTGAGGATGTTGGAACAAATTAAGTGTGAATGTGGGCACGTAAATCCAATAGGCACAATTTTTTGTGAAGCTTGTGGGAAACCTTTTGAAAACAAAGAAGGTACAAGATTATTAGATATGCGATATGAGGGGAGTGCTAGGCGCTCTATTACTCATACAAAAACGATAGTCGATAAAGTTTGGAGTTTTTTTTCTTCTGTCAAAGTAGGGGTATGGCTCATTGTTATCACTCTGTTAGCATCAGCAGTTGGAACTATATTTCCACAAGAAATGTACATACCTCCGGGTGTTACGCCGAGTGAATATTATGAACAGGAATATGGTTTTCTAGGACAACTATATTACCAATTAGGCTTTAATAAGTTATATAGCTCATGGTGGTATATGATTTTAATTGCTTCAATTGGTGTATCACTTGTGATATGTAGTCTAGATCGAGTAATTCCACTTTATAAAGCTTTAAAAAAGCAGGGAGTAAAAAGACACCCAAGTTTTTTAAAGAGACAAAGGTTGTATGGGACAGGTTCTCCGAAAGAGGGGGATCTAGAACAGCTTCAAACTAATTTAAAGAAGAGAAATTATAATGTAAGAGTCGAAGGCGAAAATATTTTAGCGGAAAAAGGAAGATTTTCTCGTTGGGGTCCATATGTGAATCATATTGGTCTTATTATTTTTTTATTTGGAGCAATGCTACGATTTCTTCCAAGTATGTATGTGGATGAATCGCTATGGCTACGTGATGGAGAAACAAAAGAAATACCAGGAACAGATGGGAAATATTATTTGAAGAATGAAAAGTTTATAAAAGAGGTTTATGACAAAGGTAAAGATGATAAAGTATTCAATGATGCAATTGATCGTGTAGGCGATAAAATGATTGCTAAAAACTATCAAACAAATGCCGTATTATATAAAACGGTAGGAGAAAATGTTGCAGGGCAGAAACCAAAGTTAGAAAAGGTAAAAGAAAGTGAAATTAGAGTAAATGAACCACTCAAATTTGATCAGTTTGCTATATACCAACTTGATTTTAAAGAGAATGAGTTTAGTAGCATGTCGTTTACTCTGCAGAAAAAAGATAATAATCAAAAGCGGGGACCTATTAAAGTTAACTTAGAAAACCCAAAAGAAACCTATGATTTAGGGGATGGATATTCTATAAAATTATTAAGTTATTTTCCTGATTTTTATTTTGATGAGAATGGTCAGCCAAATACAAAAACAAAGATTCCAAACAACCCAGCTTTCGTTTTTAAAATGTTTACACCAGAGACGCCAGAAGGAGAAGTGAGTTTTGTAGGTATACAACAAAATATAGAACCTGAAGGAAATAATCAATATAAAATGACCTTTGCAGGAGTAGAAATGCGAAATGCAACAGGGCTTATCGTAAGAAAAGATTTGACACTGTGGATTCTTGGTGTTGGCGGATTTATCTTCATGATTGGTGTGATTCAAGGAATGTATTGGAATCATCGTCGTATCTGGATACAACGTGTTAAAGATGAATGGTGGATTGCTGGCCACACAAATAAAAATTGGTTTGGCTTGCGGAAAGATATTGAAAAAGTACTTGAAGGAACAACAATTCCACAACCATACGACAAAGTAAATGATCAAAAAATTAGTTAAGGTGGGGAGAATATATGGTGCAAATAAGTAGTAATTTCCTATTTGCTGCTTTCATCTTGTATTTAATTGCAACACTGTTCTTCGGGGGAGCAATTAAAGAAAAAGGCCGGAAGTGGGCGAGTATAGGTATAACGATAACAATTTTAGGATTTGCCGCTCAGATTGTATACTTTGTAACGAGATGGATCGCTTCAGGGCATGCGCCAGTAAGTAATTTCTTTGAGTTTGGTACATTCTTCGGCATGATGCTTGTTGGTGCTTTTATTGTTATGTATTTCATGTATCGTGTAAGTATAGTGGGATTATTCGCTTTACCAGTGGCACTTTTATTAATCGCATATGCAAGTATGTTTCCGAGAGAAATTTCACCGCTTATTCCGTCGTTGAAAAGTAACTGGCTACATATTCATGTAACAACAGCGGCAGCTGGACAAGCTATTTTAGCAATTAGTTTTATTACAGGTGTCATGTATCTGCTTAAAAATGTAGATCAGTCAAAAAGGACTAAACGAACATTTTGGCTAGAAACAGTTGTGTTTACGCTCGTTTGTACTGTCGGGTTCATAGCGATAACAACAGTTTATTCGGCAACGAAATATGAAGCGACGTTTCAATGGGTGGATAAAAATGAACAAAAGGCCGAGATGAAATATAACCTTCCTGCGCTTGTTGGACCTCATGAAGGGAAGTTAATAACTACCGGAAAACTTGAACCTATTGCAGAAATGCCAGCTATCATTAATGCAAAGAAATTAAATACAGTAATCTGGTCACTACTTATTGGGACGGGATTATATATTGTATTAAGATTAATTTTACGAAAAAGAGTATCAGCTGCCCTTCAGCCAGTGGTTAAAAATGTTAACAGTGATTTGCTTGATGAAATTGGATACCGATCTATTGCAATTGGATTCCCAGTCTTTACGTTAGGAGCCTTAATTTTTGCGATGATTTGGGCGCAAATTGCATGGACGCGCTTTTGGGGATGGGATCCAAAAGAGGTATGGGCACTCATTACATGGCTCTTTTACGCTGCTGTTTTACATTTACGGTTATCTAAAGGTTGGCATGGCGAAAAGTCGGCATGGCTTGCAGTAATTGGATTTGCTATTATCATGTTTAACTTTATAGCCGTGAATTTAATCATTGCTGGTTTACACTCATATGCGTAAGGTATTATCTCTATTTTAGAAGAGACATACTGTTTAGTTGCACATGATAAAATAGGAAAGTGGTTGTCACTTTCCTATTTTATTTTTGTCAATTTCTTTTCTTTTTTGAGAAAAACATGGCAAAATAAAGGTTGGTTTTGTAAAATGATGTCGAGGCCTAAATGCCCTGGTCAAAAAAAATACATATTTTTGGAAAAGAAATGAACAAACTTTATTATTCTTGTGAAGTATAATTGTTAAAGTGGAAATTTAACACTTTAGAATTGTCTATTATGAGATAAGAGTAAAAACAGTATTATATTGTAGAAAGGTAGGTGTGAACCGTTGTCATGTTTTTGAGGCAGCGGGAAACAATGGAAAATGAACCGAGAATTTTAATTGTGGATGACGAAGATCGTATTCGTCGTTTATTGAAAATGTATTTAGAAAGAGAACAATATACAATCGATGAGGCTGATAATGGTGATACAGCTTTAGAAAAAGCATTGCAAAATGACTATGATTTAATCTTATTAGATATCATGATGCCTGGAATAGATGGAATTGAAGTGTGTAAAGGGATTCGTGAGAAAAAAGCAACGCCAATTATTATGCTTACAGCTAAAGGTGAAGAAGTAAACAGGGTGCAAGGATTTGAAGTTGGCTCGGATGATTATATCGTAAAGCCGTTTAGTCCACGTGAAGTGGTTCTTCGTGTAAAAGCGGTCCTGCGACGTTCTGTGCCAACAACATTCTTTACACAAGATACAACAACAAAAGATGTTATTGTATTCCCGCATTTAACAATTGATAACGATGCACATCGCGTTACAGCTGATGGTGATGAAGTCAATTTAACACCAAAAGAATATGAATTGTTACTATTTTTAGCGAAGGCTCCTGATAAAGTATTTGATCGTGAGCAATTGTTAAAAGAGGTATGGCAATATGAATTCTTTGGAGATTTACGTACAGTAGATACGCATGTAAAGCGTTTACGAGAAAAATTAAGTAAAAAATCATCTGATGCAGCGAAAATGATCGTAACTGTATGGGGTGTTGGTTATAAGTTTGAGGTTGTGAACGACTGATGCTTTGGAGAAGTGTAGTAGGAAAGCTATGGATGACAATATTGCTTCTTGTTTCATTTGTTCTAGGTTTTGTTTCCATTTTGCTTTCACAGTTTTTTGATAATTACTATATTGAAATGAGTGAAACAAGGCTTACAAAAGTAGCGACAAGCGTTTCGGAATTAATTGAAGAAGGTGCAGACGAAAAGACGATTGAGAATATCGCATATAAGTTTGCCGATCCACTCTCCCGTATTATTGTTGTGAAAGAGGATCGTGAGGCTTCTTCTTCACCGAAACAAGAAGGATTAGTAGATCTTACAATAGAGGACTTGAAAAAAGATAAAGATTTGGCTGCAGTTTTTATAGATAAAAAAGAAAATAAAGAAAAAATAAAAAAAATGTCTGATAACAAAACGAATAAAAATTCCGAAAATGATATTATGATTGTTGGCAAACCACTGCAATCATCAAAGCATAGTGCGGTGTTCGTGTATCAGTCATTGCAAGTTCCGAAACAAGGTATGGAAAAAGCGACAGATTTTATTTTTCTATCAGCGGGAATTGCAATTATTTTAACAACGTTCTTTGCATTTTTCTTATCGACACGAATCACAGCCCCACTTCGTAAAATGCGTGAAGTGGCGTTTGAAGTAGCGCGTGGGAAATTTGATACGAAAGCCCCTATGGTTTCACAAGATGAAATAGGGGAGCTAGCAACGGCCTTAAATCAAATGGGGAAACAATTAAAGTTTAATATTAATGCACTGCAGCAAGAAAAAGAGCAACTTTCTAGTATTTTAAGTAGTATGGCTGACGGGGTTGTAACGCTGAATCAAGAGGGTGAGGTTGTTGTTATTAATCCGCCGGCAGAACATTTTTTACAAGTTTGGCAAGAAGAAAAAGAATTAGAATTAAGTAGGAATTTACCACCTGAACTTGTAGAGTTGTTCCACCTTGTAGTAGAAAGTGAGCAACAGCAAGTTATTGAAATTAACTTACAAAAGGGTAATTACGTTGTCCTTATGACGCCGCTATATAATCAAACGAAAATTCGTGGTGCTGTGGCGGTACTTCGAGATATGACAGAAGAACGTCGTCTTGAAAAAATGCGTAAAGATTTTATTGCGAACGTGTCTCATGAATTGCGCACACCGATGGTTATGCTACAAGGGTATAGTGAGGCAATCTTAGATGATGTTGTTCAGTCGAAAGAAGAAATAAACGAGTTTGTACAAATTATTTATGATGAGTCCGTTCGTTTAGGTCGTCTTGTGAATGAACTTTTAGATTTAGCCCGAATGGAAAGTGGTCATGTAGAGCTGCATATATCTGAAGTGGATATTCATCCATTTGTTGAGAAAATTGGGCGGAAATTTCAAGGGATTGCGCAGGATAAAGAAGTGCAGTTAACGGTTGAGTTCTGTAATCCAATTGTAGAGCATTCGTTTGATCCAGATCGTATGGAACAAGTATTAACAAACTTAATTGATAATGCGATTAGACATACAAATACAGGTGGTCATGTTAAGCTTGTAATTGATACGAAAAATAATGGTTTAGTTTTTGAAGTACAAGATTCAGGTGCCGGTATTCCGAAAGAAGATATTCCGTTCTTGTTTGATCGTTTCTATAAAGCTGATAAAGCAAGAACACGTGGGAAAACAGGTGGGACTGGTCTAGGTCTTGCGATTGCTAAAAACATTGTTCAAGGTCATGATGGGAAAATCTCTATATCAAGTACCGTTGGAGAAGGGACAACATTCTCCGTATATTTACCAGGTCAATCAATATAAATGATATTGTTATGAGTGAATATTGAAGTTCTAGTATTTTTTATTCTTTTTGAGTTTATAATATTTTCTCAATGGAATGAAGAATATTAGAGCTTTTTGTTTTATTGTGCTATTTGTAGATGATAGTCTCTTTATGAAAGTTGATTGAAGGATAAATAGAATAAAGAATAAATCCATGTTGATTTGCTGGCATATCAGTCGCGGCTATGAAAATAAAAGGAGATTATTACTTATTTACTCCTGTTGCTTCACATGGCATGGTGCTGAAAAAAGGATTTGACCGTTTCTATACAGGTCGGATGCTCTCTTCCATCAAAGAGAAAGGTTTAGGTCGTTTTTTCAATGTATACTTACATTTGTGATGGAATAAAAGTTGAAAAGAGAGGTGTAGAATATTTGAAACTATATACAAAAACAGGAGATAAAGGACAAACGAGTATTATTGGTGGGCGAGTTGATAAAGATCATATTCGTGTAGAAGCATATGGAACCATTGATGAGGCGAACTCTTATATTGGATATGCGATGACTATGATTCAAGAAGAACGCTTTCAAGACATATGTGATGAGCTTGAAAAGATTCAGCATGAGTTGTTTGATTGCGGTGGGGATTTAGCAATTGTACAGCAAAAAATGCCGTATACAGTAACGGAAGAGATGGTGGTGTATTTAGAAGAACGAATTGATCGCTACATAGAAGAGGCTCCGCCACTAGAGCGTTTTATTTTGCCCGGCGGGAGCTCGGCATCCGCCATGATTCATGTTGCACGTACAGTAACGAGAAGAGCTGAGCGTCATATTGTATCGTTAGGAAAGCAAGAAGAAATAAATGAAATTGTCTTGCGATATGTTAATCGATTATCCGATTATCTATTTGCAATTGCTAGAGTGATAAACGCCCGACTTAATGTGAACGACGTCGAATATAAACGAAGTGCAATTGTTTTTCGTAGTAAGGAAGAGGAGGAAGTGGAGTAATTCACTTTCTTTTTTTGTATACTTTTTTCCGAGATATACAACAATAGAGAAAGTGTGACGGTTATTAAAAAATGGAGGATGTATATGAAAGGCTTAAAAATCGTGGTACTTGTCTTTGGATTGTTTTTTAGTTCTCAATCATATGCTTATGCCGAGGATGGGAGATGGATATGGCCTGTAGACGGAAGAATTAGTGACTATTTTGGAACAAGAAATGGAAAACACTATGGTATTGATATAGCAGCGTCAATTGGTACGCCGGTTGCAGCGATTCGAGGTGGAACAGTAACAAAATCCTATTTTTCCAATAGTTATGGACATGTAGTGTTTATTAAACATGGAGAATATGAGGCTGTGTACGCTCATCTAAATAAGAGATATGTATTTCAAGGGGATCAGATTGCAAGAGGTGAGATAATTGGTGAAGTGGGAAACACAGGTGAATCACGCGGGGCACATTTGCATTTAGAAGTTCATAAAGGTACTTGGACATTTGGGAAAAGAAACGCAATGAATCCATTGCTTGTTTTAAATGAAGAAAGAGATCAAGTAGCCTCAGTATCAATGTATATTGTACAAAAAGGGGATACATTGGTCAGTATCGCACGGAAGTTTGGCATGACTGTTCATGAGATAAAAGTGAAAAACACACTGCAACAAGATCAAATTTATCCAAATCAAAAGTTATATATAAATTAAAAAAGAGCTAGCAAAACTAGCTCCTTTTTTACCAAAAAATAAAGACACATATAAATCCGGAAATGACTAAATAGCTATAATAATAAAAGACCTTTGTCCTCGTTTTTTCCTTCGTTCGAAATAATACAATAGTTGGTTCGATTAGCCCAATTGTAAAGCAAAGTAGACCAAGGAGCATACAACCGATAGAAAAAGAATACAAGGCAACTTGTATTTTGTGGAATGGAATAATCCATTTTAATAAAAATGCAATAAGTACGGTATAACATATGCTACCAATGTATTTGTTTAAAGTTGTATTAGAACGAAAACCAGGAAGCTTTTTCAAAAAGGATCGGGAAACAACTTCTGTCTGTAAAGAAGTATGCTCTTCTATTATTTTTTGTGCTTCTTTTCCTTTATGAAAGAGAGAAAGAATCCAATTACGCTTTCCTTGGAAAATAAATTGCGATGTTGTTAAATAGTGATCAATTTTCACTTTATCCCAACTGCTCCATGGATGACGCTCACATAGCTTTAGTTTACTTTCTGTTGTTTTATCATACTGATAAACACTAATTCCTTCTTCATCAAAAGTAGCATAGTATGTTTCTCTTGAAAATGCGCCTAAATCAATTGGACAGTAGAAAAGTAACACCTTTTTTAAATAAAAGTATTCTTTTCTAAGGTTTTTTTTCATCGTTTCTTGAATAGAGTGTCTTTTTTCTTTTTTCATGACATTTCCTCCGTATTAAGAAAATGCTCTTATCTTAACAATTCAATATCTTATCATTTTTCTGTATAGATGACTAGGGAGTAGCGTAGGAAAAAGTCGGATTGTAAAAAATATGGGTTAAGTTGTCAAATAATTCGACGGATGCTTTATCCTAAAATTTGTAGGCAGTAAGGCTCGATTGGTAAGGGTTAATAATCAGTAGGATGAAGAATAAAGCTACTGAGTAAATTTTCACTTTATAAGGTCTTCAAAATAAAAATTACACTTACTATTTGTAAGTTATAAACGTTTTTGTTCACAATTGTATGATGATGTTGTATAATAGTGAAGAAAATAGAATATCGGTCTATCTTCGGGGCAGGGTGAAAATCCCGACCGGCGGTGATGAACAGTTGTTTTTCGTTCTAAGCCCGCGAGCCGTTAAGGCAGGATTTGGTGAGATTCCAAAGCCGACAGTACAGTCTGGATGGGAGAAGATGGAGGTTCAAGCGTTCAAAAAAGATAGTTCTTTGAACGTCTGTTTGATGTGCCTAAAAATTCTCCCTTTGTGTAAAACACAAAGGGTTTTTTCATGAGATGAAAAAATAGGCATAGCAGAACCTTTCCACTTTCCATGAGATGATCGATGGAAAAGGAGAGAGAAGGATGAAACAAAAAAACAGTGTAGTACAAATGGTGAGTGTAGCAATGCTTAGTAGTATTGCATACTTACTTATAATGTTGGATTTCCCATTTCCAGGACTTCCGCCGTTTTTAAAAATTGACTTTAGTGATGTGCCAGCTTTAATTGCAGCGATTATTTTTAGTCCGATTGCAGGTGTAATTGTAGAAGCAATAAAAAATATTCTTCACTACGGAATTCAGGGGAGTTTAACGGGGGTTCCAGTTGGAGAAATAGCGAACTTTATTGCGGGATGTTTATTTATTGGACCAGCAGCTTTCTTATTCCGAAAGTATCGTACAGTAAAAAGCTTAACAACAGGGTTAATGTTAGGGACGGTTACAATGGCGGTAATTATGAGTGTGTTAAATTATTTTATCATTTTACCAGCTTACACTTGGTTTTTAAATCAGCCTGCTATGTCTAGTAGTGGTATGCGACAAATGATTGTAGCGGCAATTTTACCATTTAATTTAATTAAGGGAATTGTTGTAACAGTTGTATTTGTAGCACTGTTTTCACGTTTGAAAGTGTGGGTATTTGCAAAAATGAAAAATGCATAGAAACTTTGGCCATCAGCGGGAGCGTACCGCTGATGGTCTTTTTATTTGTGAGTTAGATGAATAACAAAAAATCCCCCTCATTTTATGAGGGGGGTTTTTTTGAAGTTAATAAAAAGACTATTCGAATTTTAAAGCATCGCCATCGAATGATTCGTCAGCAACTTTAATTGAGTCAGTTGGGCAACCTTCAAATGCGTCCATCATGTCATCAATTAATACATCTGGAATTTCAACGATACCTTGGTTATCATCTAATGTTACAAATGCAATACCTTCATCATCGTAGTCATAAATATCTGGTGCAGCAGCTCCACAAGCTCCGCATGCGATGCAAGTGTCTTTATCAACGATTGTATATTTTGCCATATTTTTTTCCCTCCTGATAATATGTATGTGAAAATAGTCGCCATAAAAATTATAACCTTATTGTAAAACGGTTTTTCGAACTTTTCAACATAAAATTATAATGATAATGCTTATCAATTAGAGTGTCAACTTATTTTTGATTTATTTCACAAGATTTTCAAAATGCCTAAATGGTGTACAGTTTGATACAATAGACAATATAAAGTAAAGCTTCCATCAATGGAAGCTTTTCATCCCTAGCTGATGGCGAACCTTCACCAATTAGGCTGTTACTGTCAGCGCATAACAAGATAAATGTAATTGAAAGGTGGAAGCGGTGATGCAGTTACAATATACTTTATTGTATTGTATAAAACAATTAGATGGTGAACGAACTGTTTCTTCCATTTATCACCTTTTAAAAGGAAAACGTTCTTCACAAACGTTACAAGACGGAAATATATTTCACATTTCTTTTTTATTTGGAATATACAAATCATTACAACGTTCTGATTATGATCAGGAAATTGAAAATGTATTACATAAGGGTTGGATTCAAATTGTAAATGAAAATACATACATATTAACTAATGCTGGGAAGAAGCAACTAGGAATTTTTGGGAAAACCCTTCCTTTTCCGCAGTATTTACACGGTTTGAACTATGGAGATATTGGTGAAATCTTTTGGAAACGACTTTCATTAATTATCCAAACTGTGTCAAATTTACAACAACAGAATGCGAAGTTTCTTCCAATTCAACAAGATACAGAGGTAATGATGTGGGTCAAGCAGTTTCTCACCAAGATACCATATGCAAGAAGTAAACTTGCAGAAGGTTTATGGAAAGAGGTACATATGCTGTTGAAAGATACCTTGCCAATAGAAGCAACAATTTTTACATATCGACTAACAGGATATGAACGAATTGGATATACAGTAAAACAACTTGCAGAAATTACAAACCAAGATGTATTTGGTGTATATCTTTTATTTTGGGGTACCATTCATTTCTTTATTCAATCCGTTCGAGATAATGAAAAAGATTTTCCATTATTAACAAAGATTATTTCTTATCCGAATGAAAGGGCAGATTTGTTTAGTTTATCAACAAAGAAAACATATCAGCTTTGGAGACAAGGGCGTTCTTTAGACGAGATTGCAACAATTAGAAATTTAAAGGTTGCAACAATAGAAGATCATTTTGTTGAAATTGCATTAAGAGAAAGAGACTTTTCTATTGAAATATTTATGGAAAAAAATAAAATCAAGCATGTACAGCGCATTATTGAGACATTGCAAACACGTAAGTTACGTGTATTAAAGCAAGCTGTAGGAGAAGAGATTTCTTATTTTGAGATCCGTCTTGTGTTAGCGCAAATGGAGGTTGTAAATGAATCTTGAGAATTATCTGTATAAGTGGTTTGGTTATAGCGAATTTCGGCCTGGGCAGAAAGAAGTGATTGCAGATTTATTGCAAGGAAAAGATGTTGTAGCGATGCTTCCAACTGGAAGAGGAAAATCAATGTGTTACCAGCTGCCTGGTCTGATGCAAGATGGAACAGTACTAATTGTTTCTCCATTACTGTCCTTAATGGAAGATCAGGTAGCACAGCTGAAATATGTAGTAAAGAATCGTGTGATTGCGCTGAATAGTTTTCGGACATTAAACGAAAAAAAGGAAGCGCTAAGGAAATTATCTACTTATAAATTTGTCTTTGTCTCACCTGAAATGTTGCAATCTGAAGTAATAGTAAGAGAACTAAGAAGGATTCATATTTCGCTATTTGTTGTAGATGAAGCACATTGTATTTCCCAATGGGGTTATGATTTTCGAACGGACTATAAAAAACTAGATCAAGTTATAGTGGCTATTGGACATCCTCCGGTATTAGCATTAACAGCTACTGCAACAAAAGAAGTATTACAAGATATTATAAAAACTTTAAAACTTACGAATGTAGCAGAGCATTTGTATTCGATTGATCGCCCCAATATTGCAATGGAAGTACAATTTGTACAAACGATAGAGGAAAAAAAGGAAGCACTTCTTACTCAAGTGATTAATTTACAAGGACCAGGAATCATTTATTGCTCTAGCAGGGCTTGGACGGAGCGCTTAACAGAATATTTAGGGAGTAAAGGTATAGCGGATGTTGCATTTTATCATGGTGGAATGGAACATGAAGAGCGAATGCTAATTCAACAGCAATTTATGAATGATCAACTGCAACTTGTTATATGTACAAGTGCATTTGGTATGGGGGTAAACAAGCCAAATACAAGGTATATTATTCATTTTCATTATCCAACAAATATTGCTTCTTATTTGCAAGAGATTGGTAGGGCGGGAAGAGATGAAGAGGCCAGTATTGCGATTCTACTTTGTAGTCCAATGGATCATGATCTACCAGTTTCTATTATTGAGGATGAATTACCAAATAAACAGCAAATTCAATTTTTGTTTTCCTTACTACAAGAAAAGATGTACCAAACGAAAGCTTTGCCAATAGAAGATGTGAAAGAAATTTGTTATAATGCTGCAAGGTTTAGTGAACAACATTGGCGTTTTGTACGATATCATTTAGAAAAGATGAAAATCATACAAGGGAAGAAGCTCATTATGGAATCCTTGTCAGATGAGATAATGAAAAGATTAATGTTAGAAGTGGAAGGGCGTCTTCGGAATAAATATAGTCAATTAGAAAATATGAAATCCTGGATACAGTTTAAAGGGTGTAGACGTGAAAAAATGCTACAGCAATTTGGTTATAGGAAGGAATTTGAGATAAAAAACTGTTGTGACTATTGTGGTATTTCAAAAGAAGAGTATAAAAAAAGACGAGCAAGACAACCAATTTTCGACTATAATTGGGAAACAGAGTTACAGTTGCTCTTTGGTATGAGAGAACGGAGGAATGATGAACATTCAAAGGCGTAGTATTGAAGACATAGGTCCGAAAGAAATACGGCTTAATCTCTATATAACACAATTAATAATTATAGGTGTTGGCTGCGCGTTGGCCTATATACTATTTCCAAATAGGAATGAATTTTATGATTTGTGGAAATGGGAGCCTGTTTCCATTCTCGTAATAGGCAGTGTGGTTGCAGGCGGTGTTGTCTTACTTGATTATATTGCAATGCAAATACTACCAGAATCCTGGTTTGATGATGGTGGAATTAATGATCGAATGTTCAAAGGAATTTCTGTAATACAATTATTCGTTATTACGTTTGTTATTGGCTTTGCTGAAGAGTTTTTATTTCGAGGGGTATTGCAGACTCAGTTTGGACTTGTAATTGCAAGTGTTATTTTTGCTGTGTTACATGTTCGGTATGTGAAGAAGCCATTTTTATTTTGCTTTGTATGTATGATCAGTTTTGTGTTTGGGTATGTGTTTCAATGGACAGGAAATTTGTTTATAACAATCTTTGCACATTTTCTTGTTGATTTTATAATGGGTCTTCAATTAAGGAGATAAATGGAAGGTGGGGTGAACATCATGAGAAAACAAATTCCTGATTTTGAAGAAGAACTTGAAGAAACGTTAGAAGACGAGCAGACGGAAGAAGGTTTACCGCCGCGAAGTGAAATTCATCAAAATAAAGAAAAGAAAAAATCTAAATTTAAGATTAACCATTTTTTTGTTCGGATTTTAACATTTCTATTTATTTTGTTGCCACTTAGTATTTTATGGTATACGGATAAGTATATCGAGGTAAAAAGTGCAAAAGAGAATAATGCCCCTGGAAAAAATGCATTTGATGTGATTTTTTTCGATTCAAATAAACATGGAGAAGGAGAAAAGAAGCACTCAGAAAAATTTGAAACGCATATTGTAAAGAAAGGCGAGACATTCGAAAGTATTGGGAAACAGTATTTTCCGAATAAAGATGGGGCTACAATCATTAAAAATTATAATAATTTACAAGATAATCAGTTAGAAGTGGGAAAAGAATTAAAAATTCCTATTAAAGAAAAGAACGGGAAAGAATAGAGGTAAAACAGTTTTAATATGAGTGAATTGAAAAAATGAATGAAGCATTCAATTTTATAGCAATATGATTTAAAGAGATTCTATTACATTTTGTTGAGAGGGAAGTATATGGTATGGATTTTAGGTGGTATGTTCATATGTATAGGCTTTATTTGTCTTTTTATGATGTATAGAGAAGCATTACGTGATACATTGCTAGAACACACTTTCTCATTTATGAATTTCCCGGAAAGCTTTGGAAAAGTTAGGATATTCTTTATTTCAGACATTCATAGGAGAGTTGTTTCTCCTTCTTTAATTGAAAATGTAAAAGGAAAAGCTGATCTTGTTATTATTGGTGGGGATTTAGCAGAGAAAGGTGTATCGTTATCACAAATTGCGGCTAATGTTCAAACGTTAAGTGAAATTGGTCCCGTATATTTTGTATGGGGAAATAACGATTATGAAATTGACTATCATGAATTAGATGCGTTATTACTAGAACATGGTGTCAAAATTTTAGATAATACAAGAGTACTATTTGAATCAGAGTGCGGCGACAAGCTTTGTCTATTAGGAGTGGATGATGTTGGATTAGAAAGGGATCGTTTAGACTTGGCGCTAGCAGATTGTCAAGAAAATGGCTTTCGTATTCTTATTAGCCACAATCCTGATATTGTGAACAAAATGTCTGGACAAGAACAAATTTCGCTCGTATTAAGTGGTCATACACATGGAGGACAAATTCGTATATTTCATTCTAAACGTTATTTAAAAGGTGGTGTGTATGAGTATCCGAATACAACTTTGTTTGTGAGTAACGGATATGGAACGACATTTATACCGCTACGTTTTCGGGCTCCATCTCAAACGCACTTAATTACGTTGCAAGGGGAAATTAGGAGATGCTCGGTTTAAAGGATAGAACATACGCCAACTTTAAAAGGGAAATATAAAAATTGTTTCGAATATGCACGGAATTCAGCCAAGTACGCTGTGAGCTTGGGAGAGGTCATATCATATTATCGATCAAGCAGTCCAGCTATCAGAGAACAATCGGTTGCAAAATCATAATTTAGTTGAGAGGGCGTACAGTCAAGAAGTGTTTTTAGTAGACGATATCCTACAGTATTTGCTAGAATTTGATGAAATACATGCCCGTGAATTATTAAACGTGGCATTTGTTATTTATACAATAAAAAATGAAATAGGTGGTTAAAACTGCCGGAATAGTTGTTCGAAAAGAACCATCTATTTTCTATTTCATATAATAAAAATTAGATACAATGGTTACGTAGGGAGGTTACAAGATGAGGCTGGAACGTTTGAATTATAATAAAATCAAAATTTTCATAACGTTTGATGATTTATCTGAGCGAGGGTTGACGAAGGAGGATTTGTGGAAAAATGCTCCAAAAGTGCAACAGTTATTTCGCGATATGATGCAAGAAGCAAATAAAGAACTTGGGTTTGAAGCAGATGGTCCAATTGCAGTTGAAGTATTTTCTTTACAGGCGCAAGGAATGGTTGTGATTGTTACAAAAGAAAATCATGAAACAGATACAGAAGATGAGTTTCGTGATGAGTATATTGAGATGCAAGTAACTCTAGATGAGAGTGAGCATATATTATATGAATTTGCAACGTTTGAAGATGTGATTACTTTGGCAAAACGTTTGTATCATCTCGGAGTAACCGGAGGCAAACTTTACACATGGGATGGACGTTTTTATCTTTGGATGGAAGAGGAAACACCATTATTAAAGGCAGATATCATTGCGATTTTAGCGGAATATGGTAATTCTTCAACGGTGACAATTTATCGCATTATGGAATATGGAAAAGAGTTAATGGATTCTCAAGCAATTCAGCAAATATACAAGTATTTTGTCTCAAAACAAAACCTCAGCTAATATGAATAGCTTGAGGTTTTATTAGTATTTTGTGATATTGGAGAGACTAAAATACAGTATGGTATAAAAAACATTTAAATATTTAAGTATTTTACTTTTCTAAAAGCAATAAAAGGACTATAATAATAGTGAAAACGCTTGCAATAAAAAATAGTTTGTATACATTTGTTAGCGTTTTCTATTGCATTCCAAATTTAACGGTGTATACTAGGCAATGAAGGTTTACTAAACAAGTGAAATTACAGGGGGTTTACTTACTATGGTAGCCGAAAAGGG
>Ga0102589_1000541_pt1 | contig 73304 bp, 72 predicted proteins | sample AraplaMF_Col_mLB_FD_76858 | JGI IMG/M metagenome (GOLD analysis project Ga0102589, IMG submission 76858) | Arabidopsis root microbial communities from the University of North Carolina, USA - plate scrape MF_Col_mLB | ecosystem: Host-associated > Plants > Roots > Endosphere | place: USA...
GTTGCCGGGAAATGTGTACATCTTCCCACTTGGGCACTTCGATGTGGTTGGCCCGTGAGGATCGACCTCAAGATCGCTTGAGCCCACCCGCCCACGGGTGGGACGCGTTCATTTCAATTCGTACTTTCCGTGCAATATCTGGCGTCAACGCTGCCGGCGACGCTGGCCCCAGAGCCCTCCGACAACGTAGAAAAGCGCGTTGCATATTTGTGCGAAAGAGATTACATATTCCAGGTGTCGACTTGCTAGTCGCCAGCGCGGACGAAGTACTTCGTGAACAACCGCTCGGCCTCACCCAGGCCCTCTTCGGTCAGCCACACCGATTTCGCCCGGTGCACCGGATCCCCGATGAGCCCTTTCTCGTGCAAGCGATTCAGCGCGTCCCAGTCAAGGCTCTTCCAGGCACGATTCTCACCGCATAAATTCAGGTAAAGCAGCGCGAGGACAACCTCGTCGACCGCATCGGTATTGATGTCCATTTGCCTCCTCCTCGAAGGTGGCCCTCATGATCCTGCCGCAGCCTGCCAGGGCGCCGCTTCGAGCAGCATGTCCTGGTATTGCTCAAGGGGAAATCGGAACGTACCCCGAAAATTTACATGCGCGGAATGCGCCGGCCCCATTCGGCGCAGCCAATCGTCGTCGACTCGCTGTCCCTTGCCGCGCCAAGCGTCGACTGTCGATTGCATGCGCTGCGTGTTCCATGCAATCACCAGGTTCGTCAGCAGGGTCAAGGAGCCAGAAATCGCGATGATTTCGTCACGACGACGGCCGCGCTCCGGCGTCACCTTGCCCGTGTAGATCGTACGCTGGAGTTCGTGCACCGACTCACCGCGATTGAGTAGCGCATGCAGTTCTCGGCGAAACTCGACGTTGCTGAAATAGTCGCACAGGAACAGGGTACACAGCAGCTTGCCAAGCTGTTCCGCCGCCCGATAAATCGGATCCCCTTGGGCTGCGCTGCCGAATCGCTGCAACGCGACGACGGCGCTGACACGCCCTGACTTGATGGATGCAACGAGCCGCAGCAGCCCGTCCCAGCCATCGCGAATGGGCTTCAGTGAGATACCATGATCCACTATGGGATCTTTGGCCACCTCCATACCCCGTGTTAGATAGAGCTTGCGCTCCGACAGATTGCGTAGCCGTGGAGCCTGGCGGCTGTGCTCAAGCCGATGTACCAGGCCGCCACGGCCGACGCCGCTGCTGCGGCGCTGGAGAGCTTCGCCGCCAGCGATTGGGGCTGCAAATTCCCAACAGTCGCTCAGATGTGGCGGCGGCAATGGGAGCAGGTGATCCCGTTTCTTGCCTACCCACTCGAAGTCCGCAAGATCATCTACACCACCAATGCCATCGAGAGCATGCACATGCAGTTGCGCAAGATCGTCAAGAACCGGGGCCACTTCCCCAGCGACGAAGCGGCCAGCAAACTGCTCTACCTGGCCTTGCGCAATATCGAGAAAGACTGGAAGATGCCCCCCATTACTTGGAAGCAAGCGGCCAACCAGTTCGCCATTCTCTTCGGCGAACGCTTCACCAACGCCCTCCGCTGAGATCTATTAAACCGACCTCAGCACACAGAATTCCTGACACCTCCCGGTTTCTCGCTGCCGCAAGCCGGCCAGGCTTCACCCAACCGGCCGTCTCGGCGAGCTTCGCTTGCACGAACATCTGAGACAGTCCAACTTCGATAGCCAAAGGGCCTTCCCTCCTGTTCCTTCGGCCCTTCACCGGCGACTTTAGCCTTCCCGGCCACATCGCCCAGCTACTTCGGCCTCTGCTGACTCCTCGCTCCGGCTCGACGCCGTTGCCCTTTCAGGCATGAGGCGAGGTCTCCCCAGGTAAGAACGCACTCCTTCATCGCACAACCGCTGCATTTACGCCACCTCGCCTCGGTCATAAGAGCTTCGCGGTCCCTTGCCCGCTCGCCCTGCTCGGCATCGCCTTCTATGCAGTTCTTGTCCATCGGCTCGCGATTTATGCTCCACGCTTCCTCCCCACACTCGGTCACCCTCATGCAGTTGCGCTTCACTTCGTTCGCTATGACCAGCTTACGGCGGGACTTGCACCCACAGGAGTGCGCCCATGCTGGGCGCACAAAGAAAACCCCTGCATGCAGGGGTTGGACGCTATGCTGTCGGACGGGCGAGGGCCTGAATTACGCCGCCTCTGCGATCAGGAACTTGTTGGGGTTCTTACCCAGCCAGGCCGGTTGGCGACCACGGCCGGACCACGTCTTGCCGGTCTTCGGATCTTGGTATTTCGGGGGCAGCGCCGATTTCGCCTTGACTGTGCCACTGCCTGCCGGACGGCCACGACGGCGCTTCGTAATGTCGTCGACAGTCAGCCCGTATTCGGCCATCAGATTCTGAATCTGTTCGATGACCGATGCGACTTCATTGGCACGTACTTCTTCCAGGTGAGCTTCCAGGGCGGCCTTCTGCGCCATCAGTTCCTTGTAGGTTGCCATTTACTGTTTTCCTTTCCTCGAAAGATCAGATAGAAGGCAGTTTAATACCATTTGAAACTTCATGGCAAAACAATTTACATCTCTCCGGATTATGAACGGTCAAAGAAAGCGTGAAGGCTCTAAATCATCACCAGCAACCTAGAGGCAATGCTGGAAAATGACTAGGCATCGCCGCGTTGCTGTGAGAAGCGCCATGCGATGACCAATGGGAAAGCGCTATCTGGACGCACATAGAACTATTGACCGGCTGTGTGCCACTCCCCAGGCATGAGCGAGAGGGACCAGCTAACCCGGGAATGCCCCTTACCTTAGTTGAAAGGCAAGGCAGCCTCCTTTCGGGCGACGCGTATGCCTGATTCAGGTTTTCACAAGGCTGTTGCCGCCAATGAGAGCCAATACAGGATGCAATCGCTCGCTTCCAGGCAATCTGACATGCAACACCTGCCTGACGAAGTACTTGGCGAGAACCGATACCTGCTCTCCGTGCGCTAATTCTGAGCGCTTTAACGGCAGCGGGATTGCTTCTATCTCCCTTCCAGCATTTCAGCTTTTGGGCCTCGTTTGGACCAAAGTCGACGGATTCCGATTACAATTTTGCGACGCAACATGAGGCCTGGGCTATGAAGTGCGCGAACCGGCGCAAGCCCTGCCAGCGTGGGAGGAGAAGATGGGGATAGCTCGAGCTGGTACCAAAGGGCAGGCGCTGAAGCTCCTGGAAACGGCGGGAGTAACAGTCGTGGATCTGGATTACGAGACTGGCTGGCAAGATGCGGTTGAACTTGGCCGGCTGGGGGATAAGCGTGGGGTACGCGTCCAGTATCGCGGCCATGAGAGCATCGCGGTCAACACCCCGGCGGCGCTTGCTGCTGGACTGCGTCGGCGGAAGGAGACGTTCCGTCAGCGCAATCTCTACTGTCAATTTGCATTGAGCGATCTGCCTGCCAGTGAACTGGAGCGCCTGGAGGCAAAAGCGGCGCAGCTCGGGGATTACATTCTCGCGGGACATCTTACGAGGGATGTCGACGCGATATGGAGCGAGTAGCGCCTCGCCAGTCAGCTGGATAAATCGCAGCTCATCGAGCAGTAACGGCAGACGCAAGCGTGGTGGTGGGCCGGGTGGGATTCGAACCCACGGTGGGATATCTCCGGCGGATTATGAGTCCGCTGCCTGCGACCAACACGGCGTCCGGCCCTGTAGCGACGCGCGAGATTCTACCTTGAAGTCCGCACCATGTGCCATTGCAGCTGCTCGCGTACGATCTCGTCGTACCCATCGAGGAACCAATTTGCGCCAGGCGAAGCTAAAGCAGGACTGGCGGAATGAAGGTCGATCGTGACGGCATTGATTTGCTGAAGCGAATCGGCTCGATGTGCGGTCCAGGCGAGCATTAGGCTGGGCGCACGCTGTGCGCCCTCTTTCGTCATCGACCGGTTGGCGAAGTACCGTACCGGTCGAAGGCAACGATCACACCGAAGCGTCGGTTGCCGCGACAGTTGGAGCCACTTTCCTTGCGGCAGCCCGCTTCTTCGGCACGGCTTTCACTGCGACCTGCGGAGCAGCCTTCGGCGAGGCCTTCGTACCGGCCGCTGCCTTACGCGGCGCCACCTTGGCGGCAACCTTGCGTGTTGCCTTCTTTGCGCCCGCAGCCTTTGCCTTCTTTGCCGCGAGCTTGTCCTTTGCGGCTTGCTTCTCGAAACGGGCTGCGGACTTCGCGGCTTCCGTTGCCTGTGCGACCTCGCGCTTTGCCGCTTCGATTGCCTTCTTCGTGTCGGCGCGCAATTTCAGCAGACGCTTCTTCGCTGCCTGGGCTTCACGTGCGAGCACGCTCGCCTTTTTCGTCGGTGCTGTCAGTTTTCTTGCGGCAGGCTTGCTTTTGGAAACTGCGCTCGTCCGAGTAATTGCTTTGGTTGATGCGGCCACGTCTATATCCGTTAGTTGTGAAGCGGGCAGTATAACCTTTGTGGCGCCCTCACTAATAGCGTTCCAAACTCGTCATGGTGTCGCGAGACTTTTGACTGCCAACGGATTAGCTGGTCGAAACGCATCTTTCCTTAAGGCGAATCGTCGCTATGTCTGTGAGATGTGCTTGGAGTTATGGTTCGTGATGTACTCGTGAATTGCGGGACTAGTTCCGGCGCGCTGGTGGATACGCCACGGCGAAGTCGCTTGGCCCCCGCCAAGCGCGGCCTCGCACCGACCTCTCCCCTGACGTTCTCATCTCCTCCGTGGCCGGTACACGGATCAGCCGTCGCAGTTCCCTTTTGACCCGATCAAGGAGTGCCACACGCCAAGTCCGCATGAAATCGCAGCACTACTGCTGCTTGGCGATGCACCGGATCACCAATGACCGCGCGTCGACCACCACCGTGTCCGTCAATCCCCATTGAATCCAGACGCCTTGATGACAGGTGCCCAGCGTGCAGCCAGTCCATTCGAGTATTTGGCAACCTCCTCCGCTGACGAACCGGACAAGAGATCGTAGCCGGTCCGATTGAGTTTTTCCCTTACATCGGGCATCGCGAGCGCCTTGCGTACCGCCTGTGACCATTGCGACATGGCATCGGTCGCCGTATTCGACCTGACGTAGAGCAGGTAACGGGACGATGCGACGAGATTCGGGAAGCCGAGTTCGGCAAAGGTGGGCACGTCCGGCAGGGCATCGGCACGCTTTTCGCCCGCCACGGCAAGAACGCGCAGCTTGCCGGCGCGATGGTGTTCCAGGAACGTCGTCGTGGCATCCATGCCGGCCGCGATCTGGTTGCCAAGCAGTTCCGTCACAAGCTGGCCGCCTCCGCGATAGGGTGCGAGAGTACTGCCGATACGCGCTTGCGCCACGAACTCGACCGCAAGGAAATGCAGCAGGGTACCGACCGTGCTGATCCCGATCGCCTGCTCTTTCGGGCGGGCCCTGGCTGCCTGGATGAAATCCCCAAGGTTCCTGAGCGGCGAAGCGGCGTTTACAGCGATGCCGAACTGGACGCCGGCGACATCGGTGAGGGCCTTGAAATCCACGGGGGGTCATACCGCATGTTGCTGTAGATCAGGGGCCCGATGAACATGGGATCGACCGGTGCAAGCAATACAGTGTTGCCATCGGCCGGCGTGTTCTTCAGGAACTCGGCCGCGACCCGGGTGCCCGCACCGGGACGGTTTTCGACAATGACCGTGCGGCCAAGGAGATCCTTCAATTTTTCGGCCAGCAATCGGCCCATGAAGTCGGCAGGCCCGCCCGCAGGGAATGGCACGATGATGCGGCCAACGGCCTGAGCCAGCGAGGCGGCAGGCAGCATGCCGCTGAGCAGTCCGGCGCCGGCGAACGCAAGAAAGATGCGACGCGACAAGCCGTTTGATGCCGAGGTGCGAAAGGTCATGGTGATTCTCGATCTGGTTACAGGGCTTGCCGGTCGGTCAATGGCGTGAAATTGGCGGCGTCTTCGATAACCTGGCCCGCCTGAAGCAACAGGTCCTCCCGAAAGCGCCATGCCACCAGCTGGACGCCGACGGGGATGCCCTCGGCAAGACCCGTCGGCACCGAAATGCCGGGTACACCGAGCATGGCCGTGGCCAGCAAGGGACTCTGCGCGTCGATCAGCGCCCTGGCCTGCTCGAGTCCCGCGATGTCCTCATCCTGCCGCGCCGGCAACTGCCAGGAAACCGGCAACAGCACCAGCGGATAGCGCTGCAGGAAGATCGACCAGCTTCTGGCCAAAGTCTGGCGACGCGCAAGGGCGTCGAGAAATCCGTCACGATCTGTCTCGCGCATGCCGGCCAGCATATAGGCCTGGCTGCGCCGCATGGCCTCATCGCCATGCTGTTCGACAGCCGGCAATGATGCTGCGGCGGCTATCGTCATTGATCAGGACGCGCCACAGTTCGGCAGCCTCCACGAAGTGAGGCAGGTCAACTTCCTCGACTTCGTATCCCGCCTGACTCAGCCAATACGCGGCGCTATCCAATGCCTGGCCGACCGCGGGATCGAGCGAAATCCCGGGGCAACGCTTGTACAGCGAAACCCGGACCGGCACATCGGACGCCGGGAATTCGTGGGGAACGGGCACCCAGCCAGGATCGCGCGCATCGTAGCGCGCCATGGCGTGATACCCGATTCGCAAATCTGCAATGCTTCGGCCAAGCGGTCCCTGCACCGACATCATCTGCGGGGTAATGCTGCGTTCCACCGTGGCGCTGGGGTTGAAGGCTGGCACCCGGCCCGTGGTTGGCCGCAGGCCGGCCACGCCGCAGGCATAGGCCGGGTAGCGGATCGAGCCGCCGATGTCGTTGCCGTGGGCCAAAGCGCCCATGCCGCTCGCGACTGCGGCGGCGGCACCGCCACTGGATCCTCCGGGTGTGATATCGGGATGCCAGGGGTTCAGCGTGCGTCCGTGCACCGCGTTGTCCGTGAACCAGCGAGACGAGTATGTGGCCGTGTTGCTGCGTCCCACCATGATGGCGCCGGCGTTGCGCCAGTTCGCCACTACTGGTGCGTCTTCATGGGCGATGTGATCGCGCATGGTGACGACCCCGTTGGTGGTGGCGTGCCCGGCCTGGTCAACATTGATCTTGATGGTGACAGGCACGCCATGCAGCGGACCAAGCGGCCCGCCTTCCGCCACCAGCCGATCGGCGGCATCGGCGCTTGCGAGCGCTTCTTCCGCAAGGACTTCGGCAAGGGCATTGATGCGCGGATTGATCTCTTCAATGCGCGCCAGCACGCTCGTCACGACTTCACGGCACGACACTTCACGTTTTCTTACCGCGGCGGCAATGCTGGCGGCACTCCCGCGCCAGAGGGTTGAATCCAGGCTCATACTTGTGTCTCCGTTTATTTTTGGATAAAACGCTGCCCTCCCCTGGCTGATGGGGTCAGCAACGGAACATGCCAATGGAACCCCGTGGTTGCCACGGGGCGTAGGAACTCAGTCCGACGCGTCCAGCAGCAAACGCTCCCGGGTTACCCGGACCTCGGCTTCGAGCGCGAGTTTTTCCGCCTGCTCGATGTGCTGGCGCATCAGTTCTCGCGCCCGCTCCGGATCTCGCGCATGGAACGCCTCCATCAGTGCGGAATGGCCATGGAAGATCTCCTCGTCGAACGCGCCGAAGCCTTCCTGCGCGTTGCGCACGGCGATGACGCGCCGAATGATGTCGTTGAGCAGACGGCAAAACAGCGCCAGCATGGGGCTGCTGCACGCGTCAGCAAGCCGGTCATGGAACAGCAGGTCCGCCTCGCGGCGCTCGTTCCAGTCGCCGCTGCCGCCGTGCTCGGGATGGCTGAGCCCGATCAGGGATTCCAGCTCCGACAGATCGTTCTCGGTCAGCCGGGCCGCAACGTTGGCGGCGAGTTCAGGCTCGAGCACGCGACGCAACGCATATAGCGTCGCGATGTCGACCGTTTCGAAGTACATGAAGTTGGAAACCGCCTCCAGACAGCGGTCATAAGTCGGCTGCGTCAGCGTCGCCCCGCCATTCGGTCCGGTCTGCGTGGTGATCAGGCCCTGAGCCTGCAAGGTAGCGAGTGCTTCGCGCACCGTTCCCCTGGCTACCCCCAACTGCTCGATGAGGGCAGCTTCCTGGGGCAGCTTGTCGCCTACCTGTCGGCGGGATTGCACGATCCAGCGCTTTTTGCTCTATTGATATATTACATATCTAATACGATTGCCGTGACGATCAACGTGAGCCACCGGTGTGCGATTAGGGAAAGGCGCCGGTTGAAACCGAGTACAGCCGAACATGACAACTACGATCATTTATACCCACACCGCGTGTCTCGAACACCGCCCCGGGCCGCACCATCCGGAGTCGGCCGAACGCCTGAGAGCCGTCGTGCAGGCGTTGCGAAGGCCGGAATTCGCTTCGCTGGAATGGCGCGATGCGCCGATGGGCACCGTCGAGCAGTTGCGATTGATCCACGATTCGGACTACATCGACGAGATCGCGCAAAACGCCCCCACCCAGGGATACGTGCCGCTGGACGCGGGCGATACGGTCATGTCGCCGGGGTCATGGGAAGCCGTCATGCGCTGCGTCGGCGCTGCTTGCGCGGGTGTCGATGCGGTGATGGACGGCCAGGCGAACGTGTTCTGCGCAACGCGGCCATGTGGCCATCACGCTGAACCGGCGAAGGCGATGGGCTTTTGCATTTTCAACCAGGCGGCGATCGCGGCAGCCTACGCCTATGAGGTCCACAAACTCGAGCGCGTCGCGGTGGTCGATTTCGATGTGCATCACGGCAATGGAACCCAGGCAGCATTCTTCGACCGCCCGGAGCTGTTCTATGCTTCCAGCCACCAGTCGCCTTTCTATCCCGGTACCGGAGCCCGGTCCGAAACAGGGGTGAACCACAATATCGTCAACGTTCCGTTGCCTCGCGGCTGTGAGTCTGCGCAGTTCCGTGCCGCAATTTCCGCCCTCGTGCTTCCCTCGCTAAGGGCGTTCGCCCCCGAAATCCTCATTGTCTCCGCGGGATTCGACGCGCACCGCCTGGATCCCCTCGCCGGCATGAACCTGGAGGACAGCGACTTCCATTGGATCACCAAGGAACTGATGCAGATTGCCGACGAGACGTGCGACGGCCGCATCGTATCGATCCTGGAAGGGGGCTATAGCCTCGACGCATTGGCCACGAGTGCGATGGCTCATGTCAGCGCTCTGATGCAGCTTGATGCCGAGTGATCAGGCAGCGGTGTTGTTGACTTGGCGGCCCGGCCAGCTATTGCCCGCTTCTCTCGACCGGCCGCACGATGACAGGAGGGTTCTGTGACTAAACCAGACCCCTAATAGACTGAGTTGACGCGCCGACTGCGTGGCTAGGGTGGTCAAAGCAGCCGACTCGGGGCCATTGCTATTCTGTAACCCCTCTAATTGAGCAGGCGCGGCGGTATGGCCGTTGTACCCTGGAAGCCGTCCTTACGGTACGCCGGGCGTTCGATGCGAACTTCCACGGTGAGGGCACCACCGTCCTGCCAATTTCAGTTGGCGTGCTGATCGCACTCTGCCTCGTCCTGCGCCACAGCACCGCCATGATCTGGGCGTTCCTCGGGCCCATCAGGTTGCATTGGTTCCTTGCCCTGGCTAGATCAAGCATTCAAGGCATCATCCGCTGCGCCTGCGCAGTCGCCTATTGCGCGGCGAGGGCGTTCAGGATGTCTGCCGGCCGATGGCAATCACGTATGGTTTGCCGTCAACATGCTCGATACGCGGTAGGCCGCCCGCAGCAATATGCTGCCTCACCGCGACCAGCAGTTCAGCAGCATTCCATTGCCCTTGCTCAATGAGACCTAGAGCATCGCTAGTGACTGCAAATCGCCCGCCACATGCAGCACAGCGGTATATGCGGGTACCACGCGGACGATCGTTAGGATCCAGCCAACGTCGCGCCAGTGCAGCGCATAGCAAGCAAGGAACGGTTGCGATTGTGCTCACAATATGACCCCCCGGCCGACTGCCCCAACTGGCCCGACGGCCAGGCTAGCGCATTCTTACGTGTTGTCAGCGCTCCACCAGAGGGACAACGCTGACTCTTGGCTCTTGTCTCGCTACCCTAACCCACGCGTGGTCACGGCGAACAGCGGCCGCTCGTTAGGAATTTATGCCCGGCAGCCCCGGGACCCCATATTTCGGGCATCAACATCAGCACAGAACGCAGCCCGGCAAGTCCATGGGCAAAAGTGCAAATGTCAAGACCTTCCCGGTCGCGCCAACATGGATATAAGTTTCATTGAGGAAACGTCCCATGGCGAGAGTGAAACGTTTGCCGTGCAACATAACTATCGGGCTGCTCTCCGCGCCGAAGGTCTTCAACTTGGCTCATTCGCCTCTCAGCGGAGGATCATCAGTTTGCCCCGGCCTTGGAGCGGTCCCCGAGCTGGTTTATGACGCAATATTCCGGGGACGGGACCGAGGGCAAGCCGGCTTCGATGCCGTCACGTAGTCACCTAGGTTCGCTACCGCCCGTCGGGTCTGCTTGGCCCTGGCGCCGTGAGCGATGTCGCACAGAGTATGCGCATTGTGGTGTGTCAATGTTTCTATAGAGAAACGGTCCGGATTCGAATATTAATCGCCGCTGCTTACTACGGGTAAACCGGGGGAACGCAGACCCAGGCACATAGCGAGGAGGCGTGATGAGCGACAGCCTTAAGGTGAGTTTTCTGGTCTTAGCTGCACTGGCGGCTGTCACTTACGTCTCAGGAAGAGCTTTGGGGATGGATATGAGCATTGCTGACATGGCGAGGCAACTCGTGCAGCTAGGCACTGATCTGCTGCATCGATTATTGCTCTAAGCAGTCCCCCCTCGGTCGTCAAGCTGCCTGGATGTGCCGAAGCGGGGCCAGGTCGCGTTCCGGCATCGAATTGGCGATCTTGACCACATAGCATCTTGCGGATGATCGATCGCTTGCCACATACCTTCAACAATTCGGTCCTGCATGATTCATCTCCCCCTTCTTGGATTGACTGATATTGTCTGCCTGGAGTGCACTGCATGATGCGCGCCGGACTGGCAGTCACGCGCGCATCGGTTGCGGCCCCCGTTGCGGACGAAGCTGCGGTCGATCTTGACCGTATCGATCGGGAAGCGGCTCAGGTAAGCCAGCGACGAATAGCCGGTGCCAAAATCGTCGATTGCCAACCGCACGCCCGTGCGCTTCAGGCGCGATAACCAGTTTGAAGCTTGTTCGGCATCGCGCATGACCATGCTTTCGGTCAGCTCCAACTCGAGCAGGTTGGCTGGCAGGCCGGCTTGCCGCAGCGCATCGATGACGGAACAAACTCGTTCTGCTCCAGCGCGCGATGCAGGTGCGATTCCATGTCGATGCGCCGCTGCAAAGATGTACGCATATCGCGGCAGTAGAACTGGTAGCCGTTCTTGCCAAGTTGCTTGGCCCCGTACATGGCCAGGTCAGCATGCTTGAGCAGCGTCTGCCATTCGTTGCCATCTTCCGGGAACGAGCTAATGCCGATGCTCGCCATCATCCGCAACTCCGACTGGTTGACAACGAACCCCGGCGTAAGCGCGGGCTGGATTCTGCTGATCGTCCGACCCAGGATCGTCGGGTCGCCTTTCGGGTCCAGCAGCACCACGAATTCATAGCCACCGAACCGGGTGATCAGTTCTGCGTCGTTCAGGTTTTCGCGCAAGCAGTCCGCCATCACGCGCAGCACCGTATCGCCGGCATTGTGCCCAATGGTGTCGTTAATGACCTTGAACTCATCCAGATCAGCGAAGATGACATGCAGGGTCTGCAGTGCAATGCCGACATGCGGATTCTTTGCCTCGCTGAAGATCAGGCGCCCACTGCTTACCGATTGCCCTGAGTCACGCGCGCGTTCGAGCGCAGCCAGCCGGCGTGGCTCGGCGCCCATGTCGATACCGACCGATGCAAGGTTGATGTCCAGTGGTTCGACATAGGTCAGGACATAGTGGCCGGGCCGCTTGCCCGGCGGGCGAACGCTGAACGTCACGCCCGCTTCGCGCAGGACCGGGTCGGCGCGCTGCTTTTCGACAAAGGCCTCAATCTCACCGGCCGGCACATACGGCGCGTAGTTCAGCGTCTGAAACCCGGGATAGCGCTGCGGCAGGTTCAGTCCGCTGACGAAGTCGCGAAATTCGCTTCGCGAAACGTGATCGCTGGCGCCGAACAGCGCCTGCATGGTCACCAGTACGTCGGTATAGAGTCGGATCCGCGTATCGATCTGCTGTACGACATCACCGGTATCGTTCTCAAAACGCAGACGACCGTCCCTTTCCAGCAGGTCGGCGCAGAACGCATAGACAACAGCCGTCGTCAACACGCCAAACAGCACGGTGCCCGCCGTAACGGTCCGCGACCCAAGGCGTCCAAGCGGGCGCAGCGTGCGCGCAAGCGTCTGGCGCAAGATTGTATCCCCGGCTGTCGATCGTGCCCCGCCTACAGGGCGACAACGACTGATGCTCAGAAAAGCACTTATTGGCTGGGCCTCGTTGTTGACGCCAGTCCTTATCAATGTCTTAACAATCTATAGCAAGCGCGGGTTGACAGGGACAAATTGCCGAAGCGCAAACACCCCGCTGAAGTGGGGCATGCATGTCCTTCGCGGCGAGAGCGGCATGGGTCAGAGCCGAGGGGAAGGTGGGCTGTCTGCCGCGCCTGGCTGACCAAGGCTATCCGGCCGTCCGTCCGTCGTGAAAGGGGAGTGGTTCCGTTGCGTCGCAAACACTTCCACCTCCACACGCTACGTTTCTTAAATGAAACTTAGGTTAGTGCTGAATTGAACTGTGAAGGGGTAAGGCTGTGCACGACCGCGACTTGCTCTTTGCCGTCTTTGGGGTGCTCGTGTTTTTGGGCATCCTTTATTTTGGTGGCGTGCCGCTCTACGACCAAGTTACAGCCGGCATTGATGTCATTCATGCTGTCATGGAAACCGCGAATCATGCCGGCGAGGACAGAGCCGGGCGCGTGCGCTGACTGCGGTGCCCGGTCAGTTGCCTGGCAAAGGGTTAAGAAACCCCGCGTCTGATCAGCGGTATCTCTTGGGGTGACGCGTTCTCCCACGTGCTCGTGATGGGACACAGCCTCTACGATTGGACCTCAGCCAGAAGCTTGAACTCTTGAGGAAATGCTATGCGGCATTGCCATCTGGGGGATGCCTTATCGTCTACGACGCGGTGATCGACGAGGAGCGAAAGAAAAATGCGTTCGGGCTTCTGATGTGTCTGAATATGCTGATCGAGACGCCTGGCGGCTTTGACTATACCGGAGCCCAATGCTGTGATTGGATGAAGGATGGTTTGCTGCCGCCTCAGGATCCGGCACGTACATTGCTAATCCACATGTAACGCCGGTAGGACCTTCCGTACGCATTATGAGGCGGCGACATCCGCTCGCTCAAGCCGCCGGCCGGCTATTCGACGTTCAGCCGGCAAGTTTCCGCAAATTCAGGCATCTGAGTCCAGAGCCGCCGCGGTGTCCACGGCTATTGATCCGGCATTCATGAACTTGTATCAGGCCGCATACTTCACAGAATGATGCTGAAAGTAACATCGAATGCGTTCGGGCTGTTTCTGGACACTGCGCAGATGGCTCGACGCAGCCTTGACGAGTTGCAGCTTGGTGCGAGCCGGTGCCCGCGAGGTGACGGCTTGCTTGATATCGGCGTTGGCCATCTCGTCGGGATTGAGTTCCGGGCTGTAGCTGGGCAGGTAAAACACCTCGATTTGCTCGACGTGCCGGGCGAGCCAGGCCTTCACCGGCTTGCTGTGATGCACCCTCAGGTTATCGAGGATCAGGAACACCTTCTTGTCCGCGTCCTTGACCAGACGGCGCAGAAAGTCGATCAAGATATCGGCGTTGAGCGCCCCATCGAAGATCTTCCAGCGCATCTTGCCGCGATTGGTGACCGTGGAAATGATCGACAGCCCCTCGCGCTTGCTGTTGATGCGTACCACCGGCGTTTGCCCGATTGGAGCGAAGCTGCGCCCGCGCACGTCGTCAGATCGCAGTCCGGTCTCATCGCCCCAGTGGATCTCTGCATCTTCAGCCTTGGCACGCTGCGCAATCTCCGGATAGTCCTCGTCCAGCCACTTCCTGACCGCGGCCGGGGACTGCTCGTAAGCGCGGCGAATCGGTTTCTGCGGAGTGAAGCCCCAGCGCGACAAGTAGAGACCCATGGTGCGAACCGGCAGTCGGATACCGAAGCGGTGCTCGATCAACTCAGCAACCGCGCGACGGGTCCACAGTGCGTAAGCCATCTTCAATTGATCCGGCGTCCTGTCGCAAATCAGCTTGCGGACTTCGCGCTCTTGCTCGGCGTTCAACAAGCGCCCCTCGCCAAACCGACGCCCACCGATGGCATCTTGCAGCGCCGTCGCGCCGCCCTCGGCATGGCGCTGGCAGATGCCAAACACGCCCGTGCGGCTCAGCCCCGTTTGCGCCGCAATCTCGTCATACGTGTAACCCGCCGCGCGCAGCCGAATCACCTGCACACGCCTCTCATGCCGCGCCTCGCGCGACAGCGATCTCATATCGGTCGATTTCATTTCGGCCATATGTGGGCAATACGTGATTTTTCAAGAACACAGTTACCGACTCAATAACGCAAAAGCATTATTACTTAGGAAACACAAATCATGAAGCTGTACTACGCTCCCGGCGCATGTTCATTGGCGCCTCATATCGTCCTCATCGAGGCCGGCCTTCCCTTCTCCACCGAGCGCGTCGACTTGCGCGCCCAGCCGCACATAACCGAGGGCGGCATTGACTACAAGACCCTCAATGCCAAGGGCTATGTGCCGACGCTTGCGCTCGACAACGGCGATGTGCTGACTGAGGCGGCAGTGGTCGTCCAGTACATTGCTGACCAAGCGCCGGAAAAGGGCCTCGCCCCGGCGTGCAATACGTTTGAGCGCTACCGCATGCAGGAATGGCTGAATTTCATTTCGGCCGAGTTGCACAAGGGCTTTGGCCCATTTTGGAAACCGGACACGCCGCAGGAACAGAAAGATGCGACGTGGACGCGCCTGTCGCAGCGGTTCGACTGGCTTGCGCCACAGCTCACGGATAAGGACTATCTGATGGGCCGGTTCAGCATCGCGGATGCCTACCTGTTCACCATCCTCAGATGGCCTGACCATTTCAAACTGCCGCTTGACAGCTGGCCCCCGCTACTCGCGTACCGGGCCAGGGTTGCCGCGCGTCCAGCGGTGCAGCAAGCAATGAAGGATGAAGGCATAGGCTAAGCCAACAGCTTCGTGGGCTTTGGGAGCCTGGTCGCCGTCCTTGCCGGCACGCGCCGCCCTTCTTGCCCGTTCGCGGATGGCGGACAAAGGGATCGAGCACGTTCAGCACTGTCAGGCTGCCGTCGTCGTTCCAGATGGGTTGCAGTCCGCGCTCGACGCAGAGGGTCTCGACCTTCTTGGGATCGTCGGTTTCAAAAGAGTGGTTCCAGCCGCGCTGGTCCATATGGCCGTACGATGCGCTCTGGTCTGTCGCCTTGGGCCCGAAATTGATCGCGGTGCGGGTGCCCAACGCCTCGATCCGTCGCACTAGAGCGGGATCCATCTCGTCAACCAGATTCCGGACATCTCCGATCAAAGTCTCGCCGCCGACCGGGGCCGTCCTGCGCGAAAAGAAAGCCACGCGACCGGGGTAGTCCCGACGATAGGCCATTTCCGAATGTAGGGCGAGTCGCACTCCCGACGACAGTCGCGTGGCTTCCATGACCCTACCGCTGACAGTCGCGCGCGGCGCGCGGCCGCCCGCATAGCCACCTTCGAACGGTGGGAATCCTTCGATGAAATCGGCGAAATCGGCCGTGTCAGCGATCGGGAAGCCGCGCAGCACAATGCCGCCATGGGCGACGACAAGGTCATCGAGAACGGGTCGCACCGCACCGAGCCACTCCCGGAAGCGGGTGCGATTGTGCAGGGCCACGCCGCGGGGTTCAATGAACAACGGAGCTTTTTCAATAGAAACCCACCTGAGTCCGCGTCTCCTGGGCGCATTGCAAAGCGGAGAAGTCGACCTGGTGTGCGGTGCCACACTCGTCGACGTGCCGCCCGGCATTTCGTGGACCTCACTCGGCCCGGTCACGCTGCACATCGTGACACGGGCCGATCATCCGCGCCGCGACAAGCTGCAACGGCTGGCGGACCTGTGCCACGAGCGCTGGGCGCTGCCGGCAAGCTCGCTTTACCTGAGGCAGGCATTTGACGAGCGATTCCAGTCCCTCGGACTCCCGCCGCCCCTCGTGGCCGTGGAAAGCACGACGTCGCCCACCGCTTTCGCGGAGCTCCTGCGACACTCCGATCTGCTGGGGCTGCTGCCGCCGCGCTTTCTCAAGCAGGCCGAAGGCCACGGCCTCGCCATGCTCGACGGACCCGGCATGACGTGGCAGCATGAGCTGGCCGTGTGCTGGCGCAGCAGGGGCTATTTGTCTCCACTGGCGAAAGATTTTCGGGATGCCATGGTGGAGTGGTGTATGGAGACGGGCGTTTGAAATCGGGGGCTTCGATACTGCGGAATCCGAATCCGTGCGATTCCTGAGCGATATAAGGGTTTAACTGCGTCGGCGTCGCGACCTGTCTGCTGCCCGCCCGCCGCTGCGCCGGATGACGTGCCGTTTGATTCCGGAACTGTCGCCTGAACTGCCGTGATGCGCACTGGCTAGCAGCAACTCCCCATCTATCGAGGAAGTATCCTGTTCGGTGAACTCCCACGATTCACTTTCGGCGAATGCCTTTGTGCCTCTCTCGCTGCTTGATCATGTCATTCCTGGGCGGGCTGATTGCCGCGAGCCTGCTTTGCCTCGCGGCGTGTGACCGGCGGCCCGCTGATCGAGCACGCTCGAACGCACCAGCGTCGGCCGCGTCTGCGGCATCTCAGGCCTCCGCGTCATCCGCCGAGGCGTCTTCTCCTACCCTCCTCACGTGGAATGCATTCAAAGCCAAGGCTGGCTTTGATGAAGCCACGCCAGAAGAACAGGTCCTTATCTGGGAAATATATCGGGACCAGTTTCTGCCCGCCAATGCGGCCGACCAGGGCGTTACTGTCGATGAGTTGAAACGCCGATTCGAGGCTCAGATCCCCCGCCCTACGCAAGGCCAGGCCAGCAATGAACGATTCTTAGGCGCCCGCTGCACCCAGGACTGCTCAGGGCATGAAGCGGGCTACGACTGGGCAGCTGACAACGATATCTCTGATCCGGACCAATGCACCGGCGACTCCCAGGCCTTCGTTGAGGGCTGCCAGGAGTATGCAGAGGGGCGCAGAGAAACCAGTAGCAATGCGGAGAATCAAAGCGCGGGCGGCGAGCGTCCCTGATGTCGATGTTCGTTCGGAATAACGTCGCGAACTCATTATTAAGGTAGTTCCGCGAAGACGGGAGCGCTTTGCTTAGTCCGCCGACCACTTTGCAATTCATGCCTGGTCGAGTGGAGTCCCTGCTCATCAACTTTGATCGGTGCCCCACCTCAGCTCATTCGCTTCGGCCCGCGCGTGAGCGCGGGCGTCACATCGGTAGTTGCCGGCGTATAGTACTAACCCGAAGGCCCCGCTCGCGCTGGGCTATTCCAAGCTTGCCATGGAGTGCCTTGCAAGATGCGTCTCAGATCCGTGCAAGTACTTGTGGCCCTGACCGTGCTGGGCGCTTGCGCCTCGAAGACCGACGGTACCCAGCCCGGAAAAACGGCCGCGGGCGAGCGGCCCGGCGTGCCAGTCGGCCCCAGGCGCGACTGCCAGGCAGAGGCCGACGCGCTTCTCGGGACTGCCCCTCTGTCCGTTGTGCGGGCCGTGTTTAACTCCTGCACGGCGGAGAACCGAGGTAGCAAGCCAGGCCAGTGAGATCCTGGCGTATTCGTTCCGAAAGCGCGCTTGATGGAAGCAAGGACGGGAGAATGGAATTTGGGGAGGTGACTCAATGACGATGGAGCATTTTGCTGACCTCCCGCCTCCCGCGACCTACGCCTCCACGTAACCCTTGCGCAGTTTCTCCGCCACCAGCTTGTCCATCTCGCGCCGGGCCCGCTCGGCGCTGTCGAACGCCTTCACGCTCGTTTGCCCCGCGCTGCCGATGCGGCCATAGGTGACGCAAAGCTCCGCCCCCCGCACGCTGGCCCGCCAGAACTTGCGCGACGTACCCTGCTCGAAGCGCAGCGTCTGCGTGAACGCTTCTTGCACATCCAACGCGGTTGCCGCCGCCTGAAGTTCATCCGTTTCATCCGTTGCGGCTGCGCCCCGCACGGTGGCAGGCTTTGCCAACAGGGCCGCCATCTCCACCTCCACGTCAAGTGCGCGATCTTCGCCTTTGGCCAGCATGGCTTCGATGCGGGCAAGCACGGCGTCCCGATCGTCGAGCCAGTCCTTGCCCGGGATGTCCAGCACCCGCCAGCCGAAGCTGCGCAGGATGCCGGGACGGAACACATAGCGCTCAGCGGTATCCGTTACCGCCTCCTCCGAAGGCGAATCGAGCAGGATTGCCAACGCGTAGCCTTGTCCCGACGGCTCGGCAATGGCCAGGTCGCAGCGGAACTGCGAGCGGCCAACGTTGGCGTGCACCTGGTGGCCGCGTGCGCGCAGCGCCTCGGCCAGAGCGTCGCGGATGCTGTCCGGCGTGGCCTCGCGCGTGAAGACGTCGCGCGCGCCCGGGTTCAGCGTGCCAAGCACCGCCTGGGCACGCGCGAACTGGCCGCGCGCGCTGGCCTGCGCGAACTGCAGGAACGCCCGCAGCGCGGCCGCGCCATCGTTGTGCACGTTGGTGATCGCCTCGGCCTGGATCGTCGACACCACCGCCATCCGATGGCGCGCGCGGCTGAAGATCACGTTCAGGCGCTTCTCGCCCCCACGCTGGTTGATCGGGCCGAAGTTCATCAGCATCTTGCCATCCGGCCCCGGCGCGTAGCAGATGCTCAGGATGATCACGTCGCGCTCGTCGCCCTGCACGTTCTCCAGGTTCTTGACAAACAGCCCGTTGAACTGGTCGTCGTCCTCGCGCACGTACTCGCGCTCGAGGCGCATCGCGAAGTCCGCGTCTTCGGCGGCCAACGCCTCGAGCGCTGACTCGATGGCGCCCTGCTGCGCCTGGGAAAACGCCACGATGCCCAGGCTCAGCCCGGTCTCGCGGCACAGCATCTCGCGCACGGTGCGGGCGATGTAGACGGCCTCAGGCGCATTGCGGCGGTCCGCATAGACGCCGTCGGCCAGCCAGTGGAAGCTGACTGGCCGCGCCAGCAACGCGTCGGCGCCGGCGATGCCGGCATCCTGCTGGTCCGAGCGAAGCCGAGCCGCCTCATCCTCGGCCTGTTCCAGCACACGGTCGGGAATGGTGACAAGGCGGCCGTCGTAGAAGGCGGCGTTGGAGAAGCTGATCAGCGATTCGTGACGGCTGCGGTAGTGCCACGCCAGCAGCGTCGCTGGCAGGTTGCGCGCGGCCTGGTTCAGCAGGCTGTCCGAATCGAGGTTGATGGCGATGCGGTCGCCCTCCTCCTCCACCACGATCTCGTCGTCGCCCTCGGCGCCACCGGCCGTAAAGAAGCTCGTCGGGGGCAGTTGCATCTCGTCGCCGACCACTACCACCTGGGGCGCGCGGCTGAGCGCGGGCACGGCCTCCTCGGTCGGAATCTGGCTGGCTTCGTCGAAGATCACCACGTCGAACAGGTCCGGCGACAGCGGCAGCGTGTCGGATACCGACAACGGGCTCATCAGCCAGATCGGCTTCAGGTCGTTGATGACGAGGCCGGTCTCGTCGTCGGCGAGATCGCGGATCGAGCGGTGGCGCATGCTCTTGCCGAACTCATGCTCCAGTTCGCGCCGGCCCGTGGCGTATTGCTTCTTGAACGCCTTGCCGTCGGCATCCAGCATCGTCGCCGACAGCGAGGACACACGCACATGCTCGGCGAAGTGCTTGTGGCGCGTGGCGCGCACCACCTGGGCGTTCAGCGCGAGCAACTCGCGTTGACGCTGCGCCACGGCGCGCGCCGCCTGCGCCAGCGCCGCGCCGCCGCAGCGCGCCAGCACCGGGTTCTCGCGCGCGAGACGGCGCAGCGCCTCGTCGGCGACCAGCGCCTCCAGCTGCGCCGGCGCATGGTCGAGCCACTGCAGCGTGGCGGCGCAGGCGGAGTCGCCCGCATGCACGGCGCGCAACAGCGGCAACAGGTCCGGCAGCTCGTCGAGCGCTTCGCGCAGGTCGCGCAGCAGTTCGGCGATGTCGCCGAGGCGCGCATCGCCGGCCAGCGCCAGCCCGTCGCGCACACGCTGCGCGAGCTTCTCCAGCGCCTCGCGCGCACCGGCCTCGGCGCGCGCCGCCGCGACCGGATCGACGGCCTGGCGCAGATGCGCGACCAGTTCGCGCGGGCCCGCGCCCGACTGCAGGCGCTGCTCGAGCTCGTTGAGTGCGCGCAGGAAGGCCTGCATCTCGCTCACGCCGTAGCGGCGGCGGCTGTCGGCGTCGGCTGCCGCCAGCGCCGCACACGCGGCGTGTTCGGCGGCCAGCGCTTCCAGCACCTTGCCGTAGCCGGGATGGATGGCGTGCTTCCCGAAATCATAGCGGCGCTTCAGTTCGCCGCGCAGTCGCCACCATGCGGGCTGCAGCCAGCGCGCGATCGACGGCTCCAGCCGCCGCGCGAGCGCCAGCGCCGACTCGGTATCGCCAGGGCTCAGCTTGTCGTGCCAGTTCGACGTGACGGCGCGCGCGTCCGCAAGTGCCTGCGTGCGTGCGTCCAGGTCCGCGCGGACATCGCGCAGTGCCGCTTGTGCCGGCGAGGCCGGATCGAGCAGGTCCAGGTGTGCGGCAAGGCCCGTGTCGAGCAGCCATTGGCTGTCGACGGCAATGGCGCATGCCTGTTCCAGGCTGGTGTCCGGGCCGGTAAGGCTCGCCGTGCTGTCCAGCAGCGGGTCAAGCGCATCGAAAAGTGCCTCGGCGTCCTGGCACAGTCGCTCGGCGCGGCCATACGCGCGCTCGTCGGCCACCAGTTGCGCAGACAGGCGCGCGAACGGATGCGCGGCCAGGCTGTCGAGACCGAAGCGCTCGCGCATCGCGCGGTGCACGCGGTGTGCAAGATCGCGCTGGCGGTCCCATGCGGCCAGCGCCGGCAGGCGCTCGCGCATCGCGGGCCCCGCTTCTGGCACGGCAGGGAGCGCTACCACGCGGCGCAACAGTGCACGCACGCTGTCGCCGAGTGGCTCAGGCGCCGCGGCCATTGCCGATTCGAAGGCGTCGATACGATGCTGGTGAGCGGCCAGGGCCTCCGCTACCTGCTTGCGGCGTGCCGCCAGTGCATCGCCGTCGTGCGGCTGCGCGATCCACTGCTCGTAGCAGGCGCGCAGGTCGGCAATGAAGGCCTTCTTGTCGGTCTGCGAGTCGTGGATCAGGCAGCACAGCGAATCCAGCCCGCTTTGCTTGAGCCGATGGAACACCACGTCGAGCGCGGCTCGCTTCTCGCAGACGAACAGCACGCGCTTGCCACGCCCCGCGTAGTCGGCGATCAGGTTCGTGATGGTCTGCGACTTGCCCGTGCCCGGCGGGCCCTGGATGATGAAGCTGCGCTGGCCGCGCGCAAGGCCGACCGCAGCGTTCTGCGTCGCATCGGCCGCCACCACGTTCCACTGCTCGGCCGGCGCGAGCGGCACGGGCGCTTCCGTCTCCACGTCGCGCGGCTCGATCGAGAACACGCGGTCGAACGCCGGATTCGCGCCGGGCTCGTCGAGCAGCTGCGCGTAGTCGCGCACCAGCGACATCTTGCGATAGTTGAAGTTCGCGAGCGTCACCTGCGTCAGGTCCAGATCCCAGGCATAACGGTGGCCCTCGGACGCCTCGAGCACGAAGCCCTGGCGCTCTTCGCTTTGCGCCGCGGCTGCGCCGCTCATCTGCGGCTGGCGCGGGCCGGCACCCGGGAGCGCGCCAGCCTCGAAACGCTGCGGCAACTCGCTCGGCCGTACCCAATGCTCAAACAGCGCGCGGCCCAGCGGGCGGTAGTCGTCCTGCGCGTAGCTGTATGGCGGCAGCCAGCCGCCCGTGCGCGCAGCGGCCGTGCCTGGCCTGCGGCGCTGGAACTGCTGCATGCGCTGCAGCGCCTTCTGCCGCACCAGCCGTACGGCGGCCTTGTCGACGAGGCGCAGCTCCACCGAAGGCTCGGAACGGCGAATCTGCGCGAGGATGCCGGCATGGATCTCCTCGAGCGAGATCTTGCCGAGATCCACGGTTTCCTCGAGCCGGATGTCATAGAGCTGGCTCAGGTAATGGCGCAGTACCGGATTGAACTCGGCTTCGCCGCCCGCGCACTGGATCACGTACTGGTCGCGCACGCCCTTGCGCCTGACCAGCTCCACCGGCAGCCACAGCAGCGGCGTGACGATTCGCTCGTCTGGCGCCTCCTTCAGGTTGTGCCAGCGCAGGAACGCCACCACCAGGCGCAGGTTGCTGAAGCCATATTCGGCGCGATCGCGGCGCGTCTCGGCGATCAGGCGGTCGAGCGATGCCGGCAGGTATGGCTGGTCGTCGAAGCGCAGCCAGCGCTGCAGCGACACCGGTTTGCCCGCCACCAGGTCAGCAGCGAACGGGCCGCCCCAGGTGCAGATGTGTTCGGGCCGCACGCTTTCGATCTGCAGCATCAGCGGCACGCTGGCCACCGTCAGGTTGACACTGGCCGCGGTCGGACGGAAGTGCAGCAGGCGGTTGCGCCGCGACAGGTCGAACAGGCGGTCACGCAGGTGCGTGAGCACGGCGGCACGCCGCGGCGTGGCGCCAGTCGTGCCAGCCAGCGCCCGTTCCACGTCCAGGGCTGCCGGCTGCTCGCGCCATGTGCGCAGCCGCGTCGCGAGCGCGGCGACATCGGTGGCGCGATCGTGGCGGTTGATCCCGGTCATCTCGACGATCACCGCGGCGACGATCGGGTGCAAGCGCTCGTGCAGCAGGAACAGGTTGCGGCGGTGCGCCACGAAGCTGCGCAGATCGTGCTCATCGGCGAAGTCCAGGCCGCAGGCGAGGCTCGCCAGCACCATGCCGAGCAGGAAGACATCGCCGATCTCGTCATGGTGGCCCAGAAGCCCTTCCCAGCTCGCCGGCCCGCGCAGGTAGACCGGCCGCTCGATCGGCGCGGTTGCGTCAAGCTGCAAGGCCAGGTCGGTCTGGTCGCGCTGCCCGTCGTCGGCGTGGCCGAGCTGCAGCGCGCCGACGATATTCAAGCCCGAAGCCGGATGCGGCTGCACGCGGTGCACCGCGCCGAGGTCCATGACGGGGATTTCGCCATCTGGCCGCCGCAGGCGCAGCGCACCGTCCTCGCTCACCAGTATGCTGTCGGGATCGAGTGCCGCCACCCTGCCCTGCGCATGCAACGCGGCGACCTGCGCGAACAGGGGCAGCACCAGCACCAGGACGTCGTCGACAGGCAGCGCCGCGCCCGCCTGCGCATCGATCAGTGACCGCAGCGTGCGCGGCTCGCCGCTATCGTTCATACCGGCGATGGTGTTCGTGCCGTGGGTCGTGCTGTCATTCATGCCCGGCCCTCCCTGGCCCGTTGGTGATCGAACTGGCGATCGAGTTGGCGCTGGTAGCGGTCCAGTTCGCGCTTGCCGAAGCCGGCGTCGCGGCGCAGGTTACCTTGCAGCGCTTCGACGCTGCCGAGCCCCTGAGCCATCTGGCCGGCGCGCAGCAGGGCCGCGTCCTGCTGGTCGGGGTCCGCGAGTGCCAGGTCCATCATCAATGCATTCAGATAGCCGCGAACGCTGTCGTCGATCACGCCCTGCCCCAACTTTTCGGGACCGATCGCCGGTTCATCGTCACGCCAGTCCGGGAACATCATGCGCACCTGCGCAAGCACCGCCTCGCTCGCCAGCGGCGTGCCGGCGAGAAAGTGAGCCAGGAATCCGCGCGTGAGCGCCTGCAACCGGACCTGTCCGGGAAGGTCCAGCTTTTCCAGCGCCAACGGGCCGTGCAGGCGGGATTCGATCCACGGATCAAGATCGGCCGCGCCCTCCCACCACAGCGCCAGCGCGCGGGCGCGGATAAAGGTCTCGGGGTGGCTGTGGGCGGCGCTCGCGCCCGGCTCGCTGGATTCGATCTCGACCGCCTGGCGCAGGTAGGCGGCCGCGTCCACGCTGCCCATGCCGGTCTGCACCTTGACCAGCGTCGACACCGCCGGCGCCACCGCACCGGCCGCCACGGCGCCGCCACGGTCGGCAAACAGTTCGGTGTGCAACGCGTAGCGCCGCCAGGTCTCGCGATGGCTGGCACTCGCGCCTGGCGCGGCCAGTGCGTCGTTCAGGATGCGGTCAGCCACCAGGAACTGGTTGTCGTCGCGCGACCACAGCAGGTAGTGGGCCAGCTCGTGGCCGAACACCGCCAGCAGTTCCGGCGGCGCGAGCCGCTCCAGCAGCGGACCCTGCAGGACGATGTGGACCTCCCCGGGCACATAGACCAGCGACGCGTTCATGTCCTGGCCCGGTGACTGGTAGAGCGTTGCGCGCGCTTCGATGCCGAGCCGCGACATCGCCTGCGCCAGCGCCGTGTGAACGTCGGCGTGGGCGTCAGCCTCGATCCGGTAGGTGTCCCGCAGCAGCATCGAGCGCAACGCGTCGCGGTGGTCAGCGCCGGTAGCGCGAGCGCTGGCCCAGCGCCAGACCTCAGGCTCGTGGCGACGCAGATAGTCGACCACCGTTGCGTGATAGGCCAGCGGCAGCAGCGCGCCGCGATCCGGGGCTTGAGAGTCCATGCGGGACGTTCCAGGGTTGGTGGTAGCCGATTCTACAAGGTGGCGATCGCCAGGGGAGCCTCCGTAGCAACTTCCAGCGCGAGCCGGTCCGCATGCCGCGCCGTGTAAACTCCCGCACTGGCCGATCGCCGAACATCTCCTACCTGAGAAAGAACATGACTCGACAACCACTTCGTACGCTGTGCCTGACCCTGCTGCTGAGCGCTGCCATTGCCCCAGCGCTGGCCGATGACCTGAAGAACGCTGCGGGAGGCGGCCTTGGTGGCGCCGCGGGTGCGGCCCTCGGTGGCGCACTAGGCGGCAGCACGGGCGCCGTGATTGGTGGTGCGGTGGGTGGCGGTGCGGGCGGCGCAGTGACTGCCAACAAAAAGGAACGCACTGGCGCCATCGTGGGTGGCGCGCTCGGCGGCGGCGCAGGCGCGGCGGCCGGCAATGCCCTGGGCGGCCGGACCGGCGGCATCGTAGGTGCCGCGGCCGGCGGTGCAGCGGGGTCGGCGCTGGGCGGCAATGTGTCCCGCAACAACCATGCCGATAACCACGATAGCGGCAATCGCGGCAATCGCGGCAATCGCGGCAAGCACAAGGGTCAGAACAAACATCGCCACAACGACTGAGCGAGACGATGCACGGGCGCCCGGCGGCGCTGGCGAAAGCGTCCGCCGCGGCCGCCAGCCACGGCGTCACTTCGAGGTTTGCATGACCGCCAATAAATCTCGGCGCTCGAGGCTTACCGATTACTCGCAAGCGTGTTATAGAGCCAGGCAAAGAAGCTCCCGGCGGCAAAGAACCAGATCGCGAACAGAAAGCCTGGATAGACGATAGACCACCAGGACAGGGGCTCACCAGTTCGCAGTCGTCGGAATTCAAGTCCGTGAAAAAGCGCATTCACGAAATCCATGAAAGGCTCGGGGAATACCAGCCAAACTACGGTGCACAAGGTATAGAACAGCAAGATCGTGGCTGACAGTGTCACGCCGGTTCTAAAGGGCTTCATAGTAGCCTCCATCTCCAACGGTTTCCGCATGACCTCAATGAGGCTTGGTCCGAGGAACGTCACCTTCGCCGAAGTGCGGGATGAAGCCGGGAGTCTTTCTGCGATAATCCTCATACTCCTGACCGAATGCAGCCAGTGCGTCCTGCTCTTCGGCATGGGCAAGTCGTACGTACATCCAGACCAGGATGGGGAACATCACCAGCGTGAGTATCGTCGGCCATTGCAGCAGGAATCCGAACATGATCAGGATGAATGCAACATACTGCGGATGCCTCATGCGTGCATAGAGCCCCGATGTGGCCAAGCGCTGCTCCTGTTGGGCCTTGTACAGGACCCGCCAGGCAGCCGACAGCATCAAGAACCCGCCGAAGATCAGGATGTCACTAGCGATGTGAAATGGCCCCAGGTGCGGATTCCCTTGCCAGCCGAGAATCATCTCCGGGAGATGGCCTGCATCGTGGGAAAGGAAATCGGTACCCGGGAACTTCGCCGACAGCCATGGCAACAGGAAATAGATGGTCAGGGGAATGCCATACATTTCGGTGAAGAGCGCCACAATGAACGCCGAAAAGGCACCGAAGGAACGCCAGTCCCGCGATGTCTTCGGCCTAGTGAAACTGAAGGCGAAGATTAGGAAGACCGCAGAGTTAATGATCACCAGTGACCAGAGACCGTAGCCGCTTTGCGCATTGGATTCCATCATCGTTCTCCCCTCGTGTCCGAGCCCTTCGAGCCGTCACGCTGTCCATGTCCCTGGACATGGCCGTGGTGCATGAAGAGATGCATCAGTGGGCATGCAGCCAGGAGCAGGAACGGCAAGAACTGAATGACGTGCGCCCGGTGCTCCGTCCAGAGAAAGTAGCCAATGACCAGAACGAACCCAATTGTGACTACCTTGGAGCGGGAAATCTTTCGCTCGGTATCGTCCCGGGACTCATGATTGCGGTGGTCGTGATTCATGCCGTCCTCCAATGAGAAGGCCCTCGGATGTCGCTCAGCAGCACCGGCGGCGGCGATGATGTCGGTGCACATGTCCTTCTGGTTCTTGCCGAAAGACTGTGCCAGACGCCTCAGATTCGAAGAGGAGGATGTGCCCCTCGATGTTTTACATGATCGGGTGCGCCGTATTTACCTTGTTGCCGGCGACGGGGTATCGAGCCGTGGCGCTCTACACCTGCGTTGTGTAAGGGCAGCCCACCGTCTTGATTTGTTCGATGGCTCATGAATCGTCGCCACGCTATCAGAGCTGCGACACCCATCCCAAGAAAAATCCACGCCAGAATCTGCGAGAGCCAGGTCATGTGGAGGTCCTCCGCTTCAAGGATTGCCGCGAACCTTGCGCTCACGGTCCACCGCCTGCTGAATGTCGCGTTCGCACTGACGCGAAAGCTGCCAGCTCATCCACATGACGACGATTGGGCAGGAGAGCAGAAGGATAGCGAGCAGTATCGTGAGTGGTGAAATGCCAAACCAGTACACGACGGCGACGGCTAGCAGCGTCGCCAGTGCCGCGCAAATCCATGCGACAGTGCGCCTCATGTTGCCTCCGTACGGGCCTGGCCAAGCCGCACACGCTTAAGCAACGCGGAGTTGGCCACGACGCTCAATGAGGACAGCGCCATGGCCGCCGCTGCAAGTATCGGGTTCAACAGCCCGAGCGCCGCGATTGGAATGCCTATCGTGTTGTAAATGAACGCCCAGAAGAGGTTTTGCTTGATTTTGCGCATCGTGGCGCGGGAGAGCTGGATAGACGCCACTACGTCACGAACATCATTGCGGATGAGGATGATGCTGCCCGTCTCCTTGGCAACGTCAGAGCCAGAGCCGATAGCGATACCGATGTCGGCCGCCGCAAGTGCTGGTGCGTCGTTTACGCCATCGCCCACCATCGCCACGACATCGCCCTGTTTTTGGAGGTCATGGATGGTTTGGACCTTGTCTTCCGGCATGACCTCGGCAATCACGCGGTCGATGCCAACCTGCCGGCCAATGGCTTCGGCCGTGCGGCGATTGTCACCGCTGAGAAGAACCACTTGGATGTTGCGCGACTTCAAGGCGGCCACAGCCTCAGCCGCCTCCGGCTTGACCGTGTCCGCGACGGCCACCACGCCAAGCAGGCTGGTGGCGGCGCCAACCAGCATCGCGGTCTTCCCGTCGGCCTCGAGCCGGCGGAGAACAGGTTCGACATCACCAATCGGAATCCCCTGGCGTGCAAACAGACGCCGGTTTCCCAGCCACACCTGCTGGCCTTCAACCTGTCCGTGAATGCCCATGCCAGACAGCGCAGTAATGCCGGTTGCCATGGGAATGGCCACACCGCGATGCTGGGCGGCACGCACGATGGCTTCGCCCAGAGGGTGCTCAGACCTACTTTCCACCGCGGCCGCAAGGGTCAAGAGAGTTGATTCCTCCTGATTCGACAATGAGATGACATCGGTGACAGTAGGCTCTCCGCGCGTAATCGTGCCCGTCTTGTCAAAGACAACCGCCGTCAGTTTCTCGGCGCGCTCCAGCACTTCGCCACCGCGTATCAGGATGCCATTGTCTGCCCCCTTGCCGACGCCAACCATCAGTGCCGCAGGTGTCGCGACACCCAGGGCACATGGACAAGAAATAATCAGAACCGCGACAAACGCAAGCAGCCCATGGGGGAAATGCCCCGCCACGGTCCACCCAACCAAGGCCAACATGGCAACCGAGACAACCGCCGGCACAAAGTAGCCAGTGACCTGATCGGCGAGGCGCTGAATCTGCGCGGTGCTGGCTTGGGCATCCTCGACCATCCTGATAACTTGGGCGAGCGCGGTGTCAGCGCCAATCTTGGTCGCCTGGAAGGTGAAAGCACCGCTGCGGTTCAGGGTCCCGCCAATGACGGCGGTACCGGGCTTCTTCTCAACGGGCATCGACTCGCCAGTCAGCATCGACTCGTCGACACTGGTCTCCCCCTCGACGACCTTGCCATCCGTGGGAATCTTCTCGCCCGGGCGCACTACGACCGCCTCGCCGACCATGATGCTTTCCGCCGGAATCTCGGTTTCCTTCCCGTCGCGGATGACGTGGGCTACCGCGGGGCGCAGGTCAAGCAGTCGGCGAACGGCGGCAGAGGACTTCTTCTTGATGATTTCCTCCATGTACTTACCCAGCAACACGAAGGCGATAATCACCGCAGATACCTCGAAGTAGACGTCCCGCTCTTCCACTTCTACGGGTAGCCACGACGGAAAGAACAGGACCACCACGCTGTAGAAATACGCCACGGATGTTCCCAGGGCGATGAGGAAGTCCATGTTGATGTTGCGCGTCCGGATGGCGTTCCACGCGCCCTTGTAGAAGCTCCAGCCGCCAACGAACTGCACAGGCGTTACCAGCAAGAACAGCCAGATCCCCCACGTGAACCACGGCAGAGCCGGAATCGGTGCCCACGTCAGCAGCGTCGCACCGGCCGCCAACGCCAGGAAGGCGCCCGCCCGTAGCACTGCCAACGCGAGCACGCCGGTGAGCGCTATCGTCACGCGCGTCTTCATGGCCTTCAACTCGCTCTCCGGCGACTCGAAGGTCCGCAGGCAACTCTCGCTGCAGAAGTAGTACTTGCGGTTGCCGCGCTCTGTCGACAGGGCCGTAGACTTGTCGACCATCATGCCGCAGATGGGATCCTTGGCGAGTTGCCTGGAGCCACCGCGGGGCGGAGCGTGAGTAGTCATGGCGGGCGGCGCAGCGCTAGCATCTGCCAGGGGAAGCTCGCCTGATGGCCGGGGAATATATTGCGCAGGGTTGGCGAGGAACATCTGCTCGCAATGTTTTGAGCAGAACCAATAGCGCCTTTGGTTGACATCTGCACTGGCAGCAGCATCCCCGGGAGAAATTGCCATGCCACATACCGGGTCCCGTACTGGCACGTGACCTGTGCTCGCATCTTGGACGGCGACTTGAGGTGCCTGCGCATCGCCAGTACCGTAGTCGTCCCCTAAGGGAGTCATAGACTTGGTCGGCATCTCATCCTCCTGGGGGCGATGGAGCAAGGCAGGACTTACATTTTCAGTATCGACACCCAAGAGAACTGGTTCTTGATGCCAATCAAGGAACGCGAATGCAGCGACGCCGTCGCGTGGCGACCCGGGTGCGCGACAGCGCACGAAAACTCAGGAGATGGTGCGGGACACCGGCGCCGCGCGTTCGGAAGATATGCTCAGCAGTCGCCGGGCCTGCCGGGCTCAGAAGACAGGCAACGTTCCGGTCGCCAGTTCCTTGACTAACGTGGGAAGGTCTGCCAGCTGCTGCCGGGCGATTTCACGGATGTGGTCATGTTCCACGGTCGTGAGCCTGTCTTCTGCAACAACATTGATGGCCACCAGCTGCGGCTGGTCGATTGGCCTTCCAATGCCGGAGAGAAGGCGGACGACAACCATGTCCAAATCGGCTACGTCCGTCAGAATGCGCACAGCCAATTGGTGGGCGAGCACATTGTAGAGCTTGCCAACATGTGCCGCCGGGTTCTTCCCTGCGGTGGCCTCCAGTGACATGGGGCGATACGGTGTAATCAAGCCATTGACCCGGTTTCCCCGACCGACCTGTCCGTCATCGCCGTGCTCCGCGCTCAGGCCAGTGACGGTCAGATAGACGCCACTCTCGTCGTGGGCACCCAGGTCGTCCAGAGTATTGATGGCAATCTCGCACGCCGGTTGAATGCGCTCGGCAAGATACGACGCTATCCGCTCCTTCAGTGCGAAGTACTCTTTGACCCCGCTTACGTATCGGTCAACAAACGCCAACGCGATAGTAAGGTGGCGGCTCGCATCGAGCCGACTGCCCATGATCTTGAAATCGTGTCCTGCCGCGCTGAAAGCGGCCTTGAATTCACTTGAGCGTAATAGTTGGGCGGATGAAAGCACGGCCATTTCGAGGTTTGAAAGAGGTGCGTAACCCACGCCAAAAGACGTGTCATTGGATAGCGGAATGGTTTGGGTACCAGTCACACGCCGGAGGTTTGGGGCCGACGGTCGAAGGATGGGCTCAATCTCGATTTCGCAACCGATTGTGCCCAGGTGGTCCCTGAAGTACTCGCGGATGGCCGACTCGACGATGACCTCCGCCTTGGCGGATGACAATTCGGTGACGGGTCCCGACACCACCAGGCGCATTGGCCGCAAGAGCTGGCCGCCGCCGAATTTTGGTGCACTGATGCCGCCGATGAGTAAGGCCTTGTCCAGGTTGAAATGCTGGATGACTCCGTAGGCGTCCAGGTACGCCCGACACAGGGCACGGGCCGCAGCCTCAACCGCACCATCGCAAAGGCTATCCGGGTGTCCGACGCCCTTGTGCTCGCACATCTCGGTCGGTCCTATCCACCCTGGGGCAGTAGAAACGGAAATCGCAATGGTCCCGGCGGTTGACATCACTCCCCCCAGCACGGAAGCGCCATATGGCCATTCTATGCTGCCGGCCCATGGCCCTAAGTTTGCCTTTTTCGAATGCTAACCTTCTGTCGAGCCTGCAGCGCAAGCGTTGGATTTGAGCCAGGTATGTGTGCCCGGTCTACCATTAACAACACATACTTTGAATGACCGAGACGGGTTGGCCTGGCCGCAGGCCTCCTCCACCAGGTGGGGCAGCCTTACTTCGGCGGGGTGGGTCATTTTTACATCGGGGCTTACAGGAAAGAACCTGTTGACGTGGATCAATGACCCGCGCCGGCCAGCCACTATCTTGGTGAAGCACAACCCTCACAAGCGTTTGAACGGGCATGCAACGATAACCTACGCACTGGCCCAAACTGTGGGCCGGGTTGCGTGGCAGCACAGACAGGAGAAAAGCATGATTAATGCAACAAGTGAGTTCAGGCCCTTGGATCCTGGCCGCGTCAACTTGGGAGATCCCCTTGAAGTGCAGTACTGGTGTCGCGAACTGGGCTGCAGTGAGCGGGATCTGGAAGACGCCGTGAGTACGGCCGGAGACCACATCGCGGCGGTGCGCGACCAGTTGGAAGCGAAATAGCCAGACACACGGCCTGGCTGAATCCCATTTCCATCCAACCCAGCAGTTCGGGCACGATGGCGACTCACGTTAGCCGCTGCTGCGGTAAATGCCGGCGCATTGCTCAAGTTGCTCGTTAGCCCGGACCTCGGCCAGAGAAATCGGAATTCCGACAAGTGGCGTGCCGCCACTGTGGTGTCCCGAATCGCGTGGCAGGCGGCCTTATAAGGCGTTGAGCGGAATCTTCAGATAGCGAACTCCATTCGCCTCAGGCGGAGGCAACTCACCGGCCCGGATGTTGACCTGTACAGACGGTAATATCAGCGTCGGCATCGCCAGCGTTGCATCACGCGCCTTCCGCATGCCCACGAACTGCTCCTCGCTCACACCGTCGTGCACGTGGATGTTGCATTTCCGCTGCTCACGCACCGTCGTCTCCCACGTAGGCCCGCGCCCTTCGGGCGGATAGTCGTGACACATGAACAATCGCGTCTCATCCGGCAGGTCCAGCAGCTTGCGGATGGAGCGATACAACTCGTGTGCGTCGCCTCCGGGGAAGTCGCAGCGGGCAGTGCCGACGTCCGGCATGAACAGCGTGTCGCCGACAAAGACTGCATCCCCAATCTGGTATGCCATGTCAGCAGGGGTGTGCCCTGGCACGTGAATCGCCTTGCCGGTCAGCCCACCGATGGCGAAAGTCTCGCCGTCCTCAAACAGGTGGTCAAACTGTGAACCATCGAGGCGGAACCCCGGCTCCAGATTGAAAAGCTCCTTGAACACGCCCTGCACACGACGGATGTTCTGGCCGATGGCAATGCAGCCACCCAGTTGACGCTTGAGGTAAGGCGCCGCAGAGAGGTGGTCGGCGTGCGCATGTGTCTCAAGAATCCATTCGACCCGCAGCCCATGCTCACGTATGAATGCGATGACCTTATCCGCGCTTGCCGTCGATGTCCGACCTGACTTTGGGTCATAGTCCAGCACCGAGTCGATTATGGTGCACTCGGAGCGCCCCTCTTGATAGATCGCGTAGGTCACGGTCCAGGTGGCCGGGTCGAAGAACGGTTGAATGGTCGGTTGCATAAATTGGAGCCGGCGCAGACGGATACGACGTTATTGGGGCGCTTTGCACGGTCTCCCGACTCGCGGCCCCCGCAGTTCTAGGTATCCCGCCGCCGGAACTGTTTCTCTTTTACCGGCACATCGTAGGAACTGAACATCCGACATACCATCGCTTCGTTGATCCCAATCAACCCTCGTCCCTGACTGCCGCATACCTTAGACAAAGAATTACCATGTTTTCCCAGGAGGATTCCCATGTCCAGCATTCAGCGGCTCTCTACCCTGGTCACCGTCGCCACCGCGCTCGCTTGGGCGCCAGCGGCTTTCGCGGCGTCGCCAGCTACCGGGACGGAGCATGAACAGCACCATCCTGAAAAATCTGAAGATATGCCTCTGGTCGCAACCACTGGCGTTGCCAGCAATCCAAGGCTGGACGCCCAGGTTGCCCACCTGCGCGCCATCAGAGAGCGGCTTTCTCGGGCCAAAACGCCAGACGAGCGCCAGGCCCTCTTGGTAGAGCGCCACCAGGTAATGCAGGATGCAATGGCCATCATGCAAGATGACATGATGAAAATGGGCGGCCCTGGTCGTATGGCTCCTGGCAAAGGAGTCGCCAAGGGAAACGTCCCATCAAATCAAATGCACATGTGCCGAGATATGGCGGGTAGTCATATGGCCTTCATGCAGGAAATGATGCAGACGATGGCCAACGACCAGGGTCCAGGTATGGGCCCGGGTATGGGCCCGGGTATGGGCCCGGGTATGGGCCCGGGTATGGGCCCGGGTGTGGGCCCGGGGAGAGGAATGGGTGGAAGGATGACGCCTGGCGGATGATGGAGTCTGACCGTAAGGTTTGGCCCTCGGGCGCAACATTTCCGTGAGGCCGGATGCCTGCCAACCGCTTACCGTCCGGGTTCGACTAGGCCTTCTTCGAGGGTGCGGTTATCCCTGCGCGCTTGCTCCCTTGAATGGAGCAAGCGCGTGTCAAACTTGTGGCGTAGCGTCGTGGGCGCTGGTACTTGCCAGTATGCCCGAAGTGAGAACCAGATCATGGACAAGCCGGTATTCGATTATGCGGCCCGTTGGCAGCGCGCGGCGGCTTTGATGGAGCAGCATGGCGTAGACGCGCTGCTGCTGATGAAGCCTGCGAATCTTGCGTATCTCACTGGCGACGGTCGACCTTGCGCCCTGGCGCTGCTAACTCGCACTTTGCATTGCGTTGTTGCCGTACCAGCTTGTGATCTCACCAGCATTCGTCGCACTTCCGTCGCAACTGAGCTTCGCTCTTTCAAGAGCGAAGTCGAGATGTTCCATGGCTTCAGCGAAGTTTTAAAAGAACTTGACCTGACCCAGGCCACGATAGCCATCGAGAAGAATTTCTTTGACGCCGCCTTATACGAGGTTTTCGTTGCCCATATTCTACCGAAAGCCCATGTCGTATCCGCTTCACCTATTGTTTCGCAGCTCCGCATGCTGAAGGACGCGACCGAAATTGCACGGATAAGGGCAGCCGCCAAAGTAGCAGACTCGGCGATGGATGCGGTTTCGCGTGCGTTGCGGCCGGGGGTACCGGAAATCGAGATCGCCGGCGAAGCGGAATTCGCCATGCGAAAGGCTGGCGCTGAGGGATGGGCCTCGGTCACGTATGTCGCCTCAGGCTGGAGATCGGCGATGGCTCACGGTCCTGCATCCCTGAAACCCATCGCGCCCGGTGAAGTCGTTCAGATTCACGTTGCTCCACTTGTGGACGGATACACCGCCGATTTATGCCGGACGTTCCTTGTGGAGCCTATAGCTATTGACGCGGCGAACGCATTGAGAGCCTATGTCCTGGCGCAGGAGCGCGGAATTGCCGCGGCAGTCCCGGGAATGGATCTGATGGGCATAGACCGTGCGATGGCAGCCTCGCTTGAACACGAAGGTTATGGGAGCAAATTCCTACGCCCGATGTTCCATGGTATTGGGATCGAACATGAAGAGGCTCCCATCCCGGGCGGTCACGCAGTGGTCCATGGTGAGCAAAAAGTCGATCACGTGATGGCTGGTATGGTCCTCGGCGTCGGAAACTGCGGCATCTATCGCGACGACTATGGTGTACGGGTCGAGGATACGATTTGGGTAAGCGAAGAAGGTCCGGTTGTTTTGACAGGCTATCCGAAGCTCACTCAATGAGACTTGTTGCGTTCGATCACACGCTTACCTTCCGCCAGATTGTTCGATGGATAGCGGATTAACGGGAGGCCCTCTGGCAGCGGGTCAAGCAATTCGGCCTCCTCGGAATTCCTGTGACCGATCCGCACTTCGCGCCGTGCTGCGCGGCCATTCACGACCGAGAACACGCACCATGACGCCGTGTCACACCGGAAGATGGAACTGACCGGGATCTTGAGCGCATTCTCTCCGCGCCATAGGCGGATCCTGACGATTACCCGAAAGCCATCCCCCAGCTGCGCAGGCGGTTCGATCACGTCAATAATCACATTGGTCCGTTTTTCCTCGATGCCGAGGACCGAGATCTTGGTGAAGGCATGCGGCTCGACCCGCCGCACGATCCCGCGGACCAGCGCCTCGCCGCCCCAGCCGTCGATATGCACCGGCATCCCCGCTTGCACCTTCACCGCTTCGGTAGACAGCAGTTCCGCCACGATCTCCAGGTCGTGCGGATCGCCGAGCGTCAGCAGCGGCGAGCCTGCGCTCACGATCCGTTCACTGCGCTCCGGCAGTTCCAGCACCACCCCTGCGATTGGAGCCGTCACTGCGACCATGGACGAGGACCCGCGGCTGAGCTCTCGCAATGCCAGCATTCCGGCCTCGGCCACCCGCACCTCCTCCTTCGCGGCGCTGGCCCGTGCCTGTGCCGCTGCCAGTTCGTTGCCCGCCGTCACGCCAACATTGGCGGCCTGCTCCCCCGCTTGCGGCGACAGGAAGCGCTCGCGTACCAGGCGGTCGATCCGCTGCCGCTCGCGCTGGGCTTGCGCATAGTCCTCGGCAGCGTGCCGGACCCGTTCCAGCGCCTCCCGATGCATCGCCCGCGCGGCGGCCACCCTCGCCCGCACCTCCTCCTGCTCCCGTGCACTCAACGGCAACGGTGCCAGTTCGGCGAGAACCTGCCCGGCTTCGACCAAGTCGCCTTCGCGCAGTCCGATGCGCATCAGCCTGCCGCTGACCGGCGCCGTCACCACAAAGCGCTCCTTGCTGCGAGTCTCGCCCTCTTCGCTGGTCGTGACCTCGAGCGAGCCGCGCATGGCCTGCACCGTGTCAACCACCAAGGGCGCAGGCGTCAGCAGGTAGGCGGTTCCGGCGATTAGCCCGATGGCGGCGAGAACGATGGCGGCCGTACCGCCCGACAGGCGCATGGCGTGCTACTCCCGCGTTTTCAGCACCGCGACCAGGTCAAGGTGCTGGAGGCGCCGCAAGACAAGCAAGCCCGCGAGAAGCGCCGCGCACGCTGCGGGCACCATGGCGAAGACGAGTGTGGCCCGCTCCAGCGCAAGCGCAATCCGGAAGGCATCCCGGTCGAACACCGGCACCAGCATTGCGCAGAGGCCATAGCCTACGGCGATGCCGAACGGCAACGCCGCAGCCGTCAGCAGCGCCTGTTCGCCAATCAGGATGGTTGCGACTTCGCCCAGCGAGAAACCCAGGACTCGCAGGCTCGCCAGCTCGTTGCCGCGCTCGGAGAGCGCAATGCGGATATTGTTGTAAACCACGCCGGCGACGATGACCGAGGCAAAGCCTGCCAGGACCAGGCTCGAAATAACAAAGGTACGATCCAGCGTATTGCCGATACTTTCCAGCAGCGCACTGCGCACGATGACTGAGCTGATCGCGGGCAGGCGCTTCAGTCTCCTGTACAACGGCTCCGCCATCCGCACGTCGATGCGCAGATGAACGCCACTGATGGCGGGGCTTTCGCCGAGATACCGCGACAATGCCTGGCGCTCCACATAGGCGCCAAGTCCTAGCAGGTCGTCAACGGTCGCTGTCACCGGCAGCGTAAGAACGTTGCGCCGTCCCTCGAGCAACGCCACCTCGACCCGGTCGCCGACCTGCAGGTGCAAGGCCGCTGCCAGCCTGGCGGAGATGACCACTCCATCCTCGCTGACCTGCTGGCGCCCCATGGTATGGCCGACCACCTCGCGCAGGTTCGAATCGGCGTCAAGGCCCGTGAGTTCCACCCGCTTCGCGCGGTGGCCGTGGCGCAGCCAGACAGGGGCAACCCGAAAGCCTTCAGCTCGCAGGATGCCGGGCAGCTGCACCACGTCGAAGACGGCGGCGGCAGGTTGTGCGTCGTTGAAGATCAGCGTCACGTCGTCGTGCTGTGCCCGGCCGAACTGCAACGCGAGAATCTGGTTCACGGCGTCCAGTCCGAACCTGCCGACCACCATCAACCCGACGGCCAGGGCGATCCCCATCATCGAAAGCGCGGCCTTGCCCGGCCGCCGGGCAAGGTTGCGGAGGATGAGGCGCAACGGGATCGGCATCGCGCGCAGCAGCCCGATGCGATCAAGCAGGCCCGCGCGGAATCCCGCGGGCAGCTCTGGTCGCATGGCTTCGGCGGGCGGCAACCTGGTCGCGCGCCACACCGAGGCGCCGGCCCCAACCGTCGCCGCCGCTGTGCTTGCCAGCACGGCCAGCACCAGCGCGCGCGGGCTGAGCTCGGCCTGCAGTTGCGGAAAGTGGAAGTACTGGCGATACAGGGCCACCATCAGCTGCGCCAAGTAGAAGCCTCCCGGTATCCCGGCTGCGATGCCGACCCCGACGGTGACAAGCCCGAACCGCAAGTACTGAAGGGCGACAGTGCGACCTGCATAACCGAACGCCTTAAGCAAGCCGATCTCGGCGCGCTGGACAGTTACGAGTCGGCTCAGCAGCGCGTACAGCAGGAATGAGGACACCGCGAGAAACATCGCCGGCACGTAGGTGGCGGTGATGCCGATCTCGGCGAGCTCGTCGGTCAGGAACCGATGGGACAACTGGTCCTCCCTGCCGTAGGCCCCGAGGCTGCCGTAGCGCCCCAGCAGGCGGTCGAGCGGACCGATGACCTGGCGCGCATCCACGCCTGCGTCGAGCGTGAGCGCCACATCGTTGAACGCGCCCTCCATGCCGAACGCTGATGCAATCGCGTCCCGACCCATCCACAGCACGCCGAAGCGACGGTTATCCGGGAACACCATACCCTGGCCGACTTCATAGACATATTCGGGGGACATTCCGATGCCGACCACTTCCAACTGTCGTTCGCGCCCGTTAAGGACGGCTGTGACGCGGGAGCCCACCTCCAGATCGTTCGCGGCGGCAAATGCGGCGCTGGCCACGACCTCGCCCTCCCGGGCAGGGCTCGGATAGTTTCCGTACAACAGGAAGAGCGCGTTTGCCACTGGCACGCCGGTGGCCGGCAAGGAAACCAGGCGCAGGGTGGCGGGCTCGCTGAAGCCTGGCACATCGCCGGTCACGTCCCGCACGATCCGCGTCTCGACGCCCCTGACGCCCGGCAGGGCACGAATCTGGTCGGCGACACCTCCCGGCGCACGTTTGACATTGGCGAACACATCAGCAAATCGGTGGCTGGCGTAGTAGCGCTCCTGCGCGATCGCCAGTGACTGCCAGGCGCCTTGCATCCCGACCAGGACGGCGATGCCGCAGGCAACCACCAGCGCGGCGGCGATCACCTGCCCGCGCAGCCGCCATAGGTCGCGCCCCAGCATTTTCGTTCGGGCGCTTACCATGACAGCTCCGAGGGGCTCGCGCGCGTGGCATGGCGCTCGATGCGGGTGATGCTTCCGCTGCTGATATAAACAACCCGGTCGGCCATCGCCGAGATCGCTGCATTGTGCGTGATGACCACGGTAATAGCGCCCAGCTCGCGGTTCACCTGTTCCAGCACCTCAAGCACCAGCTTTCCCGTGCTGTAGTCGAGCGCGCCGGTTGGCTCGTCGCATAGCAGGATGTCCGGGCGCTTGGCCACAGCGCGCGCGATGGCCACGCGCTGTTGCTCGCCGCCGGAGAGTTGCGCCGGAAAGTGATCCTTGCGCTGCGCCAGGCCCACGATGCCGAGCGCACGCAGCGGCTCCAACGGGTGCAGGGCGATCTCCGTGACCAGCGCGACGTTTTCCAGCGCGGTGAGACTGGGGATCAGGTTGTAGAACTGGAAGACAAAGCCAACATGCTCGCGCCGGTAGCGGGTCAGACCGGCGTCATCTGCCTCGGTAAGGTCGTGATCGCGGTACACCACTGTTCCGCTGCTGGGCCGGTCCAGGCCGCCGAGGATGTTCAGCAGCGTCGACTTCCCGCTCCCCGATGCACCCAGCAGCACCACGAATTCGCCACCGAACAGGTCAAGATCGATGCCAGCAAGCGCGCGCACCTGGATCTCGCCCATGTCGTAGGTCTTGCCGACGTTCCGCAGCCGGAACAGCGGCTCGCGGCCGTTCGCGGCGCCGCTTCCTCTGGCTGTCGGGAAGGCGGCGTTCATCTGCGCTTACGCTGGCGTGGCGTTCGGCTTGACCAGGACCACCGGGCACGGCGCATGTGCGATCACGCGGCTCGCAACCGAGCCCATGATGGCGTCGAGAAACGCGCCGCGTCCGTGCGTGCCCATAATAATGGCCTGGGCTCTGACCGACTGGGCGTATGCGACGATGCGCTCGGGGGCAAAGCCGACCAAACCGTGCCAGACTGTTTGCACCCCTGCCGCCTGGAGGATGTCGATCACGGATTTCATGACCCTGGCGTTTTCGTCGGCATGCCAGGCCTCGATGTCTTGCTTGTTGATATAAGACTTGACCTCGCCGGACACGTCGGGCATGCAGTGCACGACATGTACGCACACGTCTTCCCTGAACAGTTTCCGGCCCGCCACGAATTGCGCAGCCGCATCGCTATAGACCGATCCGTCGGTTGCCAGGACAACATTCTGCATTGCGCCCTCCCTGTAGATGGCTGTCGCTTCATATTAGACGTTGGGGGGATGATCCCTATTCGGCCTCTCCCACGTGGCGCTTGTCCCCTTGGTATTGCTCTTCCAACGTATATGTGTTGCGCAGCCGGGCCTTGATACACATCAGCATTTGCAGCGGCTATCAAAGATTCTGACCCAAGGCGCGGCTTTCCGTACGTTAGGTAAGCCTCGCTTTACACCGCGGGACGTGGCCTGGGCCTTGAGCGCCGGGTCAATCGCGTCGAGGAAGCGTACGTCGCGCAGCATGGACCATAGCAACCGCGGTCCCACTCCCGCCTGGGTCTCCGTGCCTGCCGCCGGCCAAACCTGTTATCGGCCCTGTGCCTGGTGCACTAACATCACCATTAGCGGGAACAGTGCCTGATTCGGCGCGCGGCAGGATCGGCCGTCATCTGAAGGCATCTGCAGGAGTCGGCCGGCAGTGGGCGCGCAGTTACGCGGGGGATCGGTTCGCCATGCACATCGGGTTTCGCAAGTTCGACCTCGGCTTGCTGCCAGTCGCGGCCGGCACGCTGGGAGGTGGCTTGCTGCTCTTTGCCTTCGGCGCAGCGGCGGCCGCAAGGCTCGCCTGGGCGGTTGGCGCGCTGGTCGTCTCCGGCGCGCTGATCGTCGCCATCGTGCAGTCGCTGCGCCGTAAGGAAGCAGGAGTCGATGTCCTGGCGCTGCTGGCGATTGGGCTGGCGCTGGCGCTTGGCGAATTCCTCGCTTCTGCCGTGTTGGCCCTGATGATCGAGAGTGGGAGGGCGATTGAGAACTATGCGCAGGCCCGCTCCGAGCGGGAGATGTCCGCCCTGCTCAGCCGCGCCCCGCAGTCCGCCAACCGCTTCGAGGATGGCCAATGGCGCGCGGTTTCCCTCGATGTAGTCAGTCCGGGGGATCGGCTGTTGGTCCGACATGGCGAGGTGGTGCCCGTCGACGGCGCACTGCTGGGCCAGGCGACGCTGGACGAATCTGCCCTGACTGGCGAGTCGCTGCCACGGCCGCGCCTCGCCGGCGAGGCCGTGCGCAGCAGTGTGCTAAACGCAGGCACCCCGTTCGAGATGGTGGCAGCGACCACCGCGGCGGACAGCACTTTCGCCGGCATCGCCAGGCTGGTGCGTACCGCTCGCGCGGAGCGCCCGCCCGCGGCGCGGCTGGCCGACCGTTATGCACTGTGGCTGGTGCCTGTCACTCTGCTCGTCGCCGGGCTTGCCTGGCTTGCCAGCGGTGAGCTCGCGCGGGCGCTGGCGGTGCTGGTGGTCGCCACTCCCTGTCCGCTGATCTTGGCCGTGCCCGTGGCGATCGTGTCGGGGGTCTCGCGTTGCGCGGGGCGCGGCGTGCTGGTCAAGGGCGGCGGCGCGCTTGAGAGGCTGTCGCAGGCGAGCATCCTCTTCTTCGATAAGACCGGGACGCTGACGGGCGGCAGGGCTCGCCTGGCGGCTATCGAAAGCGCGCCCGGGTGGCCTGCGCCAGATGTGCTGCGCGTCGCCGCATCGCTGGCGCAGGCCTCCGGCCATGTCGTCGCCGAGGCCATTACGACTGCGGCGCGCGAGCGAGGCCTCGCCCTGGATCTGCCGACGGGCGTGACCGAGACCGCCGGCGCTGGTGTTGCCGGGCGGGTCGGCGAGCACGTGGTGGCGGTGGGATCGCCCGCCTTTGCCGGCGGTGGCGATGCCGGGCCGCCCTGGTGCCAGGCCATGCTGCAACGCGCGGCCTACGAGGGCGCCTCGGTCTCGCTGGTCACGGTCGACGGCGTGTTGGTCGGGGCACTGCAGTTCGTGGACCTGATTCGCATGGACACTCCGCGCGCGTTGCGCTTGCTGCGCAAGGCGGGCATACGGCGGCTGGCCATGCTAACGGGAGATCGGCCCGACGTCGCCGAGACGATCGGTGCGATGCTCGGCGTAGCCGAGGTCCATGCCAACCTCACCCCTACGCAGAAGCTTGCCGAGATCGAGGCGGCGCGCCACGACGGCATCGTGCTGATGGTGGGCGACGGTGTCAACGATGCGCCGGCGCTGGCCGCGGCGGACGTCGGTGTGGCCATGGGCGCACGCGGCGCCGCGGCATCGTCGGAAGCTGCGGATGTCGTGCTGCTGGTGGACCGGCTTGACCGGCTAGTAGACGCTGTGCACATTGCCCGCCGGTCGCGCCGGCTGGCCGTGCAAAGCGCCATGGCCGGCATGGGCCTGTCGTTCGTGGCGATGGCGGTTGCCGCGTTCGGCTACCTGCCGCCGCTGGCCGGCGCGGCATTGCAGGAGGTGATCGATGTGCTGGTCATCGCCAATGCGCTGCGCGCCCTGCGCGCCGACCCGTCGGTATTCGAAGAACGCCTGTCCACGGCCGACGCTGAGCGCCTGAACCAGGAACACGCCGCGCTGGCACCGCTGATGGACCAGATCAGGAGCCTCGCGGACAGGTTACCGACCATGCCTGGCCAGGCCGCGGGCATGGAACTGCGCGGCTTGTGCGCATCCCTCAGCGGGACGCTTTTGCCCCACGAACAGCGCGATGACGCACAGCTCTATCCGCAACTCGCGCGGCTGGTCGGGGGCGACGATCCGCTGGCGGCGATGAGCGCGATGCACCGCGAGCTCTTCCGCGTAATCCGGCTGCTGCAGCAGATGGCCAACAATTCGCCGCCGGACGGGCCGGACGCAAGCCGCATCAGGGAGTACCAGCGGCTGCTCTACGGGCTCGACGCGGTGTTGCGGCTGCACTGCGCGCAGGAAGAGGAGCTGTTCCATGCGCTGCGCCAAGACGCGCCAATGGAGTGAGCGCACGACGGCGTGCCGCGCATAAGCCACCTCGCTGATTCCCGGTAACCGATTGCCAGGCGATAAACAGGTTCATTGAGGATGGCGCTCCGGCGACCGCACCTCGCAAAACCTACCCAGCGCGCGATACCCCGGCTGAACCAAGGTTGGGCGAGACCGGGTGAGGGTGTAGGGAATGCTCCTTCTCTCAACATTGGCCGGGAAATATCGGGTTATACCGCCGCGCCCCTGTCAGATTCCGCTGACAGCCCGGTGCGCACGACGGACAAGCGCCGTCGCGATGCGCGTACAAGCCGCATGGCACCAAGCCGACACGTTTTTCGGATCCGGCTGATTTCGGCATAGCCGGCCGGCAACGATACTGCAAGCGTACACGGGGGCATACGACTATCGGCATCGGCAGCAAGACATGCAGCACGCCAGGCTGCCGGCGGGAGCAAGAAGCGAAACCGGGGCCACCCGAGGCAGGAGCGACCAGCGCAATAACGGCAACAAGGGGAAAGCGATGAGCGACGATCACCACATCGGACACGCACAGCGCCTTGCGGCAATCACCGCGGACATTCCTCTTGGCGCGCATCTGAAGACGGACCGCCGTGGCTATGTCCACCACGGTATTTATGTCGGAAACGACGAGGTGGTGCACTATGTCGGGTTCAAAGGCTTCCTGCGTTGCGGCCCGGTCGAAAAGACTTCCCTCGCCGGCTTTGCCGACGGCCATGGCTTTCGCGTCGAGCCGGCCACGCAGGCCAGGTACCTCGAGGCGGAGATCGTACGGCGCGCGACGGCGCGGCTTGGAGAGGACGATTACCGCCTACTTACCAACAACTGCGAGCACTTCTGCACGTGGTGCCTGTCTGGCGAGAGCCGCAGCGAGCAAGTGGAGACGCTGCTGAGCCACCCATGGCGCGCGCTGCTGTCGATCGTGGGCGTACTATTTAGTGCGGCGGGCATCCTGGGCCAGGATCTGGCCGCGCGCGTGACGGCCTAGGGCGCCGCGGGGCCGACTGGCACGCGGAGACTGCCTGCCGAGGCACAATTTGAGGAAGCAAACATAACAGCGAAAGCGAGCAGGCGCCAAGGGACATGGAGAGTCAATGGGACGACGCGGCGTTGACGGCCGCCTTGCAGCAGCCTGACGCCTACCCACACTCGGCGCCGGCAGTACAGGTCATTGAGACGCATATCTCCCGTGTCTTCCTGGCCGGGGACTTTGCCTACAAGGTGCGCAAGCCGGTGCGGTTCGACTTTGTCGACTTCTCCACCGCGCAGGCACGCCTCGACGACTGTAAGGCCGAGTTGCGCCTGAACCGCCGGTTCGCACCCGCCCTGTACCTGGATGTGGTGCCAATCGTGACGGGCAGCACGCCCGGCACGGTGCGCATCGGCGGAAGCGGCATGCCGATCGAGCATGCGGTCCGGATGCGGCGCTTTGACCAACAAGACTTGCTCAGCGCACGGGTCGCGGCGGGCCGGCTGGAACCGGGCCATATCGATGCGCTGGCGCGCAGCCTTGCGGCCTTTCACCAGGCGCAGCCGCCCGCGGCCCATTCCGATGGCTTTGGCACGCCGGCCCGCCTCGATGCGACCCTGGCGGAGTGCCTGGGCGGCATCGGGCGGCTGGCGCAGGCCTCGCACCTGGTCAGCCGCGTGGGCATGCGGGCGCGCAGCGAGGCCGCGCGGCTCGCGGGCGCGTTCCGGGCACGTCTGCGCAACGGCCATGTGCGCGAATGCCATGGCGACCTGCACCTGGGCAACATCGTGCTGCTGGACGGCGTGCCGACGCCTTTCGACTGCCTGGAGTTCGACGCCGCGCTGCGTTGGACCGATACCATCAGCGACCTGGCCTTCCCGGTCATGGACCTGCTGCACCATCGCCGACCGGCGCTGGCCTTCCGGCTGCTCAACGGCTACCTGGAACAATCGGGAGACTACAGCGCGCTGGCCGTACTGCCCTTCTATCTCGCCATGCGGGCCCTGGTGCGCGCGCGCGTGCTGCTGGAGCACGCTTGCCAGCAACACGCCGCGGGCGCGCCCATGGCGCCGGCGCAGGCCGAGGCAGGCAGGCTGCTGGCGCTGGCCTGGCGGTGCCTCGGTCACCGTCGCGTTCCGATGGTGCTGATGCATGGCCTGTCCGGCAGCGGCAAGTCCACGGTGGCTGCACAGATGAGCGAGGCCGGGGCGATGGTACGTGTGCGCTCCGACGCGGTACGCAAGGGCATGCACCGCGGTGTGATGCCTGCGGGTGGCTGGTATGCCGCCAGCGAAACGGCGCGGACCTACCGACGCCTACTCGCCGTCTGCCGGCTCGGTTGCCGCGCCGGCTTCCCGATGATTGCCGACGCCACCTTCCTGGTCCGCGCCGAGCGCGAACGCTTTGCGGCCCAGGCCCGCCGCCTTGGCGTCCCCTTCGCCATCGTCACCTGCGAAGCCAGCCCCGAGACGCTGCGCGCCCGCATCGCCGCCCGTGCCAGGGCGGGCCGGGACCTGTCGGATGCCGACGACGGCGTGCTGGCGTGGCAGATGCGTGTCCAGGAGCCGCTGACCGAAGCCGAGCGTGCCTTCATCGCGTCGCCAGGCAGCTTCACGGGCCGCGCTACGCCCGGCCGCGCTGACCCCAGGGCCACGGCCGCCATCTGAAGCAGCGCCAGCCTCGCTTGCTATCACACCCGGCAACGCCCCATCGACCTGCTTGACGGGTCACACATAAAGATGCTCGTGCCGGCGCTGGCACGCGGCGCAGCGCTTCGCGGTCGGGTACGCCTGCAGGCGCGAAAACGGGATCGGCTGCTGGCAATCGATGCAGTTGCCGTACTGGCCGCGCTGCATCCGTGCCCGCGCGGCGGCGATGTCGGCTAGTTGCATGCGGTAGTGGTCCAGCATCGCGTCTTCCTGCCGCTGCGTGGTTTCTTCGTCCGCGAGGTCGGCCTCGTCCCGCGCTTCACGCTGTGCCAATGGTGTCATCGGCGTATCGGCCGAACCAACAGCGGCATGGATGCGCGCTTCCTCCGCTTCAAGCTGCGCCGCCAGCGAGGCGGCTTCCTGCGCGGTTAGGCTGCTCATGATGATTCTCCTGAACCCGCAGGCATCTGCAGTGCCAGCCGGATACCGGCTGCCAGCTGCTCCGCCACGGGAATTCGGTTGGATGGGTGGGCAACGGTGTCGCACGTGATAATGTCGGCCGCCGCCGCTCGCAACTCGGCGTAAGCTGCCTCCGCGAACAGCGCATGGATACCCACGCAGACCGGCGTCGGGTAGCCATGTTCGCGCAGCAGCCGCGCCGCCGCCAGCATGGTGCGCGCGGTGGAGACCATGTCGTCGACCAGTATCGGCGTCCGGCCAGCGGCCGCGGGCAGGCAGCTCGCGTCGATGCTGACCTCGTGGTCGCCGAAGCGCTGCTTGGCCAGGACAATGCTATCCGCGCCACAGCGGCTGGCGATGTCGTCTACCCACTGCTGGCTCTCCTCGTCGGGGCCGACGAGCAACGGCGCGCGCACTGCCTGGCCGATCCATGACGCGATCGCCGGGGCGGCATGCACGGCAATCGCCGGCTTGGTGAAGATCTCGCCCAGGCTGGCGATTCGGTGAAGGTGCGGGTCCACCGTGACCAGCCAGTCGAAGCCAGCCCCCAACAGCGCCGCAAAATGGCGCGCCGACACGATCTCCCCTGTCTGGAAGACTTTGTCCTGGCGCATGTACGCCAGGTATGGCGCGACCAGTCCGACCCGCACGGCACCGCCCTCCCTGGCAGCGGCGGCGAGCCAGAGCAGCGGCACCAGCTTGGCGTCCGGACGATCCAGCGTGCACACCACCATGGCTTCGCAACCGGCCACTGGCTGCAGCAGCCTGACGTAGGACTCGCCGTCGGGAAAGCGCCGGACCTCCGCCTCGCCCGGACGGCCGGACAGGCAGGCGGCGATGGCGGCTGCCTGCCGTTCGTTGCCGGGCATGGCGAACACGATCGGATCCATGCAGGCTTCCTTGCAGGCTCGCATCGGGCATGCCGTGCCCGCGCTAGCGGCGGGCGACGGCCAGTGCGACAAGCGCGCCGGCCACGGCTGCGACCGCGGCGACGGAGCCGATGCTCTCCCAGGGATGCGCGTGGACGTAGCGATCCGTGGTGTCGACCCATTGCGAGACCCGCATCCGGGCCGCCTGGCGTTGCATGGCCAGGCGCTCTTGGAGCGCGTGCAGGCGTGCGCCCAGTTGTGCGCGTGCCTGGGTGCTTTCCAGACCGGCTTCGTCGGCCACATCGCGCAATAAGGCCTGTACATCCGCCAGCAGCGTGTTGGCATCACGGGCCAGTGCATCCTTGTGTAGCATCAGCTCGGCGCGAATATCGTTCATGTCATTCTCCTTTTTCACTGAGTCTTCGCCATGCGTCCGCACGGCACCTTAAAAATCGTTTGAACTACAAACTACCACCGGCCGCAGCCGGGCGGGCGGTTAGCCGGCGGGGTCATGTGGCGCGGGATGCGCTGGCCCTTCAAAATGCGTGCAGAACCATTTGCCGGCCAACTTGCCGACCTGGTCCAGCGCGCCCGGCTCCTCGAACAGGTGAGTGGCGCCGGGAATCACCTCCAGCCGCCTTTCGCATGGCATCCAGGCGATGGCGCGCGCGTTGAGATTCAGCACCGCTGGATCCGCTTCCCCCACAATCATCAGCGTCGGCGCCTGCAAATGGCACAGTGACTCATGGCCGGCCAGGTCGACACGGCCGCCGCGCGATACGACCGCGTCGATCCGCATGTGCGGCGGCGACTCCACGGCGGCACGGACGGCCGCGGCAGCTCCCGTGCTGGCGCCGAAGTACCCGAGCCGCAGGTGGCGCTCGCGCACCAGATGCGCGACAGATACCGTGGCGGCCTTGAGCCGCTCACTAAGCAGGGCAATGTCGAACCGCCTCGACATGCCGACGTCCTCGTCCGTCGTCAGGAGGTCAAACAGCAGCGTGCCCAGGCCCATCCGGTTCAGCATCGATGCGACTTCGCGGTTGCGCACACTGTGGCGCGAACTGCCGCTTCCATGTGCAAACAGGACCAGGCCGGATGCAGCCTCGGGCAGGGCAAGGTCGCCGGGCAGCGCGATATCGCCGATATGGATTCGCACCTGTTCCGTGGTGATGTGCTGCATGAGACGTCCCCTTCTCTCTCTTCCCGCTCTTGACGATGGCGCGCCGCCGTCACTCTCTGTGCCAGCGCACGTCCAGTTCGGTCTCGGCGTTACCGTAATCGATCGTGAGCGTTCCCCGGTAGGCATGGTGGATGGCATTACCGATGTCTCGCGCCAGGTGCAGCCCGGTCGTGGTGACCTCCGTGCCTTGCTCTCCGGAATCGATTGCCATCACGCGCTCCATCGGATGCTGTGCCCGGAGTTGGCCTTCGCGGTGCCGTACCAGCGCCAGCATCTCGGCCCGATGCGTCGCCTCGAATGCGCCGTCCAGCCTCACCCTCCCGGCGGGCATCTTGTCGGAAATGCGCTGGCAGGCCGAGCAGACCAATGTGGCGGCGCCCGGTGGTATCGAGCGCCATTGCCAGCGTCCGCGCATAAACACAGCATGGCAGATCGGGCAACTCGCCAGCGCCGGGGCAGCCGCCGGCTGCTTGTAGCGGTCAGGCATATGCTCGACGGGGAACGGGTGCCAGCGGACCGGCCGGACCTTGATTGACTGCGCGCGGACTTTCATCTTGATACCTCGTTGGTCATGGACATGCACGCCGGTCGCCGGCCCGCTGCAGCGCGAGTGGCGTCCCTGCATCATTGGCGCTCCATCCCAGGGGGAGGACGCGCCCTCACTGTTAAAGCTATGCGCCTGTGCGGCTACAAGCTTGGGCTGGATCAAACAATGGTCAGACATCCGCGCAGAGTGCCGGCTACATGGTCCGCCGCAGCAAACTGCGCAGTTCAGGCAACGGGCGGGCGTTGCGCACATCGGGGGCCTGGAGCCAGCCCCGCCGCGCCTTGGCCAGCCTTGGGCAGAGATTCTGGAAGTCGCGCACGCGATGGGCATCCGAGTTGATGGCACATCAAGGACGGCCGCTCGCCGCCCGCAGCGGGGTTCTGGGCTCCTGGGGCTTCTGCAAGGCCGCCATCGTTGTGATGGTGCCCATTGATACTGATCAAAGGCCAGCCCCGACGCGCCGCTATCTTGGAATGAAGCACAACCCTCACATCGACCCGAACAATGGCGTGGGACACCTCCACGCAGCTGAAGTGAAGCGCTTCTTGCGCAAGTCGGCCGTGTATCTTTTCCACCCGCGGCGCATCGCCGCTGTCGCACACCACCCGTTTCGCCGGCCGGGCAGCCCATTCGCCACCGGCGCCACCGTGGCGCAGCGAGTTCCCGGGCGCCGACTGCCCACTGCCACCTGACGACGGCCATGGAACGTAGCAAACTGAATTTCTCACTCTGGTACCTGCTCGCGGCGGTCCTGACGACGCTGGCACTCCAGTTCTACGTCGCCACAGAAACCGTCACTACCCTTGCCTACAGCGACTTCAAGGCCCTGCTCAAGGCCGGCAAGGTGCGCAGCGCCACTGTCGGCGAGACGGCGATCAGCGGCACGATGGCGACCGCCGGGGTCGAGACCCTCCTGCCAGCCGACCAGGCGGCCGCGCTACAGCGCGGCGGTAGCCCCGAGCGGGCCTTCACCACGGCCCGCATCAGCGATTCCGGACTGCTGGCCGATTTGGACGCGGCCCATGTGCGCTATGCCGGGCAGGCCGATGCCAGATGGCTGGGCACGCTACTGTCCTGGTTCGTGCCGGCACTCGCTTTCTTCGCGATCTGGAGCATGCTGTTCCGGCGCATCGGGAATGCCGCGGGAGGGCTGATGGAGATCGGCAAGAGCAAGGCCCGGGTCTATCTGCAGCAGGAGACCGGGGTGACCTTTGCCGACGTGGCCGGCATCGACGAGGCCAAGGTCGAGTTGATGGAGGTGGTGGACTTTCTGAAGAATCCCGAGCGGTACCGGCGCTTGGGCGGCAAGATCCCCAAGGGGGTGCTGCTGCTGGGCGCCCCGGGCACCGGCAAGACCCTGCTGGCGCGCGCGGTTGCCGGCGAGGCCGCGGTGCCGTTCTTCAGCATGAGCGGCGCCGAGTTTGTCGAAATGTTCGTCGGCGTGGGCGCGGCACGCGTGCGCGACCTGTTCGCGCAGGCCGAGCAGAAGGCGCCGTGCATCATCTTCATTGACGAGCTCGACGCGCTGGGCAAGACCCGTACCTTCAACGTGGCCGGTGGCCAGGACGAACGTGAGCAGACGCTCAACCAGCTGCTGGTGCAGATGGACGGCTTCGACACCAACAAGGGCGTGATCATCATGGCCGCCACAAACCGGCCGGAAATCCTCGACGCTGCACTGCTGCGGCCGGGTCGCTTTGATCGCCATATCGTGCTGGACCGCCCCGACCTGAAAGGTCGCGAGCAGATCCTTGGCGTGCATGTGCGTCATGTCAAACTGGCTCCGGAAGTCAATCTCCGTGAACTGGCCGCGCGCACGCCGGGCTTTGCCGGCGCCGATCTTGCCAACCTGGTCAACGAGGCCGCCCTGCTGGCCGCCCGCCACGAAAAGCCGGCGGTCGACAACGCAGATTTCAACCTGGCCCTCGACCGCATCGTTGGCGGGCTGGAAAGGCGCAACCGGATCATGATCCCGCTGGAAAAGCAGACCATTGCCTACCACGAGGCGGGACATGCACTGGTCGCCGAATGCCGCCGCCATGCGGACCGGGTCTCGCGCATCTCCATCATTCCGCGCGGCGTTGCGGCGCTCGGCTATACGCAGCAGACCCCGACCGAAGACCGCTACCTGCTCCGCCGCAGCGAGTTGCTGGACCGGCTGGATGTGTTGCTGGGCGGGCGCGCTGCGGAACAGATCGTCTTCGGCGACGTCTCCACCGGCGCGCAGAACGACCTGGAACGCGCCACCGACATGGCGCGGCAGATGATCACCCAGTTCGGCATGAGCGAATCGCTCGGTCTGCCGTGCTACGAGCGCGCACGCAGCCCCCTGCTGCCCTCCGCGGCCGCCCTGTCGCGGCCGGAACGCGAGTACAGCGAGCGCACCGCGCAGGCCATCGACGAAGAGATCCGGCTCACCCTCGACCAGTCCGCCGAGCGGGCTCGGCAGACCTTGCTCGAGCAGCGCGCGCGCCTCGACCGGCTGGCGCACCTGCTGCTTGAGAAAGAAGTGGTCGACCGGGCCGCGCTCGACGCCCTGATGCAGGCGGGCGCGACAGCGCCGCACGACGAACCCGTCATGCAGTAGCCATCCGAGGAGTACCCCATGGCATCTCCGCTTACCCCTTTCCTTGCAGTCCGAGCGGCTGCACAGCGCCTGCAGGGCAATGCCTCCGACTACGAGCCACTGCTCGACATGGCCCGCGGCAAGGACTTTGTTTTGCTTGGCGAAGCCACGCACGGCACGGCCGAGTTCTACCGGATGCGGGCGCAGATCACGCAGGCGCTGGTCCGTGGCCAGGGCTTCGATGCCGTCGCCATCGAAGGCGACTGGCCCGACGCCTGGCGTGTCAACCGCTATGTGCAGGGCGAGGGCGACGACAGCGCCGGGGAGGCCCTGAGCGATTTCGAGCGCTTCCCGTCCTGGATGTGGCGCAACCGGGAGTTCCTGGCGTTCATCGAATGGCTGCGCGGACACAATGCCGGCCTGCCGCCGGAGCGGAGGGTCGGTGTCTATGGGCTCGACCTCTACAGCCTGTATCGCTCGGCCGAGGCCGTGATCCGCTATCTGGAGCACGCCGACCCGCTGCAGGCCGAGGCTGCCCGGCAGCACTATGCCGCGCTCGACCATGTACGTGATCCAACCGCCTACGGCTACCAGGCCGCGTCCGGGCTGCGCGCGCCAGCGCGCGACGGCGCCATCCGCCAGCTGCTGCAGCTGCGCACCGACGAGGCCGCCTACATCTCCCGCAACGGCCTGGCGGCCATGGATTCGCACTACTTTGCCGAGCGCAACGCAACGGTGGTCGTCAATGCCGAAGCCTACTACCGCGAGATGTTCGGCCGCCGCGTCAGCACCTGGAACCTGCGCGACGCGCACATGGCTCAGACGCTGTCTTCGCTGGCCGCCTACCGGCTGCGCCGCGGCGGCAGCGGACGCATTGTGGTCTGGGCCCACAATTCCCACCTCGGCGATGCGCGCGCCACGGAATCGCAGCTGCGCGGCGAGTGGAATCTCGGGCAACTGGTGCGCCAGCAGGCCGGTGTGCAAGCGCTGCTGGTCGGCTTTACCACCTACACCGGCCACGTCTGCGCCGCCTCCGAATGGGACGGCGACCCTGAACACAAGGCCGTGGTGCCGGCGCTGCAAGACAGTTGGGAGGCACTGTTCCACAGCACCGGGCTTGACCGCTTTTTCCTGCCGCTGGGGCCCCAGGCCAGCCACCCGCTCTTCGAGGTCATGCTGGAGCGCGCCATCGGCGTGCTCTACCTGCCGCGCACGGAGCGCGCCAGCCACTACTTCGATGCCTCGATCGCCGGCCAGTTCGACGCCCTCTTCCACCTGGACGAGACCACCGCGCTGGAACCGCTGCAGCCGGGGCATCCCGTGCCCGCGCTGGACAGCGACTGGCTGGACTGAAGCGCGCCTGTCACGGGCAGTATGCGCGACCCTGGCGTTTGCGGTGCATCAACGTGTGGACCGGCACGCCAACTATCGTAAAGCGAGCCAGACCCACCCGTGTCAACGTGGAGATCGTCATGCCTGCCAGAACACTTATCTTTCACCAGGGCGCGCGCCGGATGATGCTGAGCGGCGTGGAGCAGCTGGCCCACGCGGTCAAGGTGACGCTGGGCCCAGGCGGGCGCAACGTGATCGTGGAGCGGCCCGACATGGTGCCGCTGGTCGCCAATTCCGGCGTGGTCGTAGCGAAGTCGGTGACGCTGGCCAATCCGTTCGCCGACATGGGCGCCCGCCTGCTCTGCGAGGCTGCGGTGCGCACCAGCGAGATCGCCGGTGACGGCACCACGACCGCGACTACACTTGCCCACGCGATCGTGGCCGAGGGCGTGAAGTACGTCGAAGCCGGCCACGATCCCATGCAACTCAAGCGCGGCATCGAGGCCGCCGGAAAGCTGGTCGCCGGCGCCTTGCTGGAAAGTGCCCGTCCCTGCGGCAACACCGACGAAATGCGCCAGATCGCCACGATCTCGGCCAGCGGCGACCAGACCGTCGGCACGCTGGTGGCGCAGGCGGTCGAGCGGGTTGGCAAGGATGGTGCCGTCAGCGTGGAGGATGGCTCCAAGCTCGACGACGCACTCGACATCGCCGACGGCGCGCTGATCGATCGTGGCTATCTCTCGCCCCTGTTCGCGACCAACGAGAGCCGAGCCGTCGTGCTGGAATCGCCATTGGTGCTGCTGTGCGACGCGAATATTGCCGCGATCGCGCAGCTTCTCCCCGTGCTGGAGGCCGTGAGCCGCGCCAGCCGGCCCTTGCTGGTCATCGCCAACGACGTGGAGGGCGAGGCCCTCGCCACGCTGGTGGTGAACAATCTGCGTGGCGCGCTGAAGAGCTGCGCGGTCAAGTCGCCCGGTTTCGGCGACTCGCGTACCGAGCAGCTGGGCGACCTCGCTGCGCTGACCGGCGCCACCGTGGTCTCGCCGCAGGCCGGCATCTCGCTCGAGCACGTGACGCTGGAACAGCTTGGCGAAGTCCGCCGCGTGGAGGTCAGCAAGGATACCACCACCCTGATCGGCTCCGGTGAGGAACGCCCGCGCGTAGCCGAGCGCATTGCCGCCCTGCGCCTGCGCCTGGACGAGGCGCGCTCGGACTATGAGCGTGAGGCCCTGCAACGGCGCCTGGCCCGGCTGGCCGGCGGCGTGGCGGTGATCAAGGTGGGCGCGGCCACGGAGAGCGCGCTGCACGAGCGCAAGAACCGCTTCCAGGACGCATTGCACGCTACCCGCGCGGCGGTGGACGAGGGCATCGTCGCCGGCGGCGGCGTGGCGCTGCTGCGCGCCCGCGCCGCCCTCGAAGCCTGGCAGGCGCCGAATGCCGAGCAGGCCGCCGGTGCCCACATCGTCCACGCGGCACTGGCCGCACCGATGCGGCAGATCGCCGCCAACGCCGGCGCGGACGCCGACGCGGTGGTGCACCAGGTGTGCGCCGGCGCGGGCACGCTCGGCTACGACGCCGGCACCGAGCGCTATGGCGACATGATCGAACTGGGAGTGATCGACCCCGTCAAGGTGGTACGTACGGCCCTGCAGAACGCCGTGTCGGTCGCCTCCCTGCTACTGACGACGGACTGCATGATCGCGATCCAGCGCAGCCCGACCAGCCAGGGCGATGCCGGCACGAGCCTGGGGTCTTCGATGTTCGGCGAAGATTACTGAGTAACTCCACCGCCTGCGTGATCCGCCATGACTACCATCGATAGCGAAAGTCCATTGCTGACCGATCTGTACGAGTTCACCATGATGCAGGCGTACTTCGACAGCGGCATGAACGACATCGCCAGCTTCGAGTTCTTCGTGCGCAAATTGCCGCCGGGCCGTAACTTCCTGCTGGCCGCGGGACTGGAACAGGTGCTCGCCTACCTGGAGCGGCTGCGCTTCAGCGCGGACGACCTCGACCAGCTGGCATCGACCGGGCATTTCAGCCCGGCGTTCCTGCAATCGCTCGCGCACTTCCGCTTCAGCGGGGATGTCCAGGCCATGCCGGAGGGCACGGTGTTCTTCCCGGACGAGCCCATCCTGCGCATTACCGCGCCGATCCAGCAGGCCCAGCTAGTCGAAAGCCGGGTCATGAACCTGCTGCACTACGAGACCATCGTGGCCAGCAAGGCGGCGCGCGTGGTGCTGGCGGGGCCGGGGCGCATGCTGGTCGATTTCGGCCTGCGCCGCGCGCACGGCGCCGAAGCCGGCCTGCTGTCGGCCCGGGCCAGCTATCTGGCGGGATTCACCGGCACCGCGACGCTGCTGGCCGGTGTGCGCTTCGCCATCCCGTCGTATGGCACCATGGCCCATTCCTATGTGCAGGCGCACCTGGACGAGGCCGAGGCCTTCGCATCGTTCGCGCGCTCGCAGCCGGACAACGCCACGCTGCTGATCGACACTTACGATACCGAGGCCGCCGCGCACAAGGTGGCGGCACTGGCTTCAACGCTGCGTGCCAGCGGGATCGCCGTCAAGGCGGTGCGCATCGACAGCGGCGACCTCGGCGAGCATGCGCGCCGGGTGCGGGCCATCCTTGACGGCGCCGGCCTGCAGTCGATCGGCATCTTTGCCAGCGGCAACCTGGACGAGTTTCGCGTCCGCGACCTGGTAGCAGCAGGCGCGCCCATAGACGGTTTCGGCGTCGGTACGCGCATGAACACCTCGGCCGATGCCCCGTATCTCGATTGCGCGTACAAGCTGACCGAGTACGCGGGCCTGCCGCGGCGCAAGCGCTCGGAAGGCAAGGCCACCTGGCCTGGCCGCAAGCAGTGCTACCGTCGTTACGGCGCCGACGGCACCATGCTCGGCGATACGCTGACGATCGAAAGGGACGCCTGCGACGGGCTGCCGCTGATGCACCCCTGCATGGCGGATGGCCGGCGCGTGGCGCCAGACGTGCCGCTGCTGACCAGCCGGGGCTATGCCGCACAGCAACTGGCCGCGCTGCCCGCCCGCCTGCGTGCCTTGGAGCAGTCGGCACCCTATCCGGTCATCGTCAGCACTGCCCTGCAGGACCTGGCGCGCGCTGCCGATGCGCTGACCGTTGAGGCCGGCAAGGCAGCCAGGCCTCGATAGTGCATCGTTGCAGAGCTAGCCGGGCTTGACTTCGATCTGGTTGACGACCGCGCTGACGCCTGGCGCAGACCAGGCCGCTTCGAATGCCGCCTCGCGTTCCGCCAGCGTGCGCAGGATGCCGGTCAGCGTCACCGCGCCGTCCCTCACCGTCACGGTTACCTGGTCGGTGTCGCTGGCGGCCTGGCGTGCGATGGCCGCCTGGATCCGTGCCGCGACGTCCTGCTTGTCGGCACGAGGCCGGATGGCTAGCGCATTGGTAACGCCGACCACGCCGAACAGTCCGGCCACGGCGTGCTCGGCGGTGGTGCGCTGGTAGTACCAGTCGACATCGCCGCTCAGCGTCACCACACCGTGTTCGACCAGGATCCGGATACGGTCGGCCGGCACCATCGCATTCCAGGACAGTACGTTGGCTGCGGCCCGGGCAATGTCGGCATCGGTGCGGCGCGCATCGTCGGGCAGGTGAACGTCCAATTCCACGGCCAGCGCTCGCACGCCGGGAATGCGCCTGACGGCCGCTTCCGCCGCGTACTTCTCGGCAAAAGTGCCAAGGTGCCCGGTCAGCGTGACGACGCCGTCCTGAACCTGGACCCCGATCTCGTTGCCATGGACCGCCGGATTCCAGATCAGCGCCGCGGTCACGTCTTGCTGCAGCTGCCTGTCGCCTTTCATGAACCCCTCCTCGCGTGTTGTCTTTACCGCTCCTTCAGGCATGCCACGACCTCCGCATCCTCGACCTGCGAGAAGTCCCGGTAGAACTGCCCCACTGCCCGGAAGCCGGCCGGAGACTCCAGGCACACCACTTCGTCAGCATAGGGCTGCAACAGCTCCAGCGTCCGCGGCGGCGCGACCGGCACCGCGCAGATGAGTCGCGCGGGCTTCTGCTCGCGGATGGCGTGCAGCGCGGCGATCATCGAGGCACCGGTGGCCAGGCCGTCGTCCACGACGATAACCTCGCGTCCGGTGGCGGGGATCGGCTCCCGCCCGGGTGTGTAGGCAGTCCGGCGCCGCCGCAGCACTTCAAGCTGGGCTGCGCGCTCGCGGTCGATGTAGCCGCTGTCGGCGCCTGCCGCAGCAGCATAGGGTGTGAGATAGGTCCAACCGCTCTCGCTCACGGCGCCGATGGCGTACTCGGGGTTGCCTGGCGCGCCGAGCTTGCGCACCAGCACGACGTCAAAGTCTCCACCTAGCGTATCGGCAATGATGGCGCCCATCGGCACCGCGCCCCGGGGTACGGCCAGCACCAATGGCCGTTCTCCAACGTGGCCAGCGAGCACACGGGCCAGCTGTTTGGCGGCGTCGGCCCTGTCAATGAATGGCATGGTCCTTCTCCTGTGGCTGCCTGGGGGTGGCTTACGCCGGATAGCCCACACTCTGGGCCAGGATCACGCGCTGGTCGGGCTCCAGCCGCATGGCCGCCGCCAGCGCGCGGCGGTCCAGCAGGCCGCGCGCCACGGTGGCCAGGCCGGACGCGGCGCAGAACAGGTAGACGTTCTGGCTGATATACCCCGTATCCAGCGCGGTATAGAACTGGCGCAGCGGCTTGTCGGTCTCATCGAGCCTGGAGAGCCGGCTGACGTAGACGAGGTTCAATGGCGCCTCGGCAACATAGTCCTGCAGGCCGGTGGCCGCGCGCAGGTCTTCGCCGATGACCAGCCGAAGGCGCCAGTCCGCCGGTTCGAGCACGTACAGGCCGTCGCGCAGCGCAACGTACAAGTCGATTTCCTGCCAGTTGCGGGTCGAGGGCGCGGTGCGCAGGCCGGTGCCCGGGCGATTGACGCCGAAAGCGGCCCACAACAGGGACGACAGCAGTGCGTCATCCAGGCTCCGCGGGGCGAAATGTCGCGTAGAGCGGCGCTGCTGCAGCGCGGTCATCAGCGGCATGCCGCCTTCGGTTTGCGGTGCCGGCAGCTTCAGGTATTCCACGCCGGCTTCGGATAAGACGATGGGATGTGTCACGTCGTGCTCCAGATGACGGGGCCGGCACGGCCCCCTGGAATTACCGTAGGCGGCGAGCGGGCCCTGCCATTTGGGATGGATCAAAGGAACGCCTGTTTGCGCGCGGCACGTAGGAGGACATCTTCAGTGTCGGGTTCCTGATCGGCCATGTCAGGCGTGGGGTACGGCCGCCGGCCATGCGCCCTTGTGCTCTGACAAACGCAGGCCACGGCCTGGCGATACCTGCGCGCTCCGACGCATTGCGCGCTCCTTGCGATATGTCAATTCCCGCCAGGATCGCCCTCCTAGACTTATCCAGGCCTGCGCGCCCCGGGGCAGGTCATCCGCTTGCTATAGGAGTTCCACCATGCCAGACCATAGCGATCCCGCCTTCGAACTTGCGCGCTGCGCCGAGCAGTCCGCCGTGCGCATATGGCTGCGTTGGCAAGAATCGCACCAGATGCTGCTCAGGCTCCGCCTCAAGACCCTGGACGAGGACATCAAGGGCGCCCGGCAGGCCCTCGTGCGCGTCAACGATGCATCCGACTGGAACGCCTTCCATGGCCTGCCCGCTCAAATTCTGGCCGCGCAGTTTGAGCGCAGCGCCGCACATGCACGCGACTTTGGCAGCCTTTACATCGAGATGGCCTCCGCCTTCATGGAGCACCTGCGCGAGTCGACCGAAGCCTGGCAGGACTACCAGCGAAAAGTCATGGTGGAGGGAGGCGTCTACGCGCCCTTTGCGGAATCGGCGCGCGAGATGTTCGACAACGTCGGCCGCCTGATGGCCGTTCCAACCCCAGGCGCAAAGGCCCCGGCCCGGGCGCGCTCGGCTGCCGCGGCACGGAGCTGACGAGATGGCCGGACAACGCATCGCCCTGGTGACGGGAGGCATGGGCGGCCTCGGCGAAGCGATTGCCGTGCGGCTGCTGGCCGACGGCGTGCGCGTCGTAGTCACACACTCGGAACACAATGACCACGTCGCCCACTGGCTGGGTGCGCAACGCAACGCCGGCCGCGAATTCACAGCATTCCCGGTCGACGTGACAGACTTCGCGTCCTGTCAGCGCTGCGTGTCGCACGTGCGCAGCGAGGTCGGCGACGTCGACATCCTGATCAACAATGCCGGGGTCACGCGCGACCGGACCCTGCGGAAGATGGAGAAGGCCGACTGGGACTTCGTGCTGCGCACGGACCTCGACTCGCTCTTCCATATGACGCGCCCGCTGGTTGAGCCGATGGTGGCGCGGGGTTGGGGCCGGATCGTCAATATCTCTTCGGTCAATGCCTCGCGAGGCGCTTTTGGCCAGACCAACTATGCCGCCGCCAAGGCGGGGGTACATGGCTTCACCAAGGCGCTGGCGCTGGAACTCGCCCGCAAAGGCGTCACCGTCAACACGGTATCGCCTGGCTACCTGGATACGCACATGGTGACGGACATGCCCACCGAAATTCTCGAGCGGGACGTATTGCCGACCATCCCGGTCGGCCGGCTTGGCAGGCCGGCGGAGGTCGCGGCACTGATCTCTTACCTGTGCGGCGACGACGGCGCATTCGTCACCGGCGCCAACTTTGCCATCAACGGTGGGCAGCACCTGCAATGAGAATCGATGACCGGGCGCAGCCGCCCAGCCTTGCGGCCATACCGGAATGCGCGCCGCCGCCCGCCATGCCGGCACAAGTCTGGCTGGACAAGCAAATCCGCGCCGGCCTGGCCCGCGCCACCGGCGGCCTGTCGGTGATCTCTGCGAGCCTGGCCGGGCTCGACTGGGCACTGCAGCTCGGTATCGCCCCGGCAAAGATGATGCAGGCCTGGCACGTGTGGCTGGAACACACCATCGAGGATTCGCCACGGCTGTTGCCGACCGTGGCCGAGCCGCCGTCAGTCGATGTCAGCGACCAGCGCTTTGCCGATACCGGCTGGCAGGACTGGCCTTATCGTTGCTGGCGCGATGCGTTCATGCGCGACGAAGCCTTCTGGGAGTCGCTGACGCAGGATATCGACGGTCTGTCGCGACATCACCAGCACATCGTCGCCTTCTGTGCCCGGCAATGGCTTGACTTGTTTTCACCGGGCAACGTCTGGTGGATGAACCCGACGGTCGCCAGGACCGCCGCGCGCACTTTCGGCGCCAACTTCCTGCAAGGAGCCCATCATTGGCTGCAGGACGCCAGCGAGTTGCTGTCGGAGTTGCCTGGTCTGCCCGCCGGGAGGCCCGCTCTGGAGTACTTGCCCGGGCGCGACGTGGCACTGACGCCCGGCAAGGTGGTGTTCCGCAACGCGTTGATCGAACTGATCGAGTATGCGCCCGCACCCGGCACCGATACGGTCTGGCGCGAGCCGGTGCTGATCATACCGTCCTGGATCATGCGATATTACATCCTCGACCTGAAGCCCGAGGATTCGCTGGTGCGCTACCTTGTGGAGTGCGGCCATACCGTGTTCATGATCTCGTGGAAGAACCCGGACGCCTCGGCCCGCGACTTCGGGCTGAACACCTACCTGGAGACCGGGCTGCTGGCAGCGATCGAGACCGTGCACGCGCGCTGCGACCGCGCTCACATCCACGCCGCCGGGTATTGCCTGGGCGGCACCCTGCTTGCCACGGGCGCCGCCATGCTGGCGCGCGACGCGGGCGGCGGGCCGCTGGCCAGCATGACGCTGTTTGCGGCGGAAACCGATTTCCATGATCCGGGGGAACTGGGGCTGTTCATCGACAAGAGTTCTCTTGCCACGCTCGACGCCCTCATGTGGAGTCAAGGGTATCTCGACGGGCCGCAGATGAAGTCTGCCTTTCAGATGCTCAATACCCACGACCTGATCTGGTCGCGGGGGATGAGCGAATATTTGCTCGGCCAACGTTTGCGCGCCAACGACCTGGTCTCTTGGAACCGCGACACCACACGGCTGCCTTACCGCCTGCATTCGGAATGCCTGCACAAGCTGTTCCTCGGCAACGAGCTGGCCACCGGCAAGCTGTGCGTCGGCGGACAGCCAGTCGCCCTTTCGGACCTCGACCTCCCGCTCTTTGTGGTTGGCACCGAACACGACCACGTCTCGCCCTGGCGCTCCGTGTACAAGCTGCACTTGCTGACCCAGGCCGAACTGACCTTCTTGCTGACCTCTGGCGGCCACAACGCGGGCATCGTGTCCGAGCCAGGCCACCCGGGCCGACGCTATCATGTGCATACACGACCGGCCGACGCGCCCTACCTGAGCCCGGAGCAATTCCTCAGCATGGCGGAGTACCGCGACGGTTCCTGGTGGCCGGCGTGGCATGACTGGCTGGCAGCCCACTCTACCGGGCGCTGCACGCGGCAGGCGCCGGCCCAAGGTCTCGCGGACGCACCCGGCACCTACGTGCTGGAACCCTAGCAGGGGGTTGTTCACAGCGCTGTGCCTGGCACATTGCAGCCAGGCATCATTGGTAGCGCTGGATACGGGAGCGGCACACCTACCCTCGCGGCCTGGCGATTTCAGTACATCGCCGCCCGTACACAAACGCTCGTGCGGAAAAAATCCCCGGCAGAGAAGCCGGCCCTGATCGCGCGAGCTCGCCAGACAGCGTAGGTTCGACCGTGGACCTCGATGTACCGCTTACGGGTAGCCGGCTCGAACGGAAACATGCCATCGGAGACAGGAAATGCCGGCCGACGCCTAAGGAATTCGTTCCAAAAGCCCTCCGCAAACTGGCGGAGTGTCAGGCTGTCATCTTTCATCGCATCTCATCGAGCGACACGCTACCTGGACTGATGGCCATCGGCCGACTTGCCTCGGTATCCCGGGCAACTGCAGCATCGCACCTCCCCTCACATCTCCGATTCACCGCGGTGATTAATGCGACATCATTACCGGCACTGTCATCGACTCGAGTAGCGTTCGGGTAACACCGCCAAGGACCAGCTCATGCATCCGGCTATGCCCGTAGCCTCCCATGACGATCAGGTCAGTGTTTCTGTCCGCGGCGTTTGAGAGCAACAGCTGGCCCACGTCATCGCCGTCTCCCGCTGCAAAGGTGCTCAGCTGCGCTGCCACGCCATGCCGAGCCAGCCAGTCCACGGCATATTGAGGCGGCGAAACCCATGGTCCCTTCAGGACGCCATCCGGAGTCCACGAAACCACGGCTGCGGTGCCTGCGCGCTGCAGCAGCGGGAGCGCATCGCGGATGGCCCTCGCCGACTCGCGGCTGCCGTTCCACGCCACCATGATGTTCTTGCCAACGCTCGGAAACCGGCCCGCATAGGGAACCACCAGCACGGGGCGCCCGCATTGCAGCACAATGGACTCAACGAAGCCGGGCTCGGCGTAGGCCGCCTCATCAGTGGGATCGTGCTGTCCGAGGATGACAAGGTCTGCCCGATGTGCCTCTGCCTGGACGGTCGCGGCCGTAGCCCAGTCCGGTGCCTGCCATTCCGTCACGACGTCGACCTCATCGGTCGCGCCCATCAGCGCATGGCGGGCTCGCTCCCCGACCTGATGCTGCCATTCGTTGTAGGAGGCGAGATAGCGGTCACCATCCACCAGGTAGCGCACGGCCGTAGGGTCCGGCTTGCCGACGGCAAGCAGGCCGATCATCGTCGATTTGAACCCCAGCGCCAGCTGGGTGGCGAGTTGCAGCCGGTCGTACACGCGACGGCCAGCATCCAGATGAACCAGAATCGTTGCGTAGTCCATGGATTGTCTCCATCAGGCAGCCTCCAAACGGGCTTTGGTTAAATCTATATCGGCACCCCGCCCCGGCTCTGTCGTGCATCAAGCCGGCTTCCTGGCCGTGCCACGATCGGTACTGGTGGTGCCCTGGTTCGCGCCACTATGATTTCCATAGAGCGAGCGTCGGAGCCTCGTCCAAATGTGCCCCGGTGGCAAGCGTTGCGATCAGGCCGTGCGGTCAGCCGAGCACGAGAGGCGGTGGCCCGGAACACCAGGTACAGGTTGCTCCAGGTTGCCTGCCAGCGCGGCCGTGCGTGGCTTAGGCGGCCGCAGCAGATCCGGTACGGCAGTGCACGCTGCGAATAACGGCACCAACGCGCATGCGGCAAGCCTGTACCATCCTGGCCGTCTTGCCCGCCTGCAGGAATGAAAGCGATTCTTCATGGGGCCCTCCTTGTCGGGCACACCGCCCCGGGGGGGATTTCGCCGGCCACGACGTACGTCTCACACCGCGAAGCGAAAGTGGCCGCTGTGCAGCACGATGTGCCGCGCACCTGTCATCTCGAACAGCGCTCCCGCGACGCGTTCGATGTCCTGGCGGTTGCGCATGAACGCCGGCAGCAAGTCTTCACTACGGTACGAGCGTGCGCCGAAATGATCCTCGAGCGCCTCGGCGGTGATCTCATAGGTTGCCGGCGCGTCGTCCACCTTCGCGGCACACTGCAGGCTTGGTCCGGTCGGGCAGTAGTCCGGGATTTCGCCCGAAAAGTCGATCTTGTGCATAGCTCTCCTCGCGTAACAACGCCCTCCAAAGGGTCTGTTCGCCTGCCTACGTCTCTTCGGCGCGCACAAGCAGGACGGGCGCGACGGCCAAGGTAATCACGCTGCGGGCGACGCTGCCCATGACAAGTCGCCGTACGCCCCGTCGGCCATGCGTTCCCATCACAACCAGATCGGCGCCCCAGCCATTGGCTTCGGTCGCGATCGCAGTAGCAACGTCGCCATCGGCCGTCGGCTTTCCCAGCATCCGGGTTACGTGGCGAATGCCCGACGCGGCGAGCCTGCTGGCGGCAGCGGCGAGGACGCCTTCCCCCGCCGTCGTGAGATCCTCAAGCAATCTCACCGGATCCAGGTTACTAACATCCAGGAACGGGCTACGGTCATCGACCACATGGACCACCTCTACTTCCGCATTAGCGGCGCGCGCGATGATCATTGCCTGCTCCAGGGCAAGTTCCGAAGCGGCGCCGCCGTCCATGGCGACGAGGATGCGCTTGTACATAGGGTCTTCTCCGCCGATGCGAGGCCTGGGGTGGCTCAGATTTTGACTGGGTGAATTCAGCGTAGGGCGGCCCAGCATTTCCTGGTTGATGCGCATCAACTGCAGGCGCGACGTAACACCTACGCTGCAGAGGCAGCACATCCACGCTGCCAACCTGACTGGAGCTTGCGATGATCCAAGCCGCAATCGTTTACTACTCACGCACCGGCACCGTACGCCAGGTCGCAGAGGCCGTTGCCGCGCGATCGGGATGGCCACTCGCCGAGGTCGCCGACGTGAAAAGCCGCGCCGGGGCCCTTGGCGACCTCCGGTGCGTGATCGATAACCTCTTTCACCGCCAGGTGGAATACCGGTACGAGGGCCCGGCTCTCGATCGCTGCGAGCATGTTGTGATCCTGGCACCGGTATGGATGGGCAGGCTGGCGGCGCCGATGCGCAGCTTCCTCAGTGCCAGCATCGCCAGGCCACCGCTGGCCGCGCGCGTTTCGACAATCTGTGTGATGGCAGCTCGCGGTGGCTTCCAGGCAGAGGCGGAAATAGCCAGGCTCACGGGCAAGACACCCGCGCCGGCACTCGTACTGCTCGAACGCGATGTGCTGAGTGGGGATGCCACCGCCGAGATCGATGACTTCGTCCAGGCGTCGCGCATCGCGGATTCCAGACCTGCCCACGTCGAGCGGCCCGCCTGGCTGTCCCCGAACGAGACCTGAACGCTTCTTCCTCTTCCCCGACGGCTCCGTCGTTCCTCGTCCGCGGGGTTGTCCATGAGCGGCCACGAACTAGCGAAGTGTGCAGTGGTGGTGCGCGCGGCGGGCGCGCTCCTCCGGGGCGGCAGGCTCAACGACGCGCACAGGGGGATGCGCCGCAGAGCAGCCAGTCGTCCTCGAGCGTATTGACCGGCAGCCGGAACGTCATGTCGAGCGGCTCGCCTGCGACGACGATGTCACGCATCTGGTCCCGCCCTTGGTAGCCCACCGCGAGCCGATAGGTACCTGGCTTGAGTTGCATGTAAAACAGCGGACCGTTTGCGGTAGTGTGCAGCACGGCGTGGCCCCCCTGGCTGGCTACGACCACCGTGGCGCCGCTCAACGGGTTGCCGCGTCCGGCGTCCACCATCGTCAGCCGCACATTGAAACGCGCGGCAATGGCCAGCATCCTCCGCATGCCTGCTTCCTCTTCTCCGCCCGATACGTAGGAGACGCCATGCTGCTCCATGATCTGCACGTCAGCGGGCGCGGCGCGAGTGGCGCAACCGAACGTTGCAGCGGATATCGCCAGCGACGACAGTCCAAGCGCAAGCCTCCTAAGAATCTTCATTTGCGTCGCTCCTATAGGACTACCGGAATCTCGCGAGGTAATCGCCGGCTGGAACCGAACGGTCAGGCTCCCTCGCTATCGCAGCCTGGCTGTCGAACGAGCAGCACGGGGCGAACCGTCTTGTTGACGACGTGCTCCGAGACCGAACCCAGCACCATGCGCCGCGCGCCGCGATGGCCGTGTGTGCCCATGACGATAATGTCTGCGCTCCAGTGGTCCGCTTCCGCGACAATCGCCTCGGCAACTTTCGCGGGTGTGCCTGGGGTCTCGGTCAACCTGCTGCTCCAGCGCACGCCGGCGGCACTCAGGCGCTCGCCAGCGCGCCCCAGCACTTGCTTGCCATAGGCAATAATCTCGGCCATCAGCCAGGGCCGGTATCCCGGCCTGATCTCGAAGAGCAGGTCGCTGTCGTCGACGACGAACATGGCACTGACCTCGGCGTGGGTGGCCAGCGCCATGGACACGGCCTGCTCCAGGGCATTTAGCGAAGAGCGGCTGCCATCGATGGCTAGGAGAATGCGGCGGTACATGGCGGCCTCGGCGTCGGCTATGGGTTCCTTCCAAATTAGCGGCCGCGAGGACATTCGGGTTGATGCCCGTCAACGGAGTCCTAAAGTCATACCCTAAGTCGCCAGGCCGGTGGGTTGCGAATCCAGACCGGGTCAACGAAACACGCAAGCCACGCGTCTATGTGCAGCACAATCGCTGCGAGCTTGTGGCATAGAGCACTTCGCCGATATTCAATGCGACAGCAGCAGCGGCATCTCGGCATGGTGCATCAGCGTCCGCGTTGTGCCTCCCAGCATCACTTCGCGCATACGAGAATGTCCGTATCCGCCGGCCACCAGCAGGTCCGCGTTCAGGCTGCGTGCAGCCTCGAGCAGCACCCGACCCACCGCCTCGCTCGTCGGTTCGTTGTACACGCCCGCGGCGATGCCATGCCGTTCGAGGTATTGCCGCAGGCCCGCAACCGGCTCCGACTTCGGACTGGGCCGCTCGTCCCGGTTCCATACCGCCACGATAGTGATCCGCTCTGCGCGCAGCAACAGCGGCATAGCGTCCGCCACCGCGCGAGCAGCCTCTCGCCAGCCATCCCACGCGATCACGATATGTTCCAACCCCAGCTCCTGGTATGCATCCGGCACCAGCAACACGGGCCGCCCGGCATTCAGCAAAACATATTCGGCGGTCTCGGCTGCAAGGCTGCCTACCGAATACGGGTCGGGCGGTGGTGCAAGCACGACGATGTCCGATACGCGGCCTTCCTGCGCCAACGCCCATCCCGGATCTTCCTCAACCAACAAATGGGTGTGTCCAACCCCGGGAGCTGCCTGCTCCATGATGCGCCGGAACGCGGTTCCCGCTTCCTCCGCCTGTGCCGCCGCGCTGCCCCCGGCGACATCCGGATAGCGCCGCGCATCGCTGCTGATGTCCGGGACGCGCTCGAATGGCAGGCCGGTTGCTGTCAATCCCACCACATGACCGCCGCTGCATTTGGCGAGGTTCGCTGCAACGCCAACACGCGTTGCGCAGCCGATGTCGCGCCCAAGTTGGACCAGTACGGTCTTGAAGGCCATGATGCTCTCCTGCGTAGGAATTTCGAAAAGCGTCCGGCGATGCGGTTGGCGTGCCGATCTCGCATGACACCAGCGGCACTACCATCACCACTTGCCGGACGCACCACCACCGCCAAAGCCGCCACCCCCGCCGCCGAATCCGCCAGGGCCCGAGCGACCGCGACCTCTTCCGGAGCGGCCCCCAATAGTTAGCAAGCCCATGTGCGAGCCACCCATCAACGTGAACAAAAGCGCGATTGCACCCGCAACCATGCCGGCAAAGATGGTTCCGGAGAGTATCCACGCGACCACCCCAACGGCTCCACCCGTCGCGACTGAACCCGGGAGGCGCCCCAGCATGGAGCGCAGTACCCCACCCAGAACCAGAGTGAGCACAAGGAGGATTGGCATCAGTTGCCGGACGGGGTCGTCCCTTCCCCCTGTCGTTTCCTTCGGCGGTGGCAGCGGCTTCCCTTCGATGACCCCAAGCATGCGATCAATGCCCGCAGAGACACCGCCATAAAAATCGCCCTGCTTGAATCGGGGCACAATGTCTTCACTGATGATCCGCTTGCTCGTGGCGTCCGTCAGGACGCCTTCGAGGCCATAGCCCACCTCAATGCGAAGGGTGCGGTCATCCCTGGCGATGATGAGCAGCGCGCCGTCATCGACGCGCTTGCGCCCGAGCTTCCATTGCTCGACCACGCGAAGCGAATACTGTTCGATGGTTTCCGGTCGGGTCGTGGGAACCATGAGAATCGCAACCTGAGTTCCCTTCCTGGCCTCAAAATCCTGCAGCGTCTGATCCAGGGACGCCTGCTGTTCGCGCGTAAGCGTACCTGTCAGGTCAGTCACCCGCGCCGTCAATGACGGAATGGCGACTTCTGCAAGGGCGCCAAGAGACACGAAGGCGGTCAGCGCCAGAAGCAGCCCCCGCGCGATCGAGAGCAGATTTACCTGATACCCGCCGGGGCGCAGGTAGCCGCGGCACCGATTAATGGCGAGCATGACGACAACAGCTGCCCTTATGTTGCGCACAGGACACCTCGTTCCTCTTGCAGCCGTCTGAGCGAACTGCATGAGCCTGACATAGGCTTCCCCGGACGCAGGCGCTGCTGCAGAACTGGCTCTTCCACACGCTTCCCGGTTTGCAGGACGGACTCTCGCTTTCCGTCAAAAAGACCCACGGCTCAACAGGTGACAAGATCCGTATGTCCAAAGCCCTTGGAATAGTCAAGCACGGAAATGACCATCGGAGTCACCCTGAATATCCGGACGTCGTCCACGGTGGGCATCGGCACCGGCAAGGCCATTTGCTCCGGATACTCCGGATACTTTGATGGGAACAACTGCAGGATCCTGTGCGCGACAACTGGATCGACCACCAGTTGCGCGTGCGCCGCCATGGACAGGCCAGTAATCGCCATGAGATCTGACGTATCGTGGTCAATTGTCAGCGAGACACGGTCGTCCGATGCCAGATTCTCGGCTTTTTGGCTGCTCGGACCACAGAGGAAGTAGAGCGTGAGTCCCTCGTTCACATAACCGACAGTCGTAGCCTGAGGCCAGCCATCCGGCCTCAGCGTGGCAAGCGTCATGATCCTGTGCTGGCTCAACAAACTCAGGATCTTCTGTCTGATCTCATCGTCCATATCTGGCTCACTGTTACGTCCGTACGGACAAAGCTAAACACCAGGCGCGGCCGGCATGGCCGCGGAGTGACCGCCAGCCATCTTGCCTTTGGCTACACGCCTCATTCCAAAGTAGCGGTCGCCAGGGCATTCAGGTTGACGGCAGTCAACGAAGCCCTAAGTCACCCATGTCGGGGCAGGAGCATGTCATCTACATGCGTTCACGCCATGCCTTACCGGGTATGACGCCGCTAGCGAGCATCCAGGGCGTCCAGGTTGATCAGCTCGATGGACTTGCCCTGCACCGTGAGCAGGCCTTCCTGCTGGAATTTAGACAATGTCCGGCTCACTGTTTCCAGCGTCACGCCGAGAAAGCTGCCGATGTCCTCACGCGTCATCCGCAGTACAAAGGACGTGGCCGAATAGCCGCGCTCCCGGTAGCGTGCCGAGACGTTCAACAGGAATGCCGCCACACGCTGCTCGGCGGACATGTTGCTCAACAGCGTCATCTGCCGCGATTCCCTGACGATCTCGGCACTGAACATCTTGTGCAACTGTCGTTGCAGAGGCTTGATCTCGCGACAAAGCGCCTCGAGCAGGTGGAACGGGATCACGCAGACCACGCTATCCTCCAGGGCAATCGCATCGCAGTTATGGGATTCCTGGCAGACGCCGTCCATGCCGATGGAGTCTCCGGCCATGTAGAAGCCGGAGATAGTTTCCTTGCCCCGCTCCGGAGACACCACGGTCTTGAACGAGCCGGCGCGTATCGCATAGAGGCTTCGGAACGGATCGCCGGCCCGGTACAGCCGTTCGCCCTGCTTGACCGAGCGCCAGCCCTGCACGACGGTGTCCAGGCGAGCCATTTCGCCGGCCTCCAGGCTGGCGGCCATGCAGATGTTCCGCATCATGCAGGTCGTGCAACGGGCCCGGGAATCGCACGACACCTGGCCCGCAGGCGTCGGATCCTCCCCCCTGGCGAACGTGACGGATACGCTTTGTACATCATAAACACCATCAGATTCAGTACGCGAGTCAAACATGGTTATCTCCAGCCTGCCGGCCCTTTCCTGATCCCGACCCTCGCCTCGCCCGTCTCGTTTTGCCGACCGCATCGTCGTGCGCGCCGCCATCTGTTTGCTCGAAGTATTGGCTGCCCGCGCCCGGACAACCAGAAGCCTGCGCTGAGTTGCGTGTCAGAAATGCAGCGTCCCTTGTCAGGGTTCCCTGACAGGGGGCATGCCGAATCGCGAGGCATTCCGGGCGGGCAGATGTGAAGCATTGCCGATACCTGCGCACGCCGCCGTGGCAATGTGCAAGCCTTTGATGCAAAACAAACCGCAGCCGCTCCGGCTTGCCAAAGTAAGAAGCATCCGGCGCGCACCGCGCGCCGTCATACCAGGAGACCAAGATGAGCAACGTCAAGCGCTATGACCCGTTCTCGATTGAACCGCTGGGCGACATGCTGCAGAGCATGCTGCGCAACTGGCGGATTGCGCCAGACAGCGAGCTGGCGTTCAAGGTAGACGTGGCCGAATCCGACACCAGCTTCACCATTACCGCCGACCTGCCGGGCGTGAAGAAGGAAGACATTAACGTCAGCGTAGACCGTGGCACCGTGATGATCTCGGCCAAGCTCGAGAAGGCTTCCGAAGTGAAGGAAGGCGACCGCGTGATCCGCCAGGAGCGCTACAGCGGCTCGATGCAGCGCGCCTTTACACTGGACGGCAACATCGACACGGAAAAGATCGATGCCAGCTTCCAGGACGGCGTGCTGCGCCTGGTGCTGCCCAAGAAGGAAAGCTCGACCCAGCAACGTATTACCGTACGTTAAGCGAGTGCGTCAAAAAGGAGGCCGGGATGCAAGTCAAGGATATCTGTTCAGCGAAGGCCGTGCACGTGCCACTATCCTGCACCCTGCAGGAAGCCGCGGTGCAAATGCGGGACCGCCACGTCGGTGCGTTGATCGTGACAGAAAACTCACCGGCCGGGACGCGCGCGGTGGGCATGGTCACGGACCGGGACATCGTCATTAATGCGACGGCCACCGGGGCGGACCCCTGCCAGACCGACGTGGTCGAGGTGATGACGCGTGGCCTGGTGGCGATCCCGCGGGATGCCGTCGTCGCCGATGCATTGCAACTAATGCTGACGCATGGCGTAAGGCGCCTGGCGGTACTGGATGGCGAGGCCGTGACGGGGGTGATTGCGCTCGATGACCTGTTCGCCGCCCTCGCGACCGACTGGGGCATGCTGTTTTCGCTGGTGCGCAAGGAGCAGGAGCGAGAGCGTTCCGGCAGCGCGCCGACCGGATTGCACACCTGACCACTCATCCGCCTATCGACTCCACACCCGGCGCTCTCTGGCGCCGGGTCCGAACAGAGATAAAGCATGAAAACAGATCATCAGATCCAGAGGGACGTCGCCGACGAACTCGATTGGGACCCGGCGATCGACGCAGCATCCATCGGCGTGGAGGTCCATGAAGGGATCGTCACGCTGAACGGGCACCTGTCCAGTTATGCGGAAAAGCTCGCCGCTGAACGCGCCGCCGAACGCGTCTCCGGCGTGCGCGCGGTCGTCGTCAAGCTCGACGTGCACCCGCCCGGAGCCTTCCTCGACGAAGCCATTGCAGAGGCGGCGCGCGAGGCGCTGCAATGGCACGTGCATGTGCCCGCGGACGTCATCAAGGTTCGCGTCGAGCATGGCTGGGTAACGCTGTCCGGCAACGTGGACTGGGGCTACCAGAAGAAGCTGGCCGAACGCACCGTAAGCCTGTTGCGCGGCGTGGTTGGTGTCGTCAACAACATCCGGATGAATGAGAAGACAGCACCTCCCGACGTGGAAAAACGCATTGAAGAGGCGCTGCGCCGCCATGCCTTGCGCGAGGCCCACCATATCAGTATCGAGGTCGAGAACGGCACTGCCACGCTGAGGGGCCACGTGGATTCCCTGGCCGACCGTCGCGCCGCCATCGGTGCCGTATGGTCGGCGCCGGGCATCTCGGCGGTCATCGATCAGCTGGAACTGCGGCCATGACGCCAAAGGGGCGCGCCGGCGCCGGCACGCTCCGTGCAGGGGGCACGCGGGCCATCGCACGCGGCTACCAAGCAAACAGGAGGCAACCGACATGAAAGGCGATATCCAGCTCAAGCAGCACGTGCTCGAGGAACTGGCCTGGGATCCGGCCGTCGATGCCGCCGAGGTCGGCGTCCAGGTCAAGGACAGCGTGGTGACGCTGACTGGCCATCTCGCCAGCCATGCCGCCAAGTACGCCGCCGAGGAAGCCGTCCGGCGCGTGCCCGGCGTGAAAGCGCTGGCCGTCGAAATCGACGTGCGTCTTCCCAATGACGCGCAGCGCACGGACGCCGACATCGCACGCGCCGCTAGCAACATCCTGGCGTGGACCTCGGTGCTGCCCGCGGATCGCATCCAGGTGATGGTCGAGGACGGCTGTGCCACGCTGACCGGAACGGTCGACTGGAACTACCAGCGCCTGGCCGCCGAGCGCGCAGTGGCCGGCCTGTACGGCGTGGTCAGTGTAGCCAACGCCATCGCGGTCCAGCCCGCGATCGCTGCCAACGATGTGAAGGAGCGCATTGCGAAGGCCATCGAGCGCCAGGCGGCGGACGATGCGACCCATGTCGCCGTCGATGTCAAGGACGGTGTGGTGACGCTGCGCGGAAGCCTGCGCAGCTGGGCCGAGCGCGAGGCCGCATCCGAAGCCGCATGGGCGGCGCCGGGGGTCACCGAGGTGTCGAACATCATCCAGGTGAATCTCTAACCTGTCCACAGGGCACGGGGGCCTGCGGGCCTGCAGTTGCCATGAGAGCCAGCCATGACTGTCCGCAACCTTGATGCCCTGTTCCGTCCGCGCTCGATCGCGCTCATCGGCGCGACGCTGCGGCCGCGTAGCCTAGGGGCGACGGTGCTGGACAATCTTTCAACGGGCGCTTTCGCTGGCCAGCTGTATCTGGTCAATCCCAAGTATGCAACGCTGGCAGGCCAACGCTGTTACGCATCCGTCCGAGCGTTGCCGGCACCGCCGGATCTGGCGGTATTATGCACGCCCGCACCCACGATCCCGGAGCTCATCGCTCAACTCGGCGCCGCCGGTACGCGTGCGGCCATCGTCCTGAGCGCTGGCTTCGAGGGGCCTGAGGACAGCGCCGGAGGCGCGCTGCGGCAAGCCATGCTGGACGCGGCGCGACCTCATCTGCTCAGGATTCTCGGGCCGAACTGTGTCGGGCTGATCGCTTCGGGGATCGGCCTCAATGCCAGCTTCGCACCCGGCACAGCCCGGCCAGGCAAGCTAGCATTCGCCACCCAATCCGGCGCGTTGGCCACCGCTGTGCTGGACTGGTCGCGTTCGCGCCAGATCGGCTTTTCGCACTTCATCTCGCTCGGCAACAGTGCCGATGTGGACGCGGCCGACGTGCTTGACTACCTTGCTGGCGATGCCGAGACGCAGGCCATACTGCTCTACGTGGAAGCGATCTGCCATGGCGCCAAGTTCATGTCCGCGGCGCGCGCTGCCGCCCGCAACAAGCCGGTCGTGGTGGTCAAGGGGGGGCGCTCGGCGCAGGCGGCACGCGCCGCCGCGTCCCATACCGGCGCCATGGCCGGTGCCGACGACGTCTACGACGCGGCCATCCGGCGTGCCGGCATGCTGCGCGTGGACAGCACCGAGGGCCTGTTCGACGCCGTCGAGGTGCTTGCCCGCATGCGGGGGCTGCGTGGCGAGCGCCTCGCCATCCTGACCAATGGCGGCGGCGCCGGCGTAATGGCGACCGACGCGCTGGCGGATGCCGGCGGGATCCTGGCGCGCCTGTCAGACCAGACTCTGGCACGGCTGGACGCCGTGCTGCCCGTCAGCTGGCCGCGCGCGAATCCGATCGACATCATCGGCGACGCGCCCATCGAGCGCTACCTGCAGGCCCACGCCATCCTCTGCGAGGCGCCCGAGGTTGACGCCGTGTTGATGATCCATGCGCCTACGGCCATCGTGCCGGCCGCGGAGATCGCGGCCGCCTTCGTCAGCGCGCCGTCGGGCGGCAAGCCGCTGCTGACCGCATGGCTCGGGGCGGATGCCGTGCAGCAGGCACGCCGCTTGTGCCAACAAGCCGGCGTGCCGACCTTTGATACCCCGGAGGGGGCAGTGCGCGGCTTCCTGCAGGCCTGCGAATACCACAGGAACCAGCAATTGCTGATGCGCACGCCGCCCGCAGACGGCGCGTACACGCCGGCGGACAAGGCCCAGGTGCGCACGATCATCGGCAATGCCCTGCGCGCGGGCAGAGAGTGGCTGACCGAGCCGGAGGCCAAGGCCGCGCTGGCCGCCTATGGCGTCCCCGTGGTCGCAACCCGAACCGCGGCCAGCGTTGATGAGGCTGTCGACCAGGCCACACGGATCGGCTATCCGGTCGCGCTCAAGATCTTGTCTACGGACATCACGCACAAGTCCGCCGCGGGCGGCGTGGCACTGGACCTCGCCGACGCCGCCGCGGTGCGCAGCGCCGGCAGCGCCATGCTCGAGCGCATCTGGCAGCAAGCCCCGGAGGCGCGGGTGCAAGGCTTTACCGTCCAGCCGATGGTCGGGCACGGCGATGGCTTTGAGCTGATTGTGGGCGCCTCCACCGATCCCGTGTTCGGCCCCGTCTTGTTGTTCGGCCATGGCGGCGTCAACGCCGAACGCATCGGCGACCATGCGGTTGCGCTGCCGCCGCTCGACGCACTGCTCGCGCGAGACCTGGTGTCGCGCACCCGCATCGGACGCCTGCTGGAAGGCTG
>Ga0102589_1000546_pt1 | contig 72616 bp, 68 predicted proteins | sample AraplaMF_Col_mLB_FD_76858 | JGI IMG/M metagenome (GOLD analysis project Ga0102589, IMG submission 76858) | Arabidopsis root microbial communities from the University of North Carolina, USA - plate scrape MF_Col_mLB | ecosystem: Host-associated > Plants > Roots > Endosphere | place: USA...
GCTGCCGCAGTCGCCGCAGATCTTCAAGCAGATGCTGATGGTCTCGGGCTTCGACCGCTACTACCAGATCACCAAGTGCTTCCGCGACGAAGACCTGCGCGCCGACCGCCAGCCCGAGTTCACGCAGATCGACTGCGAGACCTCGTTCCTGACCGAGCAGGAGATTCGCGACCTGTTCGAGGACATGATGCGCACGGTGTTCAAGAACGCGATCGATGTCGACCTGGACGCCAAGTTCACGGTGATGGAGTTCCGCGAAGCCATGGCCCGCTTCGGCTCTGACAAGCCTGACCTGCGTGTCAAGCTGGAATTCACCGAGCTGACGGAAGTGATGAAGGACGTCGACTTCAAGGTGTTCTCGGGTCCGGCCAACAGCGACAACGGCCGCGTGGTCGGCCTGCGCGTGCCGGGCGGCGGTGCCATCTCGCGTGGCGAGATCGACGCCTACACCCAGTTCGTCGGCATCTACGGCGCCAAGGGCCTGGCCTGGATCAAGGTCAACGAAGTGGCCAAGGGCCGCGACGGCCTGCAATCGCCGATCGTCAAGAACCTGCACGACGCTGCCATTGCCGAGATCCTGAAGCGCACCGGCGCCCAGGACGGCGACATCATTTTCTTCGGCGCCGACAAGGCCAAGGTGGTCAACGACTCGATCGGCGCGCTGCGCCTGAAGATCGGCCACTCTGACTTCGGCAAGGCCAACGGCCTGTTCGAGGACGCCTGGAAGCCGCTGTGGGTGGTGGATTTCCCGATGTTCGAGTACGACGAGGACGACGCCCGCTGGGTCGCCATGCACCACCCGTTCACCAGCCCCAAGGACGAGCACCTGGAATACCTGGAGACCGACCCGGGCAAGTGCCTGGCCAAGGCCTACGACATGGTGCTGAACGGCTGGGAAATGGGCGGCGGCTCGGTCCGTATCTTCCGCTCCGACATCCAGAGCAAGGTGTTCCGCGCACTCAACATCAACGACGATGAAGCCCGCGCCAAGTTCGGCTACCTGCTGGACGCGCTGCAGTACGGCGCGCCCCCGCACGGCGGCCTGGCCTTCGGCCTGGATCGTATCGTGACGATGATGGCCGGTGCCGACTCGATCCGCGACGTGATCGCCTTCCCCAAGACCCAGCGCGCCCAGGACCTGCTGACCCAGGCCCCGAGCTCGGTCGACGAGAAGCAGCTGCGCGAGCTGCATATCCGCCTGCGCGCTGCCGAGCCGAAGCCGAACGCCTGAGCTGCTTCAGCACTTGGGTAAGGAAAGCCGCGCCGATGCGCGGCTTTTTTGCTTTCTGCGCAATACCGGGCGGTGCCGTCGTGCTGCTCGCAGCGCTTTGGTTTCGATTTGTTACTGGTAGGAACGAAGCCCGCGGCGGCCGTGTCTCCTTTCTTTGACACGTAATTTGCCGAGGGGCCTCCGCGATGAAGGCTTCCGGCGCTCGGGAGGAAATTCGTGAACCTGAACCTGGATACCGAACTGATCCGCCAGTTCCTGCTGGCCCACCAGGAAACCATCGTGACCTGGCTGGTGGCGGGGCTGGTCATGCTGCTGCTGGCCCGCTTCGAGTTGCGCCGCGCCCAGCGCCGCGCCGCGGCGACCATGTCCGAAGCGGTGGCGACCACCGTGGCCGCGTGCGTGCCCGATATCGCCCACGCCGTGCAGGCGGCGTCGCCGCAGCCGCTGGCCGAGCCGGTCGAGATGCAGCGTGCCGAAGCGCTGCGGCGGCTGGCGCTGGACACCGTCGGCGCGGTCATGACGCGCGGGCGCTGGCTCGATGAGCTGGGCAACCTGCGCCTGGCCGACGACGCGCTGCTGGACGGCCAGCGTGCCGGCGGCGCCGACCCGCTGCTGGTGGTCGCGCCGCAGCCGGCGGTGCAGGCCTACCTGGCGGCCCAGCGCGTGTTCGAGGACGAGGCCGCGCAGGTGCAGGCGCTGCGCCGCGATGCCCAGCGCCATCAGGAAGCGCTGCAGGCGCTGGACGCCGAGGCCGCGCATATCGAGCAGGAAACCGGCAGCATCGTGCTGCGCTTTGAGCAGGTCAATGCGCAGGCCGCCCAGGGCGTCGATGGCGGCGATTACCAGCGCTTCCTGATCCAGAAGTACAACGCGCTCGGCCAGCGTGAGAAGGAAATCGCGCAGGAGCGCGTACACCTGCAGGCCCAGGCGAGGCTGAGCGCCGACGTACTGGCCGAGCGCGCCCATGCTGCCGCCCGGCGCTATCGCGAGTCACTGGCGCCGCTGATGGAACAGCTGCGTGCCGCCTGGGGCCATGGCGATTCGCCGCAGGTGTTCGATACCTGGCAGCATAAAGTCACCGGGCAGGGCACCGAGCCATACCTGGCGCCCCACGCCCCCGCGCGCAACGCGGCCTGAGGCAGGGCCATCGGTCCTGGGGAACTGCGCTTTCGCGTGGCAAGCGCGCGCGGCTGCGCTATCCTTGGGTTTGTCCTTTCGCCCAGTCCCATGCCCTACAAGATTCCGGAATCCGTGCTGGTCGTGATCTACACGCCAGATCTTCAAGTCTTGCTGCTGGAACGCGCCGATCGCCCAGGATTCTGGCAGTCCGTGACCGGCAGCCTCGATACCCTGGACGAACCCCTGGCACTGACCGCCGCGCGCGAGGTGGCGGAGGAAACCGGCATCATCGCCGGCGAGCATCTGCTGGCCGACTGGGGCCATTCGATCCAGTACGAGATCTACCCGCAATGGCGGCACCGCTATGCCGAAGGCGTCACGCGCAATACCGAGCACTGGTTCGGCCTGCGCGTGCATGAAGCGCTGCCGGTGACGCTGGCGCCACGCGAGCACCTGCAATACAAGTGGCTGCCGTGGGAACAGGCCGCCGCGCAGTGCTTTTCCAGCAGCAACGCCGAGGCCATCCGGCAACTGGCTTGGCGCGCCACCGCGGCGGCCGGGAAGCAGGCACTATGCGGAGCGCAGCCATGAAACTGCGCGTGGTCACTTACAACATCCACAAGGGGGTGACCGGCCTGTCGCGGCGCCCGCGCATCCAGAACGTGCGGGCAGGCCTGCATGCGATGGATGCGGACATCGTCTTCCTGCAGGAAGTGCAGGACCGCAACGACCGCCTGGTGGCGGCGGCCCTGTTCGATCCCGACCATACCCAGCTCAACTACCTGGCGACCGATGCGTACCCGCATTCGGTCTACGGGCGTAATGCGGTCTATGACTACGGCCATCACGGCAACGCGATCCTGTCGCGCCATCCGATCCTGATGTCCGAGAACCTCGACATTTCCGACCACCGTTTCGAGCAGCGCGGGCTGCTGCATGCGGTGGCGGACGTCAACGGCATCGAGACCCACCTGATCTGCGTGCATTTCGGCCTGTTCGCCCGCAGCCGCGCCCGCCAGGCCGAGGCGCTGGTCGAACGCGTGCGCAATGTGGTGCCCGAGGGGGTGCCGCTGGTGATCGCCGGCGACTTCAACGACTGGAACCACCGGCTCGACGCGCAGATCTGCAATACGCTGCATGCGGTCGAGGCGTCGCACGCGCGCGGCGCGCGGCTGCATACGTTCCCAAGCCATATGCCGTGGTGGCAGCTTGACCGGATCTACGTGCGCGGCTTCGAGATCGAGCGTGCGCACGCGCTGACCGGGCGGGATTGGGCGCAGCGGTCGGACCATGTGCCGCTGGTGGCGGAGCTGGGGCGTCCGCTAGCGGAGGCGGTGGAAGCGGCGGAGCAGCGGGACAAGGCTGCCTGAGGCCGCCCTGCATAGCGCTTGCTTTCTCCCGTACTTTCGCAAGGCGACGGGGGAGAGCACATCCCCCAGTCAGCGGCTCGAATAGTCGCGGATAAAGGCAAAGACGGAGTCGGCGTCGTTCAGGTCCAGCACCGGCAACGACGTCATCGCCGCGGCGGCGGCCACGTCGTCGCTCGCTACCGCGATCACGCCGGGTACCTCGTCCCACAGCGGCGTACGCCCCAGTCCGGGCCGGAACACTTCCAGCTTGGGAAAATCGCTGCGCTTGTAGCCCTCCACCAGCACCAGGTCGGTGTCGGCCGGCAGCACCGCCAGCGCGTCGTCCAGCTCGGGTGATGGCACTGCCTCGGGGTAATGCCGCATCAGCGTCAGGTGGCGCGCGCCGACCAGTACGACGTTGGCGCAGCCGGCCTCGCGCATGCGCCAGGAGTCCTTGCCCGGCGTGTCGGGATCGAAGCCGTGGTGGGTGTGCTTGACGCCGGCCACGCGCAGGCCGGCGGCGACGAAACGGGGGATCAGCTGGTCGAGCAGCGTGGTCTTGCCGCTGCCGGACGAGCCGGTGATGCCGAATACCTTCACGATCGGTTCCGTGGGGGGCGCGTCGATGATGGCGACGACGATAGCAGAGATCCGCGCGCATGTGCAGGCGGCGCCTTGCAGGCAGCATTCTGTCCGATAATCTCGGCATGTCACGGATATCCCACTCCGAGCGGCCGGATACGACCGCCGCTGGCACTGCCGAAAACACTGCCGAGGGGCAACGCCATCGCATGCTGCGCTGGAACTGGCGCCGAGGCAAGCCGACCGCCGGCAACACTGTGCGCCTGCTGCACGGCGGACAGGACTTCTTTCCCGCGCTGATCGCCGCGATCGACCAGGCCGTGTTCCAGGTGATCCTGGAAACCTACATCTATGCCGACGACGATATCGGCCGCGCCGTCAGCGACGCGCTGATCCGCGCCGCCGCGCGAGGCGTCTCGGTGCGCGTCACCGTCGACGGCTTCGGCGCCGGCGACATGCCCGCCGCAATGGCCGAACGCCTGGGCGCGGGCGGCGTGCAGCTGCGCGTCTACCGCAAGCTGCGCGGCTTCCGGCTGGCCCGGCGCCACCTGCGCCGGCTGCACCGCAAGCTGGCGGTGATCGACGGCCAGGTGGCCTTCGTCGGCGGCATCAACATCATCGACGACCTCAACCACGGCCCGTTCGAAGGCGCCAGCCTGGGACCGCGCTACGACTTCGCGGTGCAGGTCAGCGGGCCGCTGGTGGACCGCATCGCGCTGACCGCCGAACGGCTCTGGTGGCGCCTGGCGCTGCGCGACACGCACGGCAGCGGCCGCGCCGCCGCGGTGGCGGACTACCCGCTGCTGACCGACCTGCCACCGCGTGCCGAGCCCACCGGCGGCGTGCGCGCCGCGCTGCTGCTGCGCGACAACCTGCGCAATCGCCGCACCATCGAGCGCGAGTACCTGCGCGCGCTCGGCGCCGCGCGCCAGGAGGTGATCCTGGCCAACGCCTATTTCCTGCCCGGCCACAAGATGCGGCGCGCGCTGCTGGCCTGCCGCCAGCGCGGCGTGCGCGTGCGGCTGCTGCTGCAGGGTATGGTCGAATACCGGCTGCAGCACTATGCCACGCACGCGCTCTATGCCTCTTTGCTGGAGGCGGGCGTCGAGATCTACGAGTACGCAGAGAGCTTCCTGCACGCCAAGGTCGGCGTGGTCGACGAAGCGTGGGCCACCGTGGGCTCGAGCAATATGGACCCGTTCAGCCTGCTGCTGGCGCGCGAAGCCAACGTGGCCGTTTATGATGCTGCCTTTGCCGCGGAACTGCGCACCGCGCTAGAACGCGCCATTGCGCACCGCAGCGTGCGCGTCATGCCTGAAGTCCATGCACGGCGCTCGCCGCTGCACCGGTTGGCGAACTGGACCGCTTACATGCTGCTGCGGCTCGGCGTGATCATCGCCGGCGTCGCGGGGCGCTACTGAAACGGTTCCCCACTGTGCGTTTGCTGCCATGCGGCAACGCGCGGCTTGCACGCCTTTGCGCCGCCTTGCGTGACGGGCATGCTGCATTGCGGCCCGTTTAGAAACACGGGTCTAATTAAAAGCTTGAAGGTCGACTGCTGCACCAGAATAATCTGAACGACCGTTCTTTTTTGGCTTAGACTGCGTGCATTCGCGGTATGCAGCGGCAAATTCGCCGGCTGCCCGCAAACAAATGCAACGTCAGGGTCATACGCACAGGCCGCAGCAGGGCCTTTGCAGAACGGAGAAATAACATGCGACACCAGTCAGCCCGTCTCGAATCCGCCGCCGCTTCCCCCGCGCCCATGCGCAAGGGGGAGATGACGCGCGTGGCGATTCTGGATGCCGCACTGGAGCTGTCGTCCCGCGACGGGCTTGAAGGTCTGACCATCGGCCTGCTCGCGGAACGCATGCAGATGAGCAAGAGCGGTGTCTTTGCGCACTTCGGTTCGCGCGAGGACCTGCAGGTGGAGGTGGTGCGGGAGTATCACCGCCGGTTCGAGCAGGAGGTGTTCTACCCCTCCTTGCAGGAGCCGCGCGGTTTGCCCCGGCTGTGGTCGATGGTGCGGCGCTGGATGGAGAAGCGCATCCAGGAAGTGACGACTGGGTGCATCTACATCAGCGGCGCCGTGGAGTATGACGACCGCACCGGCAGCCTGGTGCGTGACGAGCTGGTCAAGAGCGTCACCATCTGGCGGGCAGCGCTGAAACGCGCCATCAACCAGGCCAAGGAGGAGGGGCACCTGCGTGCGGATTGCGATCCGCGCCTGATGCTGTTCGAGATGTACAGCCTTGAACTAGGCTTGCATCATGACGCCCGTTTCCTGCGCCTGCCTGACAGTGCCGAGCTTGCCATGGTCGCGCTCAACAAACTGATTCAGTCTTACCGCACCTGAGGCCGTCGGGTCGGACCGGATCGCGTGAAGCGAGGCGGGCGGCGTGGCGGCATCGTATAACTCCAAGGAGTCTCTGATGGGCCAGTACACCGCACCGTTGCGCGACATGCAGTTCGTGCTCCATGAACTGCTCGGCGCCGAAGCCGAACTCAAGGCGATGCCGCCGCACGCGGACATCGACGCGGACACCATCAACCAGGTCATCGAGGAAGCCGGCAAGTTCTGCTCGGACGTGGTGTTCCCGCTCAACCAGGTGGGCGACCGCGAGGGCTGCACCTATGTCGGCGACGGCGTGGTCAAGGCTCCCACCGGCTTCAAGGAAGCCTACCAGCAGTACGTCGAGGCCGGCTGGCCGGCGCTGGCGTGCGACCCGGCCTTCGGCGGCCAGGGCCTGCCGATCGTGGTCAACAACGTGGTCTACGAGATGCTCAACTCGGCGAACCAGGCGTGGACCATGTACCCGGGCCTGTCGCACGGAGCGTATGAGGCGCTGCATGCGCACGGCACGCCCGAGCTGCAGCAGGCCTACCTGCCCAAGCTGGTGTCCGGCGTCTGGACCGGCACCATGTGCCTGACCGAGCCGCACTGCGGCACCGACCTGGGCATCCTGCGCACCAAAGCCGAACCGCAGGCCGACGGCTCCTACCTGATCACCGGCACCAAGATCTTCATCTCCGCCGGCGAGCACGACCTCGCCGAGAACATCATCCACCTGGTGCTGGCGCGCCTGCCGGACGCGCCGCAAGGCACCAAGGGCATCTCGCTGTTCGTGGTGCCGAAGTTCATCCCCGATGCCAGCGGCAACCCGGGCGAGCGCAACGGCATCCAGTGCGGCTCGATCGAGCACAAGATGGGCATCCACGGCAACGCCACCTGCGTGATGAACCTGGACGGCGCGCGCGGCTGGCTGGTGGGCGAGGCCAACAAGGGCCTGAACGCCATGTTCGTGATGATGAACGCCGCGCGCCTGGGCGTGGGCGCGCAGGGCCTGGGCCTGACCGAGGTGGCGTACCAGAACTCGGTCGCCTACGCGAGGGACCGCCTGCAGATGCGCGCGCTGACCGGCCCGAAGGCGCCGGAAAAGGCCGCCGACCCGATCATCGTGCACCCCGACGTGCGCCGCATGCTGCTGACCCAGCGCGCCTACGCCGAAGGCGGCCGCGCCTTCAGCTACTGGACCGCGCTGCAGATCGACCGCGAGCTGTCGCACCCGGACGAAGCCGTGCGCAAGCAGGCCGGCGACCTGGTCGCGCTGCTGACGCCGGTGATCAAGGCCTTCCTGACCGACAACGCCTTCACCTCGACCAACGAAGGCATGCAGGTGTTCGGCGGCCACGGCTACATCTCCGAATGGGGCATGGAGCAATACGTGCGCGACGCCCGCATCAACATGATCTACGAAGGCACCAACACGATCCAGTCGCTGGACTTGCTGGGCCGCAAGATCCTGGGCGACATGGGCGCCAAGATGAAGGCCTTCGGCAAGATCGTGCAGGACTTCGTGGAAGAAGAGGGCACCAACGAGGCCATGCAGGAGTTCGTCAACCCGCTGGCCGACCTGGGCGACAAGGTGCAGAAGCTGACCATGGAAATCGGCATGAAGGCCATGGGCAATGCGGATGAGGTAGGCGCCGCCGCGGTGCCGTACCTGCGCGTGGTGGGCCATCTGGTGTTCTCGTACTTCTGGGCCCGCATGGCCAAGATCGCGCTGGAGAAGGAAGCCAGCGGCGATAAGTTCTACACCGCCAAGCTGGCCACGGCGCGCTTCTACTTTGCCAAGCTGCTGCCGGAAACCGCGGCGGAAATCCGCAAGGCGCGGGCTGGTTCGGCTTCGCTGATGGCGCTGGACGCGGATTTGTTCTGATTCGGCAAGGTGGCTTTCCATGCCGCCGGTTTGCTCCCCTCCCCCTCTCCCAGAGGGGGAGGGGAGCAAACCTACCGCCAACGGAAGCGCCTGCAAAAACTCTCACCTCAACGCTCACTGACCTAGGAGCGCGCATGTCCAATTTCATCGTCAAGAAAGTCGCCGTGCTGGGTGCCGGCGTCATGGGCGCGCAGATCGCCGCCCATCTGATCAACGCGCGCGTGCCCGTGGTGCTGTTCGACCTGCCTGCAAAAGAAGGCCCGAAGAACGGCATCGCGCTGCGCGCCATCGAGAACCTGAAGAAGCTGTCGCCCGCGCCGCTGGGCCTCAAGGACGAGGCCGGGCTAATCCAGGCCGCCAATTACGAAGACGATATCGCCCTGCTCAAGGAATGCGACCTGGTGATCGAGGCGATCGCCGAGCGCATGGACTGGAAGCACGACCTGTACAAGAAGGTCGCGCCGCACCTGGCCTCGCACGCGATCTTCGCCACCAACACCTCGGGCCTGTCGATCACCGCGCTGTCGGACGGGTTAGGTGGGGAAAATGCGGACAACCTGAAGTCGCGCTTCTGCGGCGTCCACTTCTTCAACCCGCCGCGCTACATGCACCTGGTCGAGCTGATCCCGACCGCGACCACGCAGCCGGACATCCTCGACAAGCTGGAAGCCTTCCTGACCACCACGCTCGGCAAGGGCGTGGTGCGCGCCAAGGATACGCCCAACTTCATCGCCAACCGCGTCGGCATCTTCTCGATCCTGGCGGTGTTCGCCGAGGCCGAGAAATTCGGCATCCCGTTCGACGTGGTCGACGACCTGACCGGCTCCAAGCTGGGCCGCGCCAAGTCCGCCACCTTCCGCACCGCGGACGTGGTCGGCCTGGACACCATGGCGCACGTGATCAAGACCATGCAGGACAACCTGCACGACGACCCGTTCGCGCCGGTGTACAAGACCCCGGCCGTGCTCAAGGGCCTGGTCGACGCGGGCGCGCTGGGCCAGAAGACCGGCGCCGGCTTCTACAAGAAGGAAGGCAAGGCCATCAAGGTGCTGGATGCCAAGGCCGGCCAGTACGTCGATGCAGGCAAGAAGGCCGACGAGATCGTGGTGCGCATGCTGAAGAAGGAACCGGCCGAGCGCATCAGGCTGCTGCGCGAGTCGACCAACCCGCAGGCCCAGTTCCTGTGGGCGGTGTTCCGCGACGTGTTCCACTACATCGCCGTGTACCTGGAGCAGATCGCAGGTTCCGCCGCCGATATCGACCTGGCGATCCGCTGGGGCTTCGGCTGGAACTCGGGCCCGTTCGAGGACTGGCAGTCGGCCGGCTGGAAGCAGGTGGCCGAGTGGGTGAAGGAAGACGTGGTCGCGGGCAAGGCACTGTCGGCTGCGCCGCTGCCGGCATGGGTCTTTGACGGCCCCGTCGCCGAGCGCCAGGGCGTGCATGCCCCCGAAGGTTCGTGGTCGCCTGCGACGCAGTCGTTCGTCGCGCGCAGCACGCTGCCGGTGTACCGGCGCCAGGTGTTCCGTGCCGCGCTCCAGGGCAGCGCAGCGGTCGACCCGCGCAAGGCCGGCCGCACCGTCGAGGAAAACGATGCCGTGCGCATCTGGGTGAGCGAAGGCCAGGACGACGTGCTGGTGGTTTCGTTCAAGAGCAAGATGAATACCATCGGGCCGGACGTGATCGACGGCTTGACCCGTGCCATCGACCTCGCCGAAGCGCAGTACAAGGGCCTGGTGGTGTGGCAGCCGACCTCCCTGCAACTCGGCGCGCCGGGCGGCCCGTTCTCCGCGGGCGCGAACCTGGAAGCGGCGATGCCGGCCTTCATGATGGGCGGGGCCAAGGGCATCGAGCCATTCGTGAAGAAGTTCCAGGACGGCATGATGCGCGTGAAGTATGCGTCGGTGCCGGTGGTGTCGGCGGCGTCCGGCATCGCGCTGGGCGGGGGCTGCGAACTGATGCTGCATTCGGCTGCACGCGTGGCTGCGCTCGAAACGTATGTCGGCCTGGTGGAAGTCGGCGTGGGCCTGGTCCCGGCCGGCGGCGGGTTGAAGGAAGCCGCGCTGGCCGCCGCACGCGCCGCGCAGGCGGGAGGCAGCACCAACTACCTGCAATTCCTGACCAGCCGCTTCCAGAGCGCGGCGATGGCCAAGGTATCCGCATCGGCGCTGGAAGCGCGCCAGATGGGCTACCTGCAGCCGTCCGACAAGATCGTCTTCAACGTGCATGAGCTGCTGCACGTGGCGCAGAACGAAGTGCGCGCGCTGGCCGACGCCGGCTACCGTGCGCCGCTGCCGGCGCTGATCCCGGTGGCTGGCCGCTCGGGCATCGCCACTATCAAGGCATCGCTGGTCAATATGCGCGACGGTGGCTTTATCTCCGCGCACGACTTCCTGATTGCCGCCCGCATCGCCGAAGTCGTGTGCGGCGGCGACGTCGAGGCCGGCTCGCTGGTCAGCGAAGACTGGCTGCTGACGCTGGAGCGCAAGGCCTTCGTCGACCTGCTGGGAACCGGCAAGACGCAGGAGCGCATCATGGGCATGCTGCAGACCGGCAAGCCGGTGCGTAACTAACAGGGCAAGCGAGGAACCGACATCATGAAACAACTGCAAGACGCATACATCGTTGCGGCCACCCGCTCGCCGATCGGCAAGGCCCCCAAGGGCGCGTTCAGGAACACGCGCCCGGACGACCTGCTGGCAACCATCCTGAAGGCCGCGGTGGCGCAGGTGCCGGACCTGGACCCGAAGCTGATCGAGGACGCCATCGTCGGCTGCGCCATTCCCGAAGCGCAGCAGGGCCTGAACGTGGCCCGAATCGGCGCGCTGCTGTCGGGCCTGCCCAATACCGTGGGCGGCATCACTGTCAATCGCTTCTGCGCCTCGGGCGTCAGCGCGGTGGCAATGGCGGCCGACCGTATCCGCGTGGGCGAGTCCGACGTGATGATCGCCGCCGGCATCGAGTCGATGAGCATGGTGCCGATGATGGGCAACTCGCCGTCGATGTCGCCGTCGATCTTCGAGCGCGACGAGAACGTGGGCATTGCCTACGGCATGGGCCTGACCGCCGAGAAGGTGGCGCAGCAATGGAAGGTCAGCCGCGAGGACCAGGACGCGTTCTCGCTGGCCTCGCACCAGAAGGCCATTGCTGCGCAACAGGCCGGCGAGTTCAAGGACGAGATCACGCCGATCGGGATCGTCGAGCGCTTCCCCGACCTCGCCAGCGGCCAGGTCAGCGTGAAGACCCGCACCATCTCGCTGGACGAAGGCCCGCGTCCTGAAACCTCGCTGGAAGGCCTCGGCAAGCTGCGCCCGGTGTTCGCCAACAAGGGCAGCGTCACCGCCGGCAACAGCTCGCAGACCTCGGACGGCGCCGGCGCGCTGATCCTGGTTTCGGAAAAGATCCTCAAGCAGTTCAACCTGGTGCCGCTGGCGCGCTTCGTCTCGTTCGCGGTGCGCGGCGTGCCGCCGGAGATCATGGGCATCGGCCCGAAGGAAGCGATCCCGGCCGCGCTGAAGGCAGCCGGCCTGACGCAGGACCAGATCGACTGGATCGAGCTGAACGAAGCATTCGCCGCGCAATCGCTGGCCGTGATGCGCGACCTGGATCTCGATCCCGCCAGGGTCAACCGCATGGGCGGCGCGATCGCGCTGGGGCACCCGCTCGGCGCTACCGGTGCGATCCGGTCGGCCACGGTGGTGCATGCGCTGCGCCGCCACAACCTGAAGTACGGCATGGTGACCATGTGCGTCGGCACGGGCATGGGCGCTGCAGGGATCTTCGAGCGCGTCTGATCGCCCAGCCACCAAAAAGGAGGAGATCATGAGCATCCTTACCCGCATCGAGCAAGGCATCCTGACGCTCGAGTTCGACCGCATCGACAAGAAGAACGCCATCACCGCGGCGATGTACCAGGCGCTGGCCGACGCACTGCGCGCGGCCGAGACCGATCGCAACGTGCGCGCAATCCTGCTGCGCGGCAAGCCTGAGATCTTCACCGCCGGCAACGACCTGGAAGACTTCATGCAGCGTCCGCCGACTGCGGGCGAAGGCGCCGGGCAGGCGCCGGTGTTCCAGTTCCTGTACCAGATCAGCCATGCCAGCAAGCCGGTCGTCGCGGCGGTCAGCGGCGCGGCGGTCGGCGTGGGCACCACCATGCTGCTGCATTGCGACCTGGTCTACGCGTCGGACACGGCCAGGCTGTCGCTGCCGTTCGTGCAGCTGGGGCTGTGCCCCGAGGCGGCGTCGAGCCTGTTGCTGCCGCGCCTGGTCGGCTACCAGCGCGCCGCCGAGAAGCTGATGCTGGGCGAGGCGTTCAGCGCGCAGGAAGCGCTGGAGATCGGCCTGGTGACGCGTGTGTTGCCCGTGGCGGAACTGCACGACTTCGCGCTGCAGCAGGCGCGCAAGCTGGCGGCGCTGCCGGCTTCGTCGCTGCGCGAGACCAAGCGGCTGATGAAATCGGGTGCGGTGGCCGAAGTGGAAAAGCAGATGGCCGACGAGGGCGCGGTGTTCCGGCGCATGCTGGTGGCGCCGGAGGCGAAGGAGGCGTTCAGCGCGTTCTTTGAGAAGCGGAAGCCGGATTTTTCGAAGTTCGAGTGAGGGGCCGGGAGACTTCGCTCTACCACTTGTTTGCTCCCCTCCCCCGCTTGCGGGAGAGGGGTTGGGGGAGAGGGCCGGCGCTCGGCAAGCACGCTTACGCCTCACTACGTAGAGACTCCCGCCCTCACCCCAACCCTCTCCCGCACGCGGGAGAGGGAGCACACCGATCGATAAGCGATAGCCTCTGGGCCCTCAGGCCGTCGGCAACACCCGCGGCTGCCGCGACTCATCCGTCGCCACGTACGTCAAGGTCGCCTCGGTCACCTTGACGATCTCATTGCTGTGCCGCATCCGCTGCGCATAAACCTCCACCTCGACCGTGATCGAGGTGCGCCCGGTCTTGACGATCTCGGCATAGAAGCTCACCAGGTCGCCGACAAATACCGGATGCTTGAACAGGAAGGAATTGACTGCCACGGTCGCGACGCGGCCCTGCGCGCGCTCGACCGCGGGGATCGAGCCGGCAATATCCACCTGCGCCATGATCCAGCCGCCGAACACGTCGCCGTGCACGTTGGCGTCGGCAGGCATCGGCACCACGCGCAGCGCGGGATTCTTGCCGGCGGGCAGGGCGGGGACGGTATGGGGAGTGTTCATGACAATATGCGGGTGGACTTCCGAAGGGGGCGCAGGCCGCGACGAAAAACCCTTCGCCTGCCGCGCAATGCGATTCCTGCGACAATCTCGCATTGGCCCGGATTCTAACGTATGCGCCGCTATTCCACGACCGCCGAGCAGGCCCCCGACCCCGCCTCGGTCAAGCTCTTCCCCGGCCAGCGCGCCCCCCGCAGCGACTGGCAGACCGTCCGCAACCTGCTGCCCTATGTCTGGCACTACAAGTGGCGCGTGATGCTGGCACTGGTGTGCCTGGTCGCGGCCAAGGTGGCCAACCTGGGCGTGCCGGTGCTGATGAAGCGCCTGATCGACAGCATGAACCTCGCCGCCGGCGATCCGCGCGCATTGCTGGTGGTGCCGGTGGGGCTGATTGTCGCCTACGGCATGTTGCGGCTGTCGGCGACGCTATTCACCGAGTTGCGGGAAATCCTCTTTTCCAAGGTCACGCAGAGCGCCGTGCGCGAGATCGCGCTGCAGGTGTTCCGCCACCTGCATGCGCTGTCGCTGCGTTTCCACCTGGACCGGCAGACCGGCGGCATGAGCCGCGACATCGAGCGCGGCACGCGCGGCATCCAGTCGCTGATCTCGTATTCGCTGTACAGCATCCTGCCCACGCTGGTGGAGATGGGGCTGGTGATCGGCTTCTTCATCCTGCACTACGACGTCTGGTTCGCCGCGATCACCGGCTGCGCGCTGGTGAGCTATATCGTCTTCACCATCGTCGTGACGGAATGGCGCACGCACTTCCGCCGCAAGATGAACGAGCTGGATTCGCGCGCCAACCAGAAGGCGATCGATTCGCTGCTGAACTTCGAAACGGTCAAGTACTTCGGCAATGAGGAATACGAAGCCCGGCGCTACGACGAGAACCTGCTCAATTACCGCGCCGCGGCGATCCGCTCGCAGAATTCGCTGTCGTTCCTGAACTTCGGCCAGCAGGTCATCATCGCCGTGGGGCTGATCCTGATCCTGTGGCGGGCCACCGTGGGCGTGGTGGACGGCAAGCTGACGCTGGGCGACCTGGTGCTGGTCAACACGCTGATGATCCAGCTCTATATCCCGCTGAACTTCCTCGGCGTGATCTACCGCGAGATCAAGCAGGCGACCACCGACATGGACCGGATGTTCGTGCTGCTGGGCACGCACCAGGAAGTGGCCGACACGCCCGGCGCGCAGCCGCTCAGGGTCAACGGCGCGCAGGTGCGGTTCCGCGACGTGCGCTTCGGCTACGAGCCGGACCGCACGATCCTGGATGGCGTCGATTTCAATATCGCGGCCGGCACCACGACCGCCGTGGTCGGCCACAGCGGCTCGGGCAAGTCCACGCTGGCGCGGCTGCTGTTCCGCTTCTACGACGTCAACAGCGGCGCGATCGAGATCGACGGGCAGGATATCCGCGCGATCACGCAGGACAGCCTGCGCCGCGCCATCGGCATCGTGCCGCAGGACACGGTGCTGTTCAACGACAGCATCTACTACAACATCGCCTACGGCCGCCCCGACGCCACACGTGAGGAAGTCATCGCCGCGGCGCGGGCGGCGCAGATCGACGCCTTTATCCGCGAGTTGCCGCAGGGCTACGACACGCCGGTGGGCGAGCGCGGCCTGAAGCTGTCCGGCGGCGAGAAGCAGCGCGTGGCGATCGCGCGCACGCTGCTGAAGAACCCGCCGGTGCTCGTCTTTGACGAAGCCACCTCCGCGCTCGACTCGCGCACCGAGCAGGCGATCCAGGCCGAACTGATGCGGCTGGCGCAAAACCGCACCACGCTGCTGATCGCGCATCGACTGTCCACCGTGGTGCATGCCGACCAGATCCTGGTGATGGACCATGGCCGCGTGGTCGAGCGCGGCACGCATGCCGAACTGATGCGCGCGCGCGGCCGCTATGCGGAGATGTGGGACATCCAGGCCCGCGCCGCCGCGCAGGGCGGCGAGGCCGAACGCAGCGCCGACGCGCTCGCCGTCGACGTGGGGGACGCCACGCAGGACGCGTAACAGCGCGCGCGCACCAAAGCGCGGCAGCCATTGGGCAGGTGACGCGCCCCGGCGCGCGGTGGATAATCCGGCGTCATGGAAATCAAATGGCTTGAAGACTTTGTCAGCCTGGCCGAGACGCACAGCTTCTCGCGCTCGGCCGAGCTGCGCCACGTGACGCAGCCCGCATTCTCCCGGCGCATCCAGTCGCTGGAGGCGTGGGTCGGCACCGAGCTGATCGACCGCTCCAGCTATCCCACCAGCCTGACGGCGGCCGGCAAGGTGTTCTACGAGCAGGCACTGGCGATGCTGGCGCAGGTCAGCGAGACCCGCGCGCTGATGCGCGGGCAGCGCTCGGCCAACGCGCAGGTGCTGGAGTTCGCGGTGCCGCATACGCTGTCGCTGACGTTCTTCCCGGAATGGCTCAAGGCGCTGGAACGCAAGATCGGCACGCTGCCGTGCCGGCTGCGCGCGCTCAACGTCCACGATGCGGTGCTGATGCTGGTCGAGGGCGGCTGCGACCTGGTGATGGTCTACCACCACGCGCGCCAGGCCATCCAGCTCGATCCGGCGCGGTACGACATGCTGGTGCTCGGTACCGAGCGGCTGTCGCCGTACAGCGTGCCGGACGCCGCCGGCAAGCCGCAGTTCCGGCTGCCCGGCACCGACAAGAAGCCGGTGCCGTTCCTGAGCTACACCCCCAATGCTTTCCTCGGCCGCATGGTCGACCTGCTGCTGTCGGATACCGCCGAAGCGCTCAAGCTCGACAAATGCTACGAGACGGACATGGCCGAGGCGCTCAAGGTGATGGCGTTGTCCGGCCATGGCATGGCGTTCCTGCCCGAGAGCGCGGTGCGGGAGGAGGTGGCCCAGGGCAAGCTGGTGCGGGCGGAGTCGGCGCGCGGGCTGCCGTTGTCGATCGACATGGAGATCCGGCTGTATCGGGAGAAGCCGGGGGAGAACGGCGGGGAGCGACGCGGTGCGGGCGCACGGCGCAAGCGGCAGCTGGTGGACCAGGTATGGTCGACCTTGTCGGAAACCTGACGCGCACCAAAAACATCGTTGACAAGTCACCCTCAAACGTTATGCGCATCTTGCATAACCGGATGAGCAAACGGCATTGGATTCCGGCAGGCCGCCAAGCCTAAGCTTGCGGCCATCCTCCACCCCGGAACCAACCGATGTCCTCCGCAGCACCGACCAACATTGCTGGCCAAAAGCACGCACTCCCGTCCTACCTCAACGCCGACAACCTCGGCCCCTGGGGCATCTACCTGCAGCAAGTCGATCGTGTCACGCCCTACCTGGGCTCGCTGGCACGCTGGGTCGAAACCCTGAAGCGCCCCAAGCGCGCGCTGGTCGTCGACGTTCCCATCGAGCTGGACAACGGCACCATCGCCCATTTCGAGGGCTACCGCGTGCAGCACAACCTGTCGCGCGGCCCGGGCAAGGGCGGCGTGCGTTTCCACCAGGACGTGACGCTGTCGGAAGTGATGGCGCTGTCGGCATGGATGTCGGTGAAGAACGCAGCGGTGAACGTGCCCTACGGCGGTGCCAAGGGCGGCATCCGCGTTGACCCGCGCACGCTGTCGCACGCCGAGCTGGAGCGCCTGACGCGCCGCTACACCAGCGAAATCAACATCATCATCGGACCGAGCAAGGACATCCCGGCGCCGGACGTCAACACCAACGCCCAGGTGATGGCATGGATGATGGACACCTACTCGATGAATTCGGGCAGCACCTCCACCGGCGTGGTGACCGGCAAGCCGATCTCGCTGGGCGGCTCGCTGGGGCGCCATGAGGCGACCGGCCGCGGCGTGTTCGTGGTGGGTTCGGAGGCTGCGCGCAATATCGGCCTGGAAATCAAGGGCGCGAGCGTCGCCGTGCAGGGCTTCGGCAACGTGGGCGCCGTGGCCGCCAAGCTGTTCCATGAGGCCGGCGCCAAGGTGGTGGCGGTGCAGGACCACCGCACCACGCTGTTCGATCCGGCCGGCCTGGACGTGCCGGCGATGATGGAATACGCCGCGCACAGCGGCACCATCGAGGGCTTCCGCGGCGAAGTCCTGCGCACCGAGCAGTTCTGGGAAGTCGACTGCGACATCCTGATTCCGGCCGCGCTGGAAGGCCAGATCACCGCCAAGAACGCGCCGCTGATCAAGGCCCGCCTGGTAATCGAGGGCGCCAATGGCCCGACCACCCCGGAAGCCGACGATATCCTGCGCGAGCGCAATATCCTGGTGGCGCCGGACGTGATCGCCAACGCTGGCGGCGTAACCGTTTCCTACTTCGAATGGGTGCAGGATTTCTCCTCGTTCTTCTGGACCGAAGAGGAAATCAACCAGCGTCTGGTACGGATCATGCAAGAGGCGTTCCGCGCAATCTGGCAGGTGGCGCAGGACAACAAGGTGACGCTGCGCACCGCGGCGTTTATCGTCGCCTGCTCGCGGATCCTGCAGGCGCGCGAAATGCGCGGCCTGTATCCCTGATCGCAGGGTGCGGGTGAACCGGAACGAGGCGCGAAGCACTGGCATGGTGCGATGCAGCAGCCGATCCGGTTCCCAGCTTCATGACCGCCAGACGCGGTCTCCGGCTAGCGCCGGAGACCGCGTTGTCGTATCCGGACGACGTGCGCACCGATTGCCCTGAATAAGGGTTCTAGGAGAAAACCCAGTTGTATTGCGGCGGATGCTGCGCAATACTGTTTCACCAGAGGGGGTTTTATCTCAAGAATCCCGCTTTCTCTTCTATGGTCAAGGAGATGTTATGAATTTTGCCAAGTTGGCTTCCCTGATGATTGCCGCCGGGGTGATGTGCGGAACGGCTCAGGCAGCTGAACAACTGACGGGCACGCTGAAGAAGATCAAGGACACCGGCGTGATTACGCTGGGCGTGCGCGAGTCGTCGATTCCGTTCAATTACAACCTGGGCGGCGTGCGCCAGGTCGGCTATTCCTACGATATCAACATGAAGATCGTGGAAGCCATCAAGGACCAGCTGAAGCTGCCGAACCTGCAGGTCAAGGAAATCCCGATCACCTCGCAGAACCGCATCCCCCTGCTGCAGAACGGCACCATCGACATGGAGTGCGGTTCGACCACCAATAACCTGGAACGCCAGAAGCAGGTCGCCTTCACCAACTCCATCTTCATCATCGGCACGCGCATCATGGTGAAGAAGGATGCCGGCATCAAGGACTGGGCCGACCTGAAGGGCAAGAACGTCGTCACCACCGCCGGCACCACGTCGGAGCGCCTGCTGCGCAAGATGAACGACGAGCAGAAGCTGGGCCTGAACATCATCAGCACCAAGGATCACGGCCAGTCGTTCCTGACGCTGGAATCGGGCCGCGCGGTGGCGTTCATGATGGACGATGCGCTGCTGTACGGCGAGCGCGCCAAGGCCAAGAACCCGGCCGACTGGATCGTGGTGGGCAAGGCCCAGTCGCGCGAGTCGTATGGCTGCATGATCCGCAAGGACGACCCGCAGTTCAAGAAGCTGTCCGACACCGTGATCTCCGGCATGATGAAGGACGGTTCGGTCAACACGCTGTACACCAAGTGGTTCATGCAACCGGTTCCGCCCAAGGGCCTGAACCTGGACTTCCCGCTGTCCGAAGACATGAAGGCCCTGATCAAGGCGCCGAACGACAAGGCGCTGGACTGATCTGACCGGGACAGCAGTGCGAAACGGAAGGCATGTCCTTCCGTTTCTTTTTGAGGACGCAACATGAACTACAACTGGCATTGGGGAGTCTTCCTCGAACAGGCCGCCCAGAACGAGACCTACCTGGACTGGATGATCTCCGGCCTGAAGGTCACGCTTGCGCTGGGGCTTTCGTCCTGGGTCATTGCCCTGGTCATCGGCTCGGTGCTCGGCGTGCTGCGCACCGCGCCCAACAAGTGGCTGGCCGGTTTCGCCGCCACCTACGTCGAGATCTTCCGCAACATCCCGCTGCTGGTGCAGCTGTTCATCTGGTATTTCGTCATGCCCGAGCTGCTGCCCGGCGGCGAGGCGATCAAGCAGATGAACCCGTTCGCGCAGCAGTTCCTGGCCGCGATGCTGTGCCTGGGCACGTTTACCGCCGCGCGGGTCTGCGAGCAGGTGCGCTCGGGCATCAACTCGCTGGCGCGCGGGCAGAAGAACGCGGGCCTGGCGATGGGCTTCACGCTGCCGCAGACGTACCGCCACGTACTGCTGCCGATGGCGTTCCGCGTGATCGTGCCGCCGCTGACTTCCGAATTCCTGAACATCTTCAAGAACTCGGCAGTGGCGTCGACCATCGGCCTGCTGGAGCTGGCCGCGCAGGGCCGCCAGCTGGTGGACTACACCGCGCGCCCGTATGAATCGTTCATCGCGGTCACGCTGATGTACGCGCTGATCAACATCACGGTGATGCTGCTGATGCGCTGGGTCGAGGCCCGCACGCGCGTGCCGGGCTTCATCGGCGGCAAGTAAGGGGGCGCCATGGCTTATTCCTTCGATTTCACCTCGATCAACCCGAGCACGTTGCACGTCCTGGGCGAGGGCATGATGGTCTCGCTCAAGATCACCGTCACCGCGGTGGTGGTCGGCATCATCTGGGGCACCATCCTGGCGATGATGCGGCTGTCGTCGTTCAGGCTGCTGAACTGGTTCGCGCAGGGGTACGTGACTATCTTCCGCTCCATCCCGCTGGTGATGGTGCTGTTGTGGTTCTTCCTGATCATTCCGCAGGTGCTGCAGGGGATCTTCAACCTGTCGCCCGCGACCGATCTGCGCATGACCTCGGCGCTGGTGGCGTTCGCGTTGTTCGAGGCGGCGTACTATTCCGAGATCATCCGCGCGGGGATCCAGAGCGTGTCGCGCGGGCAGATGTTCGCGGCGCAGGCGCTGGGCATGACCTACGGGCAGTCGATGCGGCTGGTAATCCTGCCGCAGGCGTTCCGCAACATGGTGCCGCTGTTGCTGACCCAGGGCATCATCCTGTTCCAGGATACGTCGCTGGTGTACGTGAGCGCGCTGGCTGACTTCTTCGGCCAGGCCTACGGCATCGGCGAGCGCGACGGGCGTATCGTCGAGTTGCTGCTGTTCGCCGGCCTGGTGTACTTCATCATTTGTTTCTCCGCTTCGCTGCTGGTCAAGCGTTACCAGAAAAAGGTGGCTGTATGATCGAAATCAACAATGTTTCCAAGTGGTACGGCTCCTTCCAGGTGCTGACCGACTGCACCACCAAGGTTGCCAAGGGTGAAGTGGTGGTGGTGTGCGGCCCGTCGGGTTCGGGCAAGTCCACGCTGATCAAGACTGTCAACGCACTGGAGCCGTTCCAGAAGGGCGACATCCTGGTCGACGGCACCTCGGTGGGCAATCCCAAGACCAACCTGCCCAAGCTGCGTTCGCGCGTGGGCATGGTGTTCCAGAACTTCGAGCTGTTCCCGCACCTCTCGATCACCGAGAACCTGACCATCGCGCAGATGAAGGTGCTTGGCCGCTCGAAGGACGAGGCAATGGCCAAGGGCCTGAAGTACCTCGAACGCGTGGGCCTGAAGAGCCAGGCCGAGAAGTACCCCGGCCAGCTGTCGGGCGGCCAGCAGCAGCGCGTGGCAATCGCGCGCGCGCTGTCGATGGACCCGATCTGCATGCTGTTCGACGAGCCGACCTCCGCGCTGGACCCGGAAATGGTCAACGAAGTGCTGGACGTGATGGTGCAGCTGGCGCAGGAAGGCATGACCATGATGTGCGTGACGCACGAAATGGGCTTTGCGCGCAAGGTGGCCAACCGCGTGATCTTCATGGATCAGGGCAAGATCGTCGAAGACGCCGACAAGGAAGAATTCTTCGGCAATATCGAAGCCCGTTCGGAGCGCGCGCGGCAGTTCCTGTCGAAGATCCTGCACCACTGAACGGACTGCCAGCCATATGAAAAAGGGACGCCGCGGCGTCCCTTTTTCATATGTGCCGGGCGGCTCAGGTACAAGCCGTATTGGCGGCGTTCTTGGCCTGGACTTCGGGCGGGATCGGCACGGTCAGCGTCATCACCGGACGCCCGTGCTCGAACATGATCAGCTCGCCCGGGGCGAACTGGGTCCAGGTCTCGTTGTCGGTCAGCGGGGCGGTGGCGATCACCGCAACGCGGTCGTCCGGCGTGGTCACCTGGGCGAAGTCGATCGACAAGTCCGCATCAATCAGGTGCGCGGTCGAGAATGGCCACTCCCGCACGATGTAGTACAGGCGGGTAGAGCAGTGGGCAAACAGTGCCTGGCCGTTGCTCAGCAGGAAATTGAATACGCCATGCAGCGTGATATCGCGTGTGATATCGGCCAGCGCATGGCCGAGTTCATTCAGCGGCGGTTGCGAGCCCGGGAAGCGCTTGCGCAGGCCTTGCATCAGCGTGCAGAAGGCCAGTTCGCTGTCGGTATCGCCCACCGGCTGGTACACGCCCGACAGGAACGGCGAAAAATTCAGCAGGTCGCCGTTGTGGGCAAAGATCCAGTGCCGGCCCCACAGCTCGCGCATGAACGGGTGGCAGTTCTCCAGCAGCACCGTTCCCTGCGTCGCCTTGCGGATATGCGAGATGACGTTCTTCGACTTGATCGGGTAGCGCTTGATCAGGTCAGCCACCGGCGACGTGCCGGCGGACTGGTTGTCGATAAACAGGCGGCAGGCCTTGTCTTCAAAGAAGGCGACACCGAAGCCGTCGGCGTGGTGATCGGTCACGCCGCCGCGGGCGGCGAAGCCGGTAAAGGAGAACGTCACGTCGGTCGGCGTGGCGCAGTTCATGCCTAGCAACTGGCACATATCGGGGCACCGGTCGGCAGCGGGCTGCCGCTTTGCAATAGAATGCAGACATTATCCCGCGCGCCCGGGCCGCTGCCAAGCAACCCGCGGGCGCTCCAGTGCGGTGCCAACGGCGCCACCATACCTGCTAGCAATCCCGAGAACGATGAGCCAATACAAGATTGCCGTGATTCCCGGAGACGGAATCGGCACGGAAGTCATGCCCGAAGGCATACGCGTGATGGACGCCGCGGCGCGCCGCTTCGGCATCGATTTCCAGTGGGATCACTTCGATTTTTCCAGCTGCGACTATTACGCCCGTCACGGCAAGATGCTGCCCGACGACTGGTTCGACACGCTGGTCAGGTACGACGCCATCTACTTCGGCGCGGTCGGCTGGCCGGATACGGTGCCTGACCACGTCTCGCTGTGGGGCTCGCTGCTGCAGTTCCGCCGTTCCTTCGACCAGTACGTCAACCTGCGCCCGGTGCGGCTGATGCCCGGTATCCGGAGCCCGCTGGCGGGCCGCGAGCCTGGCGACATCGATTTCTACGTGGTGCGCGAGAACACCGAGGGCGAATACTCCAGCATCGGCGGCCGCATGTTTCCGGGCACCGACCGCGAGATCGTGGTGCAGGAAACGGTGATGAGCCGCACCGGCGTCGACCGCATCCTGAAGTTTGCCTTCGAGCTGGCGCATAAGCGCCCGAAGAAGCACCTGACGTCGGCCACCAAGTCAAACGGCATCTCGATCACAATGCCGTACTGGGACGAGCGGGTCGAGGCAATGGCCGCGAATTATCCCGGCCTGAAGGTTGACAAGTACCACATCGACATCCTGACCGCCCATTTCGTCCAGCACCCGGACTGGTTCGACGTGGTGGTCGCCAGCAACCTGTTCGGCGACATCCTGTCCGACCTGGGGCCGGCCTGCACCGGCACCATCGGCATTGCCCCGTCGGGCAATATCAACCCGGACCGGACCTTCCCCAGCCTGTTCGAGCCGGTGCACGGCTCGGCCCCGGACATCGCCGGGCGCGGCGTGGCCAACCCGATCGGCCAGATCTGGTGCGGCGCCATGATGCTGGAACACCTGGGCCATGACGAGGCCGGCGCCGCCGTGCTGGGCGCGATCGAAAAGGTGCTGGCCGCCGGGCCGGAGCATGCGCCGCTGACGCGCGATATCGGCGGCAAGGCCGGTACCGCAGACCTGGGCCGCGCCATCGCGGAGGCGCTGTGAGCGCCGCGTTCGCGGGGGACGCCCGCGCACTGCTGCTCGAGACTTTCCACGCCGCCGTGGCGGCGGCCGATCCGCTGCAGATCGTCGCGCAGCACCTGCCACCGCCGCACGCCGGTGGCCGCACGCTGGTGGTGGGCGCGGGCAAGGCCGCCGCGTCGATGGCCGCCGCGGTCGAGCGTGCCTATGCCGGCAAGGCTACGCTCGAAGGGCTGGTGGTCACGCGCTACGCGCACGGCATGCCGACCGACCATATCCGAGTGATCGAGGCCGGCCACCCGGTGCCGGACGAATCGGGCGAGCAGGCCGCGGCGGAGATCCTTGCGGCGGTGCAATCGCTGACGCCGCAGGACCGGCTGCTGGTGCTGGTTTCGGGCGGCGGTTCGAGCCTGCTGTCGCTGCCGGCCGAGGGCATTCCGATGGCCGACCTGAAGGCGACCACCAGGGAATTGCTGCGCTGTGGCGCGCCGATCACCGACATGAACATCGTGCGCAAGCACATCTCGCGCATCCAGGGCGGCCGGCTGGCGCAGGCGAGCCAGGCGCCGGTGACCACGCTGATTGTCTCGGACGTGGCCGGCGACGATCCCAGCGCGATCGCCTCGGGCCCGACCGTGGCCGACCCCAGCACCTTCGGCGACGCGTTGGAGATCCTGCGCCGCTATGGCGCGCAGGTGCCGTCCAGCGTGCAGTCGCACCTGGAACGCGGCGCGCGCGGCGAGGTGGCTGAGACGCCCAAGCCTGGCGATCCCTTGTTCGATCGGGTCGACAACATCATGATCGCGACCGCCCACGGCAGCCTGGAAGCCGCCGCGGCGCTGTTCCGCGCACGCGGCATCACGCCAGTGGTACTGGGTGACACGGTGACGGGCGAGGCGCGCGAAGTGGCGCGGGTCTATGCCGCGCTGGTGCGCGAGATTCGCGCGTACAATGCGCCGTTCGCCACGCCCGTGGCGCTGATTTCCGGAGGTGAGTGCACGGTCACTTTGCCAGCCGGCGGCGGCGCGGGCAAGGCGCGCGGCGGGCGCTGCTCGGAGTTCCTGCTGTCGCTGGCGGTCGAACTGGCAGGCATGCCCGGGGTGCACGCGATCGCGGCCGACACCGACGGCATCGATGGCTCGGAAGACAATGCCGGCGCGCTGGCCGACCCGACCACGCTGGCGCGCGCCGAAGCCGCCGGCCGGCCGGGGCAGCGCCAGCTCGACGCGCACGACGCCTGGGGCCTGTTCGATGCCATCGGCGACCTGGTTGTCACCGGACCCACGCGCACCAACGTGAACGATTACCGCGCCATCCTGATTCTCTGATTCTGAAAAAGCGCCCGCCGCCGTTCCCCGCGGCGGGCCCAAGCAAGCCATGACCCAGAAGCTCACCATCACCCGCCCGGACGACTGGCACCTGCACCTGCGCGACGGCGCGGCCCTGGCGGCTGTACTGCCCGACACCGCCCGCCAGTTCGCCCGCGCGATCATCATGCCGAACCTGAAGCCTCCCGTGACCACGGTGGAGCAGGCGCAGGCCTACCGTGCCCGCATCCTGGCGGCGCTGCCGGCCGGCATGCAGTTCGAGCCGCTGATGACGCTGTACCTGACGGACAACACCAGCCCCGAGGAAATCGTCGCGGCCAAGGCCAGCGGCTTCGTGCACGGTGTCAAGCTGTACCCGGCGGGCGCCACCACCAACAGCGACGCCGGCGTGACCGACATCCGCCGTTGCTACGCCGCGCTGGAAGCGATGCAGCGTGAAGGCCTGCCACTGCAGGTGCACGGCGAAGTCACCGATCCGGCCATCGATATCTTCGACCGCGAGGCCGTGTTCATCGATCAGGTGATGACCCCGCTGCGCCGCGACATGCCCGAGCTGAAAGTGGTGTTCGAGCACATCACCACCAAGGATGCCGCCCAGTACGTGCTCGAAGCCAGCGGCCCGGTCGGCGCCACCATTACCGCCCACCATCTGCTGTACAACCGCAATGCGATCTTTACCGGCGGCATCCGCCCGCACTACTACTGCCTGCCGGTGCTCAAGCGCGAAACCCACCGCGAGGCGCTGGTCGCGGCCGCTACCTCGGGCAACCCGCGCTTCTTCCTGGGCACCGACAGCGCGCCGCACGCGCGCGGCCTGAAGGAACACGCCTGCGGCTGCGCCGGCTGCTACACCGCGCTGCATGCGATGGAGTTGTACGCCGAGGCCTTCGATGCCGCCGGCGCGCTGGACAAGCTGGAAGCCTTCGCCAGCTTCAACGGCCCGGCCTTCTATGGCCTGCCGCGCAACACCGGCACGCTGACGCTGGAGCGTGAAGACTGGCAGCTGCCGGCCGAACTGCCGTATGGCGACACCACGCTGGTGCCGCTGCGCGGCGGCGAAACGCTGCGCTGGAAGGCGCTCTGATCGCTGCGGCGTTGCAAGCCGGAGCAATTGCGGCGGGCGAATCCTTCACCGCCGCGCTGGCCGGGATCGACTGGTCCCGGCCATGGTTCCAACCCTTTACCCCGCGCGGTGCAGCGCTCGCCGCGGCAGTGCAGGGCGGCGCCGACCTGCGCGCGCTGCTCGATGCCCAGGCTGACGCACTGGGCTTGCAAAATGCGCGCGGGCTGCCGCTGCGCTTTATCCCCCAGCAGGACTTGCCCGAGGGCAGCGCCTATGAAGCGCATATCCTCGCCACAGGCGAAGTCCCGACGCGCGACAACCTCCACGATTTCTTCAATGCGCTGGTCTGGCTGCATTTCCCCCAAGCCAAGCGCGTACTCAACCAGATCCAGGCCACGGTGATCGCGCGCGAAGGCGTGCGGACCACGCGCGGCGGCGTACGCGACGCGGCCACGCTCTTCGACGAGAACGCAGTGCTGTTCCTGAGCGAGGGCGACGAATACGCCGAAGCGCTGCGCGGGTTTGCCTGGCGGCAACTCTTTGTCGCGCAGCGCGACGAGTGGGGTACCGCGTGCAGGGCGGTGCCGTTCGGCCATGCACTGCTGGAAAAGCTGGTGCAGCCGTACAAGGCCGTGACCGCCCATGCCTGGACGCTGCCGCTGATGCCGGGTGGAGCGCTGGACAAGGCGGTGGCATTGTCGCTGGAACAGGCGGCTGAAACCGGCACGCTGCGCGGCGGCCGCTGCTTTGCGCCATTGCCGGTAATGGGCATTCCGGCGTGGTGTGACGATAACGCCTCGCCTGATTTCTATGCCGACACCACGGTATTCCGGCCCGGGCGCATGCGGGATTTACCCCGGCAACCCGATTGAATCGGTGTTAGACTGCGGCCCGCAAAGCAGGCCAGGCAACCGCTGCCTGCACCGCAAGGTGCAGGGGGAGGAAAGTCCGGACTCCACAGGGCAGGGTGTTGGCTAACAGCCATCCACGGCAACGTGCGGAATAGGGCCACAGAGACGAGTCTTGCCGCCGGGTCCGCCTGGCGGGAAGGGTGAAACGCGGTAACCTCCACCTGGAGCAATCCCAAATAGGCAGGCGATGAAGCGGCCCGCTGAGTCTGCGGGTAGGGAGCTGGAGCCGGCTGGTAACAGCCGGCCTAGAGGAATGGTTGTCACGCGCCGCTGGCCGCAAGGCGGGCGGTGCGCACAGAATCCGGCTTATCGGCCTGCTTTGCTTCAGTCTTCGGCATGACCCGGCGCCCGCGCGGCACACCGGGCCGGCCACCTTTCATCAGCCTTCGACGATTTCCAGCGTGTGCGTGATCTCGGCCGTCTTGGCCAGCATGATCGACGCCGAGCAGTATTTCTCGTGCGACAGCTTGATCGCGCGCTCGACCGTAGCGGGGTTGAGATTCTTGCCGGTCACCACAAAATGGAAGTTGATGCGGGTGAAGACCTTGGGGTCTTCGCTGGCGCGCTCGGCCTGCAGCTGCACGCTGCAGCCGCGCACGTCCTGGCGGCCGCGCTTGAGGATCAGCACCACGTCATAGGCAGTGCAGCCGCCCGTGCCGACCAGCACCATTTCCATCGGCCGCGGCGCCAGGTTATGGCCACCACCCTCGGGCGCGCCGTCCATCGCAACGATATGGCCGCTGCCGGTCTGGGCCACGAAGCTCATGCCGTCGGCGCCCATCCATGTTACTTTGCATTCCATTCTGTTCGTTCCTGTCGCTTATGTTGTGGGATTGCGATCACTATCGCGTGATCTCGCATCTTGCAATTCCCAGTATATGGCATCGTCAAGTTCGGGCGCGGGCTGCCGATATCCCTATAAAATCCGAGGGTTTCCTCTAATGTGACGGCTCTGTGACAACGGTCTTTCGCGCATAACCAATTGTTTTAAAAGGAAATTATGATGTTGGTGGGGTCGGGGTGGTCATCCCGCCATGCGAAACCCCATTTCGCACTACAAATTTCCCTTGCATCAGGGAAAACCCCATGTATAATTCCAATCATTGAACGACGGCGCTGACAGCGCGCCAGAGTGCGAAAGCGAAGCCTCCCGGATACGCCAGCCGCACCGCCCGCAGGTCCCCCGTCGATCTCCAAGTGTCTCCTCCACCCTCCTCCTTTGGTGGATTCAAACCCAAGCTAAACCAGCTTGGGTTTTTTTTCGCCCTGCGCGGATGCGATGCGGTTCCTGCGGCCAGAGTGGTGCTCGCTGCCCAGGCAAGCGATCTGTTGCAACGATCTTGACGAAAACAACAGTCTTTGCTTGTGCCAGCCCGACCGCCGCCATTATAATCGTGGGCTTTTCCGTCATGCCCGCGGGAAAGATGAGCAGCATCCGGCCAGTCCCCAGGACGGGCCACAAGACTTGCAGGGGCGAGCACAAGTCTTCGCGAGTCGGATTCGGGCACGAACTAATAGTCAGGAAAAATCATGAAGACCTTTTCCGCCAAGCCTCATGAGGTAAAGCGCGACTGGTACGTGATTGACGCGACGGACAAAGTCCTCGGCCGTGTCGCCAGCGAAGTGGCACGCCGTCTGCGCGGCAAGCACAAGCCGGAATTCACTCCGCACGTCGACACGGGTGATTACATCATCATCGTCAATGCAGCCAAGCTGCGTGTCACGGGTACCAAGGAAACGGACAAGAAGTACTATCGCCATTCGGGTTACCCGGGCGGTATCTACGAAACGACGTTCGGCAAGATGCAACAGCGTTTCCCGGGCCGTGCCCTGGAAAAGGCTGTGAAGGGCATGCTGCCGAAGGGTCCGCTGGGCTACGCGATGATCAAGAAGCTGAAGGTTTACGCCGAAGCCGAGCATCCGCATGAAGCGCAGCAGCCCAAGGCGCTGGAAATCTAAGGAGGCCAATCCATGATCGGTAACTGGAATTACGGTACTGGCCGCCGCAAGAGCGCTGTGGCTCGTGTCTTCATCAAGTCGGGCAAGGGCGACATCGTCGTCAACGGCAAGCCCATCAAAGAGTATTTCGCTCGCGAAACCTCGCTGATGATCGTGCGCCAGCCCCTGGAATTGACCGCCCACGGCGAAACGTTCGACATCAAGGTCAACGTGACCGGCGGTGGCGAAACTGGCCAGGCCGGCGCAGTGCGCCACGGCATCACCCGCGCCCTGATCGACTACGATGCGACCCTGAAGTCGGCCCTGTCGAAGGCTGGCTACGTCACGCGCGATGCACGTGAAGTCGAACGTAAGAAGGTCGGCTTCCACAAGGCGCGTCGTCGCAAGCAGTTCTCGAAGCGCTGATGCGTTTTCGCGGTTCCGGTCCTGCCGGATGCCGCGAAATCCAAAGAAACCGCACGCTGGCCGTGCGGTTTTTTTTTTACTGCGTCCTGCGGATTCGCATCCGGCCGTTGAAAATAGCGGTGGGCCCCCAGACTTTTGTGGGGTATGCGCTGCACGCGGCTACAATCACGCCCTGTCGCCATCGGCAAGCCGTCTGCCATGGCGATGCGCCCCGGGCCGTCGGGCCTGGTACGAACGAGAGAGGAGTGAGCGATGCTGTTTTCTAAGAAGAAGGGCCTTTCGATCGATACGCTGATCGGCGCAGACACCGCCATCGACGGCGACCTGGTGTTTGCCGGTGGCCTGCGGCTGGACGGGCGTGTGCGCGGCAACGTCACCGCCGCGCCGGGCAAGGCAAGCATGCTGGTAATCAGCGAGAAGGGCATGGTCGAGGGCGAGATCAGCGTCGGCCACCTGGTGCTGAACGGCACGGTGAAGGGGCCGGTGCATGCGACCGACCTGCTGGAACTGCAGCCACAAGCCCGCGTGCTGGGCGACGTGCGTTATGCGGCGCTGGAGATGCACCAGGGTGCGCTGGTCGAAGGAAGGCTGGTACCGCTGGCACAGGGCACAGCCGGTGAAATCAAGGCGTTGCCCAACGTGGTCGATGCCGGAGCGGTCACGGAAGTGACGGGAGAGGCAGCTGATGCCGATGCCGCGGATGAGGAAACTCCGCCAGTCGCAGCCAGTCCCACCGAAAAGGCCGCGTGAGCAGCCTGGTGCATGTCCGGAAACCCTTGAAAACAAAGGGGTTCGGCACGATCTTTCAGTAGCGCTTAGAATACAGGCGTATCTAAACAGGAGAACCCCCCATGAACGCAGTCGCAGAGGCACCCGTTACCGAGGACGTGCCGGCACCGTTCGTCTTTACCGACAGCGCCGCCGACAAGGTCAAGCAGTTGATCGAGGAAGAGGGCAATGCCGAGCTGAAACTGCGCGTGTTCGTGCAGGGCGGCGGCTGCTCGGGCTTCCAGTACGGCTTCACCTTCGACGAGGAAGTCAACGAAGACGACACCACCATGGTCAAGAATGGCGTCACCCTGCTGATCGACTCGATGAGCTACCAGTACCTGGTGGGCGCCGAGATCGACTACAAGGAAGACATCAACGGCGCCCAGTTCGTGATCAAGAACCCGAATGCCTCGACCACCTGTGGTTGCGGCTCGTCGTTCTCGGTCTGAGCGGTTCCGGCCCCCAAAAAACGCACCTTCGGGTGCGTTTTTGTTTTGTGGGCGTGGTTACTTGCAGGCGCGCCAGACCACCGGAAACCAGTCCTCGCGCAAGCGCTCTCCGGTCTGCTGGCCGATGCCGGGAAACGGCGGCGAGGTACGTCCCGGCCGCTGCATGAAGCGCACGTCGTCGCCCAGGAACCGCGCGGAGAATGCGCGCCGGCGGCCGGCGCCACTATTGCCCGCGGCACCGTGCACGGTGCGGAAGTCGAACACCACCGCATCGCCAGGCTCGAGTTCCGGCGCGAGCAGCGTGTGGCTGCCGTCCTCGACATCCGGCATGTCCATGAACGCACTGTCATCGTCGTCCTGGCTGCCATAGAAGCTTTCGTTGCTGGCCCAGCGCTTGGGCCGCACCAGCTTCGGCCAGCGATGCGAGCCGGCCACCACGCGCAGCGTATTGGCCTGCGTGACGGGATCCAGCGGGATCCAGTAGCTCGCGGTCTGGGCGCCGTCGACGCAGTAATAGGGCAGGTCCTGGTGCCAAGGCGTGGGCTTGGCCGTGCCGGGCTCCTTGACCAGGATGTGTTCGTGGAACACCTGCACGGCCTGCGATTGCATGATGCGGCCGGCGATGGACGCCGCCGGGGACCGCCGGATAAATGCATCGAACGGCGCGATTCGCTGCCAGTTGCAGTAGTCCTCGAAAAAGCGCCCGCCTTCGCCGGGCCGTACATTCTCGATGGCGAACGGCCCGGGTTCGGCCAGGTTCTGCGCGAAACCTTCGCGCAGCGGCTCGACCCAGTCAGCGAACGCGCCGCGCAGCACCAGCACGCCGTCACGCTGGTAGGTATCGATCTGTTCCTGGGTGATTTCCATGGCGGGGGCTCCGTTTGGCGATGCTCGCAGTATCGGCATTTGCCATGGATAGGAAAAGCATATATTTCCTATGGTGTGATATAGGAAAACATGATCCCTTTCTCTTTCCGCCAGCTCGAGTACTTTGTCGCCGCCGCCGAGCACGGCAGCATCAGCGCGGCGGCACGCGCACGCCACGTGTCGCAGCCGTCTGTGTCGACCGCGATCGCACAGTTGGAAGACACGCTGGGAGAGCCGCTGTTCCGGCGCCAGGTCAGTCGTGGCCTGGCGCTGACGCCGGCCGGCCAGCGCCTGCTTGGCCGTGCGCGCGACATACTGGCGCTGGCGGCGGGCCTGACTGCCGACGAAGCGGGCGAGCGCGGCCTGAGCGGCCAGTTGTCGCTGACGTGTTTCCAGGACCTGGGGCCGTATTTCGTGCCGCGCCTGCTGGCCGGCTTCCGCGAGCGGCACCCCCGCGTCTCGGTGACCCTGTTCGAGGCCGACCTCTTCACCGTGCACCGCGCGCTGCAGGCCGGCAAGGCGGAACTGGCGCTGACCTACGACCTGGGCCTGGATGCCCGCACCGAGCGCTGCACGCTTGCGCAACTGCCGCCATACGCGCTGCTGCCTGCGGGGCACGCGCTGGCGCGCTGCGCGGACGTGAGCCTGGCCGACCTTGCCGGCGAACGTCTGATCCTCGAGGACATCCCGCAGACACGGGAATACTTCCTGTCGCTGTTCTGGGCGCATGGCCTGCATCCGGCGCCGCACCAGTACACCCAGACCTTCGAGATGCAGCGCGGGCTGGTCGCTCACGGCTATGGCGTGGCGCTGTCGTGCACGCGGCCGGCCGGCGACCACAGCTACGACGGCATGCCGATCGCCTGCCTGCCGCTACGCGAGCCGGTGACGCCGCAGCGCGTGGTGCTGGCGCGCTCGCCGGCCATGCGCGCGTCGCCGCTGGCACAGGCATTCATGTTGTATGTGGAGGAGGGCGCCGCCCAGGCGAAAGCCGTTCAGCGCGGATAGATCGCGCCCAGCACGCGCTGCCCGGCAGCGCCGGTTACGGCAGGTACGTTGCCAGGCAGTCGCAGCGTGCACTGGCGCGCCAGCCAGGCAAAGGCGATGGCCTCCACCTGCGAGACCGGCACCCCGTAGTGTTCGGAGGTTTCGATGGCTACGCCAGGCAGCGCCTGCGCCAGCCGCGCCATCACGAAGGCATTACGGGCGCCGCCACCGCAAACCACAAGGCGCCTTGCGTCGCGCGCGTGGGTACGCACGTCGCGCGCGATGGCTTCGGCGGTCAGCGCCGCCAGCGTCGCCTGCACGTCGTCAGGCGCGAGGTGCCCGAAGGCCTGCAGTTGGCTATCCAGCCAGCCGGGATGGAACAGGTCGCGGCCGGTGCTCTTAGGCGGCGGCGCGCTGAAATAGGGATCCGCCAGACACCGCGCCAGCAGTGCATCGTCGACGCGCCCGCTGGCCGCCCAGTCGCCATTGCTGTCGAACGGCAGCCCGCGGTGGCGGTGGATCCAATAGTCGAGCAGCGCATTGCCCGGGCCGCAATCGAAACCGCTGACGGCGCCGGTGGCGGGCAGGATGCTGATATTGGAAATGCCGCCGATATTGCAGGCGACGCGGGTCTCGGCGTCGCTGCCGAACAGCGCGTGATGCAGGGCTGGCACCAGCGGTGCGCCCTGGCCGCCGGCGGCGACGTCGCGGCTGCGGAAGTCCGCAACCACGTCGATGCCGGCCAGTTCTGCCAGCCGGGCCGGATGCTGGCTTTGCCGCGTGTAGCCGATACCGTCGTACAGGCCCGGCCGGTGACGGATGGTCTGGCCATGCGCGCCGATGGCGGCGACCGAGGCGGCAGGCACACCGGCCTCGCGCAGCAGCGCGGCCACGCAAGCGGCGTAGACCTCGGCCAGCGCATTGGCCGCCAGTGCCTCGCGGTGGATCTCGTCCTCGCCCGGCTGCTGCAGGGCGCCATATGCCGCGCGCAGCGACTCGGGGAAGGGTTCGCTGGCGGCGGCCAGTACCTCCGGCCGCGCGCCGCTGAAATCGACCAGCACCGCATCGGCACCATCCATGCTGGTGCCGGACATGATGCCGATATAGCGTTCGCTGCCTGGCACGGGCTGGGTCACGGTCCGCGTCAGTTGGAAGCGGTCAGCACGTTGTAGGCGCGCAGCGCATTGATGCGGCTGAGCAGCCCGCTGGTGTAGGTCTGGAATTCCTGGCGCGACTTGCCGCTCAGCGGCGGGGATTCCATCAGCGTGATGGTCAGCGGGTTCTGCGGCACGTCATTGAAGCGGAACTCATAGTGCAGGTGCGGGCCGGTGGCCCAGCCGGTCGAGCCGACATAGCCGATCAGCTGGCCTTGCCGCACCGGCTGGCCCTGGCGCATGCCGGCAAAGCCGGACAGGTGCGCGTAGTAGGTCGAGTAGCCGTTGGCATGGCTCAGGATGACGATGTTGCCGTAGCCGTTCTGCTGGCCGACGAATTCGACCACGCCGTCGCCGGTGGCCAGCACCTTGGTGCCGGTCGGGGCGGCGAAGTCCACGCCCTTGTGCTGGGCCCAGTCGTGGTGCAGCGGATGCTCGCGGCCGCCGAAGCCCGACGACACGCGCGAGAACTCGACCGGCGAGCGCAGGAACGGCCGCTTCATGCTGCGTCCGTCGAACGTGTAATAGGCGCCGGCGCCATCCTTGCTGTCTTCCGGCGAGAACCACAGCGCCTGGTGCAGCTGGTTGCGGTTGATCAGCTCGATCGCGATCACGCGGCCGTTGCGCACGAAAGTACCGTCGCGGAAGCCCGCTTCATAGATGATGCGGAAGCGGTCGCCACTGGCGATATCGTGGTGGAAGTCGATCACGCCGGAGAAGATCGACAGCATCTGCTGCACGACCTCGTCGGGCACGTTGGCCGCATCCATGGCCTTGAAGAAGCCGGCGCCGGAAATCGCGCCCGACGCCATCTCGTAGTGCACGTCGTTGTCAACGCGCTGGACCTTGGCCTTGTAGGTGGCGCTGCCATTGCCGGCTGCCGCGCGCACACGCTCGATCACCAGTTCGCGCGAGGCCGCGGCGTCGCCGCCGAGGTTGGCCTGCAGCGACACCAGCATGTTGCTTTCATCGATCTCCGCCTGCACCGCCTGGCCGGGGTTCAGGCCGAACAGGCCGCGCGCGGCGGGGTTCTTGACGATAAAGGCTTGCGCATCGGGATCGTCCACGCCGAGACGGCGCAGCAGGCTGCCGATGGTGTCGCCACGCTGCATGCGCTCTTCGCGCACGTACACGGCCTGGCTGTCGGTCAGCAGGTCTAGCTGCTCGCGCACGTCGGGCATGCGCAGGGGCTGCTCGGTGCGCGGCGCGAGCGGATCATCGAAGGCGCTGCGCGGTGCAACGCCCATCGCCGCGGCCATGCCGAGCGTGAAGATCGCGCCCACCGAGGCAGTGAGTTGCTTGCGCCGGCGCGCATGCTGGGGGTTGGTTGGGTCAACGAGAACCACCAGCTCGCGCGCGAAAACTTCGCGGAGTCTTGACCACATCACGTAAAATTCAACCTTGGTCTGAGCACCGCTGCCGGAACGATGTGTCTCGTCTGCCTTCCTCCCCCGAGGTGCGGCGCGTGCTGTTCACTTTATCGGGCCACCTGCATCGGATCGCGGCCTCGATTCGGATCGAGGGCTGCGGCAAGTGACTGGTGGCGCACAGGAAAGGGTCCTGATGGCGCCCGGAAAGGCGGATTATACCAAAATCCGCTGCTCGCGGCTGTCGGAATCTTTCCTAAAATTTCATGTATTTCAAAGACTTACGTCATGACTGAAGTTTCCACGGGCCCCGCGGCCAAATACCCCCTGACGCCGTCGGTGATGCACGCCCTGGAGGTCTCCAAGCGTGGCTGCGACGAACTGCTGATCGAATCCGAGTGGACGCAGAAGCTGGCGCGCAGCGAGGCCACCGGCGTGCCGCTGCGCATCAAGCTGGGCCTGGATCCGACCGCGCCCGACATCCATATCGGCCACACCGTGGTGCTGAACAAGCTGCGCCAGCTGCAGGACCTCGGCCACCAGGTGATCTTCCTGATCGGCGATTTCACCTCGACCATCGGCGATCCGTCGGGCCGCAACAGCACGCGCCCGCCGCTGACGCGCGAGCAGATCGAGGCCAACGCCCAGACCTACTACCGCCAGGCCAGCCTGGTGCTGGACCCGGCGCGCACCGAGATCCGCTACAACAGCGAGTGGTGCGACCCGCTGGGCGCGCGCGGCATGATCCAGCTGGCCGCCAAGTACACCGTGGCCCGGATGATGGAGCGCGACGACTTCACCAAGCGGTTCCGGTCTGGGATTCCGATCTCGGTGCATGAGTTCCTTTACCCGCTGATGCAGGGCTATGACTCGGTCGCGCTCAAGTCCGACCTGGAGCTCGGCGGCACCGACCAGAAGTTCAACCTGCTGGTCGGCCGCGAGCTGCAGAAGGAATACGGCCAGGAGCCGCAGTGCATCCTGACCATGCCGCTGCTGGTCGGCCTGGACGGGGTCGAGAAGATGTCCAAGTCCAAGGGCAACTACGTCGGCGTGACCGAGGCGCCCAACGACATGTTCGGCAAGCTGATGAGCATCTCGGACGACCTGATGTGGCAGTACTTCACGCTGCTCTCGTTCCGCCCGATGTCCGAGATCGACCTGATGAAGCAGGAGATCGCCGCGGGCCGCAACCCGCGCGACTGCAAGGTGCTGCTGGCGCAGGAGATCGTGGCGCGCTTCCACAGCCAGGCCGATGCCGAGAAGGCGCTGGAAGACTTCAACCACCGCGCGCGCGGCGGCGTGCCCGACGACATCCCCGCGGTCAGCCTGGAAGGTGCGCCGCTGGGCATCGCGCAGCTGCTCAAGCAGGCCAACCTGGTGCCGTCGACTTCGGAAGCCAACCGCAATATCGAGCAGGGCGGCGTCAAGATCGACGGGGCCACGGTCAGCGACAAGGCGACCAGGGTTGCCGCCGGCACCTACGTCGTGCAGGTCGGCAAGCGCCGCTTCGCGCGCGTGACGCTGTCCTGAGGCGGCGGGCATGATCGCATTGATCCAGCGAGTCGCGCGGGCCTGCGTGACCGTCGAAGGCCGCACCACCGGCGAGATCGGCGCCGGCCTGCTGGCACTGGTCTGCGCCGAGCGCGGCGACACCGAGGCGCAGGCCGAGCGGCTGCTGGCCAAGATGCTGTCATACCGGGTGTTCTCCGATGCCGCCGGCAAGATGAACCTGCCCGTGCAGAACATGGACGGCAACGGCAATGCCGGCGGCCTGCTGGTGGTGTCGCAGTTCACGCTGGCGGCCGACACCAACAGCGGTACGCGGCCCAGCTTCACGCCGGCGGCGTCGCCGGAGGATGGCAAGCGGCTGTACGAGCATTTCGTGGCAAAGGCGCGCGCGGCGCATCCGCAGGTGCAGACTGGCGAGTTCGGCGCGATGATGCAGGTCAGCCTGGTCAATGACGGGCCGGTCACGTTCTGGCTGCGGGTGCCGCCTGCCTGAAGCAGATCGCCAGATTGCAGATCGCAAGACAGATCCCAAGCTGCCACGCCCCGGCGCGGCACCAAGACAGGAGAGACAAATGAAACTCTGGAGCAAGTCCTTCAACGACAACGCGCCGATCCCTGGCGAGTTTGCTTTCTGCGTGCCAGACGCCGCCAGCCACGTGGCCTTGTCGACCAACCGCAATCCCGACCTGCACTGGGAAGACGCGCCGGCCGAGACGCGCTCGTTCGTGCTGATCTGCCACGACCGCGACGTGCCCAGCAAGGGCGACGACGTCAACCAGGAAGGCCGCGAAGTGCCGGCCTCGCTGCCGCGCGTGGACTTCTTCCACTGGGTGCTGGTCGACATTCCGCCGGGCCTGAGCGCGATCGCCGCCGCCTCGCACAGCGACGGCGTGATCGCGCGCGGCAAGCCGGGCCCCGAGGCCACCGGCGGCACCGCCACCGCGGGTGGCCTGCGCCACGGCATCAACGACTATACCGGCTGGTTCGCCGGCGATGCCGACATGAAGGGCGACTACTTCGGCTATGACGGCCCGTGCCCGCCGTGGAATGACACGCTGCTGCACCACTACGTGTTCACGCTGTATGCGCTGGACATCGACCGCCTGCCGCTGGATGGCACCTTCACCGGCGCGCAGGTGCGCGACGCGATCCAGGGCCATGTGCTGGCGCAGGCCAGCCTGACCGGCACCTACACGCTCAATCCCAAGCTGGCGCAGTAAGCGGCTTCAAGGAAACCGAAGGAATCGGCATGTCGCTAAGCTCCGGGCTGCAATCGCTGGCCTTTACCCACCTGATCGTAATCCGCCATGGCGAAACGGCCTGGAACCGGGAGCGCCGCCTGCAAGGCCAGCTTGATATTCCGCTGAACGAGACCGGCCGCGCCCAGGCGCGCGCGCTGGCTGCCGCGCTGGCCGGCGAGCCGATCGACGCGGTGTATTCCAGCGACCTGTCGCGGGCCATGGAAACCGCGGCGCCGCTGGCCGAGGCGCTGGGGCTGCAGATACGCCCCGACGCGCGCCTGCGCGAGCGCAGCTACGGCACGCTGCAGGGCAAGACCTACGCCGAAGTGGCCGAGGACCTGCCCGAAGACTTCGCCCGCTGGCAGGCGCGCGTGCCGGACTACGCGCCGCCGGAGGGCGAATCGCTGCTCGGTTTCCATGAGCGCACCGTCGACGCCGTGCTGGCGCTGTCGCGCCGCCACCCCGGCGAGCGTATCGCGCTGGTCGCGCATGGCGGCGTGCTCGACTGCCTGTACCGCGAGGCCACCGGCATGACGCTGGAAGCGCCGCGCCAGCATGAGCTGCTCAATGCCAGTGTCAACCGGCTGCGCAGTGACAGCTCGCACCTGACGCTGGCGGCATGGGGGGATGTGAGCCACCTGGAGAACCTGGCGCTGGACGAGGTGGACCGGCGGGTGCCCTGAGTCTTTGGATATCCCGCTCCGGCCCGGCGGGACAGGGCTTCAGACCCTCACGCGGAACGGCGTGAAGTTGGTATGCCGGTCGAAGTAGTCCTCGTTCTCGGCCCGCTTCAAAAATCCCACCACCTTGTACGTCACCGGCGTCATCACGACTTCCCAGCCGGTCTTCAGCACGTACTGCGCCACCGCGACCTGGGCTACCTTTTCCGGCGGCCAGATGCCATAGAAGGCAATCACGTAAAACAGCGACGAATCGACCAGCTCGCCCGCCAGGGTCGAGCCGATCGTGCGCGTCCACAGCCACCGCCCTCCCGTCCACAGCTTCATTTTCGCCAGCACATAGCTGTTGGTGAAACTGCCGCAGCAGAACGCGATCAGCGACCCGAGCGCGATGCGCCAGGTGTTGCCGAACACATCCTGCAGGCTCTTCTGGTAGTCCGCCATGAACGGCGCGACCGGCATGTTCAGCACCACCAGGCTCATGAAAGTGGCGAACGCCAGCGCGGCGAAGCCGGCCCAGACCACGCGCCGGTCGCGGCCATAGCCGTAGACCTCGGTCAGCACGTCGCCGAAGATGTACGAAATCGGGAAGAACAGCACGCCGGCGCCGAAGGTCACCGTGCCGATCATGGGCAGCGTCACCTGCGCCGCCTTGGCCGCGCCGATCAGGTTCGAACACAGCAGCACGGTGACGAATGCCACCATGACGAAGTCATAGTAGCGGTAGACACGGCCCGGTTGGATCGTGCTGGCGGGGACGGCGGACATGGGGGCTCCCGGTCGGGCGCGCTGGCGCGCGGCATTTTGGGCGCGATTATGCCAGCGCGCCCCGGACTCTGCCGCGCCTGTTGTGGCTTGCCCAGGCGTTGCTGCCGGCCGCCCGAAATGAAAATTCCCGGCCGAAGCCGGGAATTGCAGCATGGGGCTGGATGGCCCGGCGCAGCCGGGTGGCAGCGTCAGATGTCCAGCTTGCTGATCTTGGCGCCGTTCACCGAGACGTCGAACATCAGGCCGGCATTGGTCTGCACGAAGGCAATCACCGGCTGCTGGCTGGTCAGGGTATCGAGCCTGCCGTCCGCGCCGATCTTGGCCACCGCCACGTTGGCGTCGGCGCCGGCGGTCCAGCCCTTGCTGGAAACAAACTTGTTGTAGGCCTCCGGGGTCATGAACATGATGATGACGGCCTTGGACTGCCCGCCGGCGGTCAGCCCGACCGAGGCCTGCGTCGTGCTGTAGTAGCCGACCGTCGCGCCCTTGGATCGCAGCGCACCTTCGCCGTATTCGCCGCCCACCACCAGGCCGGCCGAGATGACACGCGGGAACACCAGGACCCCTTGCGCACGCTGCGCCAGATCGCGTGCGCCGGCGTTGGCGGAATACAGCCGGTTCAGCGCTCCGTCCACCCCGGCATCGATTTCCTGCTTCTTGGCGACCGGGTCCTTCGAGGCGCTGGTGCCGGTGGTGGTGCAGCCTGCCGCCATTGCGGTGGCAACGAGCAGGCCCGAGCCGGCAACCCGGGTAACAAAGTGGCGACGATTCATAGGTAACCTCCTGGTGGGGAAAAGTACCGCGCCCGGCACGGTGTTTAGTTGGCTGCGGCCGCCGCCGGTGCCTTGACCGTAATGGCCACGACTTCGCGGTAGACAAGCTTGGCCATCTGTCCGCGCTTGATCTGGTTCAGGTCGATCGCGGGATCCTCGACCTTGACGGTGCGCAGCGTCTCGCGCGGCCCGCGGAACGTGACCAGGCGCTTGGCCGGATCGATCTTGGTGATTTCCGCGGTCACCGTGGTGGTGATTTCACGCATGATGCCCGGCTTGCCGCCCTCGGCGGCGCGCGAGGTGCGGTCGACCTGTTCGGCCATGGCAGTGGCCTTGCTGTCGAGCGGTTCCAGCGATGCCACCAGGGCCGCGCCGCGCGTCACGGTGACGATGTCGCCCTTGCGCACCTGGCCGAAATTCTTCGCTTCGTCGCCCGCGACCAGCTCGACCACATTGCCGCGCGGGCCTTGTACCAGCACGGCCTTGGAGGTGGGGTCGATATCAATGATCTTGCCGCTGATCACGGCTTCCTCGGCGACGCCGACAGGACCCTGCGCACGCTGAGCATTGGCGTTCCCGGCAGCCAGCAGCGCGAACGCGGCACTGGCCAGGGTGGCGGCGAGCAGGGACGAGGTGGAACGGCGCAGGCGACGGCTCATGGCATTCCTTGCAGGGTCGGAAACCGGTTCACAATTGCGCCGCAACCGTGGGGCAGCCCTTGGGCTACCTCCTGGCGGTCATCGGCGGGCACCAGCCAGGTGCCGATGAAGCCATTGTGGACAATGGGCCATGGGCCAGCAATCCACTTCGAAAAAATTTGGGGGGCGAGATTAAAACGTTTAATTGGCTGATGCCGACGCCCCGGCCCCGCGCCTTATTGCCCGTCGAACAACTCGCCGCCGCCGCCAGACTGCGGCGACGCCAGCCCGAAATGCCGGTAGGCTGCCGCCGTGGCCACACGCCCGCGCGGCGTGCGCTGCAGGTAGCCCTGCTGGATCAGGTAGGGTTCGAGCACGTCTTCGATGGTGTCGCGCTCCTCGCCGATGGCCGCGGCCAGGTTGTCCACGCCCACCGGGCCGCCGCCGAACTTGTGCAGCACCGCTTCCAGCAGCTTGCGGTCCATCAGGTCAAAGCCGACGCGGTCGACGTCCAGCATGGCCAGCGCGGCATCGGCCATCTCGCGCGTGATGGTGCCGTCGCCCTTGACCTCGGCATAGTCGCGCACACGGCGCAGCAGCCGGTTGGCGATACGCGGGGTGCCGCGCGCCCGCCGCGCGATCTCCAGCGCGCCCTGCGGATCGATGCTGGCGTGCAGCAACTGCGCCGAACGCGTGACGATGCGTGCCAGTTCCTCGGCGTTGTAGAACTCCAGCCGCGCCACGATGCCGAAGCGGTCGCGCAGCGGATTGGTCAGCATGCCGGCGCGCGTGGTGGCGCCAACCAGCGTGAACGGCTGCAGGTCGAGCTTGACCGAGCGGGCCGCCGGGCCTTCTCCGATCATGATGTCGATCTGGTAATCCTCCAGCGCCGGGTACAGGATCTCCTCGACGACCGGCGACAGCCGGTGGATCTCGTCGATGAAGAGCACGTCGTTGGCTTCCAGGTTGGTCAGCAGCGCCGCCAGGTCGCCCGGGCGCTCCAGCACCGGCCCGGAAGTCTGGCGCAGGCCCACGCCCATCTCGCGCGCGATGATATGGGCCAGCGTGGTCTTGCCCAGGCCCGGCGGGCCGAACAGCAGCACGTGGTCGAGCGCCTCGCGCCGCTTGCGCGCGGCGTGCATGAAGATATCGAGCTGCCCGCGCACCTTTTCCTGGCCGACGTACTCGTCCAGCAGCTTGGGCCGCAATGCCCGCTCGTACGCCTCCTCCTGCGACGAGGCGGGGGTGGCGGAAATCACGCGGGCGGGGGCGGAAAGCTTGTCGGTCTCGATCATGGCGCTAATGGGGGTACCCCGGAAAAGACCCCGCCATTCTACGCCTCAGCCCTTGGACAAGGCCTTGAGCGCGAGCTTGATGCCCTCGGACACGCCGGTGCCGGCCGGCACCTGCTTGATCGCCGCGCCGGCCTCCTTCTCCGAGTAGCCCAGCGCGAGCAGCGCGTTGAGCACATCGACAGCGCTGTCGGGCACGGCCGCGGCGCCGGGCGCATGCCCCAGTTCCGCGCCCAGCTTGCCCTTGAGCTCGAGCAGCAGCCGCTCGGCGGTCTTCTTGCCGATGCCCGGCACGCGCGTCAGCCGGCCTGCTTCCTGCAGCGTGATCGCCTGTGCCAGCTCGGACACCGACATGCCCGACAGCACCGCCAGCGCCATGCGCGCGCCGATGCCGCTGATCTTGATCAACTCGCGGAAGGTATTGCGCTCGGCCGCCGTGCCGAAGCCGTACAGCAGGTGCGCGTCCTCGCGCACGATCAGCTGGGTCAGCAGCGTGACCGGCTGGCCCACGGCCGGCAGGTTATAGAAGGTGCTCATCGGTACGTCGACCTCATAGCCGACGCCATGGCAGTCGACCAGCAGGTGCGGGGGATTCTTCTCGATGAGGTTGCCGGCGATGCGTCCGATCATGTCTGGGTGAGTTGGGTAGGGGATGAGGCGGCCGCAAGTGTACCCCGCGGCCGGATTCGGTCATATGGCGGCCATATTGCGGCCTCAGCGCTTTGTATCGACCGCGCGGCGTCCGAGCGCCGGGTCGTCGGTGAAGAAGCCATCGACGTCCGCCGCAATAAACGCTTCCAGCTCGCGCACCATGCCCGACGGGCTGCGCGTGGCCTCGTCGCCGCCGGTCTGCAGTGCCTTGGGCAGGAAACTGTTCTCCGGGCGGAAGGTGTAGGGATGGACGAACAGGCCGGAGGCATGGGCCTGGCGGACCAACGCGGTCGGCGCGGCGAGCGCGCCCTCGGCGTCGCGCGGCACTACGCTGCTTTTCTCCGGGCCGATGCCGTCGGCGTAGGTCGCCACTTCGCGCAGGCCGGTCGTATTCAGCATGTCGCCGAAAGTCCGGGGGTCGCCGGCGAGCTTCCAGTCGGCGGGGCTCTTGCGCGGGTTGCCGACCAACTGCACCAGTTTGACGTTGGGTTGCGCGTGCCCGAAGGTGCGCCGCAGCGCGCGCAGGCTGCCGCCTTCAAAGCACTGGATGAACAGGGGGGCCTGGCCGAGGTAGGGCTTGGCGCGCACGGTGGCGGCGAGCTTGTCTTCCATGGGCAGGCCGATGCCACGGAAATAGCTCGGATGCTTCAGCTCGGCATAGATGCCGATGGGTTTGCCGGTGCGAAGCGCCGCCTGCTCGGCAAGGCGAACGATCTCATCGAAGGTCGGGATCTCGAACTGGTCGTTCAGGCGCGCATTGGCCGGGCGCAGGCGCGGGATGCGCTCGCGCGCGCGCAGCGTCTTGAGTTCGGCCAGCGTGAAGTCTTCGGTGAACCAGCCGGTCAGGCGCTCGCCGTCGATGACCTTGGTGCGCTTGCGGTCGGTGAACTGCGCCATCTCGGCGACGTTGGTGGTGCCGGTGATGTCGTTCTCGTGGCGGGCTACCAGTACGCCGTCGCGGGTCATGACGAGATCGGGCTCGATTGCATCGGCGCCGTCCTCGATCGCCTTGGCGTAGGCGGCAAGCGTGTGTTCGGGCCGCAGTGCGCTGGCGCCGCGGTGGGCGATGACCAGGGCCTTGGGCTTCTCTGCGGTGGGGGACTGCGGCGCGCCTGGTGCCGGGGCCGGTGCCGGCGCTGGCGGTGCATGGAGCTTCGGCCGGGGCGCGGTGGCACAGCCGGCAACCAGCATGGCGCCGGCAGCGGCCGCGGTGACCGGGAACCGCCAGCGACGCAAGGCATGCATTACGGGGCGGGCGAGGACATCAATCTGGCTTGGCATTCAGTATTCCTGCGGGAAGACGAATGCCCGATTGTAAGAGACTCGCGGAGGCTGGCTCAGCCGACCAGGCGGCCGCGCCGCACGCGCATGCCCTTGCGCGCCAGTTCCGGGGCCATTCCTGCAAGTGTGCCCAGCGTATCGCCGCCATTGGCATGGCAAATGGCCACGCCCAGCGCATCGGCCGCGTCGCTGCCTGGCTGGCCTGGCAGCATCAGCAGGCGGGTCACCATTTCCTGGACCTGGGCCTTGTTGGCGCGGCCGTAGCCGACCACTGCGACCTTCAGCTGCAGCGCGGTGTATTCGAACACCGGCAGGCCGTACCCGACCAGCCCGCAGATCGCTGCGCCGCGGGCCTGGCCGAGCAGCAGGGTGGATTGCGGGTTGACGTTGACGAAGACCTTTTCGATCGCGGCGCAATCGGGGGCATAGGTACGGGAGATTTCGCTGATGCCGTCGTAAAGCGTCTTCAGCCGTTGCGGCAGGCTCTCGTTGCCGTTGCTCTTGATCGTGCCCGAGGCGATGTAGGCAAGCTTGTTGCCTTGTTTCTCGATCACGCCAAAGCCGGTGGTGCGCAGGCCGGGGTCGATGCCTAGGATTCGCATTTTGGGATTGATTTGGTGTTGGGTTTTGGCGCTGTGGTCGGTGTTGGTGACATGCTCGTCGGCTTTGAAGCTTTGTTGTCGCCATTGGTGACATGCTGTCGGCTTGTGAACCGCCTGGTTCCGCCCTCCTGGGCGGGGCGACATCTATCCTGACATGGAGGGGAGCGACAAAAAGTAACCAAAAAGCGCGTTGACTGCCCTGGGCGGGCGGCCACTCTCACTCTTATCGTAGTGTGCCTGGGATTTCGTACGGGGCTTTGCTTCGTTGCAGGGCAGGGCTGCCTGACGCCGTGGTGCGCCACGGTGGCTTGGGATCGACGCGATTGTTGAACGAGCCCAGAGCTGGGCGTGGCCTCTGCCGCTGGCGGCAACGTAGGAACGCCTACGGCTGCGCTGCGCGCCGGTCCTAACCGGTAAAGCTGTCGCCACGGCCCGAAGCACGCTTCGGGCACGGCGCCATTCACCACCGCGCTGTGCGAGCGCAGCGACGCACTCGGTGCCAGAGCATCCGACCTACGATACTGAGTGCGCGCAGCGCAGCCGAAGGCGTCCCACAGATAACGCATTTAGCAGGCGGCCAATCCCCTGCTTCGGGTTCGTTCAACAGTCCGTCGACGAAGGCAACATCCCGGGAGCGTAGCAGGGTAGAACGGGCACCCACGATGAAGGGAGACCAAAGCCGCCCGAACCACCGCCACCGTGAAATTGATAGCCAGCCGCTCAGGCGACGCGTTTTTTGGTCACTTTTTGTCGCTCGGACAAAAAGTGACCCGCCCAGGAGGGCGGAACCAGGCGGTTCACAAGCCGACAGCATGTCACCAACAGCGACAAGCGCGGCCAGAAAACCTTTAATGCCTGAAATGCCGCGTCCCAGTCAACACCATTGCAATCCCACGTTCATCCGCCGCAGCAATCACCTCATCATCCCGCACCGACCCACCCGGCTGAATCACGCACGTAGCACCCGCATCCACAACAACATCCAACCCATCACGGAACGGGAAGAACGCATCCGACGCCACCGCGGAGCCAGCCAGCGTCAGCCCGGCATTCTGCGCCTTGATGCTGGCGATGCGAGCCGAATCCACACGGCTCATCTGCCCGGCACCGACACCCAGCGTCATGCCACCGCCACAGAACACGATGGCATTGGACTTGACGAACTTCGCCACACGCCAGGCAAACATCAGATCATCCATTTCCTTCGGCGTCGGATGACGGCGTGTCACCACCCGCAGCTCGGACGGCTGCACGTTCTTGGCATCCGGGCTCTGCACCAGCAGGCCGCCACCGACGCGCTTGAAGTCATACTGGTTGATCCCCTTGCCCAGCGGAATCTCCAGCAGGCGCACGTTCTGCTTGGCCGCGAATACGGCGCGCGCGGCGGCGCTGAACGACGGCGCGATCAGCACTTCAACGAACTGCTTGGCCACGGCCTGCGCAGCGGCTTCATCCAGTTCCACGTTGAAAGCGATGATGCCGCCGAAGGCCGAGGTGGAGTCGGTCTTGAACGCCTTCTCATACGCTTCCAGCGCGTTGGCGCCCAGCGCCACGCCGCAAGGGTTGGCGTGCTTGATGATCACGCAGGCCGCGCCATTGGCCGCGTCGAACGACTTGACGCATTCCCAAGCCGCGTCGGCATCGGCGATGTTGTTGTACGACAGCTCCTTGCCCTGCAGCTGCACGTAGTTGGCCAGCGCGCCATCCACCGCCTTCAGGTCACGGTAGAACGCCGCCGACTGGTGCGGGTTCTCGCCGTAGCGCATTTCCTGGACCTTGTCGAACGCCAGGTTCAGCGTCTGCGGGTAGGCGCTGCGGGCCTGGTGCGACTTGTCGGCACCCAGGCTGGTCAGGTAGTTGGTGATGGCGCCGTCGTACTGCGCCGTGTGCGCGAATACCTTGGTCGCCAGGCGGAAGTTGGTGTCGTAGCCAACGGCGTTGCCATTGGCGCGCATTTCGTCGAGCACCACGGCGTAGTCGGCCGGATCAACAATCACGGTCACGTCGCGGTGGTTCTTGGCCGCCGAGCGCAGCATGGTCGGCCCGCCGATATCGATATTCTCGATCGCGTCCGGCAGCGTGCAGTCATCCTTGGCCACGGTCTGCTGGAACGGGTACAGGTTTACCACCAGCAGGTCGATGGTGGGGATATTGTGCTCGGCCAGCGCGGCCATGTGCTCGGGCAGGTCGCGGCGCGCCAGGATGCCGCCGTGCACCTTCGGGTGCAGCGTCTTGACGCGGCCGTCGAGCATTTCCGGGAAGCCGGTGTAGTCGGCTACCTCCGTCACGGGCAGGCCGCTGTCGGCCAGCAGCTTGGCGGTGCCGCCGGTGGAAAGCAGCGTCACGCCGAGCGCGTTCAGTTCGCGCGCGAATTCGACGATGCCGGTCTTGTCGGAAACGGAAAGGAGGGCTTGCTTGATCATGGCTGTGGGAAACGCTTCAAATTCAAAGTAAACCGTGCTGCTGCAGCTTCTTGCGCAGCGTGTTGCGATTGATGCCCAGGTAGGCGGCCGCCAGCGACTGGTTGCGCTCGGCGCGCACCATCACGGCTTCCAGCAGCGGCCGTTCGACGGCCTCGAGCACCATGTTGTACATATTGGAAGGCTCTTCACCGTCCAGGTCGCGAAAATACGTGTCCAGGCTGTCCCGGATGCACTGGTCGATAGCGTTGCGGCTCATGCGGCAAGCAACTCCCCGTTTTTGTTGTTGTTCGCTTCGTCTTTATCTTGTCTGCCTTGATCGTCGTCCACGTACACCAGCCGGTCCGAGAACTGCGCCTGCTCGTCGAAGAAGGCGTTGACCGCGGCCAGTTGCTCGGTGGTGGATTCCAGCGTGTTCATCCGGTGCCGGAACAGGTTCGCGCCGCGCAGGCCGCGCGTGTACCAGGCAATATGCTTGCGCGCGGTGCGCACGCCGGTGAACTCGCCGTAGAAGGCGTAGTGGTCTTCCAGGTGCGCGTTCATGATCGCGCGGATCTCGGCCACCTCGGGCGACGGCAGCATTTCGCCGGTCTTCAGGAAGTGCTCGATCTCACGGAACAGCCACGGCCGGCCCTGCGCCGCGCGGCCGATCATGATCGCGTCCGCGCCCGTCAGCGCCAGCACTTGCCTTGCCTTCTGCGGCGTGGTGATGTCGCCGTTGGCGACCACCGGGATCGAGGCCGCTGCCTTGACCGCGGCAATGGTCTCGTACTCGGCGTCGCCGTGGTACAGGTCGGCACGGGTACGCCCGTGGATGGTGAGCATGCTGATGCCCGCGTCCTCGACCATGCGCGCGACGCGCAGCGCATTGCGGTTCTCGCGGTTCCAGCCGGTGCGGATCTTCAGCGTGACCGGCACGCGATCACCGACGGCGGCGACCACCGACTCGACGATGCGCACCACCAGCGGCTCGTTCTGCAGCAGCGCCGAGCCGGCGGCCACGTTGCACACCTTCTTGGCCGGGCAGCCCATGTTGATGTCGATAATCTGCGCGCCGCGGTCGACGTTGTATCGCGCCGCCTCGGCCATCATGGAAGGCTCGGCGCCGGCGATCTGCACGGCGATGGGCTCGACCTCGCCCGCGTGGTTGGCGCGGCGCATGGTCTTTTCGCTTTTCCACAGCTGTGCGTTGGACGCCACCATTTCCGACACCGCATAACCCGCGCCGAGCTGCTTGCACAGCTGGCGGAACGGCCGGTCCGTCACGCCCGCCATGGGGGCGACAAACAGGTTGTTGCGGAGTTGGTGAGGTCCGATCTGCACGATAGGGCGGCGGTTCTGCTGGGGGCCCTGCCGCCCTGGCGGCGCGCGCGCCGGGAAGGATCGGGATGGCCTGCTCTGGTTCGGGGACCTTCTTGTGACGATCGGGCGAAACAGAGACGAAACGGAAAAACATGCCCCTGCCGAAACTGCAGCCGGCGATGGATCGGGACATGTGCGAGGGCGAGATTCTACCGCCAAACGGGAGCGACTGCCCAAGAATTGAGCATCGATGGCGCAATCTGTAGCGGGATCTGTGGTACGTGGCGCACGCGCCACAGATCCCCGATGCCGGACTTCAGCGGCGCATACCGAACATCATGTGGCGCGCCAGCGCGTGCCGCAACGGCGGCAGGCAGGCCAGCGCCGCCAGCGACGCCCCGCGGGCATGCGCGGCAAGCGGGTAGGGCACACCGAACAGCCGCGGCAGCAGGTCGGTGACGCCGATGGTGACCGCGCGGTCGAGCCGATGCCGGCTGGCAAAGGCCTGCAGCGCCTGCGGCGTGCAGGCCGCACGCAGCGAGTCGGCCAGCGCGAAGGCGTCGCGCAGGCCCAGGTTGAGGCCCTGGCCCGCCACCGGGTGCAGCGTCTGCGCCGCATTGCCGACCGCAGCGACGCGGCCGCTGACCGTAACCGGCGCGGCGTTCAGCCCCAGCGGAAAGGCATGGCGCTTGCCCGCCAGCGTGAAATAGCCCATGCGGTCGCCGAAGGCACGGCCAAGTTCCAGTGCGAACTCCGCGTCGGGCAGCGCCAGCCGCCGTGCGGCCTGTTCCGGCGGGCAGCACCACACCAGCGCGTAGCCCGGCACGCCGTGCTCGTCGTACGGCAGCAGCGCCAGCGGGCCTTCCTCGGTAAAGCGTTCCCAGGCCCAACCCGGCTGCGGGCGTGAGCAGGCCACATGGGCGATCAGGGCGGTCTGCCCGTAGTCGCGCGTGCGCGCGCCGCGGCCCTGGTGCCGGGCCTGCTCGTGGAACAAGCCGCCCTCGGCCTGGATCGCCACCCGGGAGGCAAAGACCGCTGTCTGCCCGTCATGGGCGGTGCCGGTCAGCTGCACCGTGCCGCCGTCGGCATCGTCGCCGGTGCCGGCCGATGGCGGCTGCTCGATCTGGTCGATGCGGGTCTCGAATACGCGCTGCAGCCGGTCGGCCGGGCAAGCCTGCGCGGCGCGCGCGAGGGCGCGTTCGAGCACGTCGCACAGCTCGCCATAGCGGACTACATAGCCCAATGCCGGCACGCCGTAGTCGTCATGGTGCAACCGGACGTGGCCGAAGCGGCCGCGCTGCGACACGTGGATATGCTCGATCGGGCTGCCGGGCACGGGCCAGGCGCCGATCTGTTCGAGCAACTGGCGGCTGCCATGCGACAGCGCGATCGCGCGCGGATCGCGCCCGGCGCGCGCCGGCGTGGCCGCATCGATCAGCGCGATGCGCCAGTCGGTGGCGCGCAGCAGCTGGCAGGCCAGCGCCAGTCCCACCGGGCCGCCGCCGACGATGGCGATGTCGTGGAGATCAGCTGGTGCGGCCGGCATTGTCACTGCCTCCGGTATTGCCGCCCGGGGCATCGCTGCCGCCGCCAGTCTCGCCGGCACCGCGCTTCCAGCAGATCGCGTCAGTGCGCGACTTGCCGGCCGCGGCGTCGCGCAGCGCATTGTCGAGCTTCTGCTGGTTGAAACCGGGCAGCGCGCGCAGTTGCTCGAGCAGCGCGGCATAGTTGGCGGCATCGGCCGGGACCACGCAACCCTGGCCGCTGTCGGGCGCGCCGACCAGGATCAGCCAGGCGGCGCCCGCCCAGGGCTCGCGGTTGGAGACGCGCACCACGACGCGTTCCAGCGTGTCCCACGCGATTTCCTCGCGCTGGCCATCGGGGCGGTGCACCACGACGCGGTCGTCGAACAGGTTGATGATGAACGGTTCTGACGGATCGCGCGGTGGCGAGGCCGAAGCCTGGGTGCGGCCCTGGCCGGGAAAGATTCTGCGCAGCCAGCCGATCATCGCCGGCCTCCGGCGTCGCGCATCAGCGTTTCGATCTCGTCGGCATGTACCGGCACGCCGCGGGTGATCAGCTCGCAGTCGCCATCGGTCACCACGGCGTCATCCTCGATGCGGATGCCGATATGCCAGTAGCGCTCCGGCACGTCCTCCGCCGGGCGCACGTAGATGCCGGGCTCGATGGTCAGCACCATGCCCGGCTGCAGCGGCCGCCACGGACGCTCGCCTTCGCCGCTGTGGCTGGCGACGCGGTACTCGCCCACGTCGTGCACGTCCATGCCAAGCCAGTGCCCGGTGCGGTGCATGTAGAAGCGGCGGTAGCTGCCGCTGGCCAGCACGTCGTCGAGCGTGCCTTCCTTGTTGCGGTCGAGCAGGCCGGTATCGAGCATGCCTTGCGCCAGCACGCGCACGGCGGCATCGTGCGGCACGTTGTAGGGCACGCCGGCGCGGGTTTGGGCGATTGCGGCTTCCTGCGCTGCCACCACCAGGTCATACAGCTCGCGCTGCGCGGGCGAAAAGCGTCCCGACACCGGGAAGGTGCGGGTGATGTCCGAAGCGTAGCCGTCAAGCTCGCAGCCGGCATCGATCAGGCACAGGTCGCCATCCTTCAGCTCGGCCGGGCCGGCGCGGTAGTGCAGCACGCAGGCGTTGGGGCCGGCGGCGACGATCGAGTTGTAGGCCACGCTCTGCGCGCCGTGGCGGCGGAATTCATAGAGCAGTTCGGCTTCGAGGTGGTATTCGCGCAGGCCCGGGCGCGTGGCCTGCATCGCGCGCACATGGGCCCCGGCGGAGATCTCGCCGGCGCGGCGCATGATCGCCAGTTCGCCCGCGTCCTTGAACAGCCGCATCTCGTCGAGCACCGTGCGGATATCGATCGCCGCCGACGGCGCGGACACGCCCGCGCGGCCCTGCATGCGCACGGCGTCGAGCCAGCGGCGCATCTGCATGTCGGTGCGGGTCGACTCGGCCAGCGGGTAGGCCACCTGTGCGCGATTGGCCAGCAGCGGCGGCAGCGTCGCGTCGATTTCTTCGAACGAATGCGCCTCGTCGAAGCCGAACGCGGCGCGTGCCCCTTCGGGGCCGTAACGGAAACCGTCCCAGATCTCGCGCTCCTCATGCTTGGGACGGCAGAACAGGATGCTGCGGTCGGCATCGTCCGGGTCGCCGGGCGCGCCGGCCACCAGCACCAGCACGGCCTCGGGCTCGGTGAAGCCGGTCAGGTAATAGAAATAGCTGTCGTGCCGGTACGGATAGTCGCTGTCGCGGTTGCGCATGGCTTCCGGCGCCGTAGGCAGGATCGCCACGCCACCGCCGCCGGCGCGCAGGTGCTGCAGCACACGGGCGCGGCGTTCGCGGCAGGCGGCGAGGAGGGCGTTGTCGGGTGCGGACATGGTGTGGCCTGGGAAAGAGGAGGATCAGGCCGATTCTAACGCCGCCGGGCACGTTGCAGCGTCGGTGCAGCAAAAGGCGCGCCGCGCCACTGCCATGGCACGGCTCGGGTCCGCCTCGATCAGCGGCCCACCAAGGCGGCCGCCACAGGCGCAATACTGGCGTTCAGCTCGTCCAGCTGCGCCGGCGTGCCGACGTTCTCCCAGCGACCTGCGAAACGTTCGCCCGTAGCGGTGCCCGCGGTGATTGCGGCGCGGTAGAGCGGCGTCATGGCGACACGGCTGCCGGGGGCGATGCCAGTGAACAGGCGCGTGTCATACAGGCCGATATTGCCGAAGGTAAGGCGCTCGCCATGCGTCGGATGCTCGTCCAGCGACAGTCGGCCCTGGGCATCCATCGCAAAGTCGCCGCGCGGGTGGAATGCGGGGTTGGGCACCATCACCAGGTGCATGCGCGGCTCGGCCGCGCCTGCCAGCGCGGCGGCGCGGGGCAGCAGGGTGCGGAAGTCGTAGTCGCAGAAGATGTCGCCAGACACGGCCAGGAAGATCTCGCCGCGTGCCGGGTCGTGCGACAGCAGCGGCAGGGCCTTGGCGATGCCGCCGGCGGTTTCCAGCGCCTCGGTTTCGGGCGAGTAGGCGATGCGCACGCCGAAGCGGCTGCCGTCGCCGAGCGCGGCCTCGATCTGCTCGCCGAGCCATGCGTGGTTGATGACGATGTCGCGCAGGCCGGCGCGCGCCAGCGCCTCGATCTTCCAGACGATCAGCGGCTTGCCGCCCACGGCCAGCAGCGGCTTGGGGCAGGTATCGGTCAGCGGGCGCATGCGGTCGCCGCGGCCGGCGGCGAAGATCATGACCTTCATCAGAAGAGGGCCTCCAGGGCAAGGAGCGCGGCCATGCCGCCGGCAATGGTCCAGCCGACGCTGCGGGTACGCGCGGCGATCAGGATGGCGACCACGCCGGCCACCAGCCGCGCATTGGTTGGGGTAAGCGCGAGCTCGCCGCCCTGCATCAGCAGGTCGGGGGCGATCAGCGCCGACAGCATGGCGGCCGGGACGAACTGCAGCGCGGTGCGGAACCACGCCGGCAGCCGCACGCGGCCTTCCACGGCGATGAATGACAGGCGGATCAGGAAGGTCGCCAGGCCCGCAGCCAGGAAGACCCATAGCAAGGTCAGCGCATTCATGCGGCCTCCTTGCCGACCGAGCCGGAACGATCCGACGCCCCGGCCCGGCGCGCGCCGGGGCGGTTGCCACGGCCCAGCACCAGCATGCCGGCGGCGATGCCGCCCAGCGCCGCCACCATCAGCCCGAGCTTGTGCGGCAGGCCGAAGCAGGCCACCGCCAGCACGCTGGCGGACACCGCGGCGGCCACGTGCGAGCGGTGCTTGAGACCGGGCACGATGATGCCGATGAAGGTCAGCGGCAGGAAGAAATCGAGCGGCCAGTCGCGCGGCACCTGGGCGCCGACCAGCACGCCGGCCAGCGTCGACACTTGCCAGCTGGCCCACAGCGCGAAGCCGCCGCCGAAGTAGTACCAGTGGCGGTATTGCGCGCGCGGGCCGGTATCGCCCAGCCGGTGCGTCATCGCGGCGAAGGCCTCGTCGGTCAGCAGGTAGGCGATCAGCGCCTTCCAGCGGCGCGGCAGGTGGGCCAGCGTTGGCGCGATGGTGGCGGAATACAGCGCGTGGCGCAGGTTGACCATCGCCACCGTCAGCGTGATCACCACCGCGGGCGTGCCGGCGGTCCACAGCTGGGTGAGGATCATCTGCGAGGCGCCGCCGAACACGATCGCGCTCATGGCACAGGCCAGCCATGCCGGCATGCCGGCGCCGACCGCCAGCACGCCGTAGATCAGGCCGAACGGCACCACGCCAAGCAGCATCGGCGCGAGCGCGCGCGCGCCGGCCAGCCACTCGCCGAAGGCGGTGATGGCGGGGGGGCGGGCCGGATCGTTGACGTCAGGCACTTCGTCAGAAGGTATAGCCGGCCGGGCTGGCCACGCCTTCCAGCGCATCCAGCAGGCGGATCAGCTTGCGCAGCTCGGTATAGCGGCCGGCAACGCTGCGGGTGTACTTCAGCACCAGCGGCAGGTTGGCGAGGTAGCCGTCCTTGCCGTCGCGGTGGTAAAGGCGCGCGAAGATGCCCAGCACCTTCAGGTGGCGCTGCAGGCCCATCCATTCGAAATCGCGGTAGAACTCGCCGAAATCGGCATTGACCGGCAGGCCGGCCTTGCGCGCACGCTCCCAGTAGCGGATCAGCCAGTCGAGCTGCTGTTCCTCTTCCCATTCGATATAGGCGTCGCGCCACAGCGAGACCGCGTCATAGGTGATCGGGCCGATCACCGCGTCCTGGAAATCCAGCACGCCAGGATTGGTGCCGCCGTCCAGCACCATCAGGTTGCGCGAGTGGTAGTCGCGGTGCACGTAGACCTGTGGTTGCGCCAGGTTGTTGGCAAGCAGCGTATCCATCACTTCGCGCAGATCGGCCTGCTGGGCGTCGCTCAGTGTGGCGCCAAGGTGCCTGGCCACGTACCACTGCGGGAACAGGTCGAGCTCGCGCTGCAGCAGCGCGCGGTCGTACGCGGGCAGTTCGCCGGGGCGGGTGGCGGCCTGGATGCGGACCAGCGCCGCGGCGGCATCGGTATACATGCCATGGGCCGTGGAGTCGTCCAGCCTTGACAGGTAAGTCTGGCTGCCCAGGTCCGCGAGCAGCAGGAAGCCCTGCGCCAGATCCTGCGCCAGCACGGTCGGCACGGTCACGCCGGCCTCGCCGAACAGCTGGCAGACGTGGATGAAGGGGCGGCAGTCCTCGTGTGCCGGCGGCGCGTCCATGACGATGGCGGTCGGGTGCGCCGGGTTGCCGGTGCGCACGCGGAAATAGCGCCGGAAGCTGGCATCGGCCGATGCGGGCACGCAGGAATCGGGATCGGCGGACCATGCGGGGCCAAGGCCGGACACCCAGGCCTTGAGCTGGTCCAGGCGCGGGTCGTGGGGAAGAGCTGCCATACAGGAAGGGCGCGGAAAAATATCGTGGAGCGGGGCAAGCCGGCCGCAAGGGCAGGTTTGGATGCCCCGTATAATACCCGACCAGACCCGGGCGCCGGGCGGCCCCCGGGAGGGGCCTTCGTTGCCCCGCAGCCTGCTCTGGCAGGGGTTGGCGGCTTGCAGGCGGCCGCAGCCCATGCCGAGACTGACAACCCGTGCGAATGACCGAACAACGACGAACACCGAATAACAAGGCCTTGCTTTCGCCTGCCTCCACTGGCGCCGCCGCCCGCGCCAGGCTCGCTGGTCGCCTGAATGGCCGCCTGAACGCTGGCCGGCTGCGCCCGCTGGTGCTGGCCATGGCTGGCCTGTCGGCCGGCGCCCAGGCGCAGATGTCGGGCTCGGCGATTCCGGACCTGGATCAGGTCGAGCCGGTGTTCGAAGCCGCACCGCAGGTGCCCGAGCCGCCCACGGTCTCCGGCGAACTGGTGCCGCGGCTGGCCGAGCCCCCCAAGACCAGCGAGCCTGATTCCGGCGCGCCGACCTTCATTGAAGGCGACCGCATGACGGGCTACAGCGAGCGCGGCGTCGAACTCGAAGGCCATGCCGAGCTGCGCCGCGACGGCGGCGTGGTCAAGGGCGACAAGCTGAGCTACGACCAGGATACGGACGAGGCCCATGCCGAGGGCAACGTGCGGCTGTCGCGCAGCGGCACGCTGGCGGTGGGGCCCGAGGCCAAGCTGAAGGTCGAGGCCAACGAAGGCTACATGCTTTCGCCGGACTACTACTTCCAGCAGACCGGCGGCGCCGGCAAGGCCGAGCGCATCGATTTCCTGGACAAGGACCGCAGCACTATCAAGCGGGCGTCGTACACCACCTGCTCGCCGGACAACGCGGACTGGTATTTCAGCGCGAACCAGATCGATCTGGACAGCGACCGCCAGGTGGGCGTGGCCTATGGCGGGGTGCTGAATTTCTTCGGGGTGCCGATCGCGGCGGCGCCGGCGTTCAGCTTTCCGCTGAACGATGACCGCCGCAGCGGCTTCCTGGCGCCGTTGATGGGTTACGGCTCGCGCTCGGGTTTCGACCTGACGATGCCGTACTACTTCAACATCGCGCCGAACCGTGACCTGACCATCTATCCGCGGCTGATGACGGAGCGGGGCCTGCAGCTCGGCGGCGAGTACCGCTACCTGGGGCAGGGCTACTCCGGCCGCATCCGCGCCGAGTTCCTGCCTGACGACCAGAAGACCAACTCGAACCGCTGGGCCTACTCGATCCAGCACAACCAGAACCTGGCCAAGGGCCTGAACGCCTACCTGAACGTCAACCGGGTCTCGGACGACCAGTACCCGGACGACTTCAACCGCAGCGTGGCGCAGTCCGCTCAGCGCCAGTACGTGCAGGAAGGCGGCGTCACCTATAACTGGCAGGATTTCTTCCTGATGGCGCGGGTGCAGAAGTTCCAGACGCTGCGCCCCAGCGAGCCGTCGTACGAGCGCGAGCCGCAGCTCAACGGCAAGTACATCCGCTATGACCTGGGCGGCTTCGACGTGCAGGTGGAGGCGGACTACACGCGCTTCCGCATTCCGCTGACGTCCACCGGCTTCCAGCAGCCGCAGGGCGAGCGCATGTACGTCCAGCCGAGCATCAGCTACCCGATCGTGCGCGCCGGCTGGTACGTGACGCCGAAGGTCACGTTCAACGCGACCCAGTACCAGATGGAGTCGCAGGACAATACGCCCAACGCGCAGACCAATTTCTCGCGCGTGCTGCCCACCGTCAGCCTTGATTCGGGCATGACGTTCGAGCGCGAGGCGCCGACCATGAGCCGGCTGTTCGGCGTGAACTACCTGCAGACGCTGGAGCCGCGCCTGTTCTACGTCTACACGCCGTTCCGCGACCAGAGCCTGTTCCCGCTGTTCGACACGGTCCAGTCCGATTTCGGCTATGGCCAGATCTTCAGCGAGAACCCGTTCACCGGCTACGACCGGATCGCCGACAACAACAAGATCACTGGTGGCCTGACCACGCGCCTGATCGAGTCGGACTCCGGCATCGAGCGCTTCCGCGGCACCATCGCGCAGCGCTACGACTTCACCGGGCAGCGCGTGCAGATCAATGGCACGCTGGCCGACCCCAAGCCTGGCGCCTCCGACCTGCTCGCCGCGACGACCATCCAGATGTTCCGGGGCTATTACCTGGACATGGGCGTGCAGTACAACCTGGATACCGACCGGGTCAACTACGGCAACGTGGCGTTTTCATACCGCCCCGAGCCGCGCAAGGTCTTCAACGCCGGCTACCGCTACCGCCGTCCGACCGCCGTGACCGACAATACCGCAATCGACCAGTTCGAGTTGTCGGGCCAGTGGCCGATCACGCGGCGCGCCTACGCCATCGCGCGCTTCGCCTTCGACCTGAGCGCGAGCCAGATGGTCGATACGCTGGCCGGCGTCGAATACGCCGCGGACTGCTGGGTCGGCCGCGTGGTCTACCAGCGTTTCCGCAACACCACGCAGGGCTACACCGGGCGGGTCTTCCTGCAGGTGGAGTTCCGTGGCCTTTCCAAGATCGGGTCCAATCCGCTGAACATCCTGCGCCTGAACGTGCCGGGCTACGAGCCCGTGTCCGCCAAGCCGGTGCCGACGACCCAGTACGATCACTATGAATGACGGATTAAGATGAAACGTCAAGAATTCGCCTTGTTTTCCTTTCTCATGACGTCGTGGCACCGCCTGCTGTTGCCGGCCGTGCTGGCCGCGATCGCCATTCCGGCCGCCGCGCAGTTGAAGGCGCCAGGCACCGGGCGTGCCACCGGCATCTTCGTGCCGCAGTCGTCCGACGTCACCGCGCCGGCGAGCCAGCCCAAGCTCGGCGTGCCGCAGCCCGGCGACCAGAAGCGCTCGCAGCTGGTCGACGAGGTGGTTGCCGTGGTCAACAACAGCGTGATCACGCGCCGCGAGCTGCTCGACCGCGCCGATGAGATCGAAGGCCAGCTGCGTGCCGCCGGCCGTCCGATCCCGCCGCGCGCCGACCTGCTCGGCGAGGTGCTGGAGCGCCTGGTGATGGAACGCGTGCAGACCCAGGCCGCGCAGGAAGCCGGCATCCGCGTGACCGACCAGGAGATCGACCGCGCCATCGAATCGGTGGCGCAGCAGAACCGCATGAACGCCACCGAGCTGCGGCGCCGCGTGGAAGCCAGCGGCATGACCTGGACCAAGTACCGCGACGAGTTGCGCAAGCAGGTGCAGGTGATCCGCCTGCGCGAGCGCGAGGTCGATTCCAAGGTGCAGGTCTACGACGGCGAGATCGACAACTTCCTCGCTGCACGCGGTGGCCAGGCCGGGGCCACCGGCCCGACCGAATACAACGTGGCGCAGATCCTCGTGCGCGTGCCCGAGAATGCCTCGGACGCGCAGAAGCAGGCGCTGCGCGCCAAGGCCGAGGGGCTGCTGAAGCAGGCCCAGGGCGGCGCCGACTTTGCACAGCTGGCGCAAGCCAGTTCGGAAGGCCCGGAAGCCGCGCAGGGCGGCGCCATGGGCTTTCGCGAGATCGGCCGCCTGCCGGCGCTGTTCGCCAACTCGGTGGTCGACCTCCAGCCTGGCGCCGTGGCGCCCCAGGTGGTGGAAAGTGCCGCGGGCTTCCACGTGGTCAAGCTGGTGGCCAAGCGCGCCGCCCCGGCATCCGGCCAGGCCGCGGCAGGCAAGATCACGCAGACGCAGGTGCGCCATATCCTGATCCGCACCGGCCCCAACATGCCCGAAGCCGAGGCGCGCCGCCAGCTCAGCACGCTGCGCGACCGCATCACCCACGGCGGTGACTTCGCCGACGCGGCCAAGCGCTTCTCGCAGGATGGCTCGGCACAGAACGGCGGCGACCTCGGCTGGGTTTCGCCGGGCGAGCTGGTGCCCGAATTCGAGCAGGCCATGAGCCGCCTGCGCCCGAACGAGATCTCCGAGCCGGTGGTCACGCAGTTCGGCGTGCACCTGATCCAGGTGCTGAACCGCCGCGAGACCGAGCTGTCGCCCGAGAAGCAGCGCGACTTTGCCCGCGCCGAGGTCCGCGAACAGAAGCTGCGGGCCGCGTATGATGACTGGGTGCGCCAGCTGCGCTCGCAGGCGTACGTCGAGTACCGCATCAACCGGCAGCGCTGACGCGCGCAAGCGCCGCTCACCCGCCCTCCCGCCCACGCCGACATGCCTGACCCGCTATCCCTGGCCATTTCCACCGGCGAGCCCGCCGGCATCGGCCCCGATATCACCATCGGGGCGTTGCTGCAGCTCGCCGGCGCCAACCATGGCAACAGCGGCGGCAGCGGGCACTACCGCTTCCATGTGCTGGGCGATGCCCGCCTGCTGGCCGAACGCGCCGCGGCGCTGGGCGTGACGCACGCCTGGGAGCGGCGCATCGCCGACGGCGATGTGGTGATCGAGGACATCCCGCTGGCCGTCGCATGCGAACCGGGCCGCCTCGATGCACGCAACGGCCCGTACGTGCTGGCGCTGCTCGATGCCGCCATCGCCGGCTGCCGCCCGCATGGCCGCGCCGCGCCGCGCTATGCGGCCATGGTCACCGCGCCGGTGCAGAAGAGCACCATCAACGACGCCGGCGTGCCGTTCACCGGTCACACCGAATACCTGGCCGACAGCGCCCGCGTGCCGCGCGTGGTAATGATGCTGGCCGGCCCGCAGCCCGCGCACGACAACGCCATGCTGCGCGTGGCGCTGGCGACGACCCACCTGCCGCTGCGCGCGGTGCCGGATGCACTCTCCGTCCCGCTGCTGTTGCAGACCCTGACAATCATCGATGCCGACCTGCGCCACTACTTCGGCATCGCGCGCCCCCGCATCCTGGTGACGGGCCTGAACCCGCACGCCGGCGAAAGCGGGCACATGGGCCGCGAGGAGATCGACGTGATCGTGCCCGCGCTGGCGCAGGCCAAGGATGCCGGCATCGATGCGCGCGGTCCGTTCCCGGCCGACACGCTGTTCCAGCCGCGCCACCTGCGCGATGCCGATTGCGTGCTGGCGATGTACCATGACCAGGGGCTGGGGCCGCTGAAATACGGCACCTTCGGCCACGGCGTGAACATTACGCTGGGGCTGCCCTTCATCCGCACTTCGGTGGACCACGGCACCGCGCTGGATCTGGCTGGCACCGGCCAGGCCGAGCATGGCAGCATGATCGAGGCCATCCGCAGCGCGGTCACCATGGCCGGCCATGCCAACGGCCGCCATCCCGATGGCGCCGGCGGCGCCAGCCATCCGGGCCATCCCAATCCTGGCTTGCAGCCGCCTTGCTGAAGCCGGACCTCATGCTGCAACATCGAACCATGCGTTCCAACGTGCACCAGGGCCATGTGGCCCGCAAGCGATTCGGGCAGAACTTCCTGGTCGACGACACCATCATCCACGGCATCGTCAATGCCATCAATCCGCAAGCCGAGGACGTGCTGGTCGAGATCGGGCCGGGGCTCGGCGCGCTGACCAGCCCGCTGCTCGAACGGATCCCGCAGATGCAGGTGGTCGAACTCGACCGCGACCTGGTCGAGCGCCTGCGCCGCCGCTACGGCGAGCGCCTGCAGGTACACGCCGGCGACGCGCTGGACTTCGACTTCGGCAAGCTGGAAGTGCCGGGCAGGCCGCTGCGCATCGTCGGCAACCTGCCATACAACATTTCGAGCCCGCTGCTGTTCCACCTGATGCAGTTCGCCGACCGGGTTCGCGACCAGCACTTCATGCTGCAGAAGGAGGTAGTCGAGCGCATGGTGGCGGAGCCAGGCAGCAAGGCCTTCGGCCGGCTGTCGATCATGCTGCAGGTGCGCTACTACATGGAACATGTGCTGGACGTGCCGCCGGGCAGTTTCAACCCGCCGCCCAAGGTCGATTCGGCTGTGGTGCGGATGATCCCGTGGCCACGCCATCACGATGGCCGCCTGCGCTCGCCGCATGCAGACTGCGACATCACCGTGCTCGGCGACGTGGTCACCGCGGCCTTCTCGCAGCGGCGCAAGGTGCTGCGCAATACCCTGTCGTTCCTGCGCGACCAGGTCGACTTCGACGCGATGGGCTTCGACCTTGGCCGCCGTGCCGAGGAAGTGCCCGTCGGCGAGTATGTCGAACTGGCCCGCCGCCTGGGCGGCGCCGCCACAGGGCAGGCCGCCTGAAGCCACAGATCAACGAACCCGAAATCCCGAATCCCCGAATCCCCGCGACTTATTTCGTGCAAGACCGTCCCATGACAGCCCAAACCAGCCAAACCAACCGGCGTCCCGTGATCCTGACCGGCGACCGTCCCACCGGCCCGCTGCACCTCGGCCACTTCGTCGGCTCGCTGCAGAGCCGCGTGGCGCTGCAGGATTCGCATGAGCAATACCTGCTGCTGGCCGATACCCAGGCCATGACCGACAACGCGCACGATCCCGACAAGGTGCGCCGCAACGTGCTGGAAGTGGCGCTCGATTACCTGGCGGTCGGCATCGACCCGGCCAAGACCACCATCACCGTGCAGTCGCACCTGCCGGCGCTGGCCGAGCTGACGCTGATGTACCTGAACTTCGTCACGGTATCGCGGCTGGAGCGCAACCCGACCATCAAGGAAGAGATCCAGGCGCGCGGCTTCGGCCGCGATATCCCGGCCGGCTTCCTGTGCTACCCGGCCGCGCAGGCCGCGGACATCACCGCCTTCAAGGCCCAGGTGGTGCCGGTGGGCGAAGACCAGGCCCCTTTGATCGAGCAGACCAACGAGATCGTGCGCCGCATCAACCACCAGGTCGGCCGTGACGTGCTGCCGGAGTGCAAGGCGCTGATCCCCAAGTTCGGCCGCCTGCCCGGCGTCGACGGCAAGGCCAAGATGAGCAAGTCGATGGGCAACGCGATCGCGCTGGGCGCATCGCCGGAGCAGATCAAGGCCGCGGTGCACAGCATGTACACCGACCCGAACCACCTGAAGGTGTCGGATCCAGGCCAGGTCGAGGGCAACGTGGTGTTCACGTACCTGGACGCGTTCGACCCGAACACCGAGGAAGTCGAGGCGCTGAAGGAGCACTATCGCAAGGGTGGCCTGGGCGACATGGTGCTCAAGCGCCGCATCGAGGGCATCCTGCAGGACATGCTGGCCCCGATCCGCGCCCGCCGCGAAGAGCTGGCCAAGAATCCGGACTATGTGTTCGATGTGCTGCGCCAGGGCACGCAGAAGGCGCGCGAGCTGACCCAGCAGACGCTGGAGGAAGTGCGCGACGCGCTGGGAATGTTCTCGTTCGAGGCGCGCCGCTGATCTTGAGGGCGGCCAAAAGAGCCCACCGGTTTTGGGTGCTCCCAGGCCGCCCGAGCTTGCCTAAGCAAGGTGTTCTCCCTCTCCCCTCAGGGGGAGAGGGGCCCGGGGTGAGGGGTGGGCTAGCAAGGCGCCACACCAAGCAAAGCCAACGGTTTTAACCCGAACCCTGATGTGCGCCTCACGCGCGCCGATTGACCAGCACGATCCCTGCCAGCACCAGCACGGCCGCCACCGCAAAGCGCGGCCCCACCGCATCGTGCATCAGCAGCACGCCGAATGCCACCCCGAACAGCGGGGTCAGGAAAGAAAACACCGACAGCCGCGACGCCAGGTAGCGCCGCAGCAGCCAGAACCACGCCAGGTAGCTGGCAAACGCAATCAGAACCGACTGGTAGAACAGGCTCGCCAGCACCACGCCGTCGACCTGCGCGGTCGCGGTCTGGCCCGCGGCCACCGCCATCGCCAGCAGCAGCACCGCCGATACCGCCAGCTGGTACAGCAGCGTCTTGCTGGCCGGCGCGCTTGCCAGCGGGCTGGCACGCACCACCACGGTGGTGGCGGCCCACAGCGCCCCGGCCAGGATGCCCAGCGCATCGCCCAGCAGCGTGCTGCCATGGACCGACGGCGCTGCGATGCCATCGGCGAACGCCATTGCCATGCCCACGAAGGCCAGCGCCACGCCGAGCCATTGGCCGGTGTGCAGCCGCTCGCCCGGGACAACGAAATGCAGCCCCAGTGCGGTGAAGATCGGCGCGGTGTACAGGAACACCGCCATGCGCGAGGCCGTGGTGTGGCCCAGCCCGACAAAGATGCAGAAGAACTCGGCGCCGAACAGCAGCCCCGCCAGCAGCCCGGCGTTGAGCGTGCCGTCGCGGCGCCAGATCGGCGTGCCCCGCCAGGCGGCAAAGCCGAATACCAGCAGCGCCGCCACCGCCGAGCGCACGCCCGCCTGCAGCACCGTGCCCATCAGCGGGGCGGTCACCTTGATCACCACCTGTTGCAGGCCCCAGCCGGCGCACAGCAGCACCATCAGTCCCACCGCCATGCCGTCCAGCGGCCGGCGGCTCAGGGTTTGCGCGTCCACGGCCGCGGTCGATGGACGCGTTACGGGCGGCTGGCGTCGCGGGTGGAATGGCGCTCGATCAGCTCGATCTTGTAGCCGTCCGGGTCTTCGACGAAGGCGATCACGGTGGTGCCGCCCTTGACCGGGCCGGCTTCGCGGGTGACCTTGCCGCCGGCCGCACGGATGCGCTCGCACGCCGCCGCGGCGTTGTCGGTCTCCAGCGCGATATGGCCATAGGCCGTGCCCAGGTCATACTGGTCGACGCCATAGTTGTAGGTCAGCTCCAGCACCGCGGTTTCGCTTTCGGGGCCGTAGCCGACGAAGGCCAGGCGGTACTTGTACTCGGGATTGTCGCTCTCGCGCAGCAGCTGCATGCCGAGAATGCGGGTGTAGAAATCGATGGAGCGCTGCATGTCGCCGACGCGCAGCATGGTGTGGAGGAGTCGCATGTGAGGGCCTTCAACTGTTTTAGGTATTGGAAGGCGCCATTTTAGTGCGTTTGGCCGAAACGCACCGGCTGCTTGGCCGTGGCTCAAAAGCTCGGCAGCAGCTCGGGCGGATGCGCGCGCAGCTGCGCACGGGCGTCGCGGAATTCCGGGAAGATCGATTCCACGGTCTGCCAGAAGCGCGGCCCGTGGTTCATTTCCTTCAGGTGGGCGAGTTCGTGCGCCGCGACGTAGTCGATCATCGACAGCGGAAAATGCATCAGGCGCCAGTTCAGCCGGATCTTGCCGTCGGCGGTGCAGCTGCCCCAGCGCGTGGCTGCCGAAGTCAGCGCAAAGCCGGTATGGCGCACGCCCAGCTTGCCGGCATAGACATCGAGCCGCTCCGGCAGCAGCCGGCGCGCCTGTTGCTGCAGCCAGCCCTGCACGCGGTCCTTGATCTGCTGCTCGTCGGCGTGCGCAGGCAGCGCCAGGTGCAGCACGCGGCGGTCCGCGTCGAACAGCAGCGCGCCGATCGGCGACTCCAGCGAAAGCGTCAGCGGCTGGCCCAGGAAGGGGAGGCTGGCGCCGTCGCGCCACTGCACCGTGGGCAGCACGCGGCGTGCCTCGCGGTGGCGCCATTCGCCGAGCTTGTTGAAGATCCAGCGCTGCTTCTCCAGGATGGCCGATTCGATGTCGGCCAGCGTGACCCAGCGCGGCGCGGTGATCGACAGGCCGCGGTCGTCGATGGTGAAGCCGATGGTGCGGCGCGACGAGCGCTTGAGCGTATAGTGCAGCGCGCGCTCGCCCACATGCAGCAGCCGGCCATTGGGCTGCGGAACCGGCCACGCCGGCGGCACCGGCGCCAGCGGCACCGCCGGTGCATGGACACCGGGAGCGGCCTCTGCCAGCGGCAGTTCCAGCTGCGCGCCGTCGACGTCGGAGGCGGGGCGCAGCAGCTTCATGCGGCCGGCTCTACCCGTACTTCGCTGCGGTAGCTGTCCGCGTCGATGCGGCGCATGTCGCGCTCGATCCAGTCGGCCACTTCCTGGTTGAGCTGGTCGGCGGTCTTGTTGGCCGAGGCGATCGGCGGGCCGACCGAGATCGTCACCATGCCCGGGTACTTGAGGAACTTGTTGCGCGGCCACACCCGGCCGGAATTGACCGCCATCGGCAGCACCCAGGCACCGGTCTCGACCGCCAGACGCGCGCCGCCGCTCTTGTAGCGCGGCTTTTCCAGGCCCGACGGCGTGCGCGTGCCTTCCGGGAACATGATGATCCAGGCGCCTTCGGCCAGCCGCTCGCGGCCCTGGCGCACGGCCGAGGCGAAGGCGCGTGTGCCTTCCTTGCGGTTGATATGGACCATCTTCAGCATGCCCAGCGCCCAGCCGAAGAAAGGCACCAGCAGCAGCTCGCGCTTGAAGACGAAGCACAGCGGCCTGGGCATCAGTGCCACGTAGGCCACCGTCTCCCATGCCGACTGGTGCTTGGACAGCAGCACCACCGGCTTGTCGAGCATGCCATCCATGTGTTCATGGCCTTCGATGCGGTACTGGATGCCGCAGATGCCGCGCGCGGCCCAGATCACCAGCCACGGCCAGCCGCGCACGAAGCGGAAACGCTGGTCGGCGTTCATGAACGGAAAGACGAGGAAGCAGGCGCAGGCGTAGGGAGGCGTCAGCACCAGCAGGTACAGCGCAAACAACAGGGAACGGAGAAACGTCATGCGTGGGGGCGCAAAAAAAGAGGGTCGGTGCCAGCCTCGGCAATGGCTTATTGTGCGGACTCGCGGGTGGCGCCGTCGTTGCCGCCATGGTTGCCGGTCAGCCAGCTCGCAAAGGCGCGCAGGTCGTCATGCACCTGCGTGCCGGGCGGCAGGCCGCCTTGGTCGAGGGTCTTCATGCCCTTGCCGCTGCGCACCAGGTGCGGCGCGCAGCCGACCGCGACACCGGCCTCCAGGTCGCGCAGCGAATCGCCCACGATCGGCACGCCCCTGAGCTCGATGCCGAAGCGCTCGCTGATCTGCTCGAGCATGCCGGACTTGGGCTTGCGGCAGTCGCAGCCGTCCGCGGCGGTATGCGGGCAGAAAAACACGGCCTCGATGCGTCCGCCCAGGCGTGCCAACGCCGCGTACATCTTCTCGTGCATGGCGTTGAGCGTGCTCATCTCGAACAGGCCGCGGCCGATGCCGGACTGGTTGCTGGCGATCACCACGCGATAGCCGGCCTGGTTCAGCGCGGCGATGGCTTCCAGGCTGCCGTCGATGGGAACCCACTCGTCGGGCGACTTGATGAACTGGTCGCTGTCGAGGTTGACCACCCCGTCGCGGTCCAGGATGACAAACTTGGGCGGCGTCTGCGGCATGTGCGGCTCCGGTATCGCGTACTTGCGGCGCTCAGGCGGCCAGCTTGGAGATGTCGGCCACGCGGTTGGCCAGCGCATGCAGCGAGGCCAGCAGCGCCAGGCGGTTGGCGCGCAGCTGCGCGTCCTCGGCCATCACCATCACGTCGTTGAAGAAGCGGTCGACCGCATCGCGCAGCTGGGCCAGGTCGCGCAGCGCGACGGTGAAATCGCCGCTGGCGAAGGCGGCTTCGACGGCCGGGCGCACCTTCTCGATGGCCGCGTGCAACGCGCCTTCGGCCTCTTCCTGGAACAGCGCCGGGTTCACCGCGCCGACCGGCTCGGTGTTCTTGCGCAGGATATTGGTGATGCGCTTGTTGGCGGCGGCCAGGGCCTCGGCCTCGGGCAGCGCGGCGAAGGTGCGCACCGCTTCCATGCGGCCCAGCACGTCATGCAGCTGGTCCGGGCGCAGGCTGACCACGGCCTCGACCTCGTTGGTGGTGTAGCCTTTTTCCTTCAGGTAGCCGCGCACGCGGTCGTACAGGAAGTCGGCGATGGCATCCGGCGCCGGCTTGACCGCGGCAATGCCTTCGAACGTCTGCTGCGTCAGCGCCAGCAGCCCGGTCACCGACAGCGCCAGCGGCTTCTCGATCAGCATGCGCAGGATGCCCAGCGCATGGCGGCGCAGCGCGAACGGATCTTTCTCGCCGGTCGGCTGCAGGCCGATGCCCCAGATGCCGACCAGCGTCTCCAGCTTGTCGGCCAGCGCTACCGCGGTGCTGACCGAGCCTTCGGGCAGCGCGTCGCCGGCGAAGCGCGGACGATAGTGCTCGGAGCAGGCCAGCGCCACCTCCTCGGCCTCGTCGTCGTGGCGGGCGTAGTACGTGCCCATGGTGCCCTGCAGCTCGGGGAACTCGCCGACCATGTCGGTCAGCAAGTCGGCCTTGGCGAGCTCGGCGCCGCGCATCGCGGCGGCCTTGTCGGTGGCCACGCCGGCGGCGTTGAGCGCATCGGCGACATGGCCAGCGATCTGCTGCAGGCGCTGCACGCGGTCCAGTTGCGTGCCGATCTTGTTGTGGTAGACCACGCCGGCCAGCTGCGGCACGCGCGAGGCCAGCGTCTTCTTGCGGTCCTGGTCGAAGAAGAACTTGGCATCGGCCAGGCGCGGACGCACCACGCGCTCGTTGCCGGTGATGATCGACTGCGGCGTCTCGGTGGCCAGGTTCGACACGATCAGGAAGCGGTTGCGCAGGTGGCCCTGGGCATCGGTCAGCGCAAAGTACTTCTGGTTGGTCTGCATGGTCAGGATCAGGCATTCCTGCGGCACCGCCAGGAAGGCTTCCTCGAAGTGGCAGGCATAGACCACCGGCCATTCCACCAGCGAGTTGACTTCATCGAGCAGCGACTCGGGGATGATCACCTGGTCGGCGCCGGCCTCGGCCAGCAGCGCGGCGCGCATGCGCTCGCGGCGCTCGGCATAGCTGGCCAGCACGCGGCCGGCCGATTCAAGCTGCTTCGCGTAGTCGTTGGCATGCGCGATCTCGATCGCGCCATGCGACAGGAAGCGGTGGCCCCGCGTCACGTTGCTGGCCTGCAGGCCCAGCACCGACACCGGCAGGATCTCGCTGCCGAACAGCGCGATCAGGCTGTGCGCCGGGCGCACGAAGTGCACGGTGCCGCCGTCCGGGCGCTGGTAGCTCATCACCTTGGGGATGGGCAGCCTGGCGATGGTGTCTTCCAGCGCTGCCTGCAGACCCGCGGCCAGCTCGGCGCCGCGGGCGGTGTAGCGATAGAAGAAGGCCTCGGCCTTGCCATCCGAGGCACGCTCCAGCGACTGCCAGTCGATCTCGGCGACGCCGACCGACTTGGCCAGCGCGGCCAGCTTCTTGGCCAGAGGCGGCGTGGGCTCGCCGTTGGCGCCCAGCGCTACCGACAGCGGCAGGACCTTCTCGCGCTGCTCGCGGTCGGGCGCGCTGCGGCGCACGCCCGACACCAGCGCGGCCAGCCGGCGGGGCGTGGCGAACGGCGTCACGGTGGCGCCCGGCTCAAGCAGGTCGCGCTCGCCCAGGCCGGCGAACAGGCCCTGCGCGAAGGCGTCGCCCAGACGCGCCAGCGCCTTGGGAGGCAGCTCTTCGGTGAACAGTTCGATCAGCAGCGAGTCGGTCATGGGTTGCGACATGAATCGTATCCAACAGGTTGTGGCGCGCGCTGCTGTCAGCAGCGCGGCGAATGATTAGGTTCCACTCCGGACAGCAGCCACAGGCCGTTCTGTTGCCGGAATTGCAGCGTGGTGAAGGCGCATTGCGCGGCCGCGGCGGCGCTGGCCGCGCCGTTGCTGCCGCCGCGGCTGCCCGCTGCGGGGAAGCGCGCGTCGATGCGGCGCAGGCGCTTGTCGTAGCGGATCTCGTCGATGCGCCCGCCCACCCAGAAATCGATCTTCGGCGGCAGCTGTGCCGCGGAGTAATAGGTCTTGGTCTTGCGCCGGGTGCGGCCGTTGGTGGTTTCCACCTCCACCCAGGTCAGCGGGTAGCGGATCGCGCTTTCATAGGCGCGCAGCGGCACGCGGTGCCAGCCCAGGTCGCGCTGGCCCGACAGGTCGCAGGCGAACGAGCGCACCAGTTGCGTCCACTGGTCGAGCGCGTTCAGCGAAGGGCGCCAGTGGCGCGACATGGCCAGTTGCAGCGCCTGCGGGTCGGCTTCGCACACATTGCTCAGTTCGGCCGGCAGCAGCAGCGCCTGCGGCGAGGGGGCGGCCACGGCGCGCGCGGCGGCGGCATTGCCGGCGGCAGACAGCGTGGCGATGGCCAAGGCGCAGCACAGCGCGCTGCGCGCCAGTTGCGTCATGCCCGGGCTCCGCCGTTGCCGCACATCGGGAAGCCGAGGGCCTCGCGCGAATCATAGTAGGCCTGCGCCACCTGGCGCGACAGGTGGCGGATGCGGCCGATATAGGCGGCGCGCTCGGTCACCGAGATGGCGCCGCGGGCGTCCAGCAGGTTGAACGTGTGGGCGGCCTTCAGTACCTGTTCATAAGCGGGCAGCGCCAGGCGCGTGCCGGTGGCCTGGCTCCCCCCGGCGCCGTCGGCGCCCTCGGCATTGCCCATCAGCCGCTTGGCCTCGCCCTCGTGCTCGGCGAAATGGCGGAACAGGATCTCGGTGTTGCTGTGCTCGAAGTTGTAGGTCGATTGCTCGACCTCGTTCTGGTGGTACACATCGCCGTAGGTCAGGCGGCGCGTGTCGCCGTTCTCGACCCATTCGGTCCAGACCAGGTCGTAGACGTTCTCGACCTTCTGCAGGTACATCGCCAGGCGTTCGATACCGTAGGTGATCTCGCCCGTGATCGGCTTGCAGTCGATGCCGCCGACTTGCTGGAAGTAGGTGAACTGGGTCACTTCCATGCCGTTGAGCCAGACTTCCCAGCCCAGGCCCCACGCGCCCAGCGTCGGGTTCTCCCAGTCGTCCTCGACGAAGCGGATGTCGTTCTGCTTCAGGTCCAGGCCAAGTGCCTCCAGCGAGCCCAGGTACAGATCGAGGATGTTCTCCGGCGCGGGCTTGAGCACGACCTGATACTGGTAATAGTGCTGCAGGCGGTTGGGGTTCTCGCCATAGCGGCCGTCCTTCGGGCGCCGCGACGGCTGCACATAGGCGGCGCGCCACGGCTCGGGGCCGATCGCGCGCAGGAAGGTATGCACGTGGGAAGTGCCGGCGCCGACCTCCAGATCGATGGGTTGCAACAGCGCGCAACCCTGCCGGTCCCAGTAGGCCTGCAGGGTCAGAATCATTTGTTGGAAGGTCAGCATATGAAGACTAGGTAGTGGCTGATCGGTCGGCTGGGGGCGAAGTTGCGCCGCCCGGCGTGCTGGCGGCGCAGCCCGTGACGGGGCCGCCGCTTACGGATTTTGCCAAACCCTGAATTCTATCGGCTTTTTGGCCGCCCGCCCCGATTGGCGGGCTGGGGGCTGGTGCGTGGAGGTGCCAGCGGATGTCGGTCTTTCGCAACGCATGGGGAAAATACCGACCCCGTTTTCAAGTTGCGGGACCGCTGGCCGATACCGTTTTTGTATACAGTATCAGTAAGCAACCCGCTCGAGAGTTGCGGTTGGCAGGCCTGGCCGTCCTGCCGGTAGACGATTAACGATGGGGACTTTGGGATCATGACGCTCCTTTCTCGCAAACCTTACCTGGTCGCAATCGCGGTCATGATTGCCGCGGCCGCCGTGTCGGTGGCGACCGGGCTGCTGAACTGACGCAGCCGGCGCGCGCCTGACGCGCCATGGACGCCGCGGCTCGGGCGACCGCGGCGGGAGACCCGGCGCGTCCGCCGCGCCCCGCCAAATGGGGGCTTCAGCCCGCGCGCCGCGAGCGCCAGGCGGCCGCGCCCAGCACCAGCGCAAACAGCGCCAGCACCGGCGCATTCCCCCAGCGGATATACGGGGTCAGCCCCTGCATGCCCTGCACCTCGGCCACCAGCGTGCCGACCGTGAAGGTGGGCAGGCGCGCCTGCACGGTGCCGTCCGGGCGCACCACCGCGGTCATGCCGGTATTGGTCGAGCGCAGCATCGGGCGGCGCGTTTCCAGCGCGCGCATGCGCGAGATCTGCAGGTGCTGGTCCAGCGCGATGGTGTCGCCGAACCAGGCCAGGTTGGTCAGGTTGGCCAGCACGTTGGCGGGCGCGGGCTGCTGGCGCAGCGTCTGCGCTATTTCCTCGCCGAACAGATCCTCGTAGCAGATATTGGGCGCCACGCGCACGCCGCGCACCGGCAGCGAAGGCTGGTCGAGCCCGCCGCGGCGGAAATCGCCCAGCGGCATCTTCATCATGTCGACGAACCAGCGGAAGCCCAGCGGGATAAATTCGCCAAACGGCACCAGGTGGTGCTTGTTGTAGCGGTATAGGCGCTCGGTCAGCGGCCCCAGCCCGAACACGCTGTTGGTGAAATCGACCGGCGAATCGGCGCCGGCCGCGCCGAACAGCACCGTGGTGCCACTCTGCAGCGCGTAGTCGCGCACCGCCACGGCGACGTCGACCGGCAGGTCCTGCAGGATCACCGGGAAGGCGGTTTCGGGCGTCACCACCAGGTCGGCGGGCGCGGCGGTGATCATGTCGCGGTAGAGCGCGATCGAGCGCTGGATGCCGGCGGCCTCGAACTTGATGTCCTGCGGCACGTTGCCCTGCAGCAGGCGCACCGTCAGCGGCTTGCCGGCCGGCGTGGTCCAGGCCAGCGGCGACAGCGCGGCGCCAAGAGCCGGCAGCAGCAGTGCCAGCGCCAGCGATACAACGGCACGCGTGCGCGCATCTTGCCCCAGCCCGCGCACGGCCCCGGCCAGCAAGGCCGCGACGGCGGCCGCCAGCGCGCCGATGCCATAGACGCCGGCCAGCGGCGCAAAGCCGGCAAGCGGGCCGTCGGTATGGGCATAGCCCCCAGACAGCCATGGGAAACCGGTGAAAACGACACCGCGCAGCCACTCCGACAGCCCCCACGCGGCACCGAACGCCAGCGGCGCGAGCAGCGCCGCGGCCCATGTGCCGGCGCGCAGCCGTGCCGTCAGCCGGTGCCACAGCGCGCCCGCCAGCGCCGGCCACAGCGCCAGGTAGCCCGAGAACAGCACTACCGCCAGCGCTGCCATCCACGCCGGCATCTCGCCGTAGACGTGCATGCTGATATAGAGCCACCAGATGCCGGACAGGAACCAACCCAGGCCGAAGGCATAGCCGGTGGCCGCGGCGATGCGCGCGCGCGGCGCGTCGGCCATCAGCGCGGCCAGGCCTGCCAGCGACAGGATCTGCAGCCACCACCAGTCATGCGGGGCGAAGGCCTGGGTATGGGCAATGCCGAGCACGCCGGCCAGCAGCAGCCGCGCCATGGCGGCGGCGCGCGAACGCGCGCCGGGCACGCTGCCAGCACCGGCGTCGGCAGCAGCGGCGCCGTTGGGGATCGGGGCGGGACGCTTCATGCGCCGGCAGCGCTCGCGCTGTCAGCCAGGGATTCGCGGCGGACCTGCAGCAGGTGCACCTGCCGCGCGTCGGCGCGCAGCACTTCGAAGCGGATCGGCGGCAAGGTGATGACCTCGCCGCGGTGGGGCACGTGGCCCACATGGTTGGACAGCAGTCCGCCCACGGTGTCGACATCGTGGTCGGAAAAGCCGGTGCCGAAGGCCTCGTTGAACTGGGAGATCTCGGTCAGGCCGTGGACGCGCCAGCTGCCGTCGGGCATCGGCAGGATATTGTCCTGGTCTTCGTCCAGGTCGAACTCATCCTCGATATCGCCGACGATCTGCTCGAGCACGTCCTCGATCGTCACCAGCCCGGCCACGCCGCCGTATTCGTCGACGACGATGGCGATATGGTTGCGGTTGATGCGGAATTCGCGCAGCAGGATGTTCAGGCGCTTGGATTCGGGGATGAACACCGCCGGGCGCAGCGTTTCGCGCAGGTCGAAGGCGGGATCGGTGTAGTAGCGCAGCAGGTCCTTGGCCAGCAGGATGCCGATGATGTTGTCTCGGCTGCCTTCACAGACCGGGAAGCGCGAATGCGCGGTCTGCTGCATGAACGGGATGAAGGTCTCCGGCGCGTCGGCGATATTGACCATATCCATCTGCGCGCGCGGCACCATGATGTCGCCGGCGGTCAGTTCGGAGACCTGGAACACGCCCTCGATCATCGACAGCGAATCGGCATCGATCAGGTTGCGCTCATGCGCTTCCTGGAGCACTTCGAGCAGTTCTGCGCGGGTGTCCGGTTCGGGGGAGATCAGGTCTGACAGGCGTTCGAGAAGCGATCTGGGGCGATCGACCTGCTTCAGGTAGGCGGGCTTCGAACTGGGATAGGGGTCGTTCATTTCGCGGCGAGCGCGTGGTGGAGATCGACTGAAGGATACACCAAAAGGCTGTCGATCCCGTGACAGCCGCCGGGCAGCGGCCGCCGGATGTGATGCCGGCGGCCTTCGCGTCGCGCCGCCGGTGCGCCGTCAATCACGCGGTGCCGGTGCGCTCGGCGAGATAGGGGTCCGCGTAGCCCAGCGCCTGCAGGGTCTCGGTCTCGATCGCCTCCATTTCCTCCGCTTCG
>Ga0102589_1000548_pt1 | contig 72309 bp, 67 predicted proteins | sample AraplaMF_Col_mLB_FD_76858 | JGI IMG/M metagenome (GOLD analysis project Ga0102589, IMG submission 76858) | Arabidopsis root microbial communities from the University of North Carolina, USA - plate scrape MF_Col_mLB | ecosystem: Host-associated > Plants > Roots > Endosphere | place: USA...
CTGGGCGGAGCACCGAAGCCGGCGCCAGCCGCCGCACCGCGCTCAAAACAGCCCTGGGTGTCGGTTATGCCGCCACCGCCATGCCCATCATGGCGCAGACCGCGATCAAGACCTCCTCGGAAGGCCTGAAGACCGGCGAGACCACTTACGAGGTCAACGGCTTCAAGGTACCCGCCTTCTTCGCGGCGCCCGCCGGCAAGACCAACCTGCCGGTAGTGCTGGTGATCCAGGAAATCTTCGGCGTGCACGAATACATCGCCGACACCGCGCGGCGCTTCGCCAAGGCCGGCTACCTGGCCATCGCCCCCGAGCTCTACGCGCGCCAGGGCGACCCCAGCAAATACAACGAGATGGCCAAGCTGCTGGCCGAGGTCGTCTCCAAGGTGCCTGACGAACAGGTCATGGCCGACCTGGACGGCGCGGTGAAGTGGGCGGGCGCCAACGGCGGAAACACCAAAAAAGTCGGCATCACCGGCTTTTGCTGGGGAGGCCGCATCACCTGGCTGTACGCCGAGCAGAGCAAGAACGTCAAGGCCGGCGTGGCCTGGTACGGCCGCCTGGTCGGCCAGCCTTCGGCACTCACGCCCAAGCACCCGCTGGACCTCGCCGCGGGCCTGAAGGCGCCCGTGCTCGGTTTGTATGGCGGCCAGGACGGCGGCATCCCGCTGACCACCGTCAACCAGATGAAGGACGCACTGGCCGAAGCCGGCGCCAAAGGCAACAAGGCGGCCGCCGCCTCCGAGTTTGTGGTCTACCCGCAGGCTCCCCACGCGTTCCATGCCGACTACCGTCCGAGCTATCGCAAGGATGCGGCAGACGACGGCTTCAAGCGCGCCCTCGAATGGTTCAAGAGCCACGGTGTAGCCTGATTCCCTGCTGGCAGGCTGCAAGCCGCCAAGCCTGAGAGGGCTGGCGGCTTTTTTTCGCCGGCCCCTCTTGACAAGCTTGATAAGATTAAAAGTGACCCCGGCCGCTGGCATTTGAATGCCGCGCCCGGGGTTTTGTCGTCTGTGGTGTAACCTCCACGGGTGTTTTGAATGATTCCGGGCTCCAGCCCTCTAAATACGAGCGTACGTAGCTATGACTTTGCTAGCAATCTTGATGGGAACCCTGGCCGCCGGCATAGGCAGCGTGTGGCTGGCGGCTTTGCTGAGCTTTGGCGTGCTGGCCCGCTACACCCAGCACATGCTGAGCCTGGCCGCCGGCGCGCTGCTGGCCACGGCTTTTATGCACCTGCTGCCCGAGGCCTTTGAAAGCCAGGCCGGCGCCAAGGAGCTGTTCGCCACCTTGCTGGTGGGGCTGGTGTTCTTTTTCCTGCTCGACAAGGCCGAGCTATGGCATCACGGCCATGAACACCACGGCGGCGGGCACCACGGCCCGGAGGTGGCGGCGCATGCACAGCACGACCACACCGGGCATGTGCATGCCGCGCACGGCCACCACGGCCATGACCATGCGCACGAGCACGGTGAGGGCAAGACAGGCGGCTGGGCCGTGCTGGCCGGCGACAGCGTGCATGCCTTCGGCGACGGCATCCTGATCGCCTCGGCCTTTATGGCGGACCTGCGGCTGGGCGTGGTCGCCGCGCTGGCGGTGCTGGTGCACGAGGTGCCCCACCATATGGGCGATCTGGTGGTGTTGCGCCAGACCTCCAACAACCGGCGCGCCGCCCTCATCAAGGTGTCGCTGGCCGGCGCGGTGACGGCGCTGGGCGGCGTGGTCGGTTATGCGCTGGTCGACCAGCTCTATGACTACCTGCCGTTTTTCCTGATCATGGCGTCGAGCAGCTTTATCTACGTCGCGCTGGCCGACTTGATCCCCCAACTGCAAAAACGCGTGACCGCGCGCGAAACCGTGGCGCAGATCGCCTGGCTGGCCATAGGCATAGGCATGGTCACTCTGATCAGCGGGTTGGCGCACCACCATTGAGGTGTTCCGGCCCGGCGGCGCTGCTGTAAGACGGTGCCTGACAAGCCCATGGCTTGGCGGCCTATAGGCCGGTTTGGGGCGTGGCGGGAAGATAAAGCTGGCAATCTTCCCAGCCCACTATCCCTTGTGCAAAGGCAGGCCCGCCATGAACTTTCATTCAGAACCCACCACGGTTTCCAGTGCCTTCCGCCCGTCGACTGCCTTTGGCACCGGCTGGCCGCCCCGCAAAGCGTCGCAGCACAAACCGCGCATTATTCGTCGCCCGCGTGCGGCGGCCTATATCGCGTTCTTCATCACGGTCTTCGCCAGCATGGCGGCCGCCGCTGCGCTGGCCACCCACGACTTGCCACTCATGCTGGTGGGTTTGTGATGAGTCGCAAACCCGGCCATTCACCTGACGGCGGTGTCCCGCTGGGGACGGGCTCGCCCGACGAGCCGGCGCACACGCTGCCCGCCGAACCGGCCCAGATCACCAAAGCCCGGTCCCCGAAAGCCGAAGCGGCGCAGCCCCGTGCCGGTGCACAAAAGCGCCCGGGCAATGAGGAGCCTGAGCCCACGCTGGAGGACGACCTTCCCTCCGACGGGCGCGACAAAAAAGGTGAGGCCATGATCCGCGACCTGCCGCGCAAGGCCGGAAAGAAAGAGCGCTAGCCCGTGGCCACCAATCCAAACACGCCGCCGCCCGAGCCGCTGCCGCCCCTGGACACGCCGCCAGACCCAGGCGAGGTGCAGACCACGCCCATGCCAATGACGGTGATATAGGCGAAAAAGCGTTGCCGGCAATGAAATCGAAACCGGTGTAGTGTCATCGAGCGCACAGGAAATGCGCAACGAAGGCGGGAAACCGTTTCCGGGTTTCCCGCAAGGTTTGACTGCTGCAAGGAGAACCGACATGCCGATAGACACCAGCCCCGAAGGCGCCGAGCTGTTGCACCAGCCGGTCGTCAAGCCATTTCCCGAAATCAGCCCCAAAGACCCCCGCCACGCCCACCATGGCCAGCAGGCCATTGACGACGACGGCCATAACCACGATGAGCACGATGAGGTCGATGCCGGCGCTACATCCGGCACTTCTGCAGGTGCAGGCCTGAAACCGGGCCCGGCCCCCGCGCCGCCGGCTTGAGCGCCAGCTCCGCGCTTGCACTGCGCGGCAAGCTTCTATAAGGTCGGGAGACTTTTTCCCGAGGGAGACACCATGGCCGAAGTTCTCAAGGTTCGCTGCTGCATTGTCGGCGGCGGCCCGGCCGGCATGATGCTGGGCCTGCTGCTGGCACGCGCCGGCGTGGAGGTGCTGGTGCTTGAAAAGCATGCCGATTTCCTGCGCGACTTTCGCGGCGATACGGTGCATCCGTCGACGCTGCAGGTCATCCACGAGCTGGGCCTGCTGGAAAAATTCCTGGCGCGACCGCATGATGAGGTCAGTGAAATGCGCGCGATGATCGGCAACACGGAACTGGTGCTCGCCAACTTCAAGCGCCTGCGCATACGCTGCCAGTTCATCGCGATGATGCCGCAATGGGAGTTCCTGGATTTCGTGCGGGATGAGGCGGAGCTCTACCCGGGTTTTCGTTTGCTGCAGAACGCCGAAGTCACGGGGCTGAGCAAAGAGGGCGGCACGGTGACGGGCGTGCATGTCGCGACGCCGGACGGCCCCCTGGAGGTGAGGGCGGACCTGGTCATAGGCGCCGACGGCCGGCGCTCGACGGTGCGTGCCGCCGCCGGGCTGGTGGTGCGCGACCTGGGGGCACCCATCGACGTGCTGTGGATGCGGTTGCCAAAACTACCGGGCGACCCTTCCACCTCGGGCGGGCGCATCAACACCGGCATTTTCCTGGCCATGATCGACCGCGGCAGTTACTGGCAGTGTGCCTTTGTGATTCCCAAGGGCGGCATCGAGGCTGTGCGCGCGCGCGGGCTGGACGCCTTCAAGGCGGACATGGTGAAAGCGGCGCCGCTGTTCGCCGGCCGCATGGATGCCCTGGCCAGCTGGGACGACGTCAAGCTGCTGAGTGTGACCGTGGACCGGCTGGAGCGCTGGTACAGGCCCGGCCTGCTGTGCATAGGCGATGCGGCGCATGCCATGTCGCCAGTGGGCGGCGTCGGCATCAACCTGGCGGTGCAGGATGCGGTGGCGGCGGCCAACACGCTGGCGGGTCCACTGGCCGATGCGCGTATGGGCACGGCGGCCTTGACGCCTTTCCTCGCGCGGGTGGAAAAACGCCGCCTGCTGCCGACCCGGCTCACGCAGGCGGCGCAGGTGGCCATCCAGAACCGCGTGCTGAGCCCGGTGCTGGCGGCGCGCGGCAGCGAGGCTCCGCCCATGGCGCTGCCCTGGCCATTGAAGCTGATGCGCCGCTGGCCGATGCTACAGGCGCTGCCTGCTTATGCGGTAGGTGTGGGCGTGCGGCCCGAGCATGTGCGCTCCCCGGCGCGGCCTCCGGCCTGAATTTGTAGGCCGTTTCCTACGCCATGGGCAGGCATTGCCTACAGCGGCAGTGCCGCGCGGCTTTTAGAGTGAAGTCAACAGACTTTATGCACCCCTTTGTGCGCCCTGGTGGCAGGCGAGCCGGACTTCCGGCACAGCAGCGGGGGCCTGCAAGCCGAAGGAGACCTTCCCATGAAAAGCAGCGACACCCTTCATGCCCACAAACCCGAACCCAGCCCTTCCAAAGGCCAGGTGGGCGACAGGCCGGACAACGGCTCCAGGAGCAGCCGCGGCGCCGGCCCCAGTTCGGGAGCACGGCGCGACAACCCGCACAGGCGCATCCGGCTGACAGGCCACGCCCGCGCCTGCTGAAGCGCGCCTTCCGGTGCGTGCGCTCGGCGCGCACCCATCGAAAAATCCCTACAGCCCTGTGGGACACAGTCTCATGGGGCATGGCCGCAAGGCGCGGATAAATTGATGTCTGGCTGGCGTTCAGCCAACTTCCGCCGATCGACAGATTGATCTTCCTATTGCTTCATCTCTTCATACAAGGAAACAGACATGCACGCATCCAAATTGAAACCCGCTGCCGCAACGGCCATTGCCCTGGCTGCCCTGTTGGCACTTGGCGCCTGCGGGAAAAAAGTTGAAGACACCGGCGCGACCTCCTCGACGCCGTCCAGCTCCAGCCCGTCAACTTCTTCCACGCCTGCGCCTTCGACACCTTCCACCAGCAGCGGCACCAGCCCCACGCCAATGCCGGAGTCCAGCGCGGCAGCGCCCAGCACACCGGCCAGCGGCGGCACCAAATAGAGAGCGCTGCATCGGCTCCTTTGCGAGCCCCAGAACAAAACAAAACGCCACCAGGCATGCGCCGGTGGCGTTTTTTTTGGATGGGCCGAAAATCGGGGGCAGGGCGTGCGGGCTCCTAACCCTGCGCCACCGGGCGTTGCGGGTCGCTGCACCAGTCGCTCCAACTGCCGGCGTACAGGCCGGTCCGGCCCAGGCCGGCGATTTCCATGGCGACCAGGTTGGGCACAGCGCTGACGCCGCTGCCGCAGTGGTGCACCACGGTAGCCGGGTCGCGGCCGGCCAGCAGGGTTTCAAACTCGGCCTTGAGTTGCGCGGCCGGCTTGAATTTGCCGTCGGCTCCGATGTTCTGGCTGAAGGGCCGGTTGAGCGCGCCGGGGATATGGCCTGCGACCGGATCCAGCGGCTCGACCTCGCCCTTGAAGCGGGGTGTGGCGCGCGCATCAATGACCGTTTGCGTGGGCCGCCCCAGCTGGCTGAGCACGGTGTCCGCCGATACCAGCGTGGCCCCGGCCGGCGCGAGCTGGAAGCTGGCCTGGAAATGCGCGGGCTCCTCACCGCTGTTCACCGCTCCGCCCGCCGCCTGCCAGGCCTGCAAGCCGCCGTCGAGCATGGCGACGTTTTCATGGCCGGCCCATTTGAGCATCCACCACAGGCGCCCGCAGTAGTTCGCGCCGTTGCGGTCGTAAACGACGGCCTGCATGTCGTTGGCGAAACCGACGCTGGACAGCCAGGTCGCGAACCTCTCGCGATTGGGAAGAGGGTGGCGCCCGCCGGACGCGGGCGCGTCGGCGCCGCTGGCGGTGATGATCCCGTGGGCGCCCGGCACGCCGTGTTTGGCGCTCAGCGCGGTGTCCAGGTTGGCGTACACGGCGCCGGGGATGTGCGAGGCGAGGTACTGCTCATGCCCCGCGCTGGGCTTCATCAGGTCGAAAGTGCAATCGAAGATGCGCAGCGGTTTGGCCGAGGCGACAAGGGCTTGCAGCTGTTCGGCGGAAATCAGGGTGGTGTAGCTCATGGCAGGTTCCTTAATGTTCTTCAGCGGGTGCGTTAGGGGCAGCGCGGGCGCGCAAAACAGTGGCCGCGATCGCGCTCACGATGATGAGCACCATGCCGGCCCAGCCGATCAGGGGAATATTGTCGCCAAACAGGATCAGGCTGTAGAGGGCCGCGAACACAATGCCCGAATATTGCAGGTTGGCCACCATCAGCGTGCCGCCGTGGTTTTCCGACATGGAGTAGGCCTTCGTCATGCTCAGCTGTCCCAGCGACGCCAGCAGGCCTATCGGGAGCAGCCACATCGCCTGACGCCAGTTCCAGGGAGAAAAGCCCATGAAGAGCATGCCGAGCGCCCCGGCAATGACGGTGCCGACGGCGAAGTAAAACACGGTGCGCGTTTCGGGCTCGCCCATGCGTGCAATCGCCATGACCTGCATGTAGGCGAAGGCGGCGCCCAGGCCCGACATCAGGCCCACCAGCCCGGCAAAGGCCTGGTTCTGGTCTATGGCCGGGCGCAGCAGCATGACCACGCCGGCAAAACTAGCGAGGATGGCCATGACCAAGGGGCCCTGGCTTGAGAACAAGGCCCCCAGGCTCACTGTGCCGCTCTCTGCTGCGACACCCTGTGCGGCATTTGCTTTCGGCGGCGTCCAGGCCATCAGTGCGCCGCCGACCAAAAAGGCCGCGATCCAGACGCTGCTCATGTAGTTGAGTGTCATGGCGGTGGCCAGCGGCAAGTGGGCGATGGCATAAAACCAGGCCGACAGCGACATCACGCCGATCACGCTGCGCCAGGCGTGCATCGCCGGATAGCGCGTGCGCAGCGTGATGCCCTGGGCGCGCGCATAGGCCGCCATGAAAAGCACGCCGAGTACGCCGCGGTAGAACACCAACTCGGCGCTGTTGAAGTGTTCGGATGCGTATTTGACGCAAACCCCCATGGTCGCGAACATGAACGAAGAAAAAATCATCCAGACGGCTTGCATGGTGCGGCGGGTTTAAGGGCGGGGAAGGGTGGAATGAAAAATGGCTGCGGCCCCGAAAAAAAGCGGGGCGGCAGCCATCATATGCACGGTCGCGACGGTTAGAACCTGTTCGCGGTCTAAACGGGGCTGCGTTGGGGTGCAATCGGGATGAGTGGGCCGACCGGGCACGCCGCATGGGCTAATGCCCATGCAAGGGCCTGGGTGGCTCAATCGCCCGATTTCACCCCAACCCGAAGGGCAAGCGCCTTCTCGGGCGGTCTGCGGCGTTGCGGCGCTAGCCCATAGATGAACTATGGGCGTCGCACCGCGCCTTGCATCCCATCCCGAGAAGGCGCTTGCGCGGCCCCGTTTAGACCGTGAACAGGTTCTCAAATCATCTGTGTGGTTTTGCTGGCACCCATCTCGCGGCGGTACCACTCGTGAAAGTGCTGCATGCCGTCTTCCATGGGGCTTTGATAGGGGCCGAACTCGTTGTCGCCGCGCTGCAGCAGGGCCTTGCGGCCGGCGTCCATGCGCAGCGCGATCTCGTCGTCTTCCACACAGGTTTCCATGTAGGCGGCCTGTTGCGCCTCCATGAACTCGCGCTCGAAGGCGCAGATTTCTTCAGGGTAGAAGAACTCCACCACGTTGAGCGTCTTGTCCGGTCCCTGCGGATGCAGCGTGCTGACCACCAGCACATGCGGGTACCACTCGACCATCACGTGCGGATAGTAGGTGAGCCAGATCGCGCCGTATTTGGGGGGCACGCCCTGGCGGTATTGCAGCACCACGTCGTGCCATTTTTTGTAGGTGTCGGTGCCCGGCTTGCCTAGTTTGTCGGACACGCCGACCGTCTGCACCGAATAGTCGGCCTCAAGCTGCCAGCGCAGGTCGTCAGTGGTGACGAAGCCGCCCAGCCCGGGGTGGAACGGGCCGACGTGGTAGTCCTCGAGGTAGACCTCGATGAAAGTCTTCCAGTTGTAGTTGCACTCGTGCAGGTGCACCTTGTCGAGCTGGTAGCCCGAAAAATCCAGGTCGGCGTGGGTGGCCAGCCGCGACATCTCGGCCGCGACGTCCCGGCCGTTGTCCTCGAAAACCAGGCCGTTCCAGGTGGTCGTTTTATACCGGTTCAGGTTCAGGCAGGGGTCGATTTCGAAGTGCGGCGCGCCTATGAGTTCGCCCGAGGTGTTGTAGGTCCAGCGGTGCAGCGGGCAGACGATGTTGCTGCCGGTGTTGCCGCGGCCCTGCAGCATGGTCGACTGCCGGTGCCGGCAGACATTGGAGATCAGTTCTATGCCCGAGGCGTTGCGCACCAGCGCGCGGCCTTCGCCTTCGTGCGGCAGGGCGTAGTAGTCACCCAGGTTGGGCACCGCCAGTTCATGTCCCAGGTAGCGCGGCCCGCGCGCGAACAGCTTTTGCTGCTCCCGCTGGTACAGGCCCGCGTCAAAGTAGCTGGAAATGGGGAGCTGGCTGGTGGCCTGCAGGAGGCGAAGGCTGAGATCGGACATGCGAATTTCGGGTGAACATGCCGCCGCGCGAGGCTTTGGAGGCAGTTGACAAACCAGGGAGCAGGCTGGAGCGCAGCCCACGGATGAAAACAAGGCCGGGTATCCCGCAACGGGGGCACCGCTGTTATCGAGAACTGTTATCAATTGTACCCGCGCGGGGGTGAATCGGGGGCTTGGTGCCTCGCCGCCGGATAATAGGAATATTGCATTTGCAACCCCGGGATGCCGGGCGCCGCAATCCCCCGCAACGGCCTAAAATCAGGCCTTCATCCAAAGAACCATGGCCAAAAGCGCTTCATCCCCCGCTTCTTCCGCAATTCCCGCCGCCGCGGCGCTGCCCGCCAGTTATGAGGCCGCCGTGCAGGAACTCGAGGAACTGGTGGACAGCCTGGAGTCCGGCCAGTTGCCGCTGGACCAGTTGCTGACAGGCTACCAGCGCGGCGCGCAACTGCTGAAGTTCTGCCGCGACAAGCTCGAGGCCGTGGAAACGCAGATCAAGGTGCTGGAAGGCACGGAACTCAAGCCATGGGTGCAGGAGTAAAGCGGCGCGAGCCCTTCCCCACGCACCGATGATCCAGACATAAACAGAGATACCGATTGAACGCCCCTGACAAACTGCCCCTGTTCACGCTGAGCGACTGGAGCGCAAGACAGCTTGCCACCGTCGAGAGCGCCCTGTCCCGCTGGGTGGCTTGCCCCACCGATTCGCCCGCGCCAGCCGGCCTGGGCGACGCCATGCGTTATGCCGTGCTTGATGGCGGCAAGCGCTTGCGCCCCTTGCTGGTGATGGCCGCGTGTGAGGCCGTAGGCGGCAATGCCGAGGCTGCCTTGCGCGCCGCCTGCGCGGTCGAGCTGATACACGCTTACTCGCTGGTGCATGATGACATGCCCTGCATGGACAACGACGTGCTGCGCCGCGGGAAACCCACGGTGCACGTCAAGTTCGGCCAGGCCCAGGCGCTGCTGGCTGGTGATGCACTGCAGGCCCTGGCCTTTGAATTCCTCACGCCCGAAGACGCCGGGATCGACGCCGCCACCCAGGCACGGCTGTGCCGCATGCTGGCGCAGGCCGCAGGCTTTCAGGGCATGGCCGGCGGCCAGGCCATCGATTTGGCCAGCGTGGGCATGCCCCTGAACTCGCAGCAGCTGCACGAAATGCACCGCCTGAAAACCGGCGCGCTGCTGGAAGCCAGCGTGATGATGGGTGCCGCCTGCGGGATCGCCTCCCCCGCGGCCTGGCAGGCTTTGCGTGACTACGGCGCGGCCGTCGGCCTGGCTTTCCAGGTGGTCGATGACATCCTTGACGTCACCGCCGACTCCGCCACACTGGGCAAGACCGCCGGCAAGGATGCTGCCCAGGACAAGCCCACCTTTGTTTCACTGATGGGGCTGGAGGCCTCGAAAGACTACGCACAGCAGTTGCTGGGCAGGGCGCTGGCCGGCCTGGACGCCAGCGGGCTGGCTCGCACCGAGGCCTTGCGCGCGCTGGCCGACATGCTGGTCAACCGCCACCACTAAGACATCGGCTGAAAGCGAACGGCACAGCAACGACAAACCAGGGAAGAGGATCAGGCCTCGCCATAACAACGACACCACGATGTACCCATTGCTCGAAACCATTCAAAGCCCTGCCGACCTGCGCAAGCTGCCGCGCACCGGCCTGAAGACCCTCGCCGATGAGCTGCGCGCCTTCGTGCTCGACAGCGTCTCCCAAACCGGCGGGCACCTGAGTTCCAACCTCGGCACCGTGGAACTCACGGTGGCCTTGCACTACGTCTTCAACACACCCGAAGACCGCCTGGTATGGGACGTGGGCCATCAAACCTATCCGCACAAAATCCTCACGGGCCGGCGCGATCGCATGGGCAGCCTGCGCCAGTTCGGCGGGCTGTCGGGTTTTCCGCGGCGCGATGAAAGCGAATACGACACCTTCGGCACCGCGCACTCGTCAACCTCGATCTCCGCCGCGCTGGGCATGGCGCTGGCTGCCCAGCAAAAGGGTGAAGACCGCCATTCGGTGGCCATCATCGGCGACGGTGCCATGAGTGCCGGCATGGCCTTCGAGGCACTGAACAACGCGGGTGTGCACGACCACTGCAAGCTGCTCGTGGTGCTCAACGACAACGACATGAGCATCAGCCCGCCCGTGGGCGCGCTCAACCGCTACCTGGCCCAGTTGATGAGCGGGCGCTTTTACGCGTCGGCCAAGCATGTGGGCAAGCAGGTGCTGCGCGTGGCGCCGCCGTTGCTCGAGCTGGCCAAGCGCCTGGAGGCCCACGCCAAGGGCATGGTGGTGCCGGCCACGCTGTTTGAAAACTTCGGCTTCAACTACATCGGCCCCATAGACGGCCATGACCTCGAATCGCTGGTGCCCACGCTGGAAAACATCAAGCACTTGATGGACAACAACGGCGGCCCGCAGTTCCTGCATGTGGTCACCAAAAAAGGCCAGGGCTACAAGCTCGCCGAAGCCGACCCCATCGCCTACCACGGCCCCGGCAAGTTCGACCCGGCCATGGGCCTGCAAAAATCCAGTGCACCGGCGAAACAGACCTTCACCCAGGTTTTCGGCCAATGGCTGTGCGATATGGCCGAACATGATCCCCGCCTGGTCGGCATCACGCCCGCGATGCGTGAAGGTTCGGGCATGGTCGAGTTCCACAAGCGCTTTCCCGAGCGCTACCACGACGTCGGCATTGCCGAGCAGCACGCGGTGACCTTTGCCGCCGGCATGGCCTGCGAGGGGCTCAAGCCCGTGGTCGCGATCTATTCGACCTTTTTGCAGCGCGGCTATGACCAGCTGATCCACGACGTGGCCCTGCAAAACCTGCCCGTGGTGTTCGCGCTTGACCGGGCCGGCCTGGTTGGCGCCGATGGCGCCACGCATGCGGGGGCTTACGACATTCCCTACCTGCGCTGCATTCCCAACATGAGCGTGGCCTGCCCGGCCGACGAACGCGAATGCCGCAAGCTGCTGTCGTCCGCCTTTGAGCAAAACCATCCCGTGGCCGTGCGCTACCCGCGCGGCGCCGGTGCCGGCGTTGAGCCCGAAGCGGGGCTGGAATCGCTGCCCTTCGGCAAGGCGGAAATCCGCCGCGAAGGCGCACATATCGCCATCCTGGCTTTCGGTACCTTGCTCTACCCGGCCCTGCAAGCCGCCGAAAAACTCGGCGCCACCGTGGTCAACATGCGCTGGGCCAAACCGCTGGACACGGAACTGCTGCTCAAGGTCGCCGCCACCCACGCGGCCATCGTCACCGTCGAAGAAGGCGCCATCATGGGCGGTGCAGGCAGCGCCGTCAGCGAAGCCCTGCAAGCGGCAGGCGTCAACAAACCCGTGCTGCACCTGGGCCTCAAAGACGAGTTCATCGAACACGGCGATCCGGCCAAACTGCTTGCCCTGCAGGGCCTCGATGCCGCAGGCATCGAAGCGGCCGTCACCGCGCGCTTTGGTGCACTGCTAACCGGCAAATCCTCCAAACCGGCCCTCAAGTCGGTCGCCTAAACAAGACTCTCCAACCAAGCAGCGCGCAGGGCTCGACCGGCGCGATTCGAAGCGAGCCGTCCAATACCAGCAGGGGCCGCGGGACCGGCTTTGCCGGACCGCAGGCGCAGCGCCCCCTCGGGGGCAGAGAGCTACGCGCAGCGAACGAACGTGGAGGCCGACAGGTTCTTGTCAGCTCTTCAAGGGTTTACCCGCCCGGGCCATGCACCCCTGATTTTTAGAATTCCCCAGGACCTGCAAAGCGCAAGCAAAGCAGTCTGGCCGACGCATGCGACCGGCCAAGGATTTTTATTTTTCACACTTCGGAGTCAAGCTGATGGATCGTCGTTCACTCATCAAGCACGCGGGCGTTGCCGGCGTTCTCGCCGCAGGCGTCGCGCCCGCCGTTCATGCGCAAGCCACCGTTCGCTGGCGCCTGGCTTCCAGCTTCCCCAAGTCGCTGGACACGATTTACGGCGGCGCGGAAGCCTTTGCCAAGCACGTGAAGGCCATCTCGGGCGGCAAGTTCGAAATCTCCGTGCATGCGGCAGGCGAGCTGATGCCCGCCTTCGGCGTGGTGGACGGCGTGCAGCAAGGCTCCGTCGAAGCAGCCCACACCGCGCCGTACTACTTCTTCGGCAAGGACGAGACCTTTGCCATCGGCGGCGCGATTCCCTTCGGCCTGAACAGCCGTCAGATGAGCGCCTGGACCTTCGAGGGCAACGGCCTGAAGCTGATGCGCGAGTTCTACGCCAAGTACAACATCATCAGCTTCCCTTGCGGCAACACCGGCGCGCAGATGGGCGGATGGTTCCGCAAGGAAATCAAATCACTGGCCGACATGAAAGGCCTCAAATTCCGTGTCGGCGGTTTTGCCGGCAAGGTTATTGAGCGCCTGGGCGGCGTGCCGCAAAACATCCCCGGCGGCGAGATCTACCAGGCCCTTGAAAAAGGCACCATCGATGCGGCCGAATGGATAGGCCCCTATGACGACCAGAAACTGGGCTTCAACAAGGTGGCGCCCAACTACTACTACCCCGGCTGGTGGGAAGGCGGCCTGCAACTGGACCTCTACATCAACCAGAAAGCCTATGACGCGCTCACGCCCGAATACAAGGCCATCGTGGAAGTGGCCAGCGCGGCGGCCCACGTCGACATGCAGGCCAAGTACGACACCAAGAACCCCACCGCCCTCAAACAACTGGTGGGTGCAGGCGCCAAGCTGCGCCCATTCCCGGCGGACCTCATGAACGCGGCCTTCAAGGAGTCCATGAAGCTTTACGAGGAACTGTCCGCCAAGAATGAAAACTGGCGCAAGGTCTACGCCGATTATTCGAAATTCCGCGGCGACCAGAACCTGTGGTTCCGCTTTACCGAAGCCACCTTCGATCGCTTCATGCAAAGCCAGAAGCTGTAAGCACGCCTCGCCCCGGGCTCTTTGCCCGGGTGCCAGCCCGAGCACGCCTGCATGCAGGGACGTGCCGGGAAAAGCCGCCCCTGGGGTGGCTTTTTTTGGGTCTTTTTTTTGCGGTTTTTTGGCGAAATCTGTGGTGATCTACGGGTAAGAACGGGGTAATTTTTTGAAAAAGAGTGACAAAGTGTCCATGCTCCGCCGGCGCGTTCCGGGCATTGCAACTATTGCAGTATTCAGCGCGTTGCGGACCCCTACGGAAAACTTTTATAACTTGAAGGAGAGAGTTTCATGGATCGTCGCTCACTGATTAAAAATGCCGGTATCGCCGGTGTGCTGGCTGCCGGCGTGGCACCTGCCGTTCACGCGCAGGCCGCCGTCCGATGGCGCCTGGCATCGAGCTTTCCCAAATCGCTGGACACCATCTTTGGTGCTGCCGAGGTCTTCGCCAAGGCGGTTAAAAACATGTCCGGTGGCAAGTTTGAGATTTCGGTCCATGCGGCCGGCGAGTTGATGCCTGCTTTCGGTGTGGTCGACGGCGTGCAGCAAGGCTCCATCGAGGCGGCCCACACGGCGCCGTACTATTTCTTCGGCAAGGACGAATGCTTTGCGCTGGGCTGCGCCATTCCCTTCGGCCTGAACAGTCGGCAGATGAGTGCCTGGATGTACGAAGGCAACGGCCTGAAGCTCATGCGCGAGTTCTATGCCAAATACAACATCGTGAATTTCCCCGGGGGCAACACCGGCGCCCAGATGGGCGGCTGGTACCGCAAGGAAATCAAGTCCGTCAAGGACATCAAGGGCCTGAAGATGCGCATCGGCGGCTTTGCCGGCAAGGTGCTTGAGCGCATCGGCGGCGTGCCCCAGAACATCCCCGGCGGCGAAATTTACCAGGCACTTGAAAAAGGCACCATCGATGCCGCCGAATGGGTTGGCCCGTACGACGACCAGAAGCTGGGCTTTAACAAGGTTGCGCCGTTTTACTACTACCCCGGCTGGTGGGAAGGCGGCCCCGAGCTCGACTTCTTCATCAACAACAAGGCCTTCGAGGCGCTCACGCCCGAGAACAAGGCCATCGTGGAAGCCGCCGCGGCCCAGGCACATGGCGAGATGCAGGCCAAGTACGATGCGAAGAACCCGGCGGCCCTCAAGCAGCTGGTGGGTGCAGGCACCAAACTGCGGCCTTTCCCCGCCGACGTGATGAACGCCGCGTTCAAGGAAGCCATGGGCCTGTACGAAGAGCTCAACGCCAAGAACGAAAACTGGAAGAAGATCTACGCCGACTATTCCAAATTCCGCGCCGAGCAGAACCTGTGGTTCCGCTTCACCGAAGCCACGTTCGACCGCTTCATGCAAGCCCAGAAGCTCTGATTTCGCCGGGGCCTTCGCGCCCCGTCAGGAATTTGCAAGCCGCCCCTTACAGGCGGCTTTTTTATTTTCGAAATCCTAGGGCTAACAAGGGTGTGATATCAAAGTAAAAGCTGACAGAATCCCGTGCTGACCTTCGCTCAAACGCCGCCTTTGCGGGCAGTGCCGTTTCGAGAGGTCCGGCGGGCTCCTCATTCAGGCCCCGCATATTCAAACCCTTCAGGAGATAGCATTTTGGATCGTCGCTCCCTTATCAAAAACGCCGGCATTGCCGGCGTTCTCGCTGCTGGCATCGCCCCCGCGGTTCACGCGCAGGCCGCCATACGCTGGCGCCTGGCTTCCAGCTTTCCCAAGCCGCTGGACACTATCTACGGCGCTGCCGAGGTGTTCGCCAAGAAGGTCGGCGAGATGACCGGCGGCAAGTTCCAGATCAGCGTGCACGCGGCCGGTGAATTGATGCCCGCCTTCGGCGTGGTTGACGGCGTGGGCCAAGGCTCCGTGGAAATGTGCCACACCGTGCCTTACTACTACTTCGGCAAGAACGAGGCCTTCGCCATCGGTGCGGCCATTCCCTTTGGGATGAACTCGCGCCAGATGTCGGCCTGGATGTACGAGGGCAACGGCCGCAAGCTCATGAACGAGTTCTACGCCAAGTACAACCTTGTAAGCTTCCCCGGCGGAAACACCGGCACCCAGATGGGCGGCTGGTTCCGCAAGGAAATCAAGACCGTGGCCGACCTGAAGGGCCTGAAATTCCGCATCGGCGGCTTTGCCGGCAAGGTGGTGGAGCGCCTCGGCGTGGTGCCGCAAAACCTGCCAGGCGGTGAAATCTACCAGGCGCTCGAAAAGGGCACGCTGGATGCCGCCGAATGGGTGGGACCCTACGACGACCAGAAGCTGGGCTTCAACAAGGTCGCGCCGTTTTATTACTACCCCGGCTGGTGGGAAGGCGGTCCTGAAGTGGACTTCTTCATCAACAACAAGGCCTTCGAAGCCCTGCCCGCGGAATACAAGGCGATTGTCGAAATGGCCGCCTCGCACGCGCACATCGACATGCAAGCCAAGTACGATGCCCGCAACCCGACCGCTCTGAAGCAACTGGTGGGCGCCAAAACCAAGATCCTGCCCTTTCCCAAACCCGTGCTCGACGCTTCGTTCAAGGCCGCGATGGACCTGTACGGCGAGCTGGCCGAAAAGAACCCCGACTGGAAGAAGATCTACAGCGACTACCGCACCTTCCAGAAGGACCAGATCCTCTGGTTCCGCTTCGCCGAGTCGCGCTTTGACACATACATGCAAGGCGTAACTCTGTAAGAGTGGCCCACGCACGAAAAAACCGCGACACGTCGCGGTTTTTTTTCGCCTGAAGCAGACGTCGGAGCTCAGTGCAAGCAGGGTGCCTGCAAGGGGGAGGAGGCTACACGAAGTGAGCCTCAACGGGGGGGCTACCTAATGCTACGGAAAGTCTTTAATTCGCTGACGAGGCGCTCAAACTCCGCCACCATCTCTGGCGACGAGGCATAAAACACCGCGAACTTGCCCATCAGCGTGCGCACGTACAGGCGCGGGGCGATCAGCCATTCCAGGCCGCGCACGCGGATCAGCTTGCCATAGGCCAGCTCGCGCAATTCCATGTGCTTGTCCCAGACCCAGCTCTGGTGCAGGCCTTGTTCGTCTATGCGCGTGACGCTGCGCAGGATGTGCCACCAGGTGTAGCTCACCAGCAGCAGGCCGGCGATGAACCAGCCGCCGGCGGCCGATGCGCCCGAAGCTCTGCCGGCCAGCCAGGCCTGCACAAAGGCCGCGGCCAGGCACAGCACGATAAGGGTGGCCAGAATCTTGAAAGTCACGGAAAACGCCTGCCCCGAGATGCTCCCGTCCTTAGGCGTGAACTTGAAGGGCGGCGGGCCGAAATAAGTGGTGGGTGCGGGGGTTGGGTCCATGGACGGCTCGCGGTGTGAACGGGTGACTGTTTGAACAGTGTGAGGGGCCAATAAAAACGCCCCTTGGGGAAGGGGCGCCTACAGATTGCAGCCTGCAACGCGGCGGCTTATTTGGTCTTGAACAGCTCGTCGACCTTTTTCTGTTCTTCATCGGCGGTCGGTTCGGCCGGCGGCGCCAGGGGGTCGGTCCCTGCAGCACCGCTGGCCGCGCCTGCGGGCGGGGTAACGCTGTCATCGGCAGGCACTTCGATCTTGACCTTGTCCAGGTCGATCACCTCCGGCTTGTCGAGGAATACCGTCACCGTCTGCGGCACGAAGATCACGATCGCCACCAGTAACAGCTGCATCGCCACCCAGGGAATCGCGCCCAGGTAGATGTCGTTGGACTTGATCGGCTTGGGAATGCGGCCTTCCTTGAACAGCGTATCGGCGATGCCGCGTAAATAGAACAGTGCAAAGCCGAAGGGCGGGTGCATGAAGCTGGTCTGCATGTTCACGCACAGCAGCACGCCGAACCAGATCAGGTCGATACCCAGCTTGTCGGCGACCGGGCCCAGCATGGGCAGGATGATGAAGGCGATCTCGAAGAAGTCGAGGAAGAAGGCCAGGAAGAAGATGAAGGCGTTCACGGCGATCAGGAAGCCGGTCTGGCCGCCCGGCAGGCCCGTGAGCATGTGCTCCACCCATTTGGCGCCGTCTACACCCTGGAACACCATCGAGAAGACGCGCGCGCCAATCAGGATGAACACCACCATGGCCGTCAGGCGCATGGTGCCCATCATGGCTTCCCAGGTCAGAGCGCGGGTCAGGCGCTTGTGCATGGCGGCCAGCACCAGCGCGCCCACCACGCCCATGGCACCGGCTTCGGTCGGCGTGGCGATGGCGGTGTCAATGCCCGGAAGCCCGCCCATGGAGCCCAGCACCGCGAAGATCAGGACGGCTGAGGGAATGATGCCGCGCAGGCACTTGGCCCACAGCGCCCAGCCGTTCAGCGTACGTGCCGACTTGGGAACGCCGGGCACATGGTCCGGCTTGAGCACACCGAGCATGAAGGTATAGCCCGCGAAGATCAGCACCTGCAGGATGGAGGGGCCCCAGGCGCCCTTGTACATGTCGCCGACGGAGCGGCCCAACTGGTCGGCCATCACGATCAGCACCAGCGACGGCGGCACCAGTTGGGTGATGGTGCCCGAGGCCGCCAGCACGCCGGTGGCGTAGCGCATGTTGTAGCCGTAACGGATCATCACGGGCAGCGAGATCATCGCCATGGCGATCACCTGGCCGGCCACGGTGCCGGTGATGGCGCCCAGGATGAAGCCGACGATGATGACCGAGTAGCCCAGGCCGCCTTTTGCCGGACCGAACAGCTGGCCCATGGAGTCCAGCATGTCTTCGGCCAGCCCGCATTTCTCAAGGATGGCGCCCATGAAGGTGAAAAAGGGAATCGCCAGCAGCAGATCGTTCGACAAAATGCCGAACATATTGAGCGGCAGGTTGGACATGAAGCTGGCCGGGAACCAGCCCATCTCGATGGCCAGGAAGCCGGAAGCCAGCCCGAGGGCGGCCAGCGAGAAAGCAACGGGGAAGCCGATCAGCATGATCAGCACGAGGCCCGCGAACATGATCGGGGCAAAATTTTCCATGTGCATGGGGTAGTCCTGGAAGTGTTTTTATGGGAACGAGCGATGCAAACGGATCACTGAACCGGCTTTTCGTAGTGTGTGTCCATCTCGTACTTGCCCTGGAGATAGCAGATGCGCTTGATGATTTCCGAGATGCCCTGCAGGAACATCAGGGCGAAGCCCAGCGGCAGCAGCAGCATCGCGGGCCAGCGGATCAGCCCGCCCGCGTTGCCTGAAACCTCGCCGGAACGCAGCATGCCGAGGAACAGCGGCCAGCTCAGGTAGGACAACAGGCCCATCACCGGCAGCAGGAAGAACAGCAGGCCGAAGATGTCCACATAGACCGGGCCCTTGCCCCTGAGCTTTCCGTAAATGATGTCGACCCGCACATGCTCGTTGAGCTTGAGCACGACGGGCGCGCCCAGCATCACGGTGGCGGCGAACAGATACCACTGGATTTCCAGCCAGGCGTTGGAGCTGATGTCCAGGCCGTAGCGTACAAAGGCGTTGCCGGCGGAAATCAGCGCGGCAAGCAACACGGTCCAGGCGGCAATCTTGCCCAGCCGCGTGGTCAGCCAGTCATAGGCCAGTGCGAGTTTGAGGAGTGCGGACACGGGGATGTCTCCGATCAGTTTTTTTGAATGAGAAAGTACCCACGTGGGCACGCCGAGGCATGAATGGTACGACGGATGCCCGGCCCTGCACTGAAGAAAGACTGACAAAAAATTTCCGGGTTTACCCTAGGGATTTAGGGCTTGTGGCATGCACTTGCCTTCCACTTTGCTTTCATGGGCCCTCCGCCAGCCTTCTACGTGCTTTCCAAGCCTTCAAAGAGAGCATTCGAAGTGCCTTTTGCCACCTCTCGGCCGCGCTTTTTGGCGAACGGCCAGGCTTCAGCAGACCGCCAGGCCCTTGCCCTCAACAACTTCCCCAACCACAGCTGCATCCGCAAAACCCTGGGTCCTGAAAATTTCCAGGACCTTGCCGGCGCTGCCGGCACTGCAAGACACCAGCAGACCACCCGAAGTCTGCGGGTCGCTCAGCAAGGCCTTGTCTACTTCGGCGAATCCCTCCGACAAACTTACCTCGGCCCCATAGCTGCCCCAGTTGCGGCCTGATGCGCCGGTTACGCAGCCTTGGGCCGCAAGTTCGCGTGCGCCGGGAATCAAGGGGACCTTCTGCCAGCTTATGCGCACCTGCAGGCCGGCGCCGCGTGCCAGTTCCAGGCTGTGGCCGGCCAGGCCGAAGCCGGTGATGTCGGTCAATGCGTGCACGCCTTCCATGCGTGCCAGCTCCATGCCGGGTTTGTTGAGCTGCGTGGTGAGCGCGACCATGCGTGCATAGCCTTCTGCGTTCAGCTTTTCTTTTTTCAGCGCTGCCGAGAGTATGCCCACGCCCAGCGGTTTGCCCAGCACCAGCACATCGCCCGCGCGCGCGCCGGAGTTTTTCTTGACGCGCGAGGGATGCACCAGGCCCATCACCACCAGGCCGTAAATCGGTTCCACCGAATCGATGGTGTGGCCGCCCGCGATGGGTATGCCCGCATCGCGGCAGGCCTCCTGCCCCCCGCGCAGGATCGCGCCTATGGTTTCCAGCGGCAGCACGTTGATGGGCATGCCCACCAGCCCCAACGCCATGATGGGCGTGCCGCCCATGGCGTAGACGTCGCTGATCGCGTTGGTCGCAGCGATGCGCCCGAAGTCGTAGGGGTCGTCCACGATGGGCATGAAGAAGTCGGTGGTGGCGATCAGCGCCTGTTCTTCGTTGAGCTGGTAGACGGCAGCGTCGTCCGCGGTTTCTATGCCGACCAGAAGCTGCGGCGGAATGTTCAGGCCCGGCAGGTTGCCTGAATTTTTCAATATCTCACTGAGCACGCCCGGCGCGATCTTGCAGCCGCAGCCACCGCCGTGCGAGAGGCTGGTGAGCCGGGGTGCGGTGGGTGGCATTGGCGTGTCTGCTGGAGTCATGGTGCAACTTTCAGGTCGGGGAGGTGGCGCGGAGGTGACGCGGTGCGCATCGCGTTCGGATGCATGGCGCAATGCGCAGGTATTAGCGCGCTAGTGCACCAAGTTTATGACAGGTGGTGCGCGCAGGGTCCGGCCCGCCAACCCCCTGCGCACGCAGCGTTTTTTCGCTGCCGCGCAAGGGTAATTTTCACGCGCGTTCCTGTAATTGCCTGTAATCGCTTTGCCCATGCGCCATCCCTAGAGTAGCACCACCGAAAGCGCAAAGGCCGCCGGCCGAGCAGACAAGCCATCACAGGGAAGCACCATGGATATCAAACTGCGATTCGTCAACAAGTCCAACGACGGCAACAAGTCCGAGGTGCTGATTTACCAGAAGAACGTGTTGACCACCATGGCCTCGCTGTCCGTGGCCTGGAAGGTGATCCGCTACTGCGGGCGCGACTGCACCCACCCTTTTATTTACCCCGACGGCTACGAGGTGTCCGTCACCGATGAGAACGCCAACTTCACGCCGCGCCTGAAGGCCAAAAACGGCCAGATGCTGAGCCTGGTCCAGACCCCCATCGGCAACCGGCGCCTGTTGTACACCGGGCCGGCCAGCGCGTCCACCGAGCTGGACGTACTCAATGACATGAGCCAGGGCGCGGTCGACGTCTGCATCTTCAAGGACGGTCGCCTGATGGGCGTGAAGACCTCGGTATCTCCCGGTCAGAAGGCGGTTTTCCAGTACCAGCCGGCGCTGTGGATAGGCGTGACCTCCGAGGTCGTGCAGGGCCAGCCGATCAACTCCGCCGTCATGTCGGACATCAACACCGAACTCTCGCTGATCGGCATCGCGAGCGCCGACATCGTGATGACGGGCGGCGGCCCGGGCGAGGGTTCGACGCCGTATGTATTCAATCTCGAAAACATCGTCCAGGCCTGAGGGCAAACGCCAGGACTGGACACGCTGGGTTCGCCGCCGGGGCAGCAGGGCAACGATGGCAAACGGGCAACGCACGGTGCGCTGCCACCTTTTTTTTACATCAACCGGAGAAAACCATGGATATCGCACTGAATTTCATCAACAACTCGAATGATGCGAACAACTCGGAGATCGTGATCTTCCAGAAGAACGTCGCGACCAACTTCGACGAGCTCGCGGTGGCCTGGCAGGTCATCCGCTACTGCGGCCAGGGTGACAACCACCCCTTCACCTTCCCCATGACCATGCAGGTCGGCGCCAGCGACAGCTACGGCAACTACACGCCGCAGCTCGATGCCCAGAACGGCCAGCTGTTCCAGATGGCCCTGACGACCTCGGGCGACCGCCTGGTGCCTGCGGGGGCCGGCACCAGCTCCAAGGAAGTACAGGTGCTTAACAGCCTGCCCGTGGGTGCCATCAATGCCAGCATCTACAAGGCCGGCAAGCTGCTGGCGGTGAAGACTTCGATCGCCCCGCAGCAAAAAGCGGTGTTCGAGTTCAAGCCCACCATCTGGATCGGTGTGGCCTCGCAAATCGTGCAGGGCCAGGTCATGGACTCGGCGATCATCTCCAACATCAACACCGAGCTGTCCCTGCTGGGCATTGCCAGCGCCGACATCGTCATGACCGGCGGCGGCCCAGGCGCCAATTCGACGCCTTTCGCCTTCAACCTCGAAAACATCGTGATGTGCTAAACCCGCCTCGCCGGCGCCCGGCCTTCGTGCCGCGCGCCGGCGTTGCGGGCCGCATGCCCCACAGGAGCCCCGAGTGAACGAGATGGTCAAAACAAGCTGGTCGGCCATGGACGGCTGCCTGGTTTTCGATTTCACCATCAACCGTGAGCCGGGAGACGACATCCCATCCATCGCCGACGTGTCCTGCAAGTCCGGTCCCGCCGACAGCCAGCTGGTCACCATCACGCGGCAGTGGCCGGCCAGGCCTTTTGAGTTCAGGTTCCGCTCGGGCTGTTATGTCACGGGCTACCTGCAACAGAGAACGCCGGTGCATATCGACGGCGTGACCAACACAGCCATCTTTGCCGACATCCATTACGGCATGAGAGGGCAGAGCGACGACCATCACTTCGAGGGCATCATGGTGGCCTGCCCCACACGCGGGCCGCTGCCGCCGCCGGGCCCTCCCTGGCCGCCCGGCCCGCCGCCCATAGAGCCGGATCCTCCGATAGACCCGGTCGAACCCCTTCCCATCGTCGCCACCCATCCCGACGAACTGTTTCCCTATGTCTACGTGCGGCGCTGGCCCCAGGTGAGCGCCGCCGACCTGCTTTACGGCTTCACCGGCTACACCAGCGCCAGCCCGCCTTCGAGCGGCTTTTTCGGCGACCTGGTGAATGCGCGCAACCAGCCGCAGGGCGCGCGCGAAGCCGCACAGCAACTGGCCGTGGATTTCATCGACGGCAGCATCTATCCCGGAGACTTCATCGGCGACATGGACAGCCTGGCCGGCCCGGCCAGCCGGTTTCCGGAAGCCTTCATGCGCCTGCCCAGGCTGGAGGAAGCGCCCGCGGCCTGGCTGGCCAGGGCCTGCGAGCAGGTCACACGGCTGCTCTCGCGCTACGCGTTGGACTGGAGCTACTTTGACTCCACCGCCTATGCCGAGGCACTGGATCGCGTCTGGCAGAGCTACTTCGCGCTGGTGATCACCCTGGGCTACGACACCGCGCTGCTCGATGAGTTGACCCGCGCCCTGTTGATGGCGCACTTGATAGAGGTCGCGCTGCAGCCCTTCGAAAGCCTCACGCAAGCCGGCGCTGCCGCAGCTGCTTCCACCGGCGCGGCGACGCCCGCCATTCCCGCCGTGAGCGGCGATACGCCCGCAACGACACCTGCGCTTGCACAACCACCTTTCCTGACCACCCAGCAGATCCATGCGCTGCTGCATGCCACTCCGGTGCTGAGCGCGCAGGTGTTTCCGCTGCCCCCGGCGCAGGCCGCTACGAGGGCCTCATCACCACCGGGACTGCCGGGCTGGATAGAGCCCTATGCCATCGGCGACCTGCAGATGGTGCGCCAGCGCCTGCTGCGCTACCAGTGCGGCGAGATCGCGCGCATCGAGAACATCATGCGCGGCGAGCGCCGCGAGGTGACCAACAAGCGCACCCATCGCCAGCTCGACGAGCTCCACCAAAGCAGCGGTGAAAAGCAGCTGCTGCAGAACGACGCCGCCGACGAACGCAGCAACCTGCAGGAAGAGTCGCGCAAGACCGTGGCCGAGGTGGTGGAGACCAACCAGTACAACAAGTTCACCAGCAGCTACGGCCCACCCACCCAGGCCACGCTGGACGGCTCCTGGAGCAAGACCGTGCAGCCGGGCGCCACGCCGGGACTGGACGACACCACGCGTTTCGCGCGCGACATCCTCAACAAGACGGTCAACCGCATCAGTCGCAGCGTGAGCCTGACACGCTCCAGCAGCACCATGAGCCAGACCGAGGACTCGGTGGTCAGCCTTGTCGACAACACGGCCGGCACGCGCAGCCTGCGCGGCGTCTACCGCTGGCTCAACAAGGTCTACGAAGCCTGCGTCGTCAACTACGGCCAGCGGCTCATGATGGAGTTCATGGTCTGCAAGCCTGCCGCCGCCTACATCGCTGGCGAGCAGGCCATGGCCGGGCAGGATTTCGTCAAGCCGCTGCCGCCGCTGCGCCTGCACATCGCCACCTTCAAGGAAATCCAGCCGGGCAACTATGCCGGCCTGGGCGCCTACTACGGCGTGCTCGAGCTGGAGCCGCCGCCGCTGGCGCAACGTTTCGCCTCGGCAACCCTGCGCGACGGCGAGGAAAAGCAGATCGCCATTCCCTCGGGCTACTGCGCGAGCAAAGCCTTCGTCGGCTACGTCAGCGTGCCCACGGGCCTGCCGCCACCCGTGGTGCTGGTGGGGCGCCAGACCGTCACGGCCCCCGGCAACCCGGACGGAACAGCGCTGTTCGGCGAGGACGACAGCGTGCCGGTGTCGGTGCTCGACTACCCACCCAGCCTGTCGCCGCCCGCCGACCCGCAGGTGCAGGTCAACATCGAGATCCAGTGCGGTCCGTCGGATCGCTGCATGGACGAATGGCGCATCCGCATTTATGCAGCCGTCATGCGCGCCTACCAGGAGCGGCTGGCCGCCTACAACCTCCGTGTCGAAGGTGGCCCGCAAGGCCGCGCGGCCACGCGCTCGCCGCTGGCGAACCGGCAGATCGAGCAACGCGAACTCCGCAACGCCTGCCTGCGCCTGCTGCTGGAACGTATGCTCACGCTGACCGGTATGGATTCCCAGGGGTCCACCTCATCACCGCCCTCGGAGTTCGCTGTTTACGAGCCGCGCTACCTGCAGTTCTTCGACGAAGTGCTGGAGTGGAATGAAATGGTCTACAGCTTCTACGCCAGTCCCGGCCTCGGCGGTGGCAGTGGTGGCGGTGTGGAGCTGGGCAGCCTGGCTGCCGACGACGATGCCCTGTTCGCCGGCTTCCTGCAGGCCGACCAGGCCCGTGTGCTGCTGCCGGTGCAGCCCGCGCACGTGATGGCCTTCCTGTACTTTTATTCGTCCGGCATGCTGTGGGCCTCGGGCGACCGGCTGGCGCCGGCCAATCCCGTTGATGTTGCCCTGGTCAACGACCTCAAACAGGCCGGTCCGCAGCGCCAGCCCATCCGGCCCATAGGCCCGTGCTGGGAGGTACTGGTGCCCACGGCCATGCAGGTGCTCGATGAAACCTGTGCCGACGTGGTGCCCGGCGCCGCCGTAGGGGAGGGCACACCATGATGGCGCCGGGCACGAGCCTTCCCTACTTCGTGCGACCGGCTTTTGGCGAACTGCCGGTCGGCTCCGTGACGGCCTTCGCCGGCACGCTGGGCGCGCCCGACAGCGCAGGCGCGGCCACCACCGTAACGCCGAAGGACTATGTCACCGACCCGCTGGAGGCCTGGGGCTGGATGTTTTGCGACGGCCGTTCGCTGCCTACCTATGACTACCCTGAGCTCTTCGCGGTGCTGGGCTATGTCTACGGCGGAAGCGACAACCAGTTCCTCATTCCCGACTACCGTGGGTATTTCCTGCGCGGTGTCGGCACGGGCACGAATAACGATCCCGACATTTCCACACGCAAGGTGCCGCCCGGCGGCAAGGGGGAAAGCAGCGGCGTAGGCTCGACCCAATCCTTCGCCCTGCAAACCCATGTGCACGACTACAACAGCGCCCCCGCGCCGGCGACGCCGTCATCCGGCGGCACGGCGGCCGGCGCGTCCAGCAGCACCGCCACGCCCACCACCCCCCCGATGACGGGCCAGGGCCAGTCCCCTCCGGTCGAAGTGAGCCAGTACGAAACGCGACCGATCAACGTGTACGTCAACCACATCATCAAGTTCACCTATGGACTGAAGCAATTCGCCCGGTGACCCGAGGCACGCAAGCCCAACCGACCTACGAGCTTATTTAAAGGAGAAACAGCATGGCTTACAACAACGTTCGATTCATGGGCTACGTGATTGACACCGCGCCCGAATTAAATCCCGACGGCTCGAAAATCTACCTCGGGCTGAACAATCCGCAGCTCGACATCGAGGCGCGCTGCGACCTGATGCTGCGAGCCATGGAGGCGGCACGCGCAGCGCTGCCGCCGCAGTCGCCGCCGCTGCCTCCCGGCGATACGCTCAATGTCTTCATGGCACCGGAGTTCTTTTTTCGCGGCGTGTCGGGCGCTTACCAGATGGACGACGTGCAACTGGCCATCCTGAAACTGCAGGCCATGGCGGCGCAGGACGAGTGGGTCGACTGGGTGTTTGTTTTCGGCACCATCCTGGGCGTGTCCTCGCCCACGCTCAAGGCACCGCCCTACGACATCGACCCGCTGGCAAAGAAAGAGGTCTACAACTTCGCGCTGGTGCAGCAGGGCGGCGTGGCGGCCCAGGGCGACACGGGCGCGCGGGTGGTGATGAAGGAGCTCATGTCGGGCGTGGACTTTATCGCCGCCGCGGCCAATCCGGGCGGTTTGCTGCTGGGCGACGTGCAGCACCTCGCGCCTTCCACCAGCGGCGGTCCGGGGCGCGAGCAGCAGGTGCTCAACTACGACGGCGCGGGCGTGTTCTCGCTGGCCGGCATCACCTGGGGGCTGGAAGTCTGCCTGGACCATCGCGAATCAGTGCACCGCCTGCAGAAGTCGCCGCAGCTGCCGGGGGAAAACCTGATCCAGCTGCAGCTGGTGCCTTCCTGCGGCATGAGCGTGCAGGCCGCAAGCGTGATCACGCAGTTCGGCGGCTATGTGTTCAATTGCGACGGTTCACGCAACAGCCATTCCACACTGGCCGAACTGGTGCCCCCCCTGGCGGATATCGTGCTGGCCATCAGCACACCTGTGGGCAATGAACCCATTGCCCTGCAAAGCACTTCGCCGGTACAGGAGGTGCCCATCGATGACCTCTATGCCAATGGCCCGGGCGTGGTCAATATCTACCCCGTGCGCGCCCTGCCGGCGCAGCAGACCGCCCCGGGCAGCACCGTGCGGCTCTTCTGGCAGGCCAGCGCCGACTACCAGTTTGTCTTCCTGCTGATCTACGACGACAGCGGCGACTACGTGACCCTGCTCTGCGAACCGCGCAGCAAGAAGACCAACTTCTACGGCAACAACTACTACCTGCCGCTGTCGCTGAAGACGCAGGATTCGCTCAAGCAGGACGTGAGCATCCAGATGCGCCTGGCACCGGGCAGCAGCCCCTATGCCGGCGCCGTCTGGTGCAAGATCAACGTGCCGGGTTTTGTCTTCGAGGGCAATGCCTTCGAGTTCAGTGCCAACCTCTCCGGCCCTGCGCCGACGACGATCTGGTGAGCGGCGCGGGAAAGTCCATGCAAGAAGCCAAGCTCTTCCAGGCCGGCCCGCGCGCGGGCGACGCGTCGCACGAGCTCAGCGTGTTCGCGCACCGCCGCGCCTTCAGGGTCCAGGCAGCCGATGGGCGCAGGGACTTCTGGCGCCGCGTGGGCAGCGGTCTGTGGGAGCCGCAGACCTTCGAGGTCTTCGAGCGTTTCCTGCGGCCCGACAGGTCCTATGTCGACATAGGCGCCTGGATAGGGCCCACGGTGCTTTACGGCGCGATGCTGTCGCGCCGCGCCCATGCGCTGGAGCCGGACCCGGTGGCGTTTGCCGAGCTTGAGGTCAATGTCGAGGCAAATCCCGCGTTGCAGTCAAAGATCCGGCTCTATCCCTACGGCATAGGCGCCGAGAGCGGGCCGCTGCAGCTTTACGCCGGAGGCCTGTATTTCGGTGACCAAAGCCAGTTCGGCGACAGCATGTCAGGCATGCTGGCCGCGCCGGGTGCCGTCGGCCAGCCCTGTCGCGAAGTCCAGGGCGTGGACCTGGAGCGCTTCCTGGCGCTCAACGCCATCGACGACTGCAACTTCATCAAGATGGACATCGAGGGCGGTGAGTACGCGGTGATTCCCGGCCAATGGCGGCGCCTGCCGCAGGCGGGCCTGCCCACGCTGTATGTCTCTTTCCACGCACCCGAGCCGGCGCGCCGCGAGGCGCTGATCCGCGCCTGCACCGAGGAGTTGCTGCTGTGCTACCCGCGCTTTTACCGTGCGGCGGATGCCCAGGCGGTGGCGCTCGAGCGATTGCTGGACGCGGTGGGCGACTGGGGAGATGAAGCGCCTGGCAGTCCCTGGCGCAAGCTTGAGGCGCTGCTGGGCGCGGGCCTCTTGGCCACCCGCGAGGAGTGGTAGATGCCGGGTTTGCATGAACGCCAGATCCTGATCGGCGTGTATGTGGCCGCGCATGCCGATGCGCTGGCCGCCACCCTGGCCAGCGTGTTCGAGAACACCCCCATGGCTTTCGACCTGCTGCTGCTGCCGGACCCGGCCGACGAAGCCGAGGCCGTGGCGCTGCGGGCGCACCTGGACACCTTCCCGGGTATCGGGCAACTGCCCGGGCCCGTGCGTGAGGGCGCGGCCGCATGCTTCAACCGGCTTGTGGGTGTGCCGGCCGACATCTATGTGTTCCTGGAAAACGGCGCGCGGGTCACACCGGGCTGGCTGGAGTTTCTGCTCGCGGCGCTGGATGCGGACCCCAGCCATGGCCTGGCCGGCCCGTCAACCAACCGCGGCTGGAATGAGCAGGCCGCAGCGCCGGCCTGCGGGCAGACGCAGGACGCCTTGTGGAATCAGGCCGATGCCCTGGCGGCAAGGTACGGCAATGCCTGCATGACGCTGGAGCCGCTGCACAGCCTCTCCGACTTTTGCTACGTGGTGAGGAATGAGGTGGTCGCCGCCATAGGCGCGGCCGACACCGCGTATGGCCAGGGCCCATGCTGGGAGATGGACTACAACATCCGCGCCGCGCGGGCCGGTTTTCGCGGGGTCTGGGCCCAGGCCGCGTTTGTCCACAGGGCGGCGCCGTGCCCGCAGCGGCTGCGCCTGGAGGCCGGGCTGCTTCAAACCAGCAAGCAGCTCTACCAGGACCGCTTCTGCGCCTGGCGCGATGAGGCGCATCACCAGCCCGCGCCCTACCACGCGCATTGCGCCGGTGAGCAATGCCGCTACTTCGCCATGCCGGAGCGCATGCGCATCTTTGTGGCGCCGCCCGCCGCGCCGGCCCCCCCGATGTCGCTGCCAAAACCGGCTGTTGCGATGCCTCTGCTGAGCTGCATCATGCCCACGCGTGCGCGACCGGAGTTCGTCGCGCAATCCATACGCTATTTCCAGCGCCAGGACTATCCCGCGCTGGAGCTTCTCATCGTGCACGAGGAAGACAGCGACCTGCCCGCGGACATCAGCGACGCGCGCATACGCTGCATCCGCGTGGCTCCCCGGACCAGCATAGGCGCCAAGCGCAACGAGGCGATGCGCCTGGCCCAGGGCGAACTGGTCGCGAACTGGGACGACGACGACTGGTACGGCGAGCAGCGCCTGAGCCGGCAGGCCGCGCCCATCCTGCACAACATCGCCGACATCACCGGGATCAAGGACATGCTCTTCATGGCGCGGCCTCAGGCCGAGTTCTGGGCGCCCAGCCGCGCATTGTTCCGCCGCATGTTCGCGGAAAACGTCTGCGGCGGCTCCCTGCTGTTTCGCCGCAGCCTGTGGGAGGCCCACGGTCGCTATCCCGCCACGTCGCTGCGCGAGGATGCCGACTTCCTGCTCAAGGTCCTGGCCGGCGGCGCGCGGCTGTGCCGCGTGCCGGGGCACGATCTGTACGTCTACGTGCGCCACGACGGCAACACCTGGAAATTCAAGGAAGGGCAGTACCTGCAGCAAAGCGCCTGGACGCGTGTGCCGCCACCGCAATGCCTGCAGCGCGACCGCGATTTTTATTTCCCGCCGGCCATCGCCGCGCCGGCGTCCTCCGCGGCAGCGCGGCCGCTGGTGTCCTGCATCATGCCCACCGCCGACCGGCGCGACTTCGTGCCGCAGGCCATACGCAACTTCCTGGCGCAGGACTACGGCCCGCGCGAGCTGATCGTGCTGGACGACGGCCGCGACAGCGTGGCAGACCTGATACCGCAGCACGAGGCCATCCACTACATGCGGCTGGATCGCAAGCTGACGCTGGGCGCCAAGCGCAACATTGCCTGCGAGCTGGCCCGCGGCGAGCTGATCGCGCACTGGGACGATGACGACTGGATGGCCCCGGGTTGGCTCAGTTCCCAGGTCAAGGCCTTGCTGGGGCAGGGCGCTGACATCTGCGGCCTGGACAAGGTGTTCTTCTATGCGCCCGAAGGACGGCGTGCCTGGCAATACGTGTACGACGGGCGCTCGCCCTGGGTGTGCGGCGGAACGCTCTGCTACCGCAAGGAGTTCTGGCGCGGCGCCCCCTTTGCCGACATCAATGTGGGCGAAGACAATGCCTTCGTCTGGACGCCGCAGCACAAGCGTATCGCAGTCAACCCCGATCAGCACCTCTACGTGGCCCGGGTGCATGCGCGCAATACCAGTCCCAAGGAGACCCTGAACCGGCGCTGGCGCAGCTACCCGGTCGAGCAGGTCGAGCAACTAATGGCCTGAGGCCGCGCCGGGCTTCAGCCGTGCAGGTCGGCCATCAAACGGAAAACCCTGTCCTCGCCCTCCTGCCGTGCCGCCGCGGTGCCGGTGTACTCTTCAAACTGCATGTTGGCCGCCAGCTCTCTGCGGGCATGCTGGCTGGCCACGATGGCACCCGGTTCGGCCACGCTGCTGAGGTGCAGCGCCACATTGGTTCCCTGGTTGAGGCTGGAGGCATCATGGCGTGAAACCGGCCTCACGCTGTGGATGCCGCCCGATATTTCCAGCCGCACGCCGTGCTGGACTTCCAGCAGGCGGCTCCTGCGCTGCACGCGGATGCACAGGTCCATGGCGGCGATGGCTGCCTGCTGCAGGTTCTGCGCGCCGCTGGCCCCCTGTTCAAAGTGAAACAGCATGCAGTCGCCCAGCACCCCCGCGCTCTGGCCCTGGCCGCCCAGCACGGCGTTGGCGCACCAGCGCATCTGCTGTTCGCGCATCTCCTGCAGATAGGGCAGGGCCAGCGAGGAATTCCTGGCTGGATACAGGCGCAGGCCCACGCAGAGGATGCCCAGGGCATGCTCCGCGCCGGAGGGCTCCGTCGGGATGTCCATGCTGTCCATTGTCAGCTGCCTGGCGTTGCTGTCCGCCGGGGCGGTCAGGGTCTGCCGCGGGCCGCGCGGCTGGGCCAGGCACTGCACCAGGTCAAGGTAAAGGCCTGACGCATCGGCCGCGCGTTGCCGCAGGTTCTTGTGCAGGGCCTGCCGCAGCAGCGGCGCCACCGGGTGGCCGGCCAGTTCCTCGGGCAGGGCGACGGGTTCGGCGCTGAGCTGGCGCTGCAGTACCTCGGCCACGTCCACGCCCTGGACGCAGGGCCGGGCGCTCAGGCATTCGAGGAAGATCAGGGCCCATGCGTAGAGATCTGTCGCGGGAACGCAGGGCTCCCCGCGCAACTGCTCCGGTGCGCAATAGGCGGGCGTGCCCTCGGCGCCTGTCACAAAGCGCGGCTCCCCCTGGTGGCTGGCCAGGCCGAAGTCCAGCAGCTTGAGGTGAAGGGCTGTCCCGGTGGAGGCGACCATGATGTTTTCCGGCTTGAGGTCGCGGTGCACGACCTGGTGCTGGTGCAGGAAAGTCAGGGCATCGAGCAGTTGCGCCATCAGGGCCATGGTGTCCGGCAGCGGCAGGCCGCCGTTGCGCTGCAGGAAATCGCGGAGTGTTTCTCCAGGAACGAATTCAAGCACCGCGAACAGCAGCCCGCCCTCGGCCATGCCCTTGTCGATGAGCCGCACGACGTGGGCATGTTGCAGCATGGCCAGCACGCGAGTCTCCTGGTGCAGGCGCTGCTGCACACGCCGGTTCGCGGCGGGGTCGTCCGCCGAGGCGGGATGGGGGACCTTGATGGCAACGAACTGGCCCGTGCTGCGCTGCCTGGCTTTGAACACCTGGCCCGACGCGCCTTGCCCCAGCAAACCCAGCGACTGGTACCCCGCCACGCCCACGGGGAAACCGTGCGAGGGCACCCCCGTCATGGCGGAGCGGGATTAGGGCCTGTTAACACTATGAATGCAAATGCGAATGGGGTGAAAACGGTGCCGATCAAGGGGCGCGACGACGCCCGGACCGGATGTCAAGGCCAGGAGCGCAACGCCGAATGGCGCCGTTTTCACCCCATTGCCTCCGGGTTGCGATCAAAAAGGCCTTGCGCGGCGTTGCAAAGCCTTGACGGGGTTCACCCCGCCAGCGTTTTGCGCCCTCCTCAAGGCCTTTTTGACGCGCAACGCATCTTGCATGAATAGTGTTAACAGGCCCTAGGCCACGAGCGATTCGGCAGTGAAGCTCTGGTCGTCGGCCAGTGGATCGAAGTCGGCCTCCAGCGCGGCGCCGCGAGTGATGCGAAAGCGCAGGCTGCCAAAACGCAGCGAACCGCGGCGGCGCTCTATCAGCTCGGGCACATGAGCGCCCGGCGGCATTGCCAGCGCAAGCTGCTTGCGCATGCGGAAGATCTGGATGTTCAGGTGGCCCGGGTCTATGCCCAGCATCTTGGCCAGGCGGTCGAGTTCGACCCAGCCCTGCGCATGCGGCGCGAGCTGGCGCTGCGCATCGGCCAGGCGCAGGCGCGCCAGTATCAGCAGCGCGTAATGGTGCGAACGTTCGCCGAGGTTGAGGTGGAGCCCGGCGTCGTGCATTTCGAGCCAGGCATGTTCCTCATCCTGGCTGACCTTGAAGAAGAGCGCGGGTTGCGAACGCCGTATGAGGGCCTTGCCGCTGGCCATGCAGTCCATGGTGGAGACTACTTCGGCCGCAAGCAGGAAACACCAGACCTTGCCGGCAAAGTGAACCTCATCGCCGTCCTCCAGAACCCAGCTGCCCTCAGGTGTGGTGCACACCCATTGGCCTTTGTCACTGTGGTGGATGGACAGTTCGGCGGCAAGCCCCTGCGGCAGCAGGTTGGAGCGGCCCAGTGGGATGTAGGGCGTGTCATGGCCCAGCGGCCACAGCAGGTTGCGCGGTGGGGACAGGTCTTCCACCAGCCAGACGGCCCCGCCTTCCTGGCCGAAGCCTATGGTGCTGCCCACGCGCAGTTCAAGGCCCTTGGTGTTGGAGAGCAGCGTGTCGTCAAGCACGGTGCCGTTGCGGCTGTGGTCACGCAGTTCCCAGGCTTTGCCGGTCCAGCGTATCGACGCGTGCAGCTGCGACGCGTCCAGGTTTTCAAGCAGGGTGTCGGCGGAGCGGCCTCTTCCGAAAACATGATGTGTCCGGAGGTAAATTCTGCGCTGCGTGACGCGGTTTCTCAAAATAGCCACTTGCCTTCTCCCTCCTTCTTGCCATCAGGCTTCATGGCAAGAGCCGTCGCTCTGCGGCGCCGTGCATCCCTGCCAGTGTTGAAAAACCGAACCGGTCCGCCGCAGTATCTGCGAGAGGCTCAATCATCGTCAAGCGCCGCGGCGGGATTTACATATGCATTCGGTTTCGGTATTAATTGCCTTGACTCGAACGGCGTGCATGCGGTTTTAAGTCGAATGTTTCGTAAAAGAAACAGGGCTTGAATCCGTTTGAATCTCAAAGTGTTAGCACGGGCCGCGTGCAAGGCGGCCATGCATGCGGGACCGCATCGCGCGGCACTGGTCCCCTGTAATGTCCTGTAATCGCCAGCGCATGGACCCTTGCCGACAATTTGCCCAGCGAGATGGCGCTGCCATCCGAAGCGGTTCTGAAGCGATTCTGTTCACGGAGAAGTTCATGCCTTATCTCAGCAATGCCCAACGCAATCTGCTGGCGCCCGCCGGCGAAGACCATCCGCGCGATGGCGAGCTCGTGCCCACCTCGGACCAGGCGCCCTTCATTTACAGCGCCTGCTGGGGCTGGGCTTTGACCGGCGAATACGAGAGCGCCGACAACGCCTACACCGCGCCCACCATCTACAACTCCGATGCGGGTGCATTCGTGTTCGACGCAGAGCGCGTGCCGACCGGACTCAACGACGACTTCTTCAACACCACCGACATCATCTTCCCGCAGACGGTGCCGTTTCACCGGGTGCTGGCCGACAACCTTCAAGCCGCGCTGGACGGCGACGAGGATGCGCAGGGTGCGTGCCGCGTGGCCTTGATGACCATCACCGCGCAGCTCAACGGCCACACGGTGCTGGGCGCGGATGGCTCGGCCGTCTACACCATGATCATGAAAACCCGCAGCTGGTACGGCTGGGACCACTGGGCGCTGGGCGTGCAGGCCACCGACGGCGTGACCACCACTTTCCAGCAAAAGGTCAGCGGAAGCCTGGCGAGGCCGCGGCCGCTGAAATACAACTGCGGCACGGTGTGGGATGAAGGCCTGACCGAAACGGTGCTCAGGATAGACGGCCTGCAGCAGGCGCAGGTCGACATGCTCAACAACGTTGTCTAAGGGGCTGGAAATGTTGCTACGCGGCATAGACGTCAGCCACTTCCAGGGCGCCATTGACTGGCCCCAGGTGGCAACAAGCGCTGTCGTTTTCAGTTTTATCAAAGCCACCGAGGGGGCTCACATCGTCGACCCCCTGTTCAAGGGGAACTGGGTGCAGTGCGCGGCCGCCGGCTTGACGCGTGGCGCCTACCACTTCGGGCGCCCGGGCAGCGATGCCCAAGCCCAGGCCCAGCTTTTTTTCGCGACCGTGGGCGCACTGGAGCCCAAGGACCTGCCGCCCGCACTGGACATTGAGACCCTGGATCAATGCAGCCCCGAAGAAGTCTTGCAGTGGGTGCTGGACTTCACCGCGGCCGCGGACGCCTTGTTCGGCCGCCAGACCATGATTTACACCGACGACGGCTTCTGGCAAAACCTCGCGTCCCTGCCGGGTTGCGAGCAACTGGGCACGCGAGCGCTGTGGCTGGCCGACTATGTGGCCAACCCGGCAGTCCCCGAACCCTGGCAGGCATGGTCCTGCTGGCAATACAGCGACGGCTCCGTCAATGGCGGAACACCTGTGCCTGGCGTGGCCGGCAATGTGGACCAGAACTGGTTCCAGCAGTCTGCATTTCAAGCACTCACCACACCACAGCCCACCGCCGGCCAAGGACTCTCATGACAAGCTACGTCACCCTCAACATCGTCAACAACAGCCAGCAGAACGGCACGGCATCGGGCCTGGCCGACGACGCGATCTACCTGTTTCTGACCCAGGAAAGCCTGAACCAGGCATGGAACATAGATCCCGGTACGGGTGTAGCCACGCCCGTGGCATCCCTGGGGACGCTGGCGCCCTTGTTCACGCTGGCCGACCTGGAGAAAGCCGGCGGCGCGATCCAGCTCGATGCCGGCGTGCAGATCCCGTCGGCGCGCCTTTACTTCAGCAGCTCGCCGGATGCGGTGACCGCACCCAACAACACGATCAGCGGGCCGACTGCGGCCATTGCGAATTTCTTCTATGACTTCGTGGAGGTCGCGCTTACCTGCACCACGCCCGGCTCCACATCCAGCAGCCCGCCGAACAACCTCAACATCGACACGACCCAGGTGGACCAGCTGGGCATTCCGCTGACGCTGCAGGTCACGCCCCATGACCCGAACTTCGGCGCCGGCTCAGGCATCCTGCCCACGCTGGACCGGCAGACCTTGGTGAGCAACTTCAAGGCCATGGCGGTGGGCCCGCTCGCGCCTTTCGCCGACTGCGTGTATCCCCAAGGCAGCGATGCGTCCACGCCGTACCGCCTGCTCAACCCGAGCGACGTGATCAGCGGGCAGTTGCAGGCCGCCAGCCTGCAGGGTACGCTGGCCGTCTCGGGCGCGCCGGGCGCATGGCTGGCCACCTTCACCATCACCGGCCCAGGCAGCCCGGCACCCACCAACGGCGGCCTCAGCGTGGGCATGCCGGTCAGCGGGCCCTTGATGCCGGCCGGCGCCAGCGTGAGCAGCCTGCCCGGCGCGCCCGCGGGCAACACCGTGGTGATTGCCAGCGCCAGCACCGATGCCGCCAACCCCTTCACCGCGAGCGCCAGCCCGGTGGAGCTGTTCTTCGTCACGCCGCCCACCACTGTGCTGGCGACTTACTTTGATGCGGCCATCGACAACTTTTTTGCCTGGTACAAAAAGAATCCGGGGCTGCTCCAGGTCGAGCAGAACAACAACGGCAACCATGTCTACACCGGCAACGTGGTGCAGGTGGGCGGCATCATCGACATCAACGGCAACAGCAACACCTACACCGTGATGCAGTTCACCGGCGGCAACAGTGAAACCTACAACCTTTACTACCCCTTCTTCAGCACCAATTCCCCGGCCGGCAAGACCACGCCTTTCGGTGCCGCCGTGCCGCCGCCGCCCGCCTGGTGGGCACCGACCAAGGGGCTGATGTACTACGCGCCGCCTTCGATGATGGTGTTCGGCGCCAGCGGGGTGTTCGCCGACAACACCCAGCAGCCGCTCATCGCACCCAATAGCAGCGCGGTGCTGGGGGCCATCGAGAATGTCGTCGTCACCGCGTTGGAGCGCGGCTACGCGACCACCTGGAAGTTCCTGCAAGGCGGCATCACCCCCGGCACCCCTGCCACCACCGCGACCGTCAGCCTGAGCGGAGGCGGCACCACGGCAGGCCTGGTGGACCAGATGGACGTGGCCTCTTTCCAGATCGCCAATATCCCGATGACGGCTTCCATCCCCGCGGGTGCCGCAGTGAGCAGCTTCAGTGTGAGTTCTCCGCTGGACATACTGCCCACCACGCCGGACCTGCTGACTTTCTCGCAGTTTTATCCCGCAGGCGGCACCTGGAGTGCGTTTGCCAATTTCCTGCACGACCCCGCCGTCACCATTGATGGGCGGGCGTATGCCTTGCCTTTTGACGACCAGGGCGGCTTCAGTTCGGACCTGAATGCCGTGACCTCGGTTGCCAGCCCGGCCAGCGTGCTGGTCACGCTGGGGCCGTGGGCGCCTGGGGCAGTCACGCCGGCCGTTGTGGGCGGCGACCAGTTGCCGGTGCGGCTGGTCTGGCAGGCGAGCGATAAGTATTGCTTCACTTTCCTGCTGTACTACGACACCAGCGGTAAATACACCACGATGCAGATCGCGATCCAGGGCGGCCAGTTCAGCGGCGACGGCTACACCCCACCGGTGGCGCAGCAAAGCGCGACGGAGACCATCGATATGACCCTGGTGGCCCTGCATGCAGACGGCTACAACTGGGGGCTGTGGTGCAACATTCATGTGCCGGGCTTTGACTTCGAGGGCAATGCCTTCGAGTTCAGCACCCAGTACAACAACCCGCCGCCGTACACGGTTTGGGAGAACTAAGGGTTGATCGCAGAACCCAACGAAGCGGTCCTTGTTTTTCCCCCTCTCCCCTTGGGAGAGGTAGAGGGCGGGGAGCAAAGACTGGTCAGCAACGCCAGGAGGATTTTGTAAGAGGCCCTAAAAGCTGTTTTTAGCCCGCGTCCTGGTCTTTGTCCGCCTTGAGTTCTCCCTTGGCGGCGTCATAGACAAACAGCCGCTTGGCCAGTGCGGGCTGGTAATTGAGCATGTCGATCAGGAAACTCAGGGCGCCCAGGTTGTTGCCCAGCCGGTCGAAGGTGCCGTCTGAATGGGCCTTCTGGTCGTCGGCGCCGGGTTTGAGCATGCGATCGACCAGCTCGCGCATGTGCGTCACCGCCAGCGCCGCCTGACCCAGGTCCAGCATGGACAACACGCCCTGCATCTGTGCGAGTTGCCCCGGCACCACGGCCAGAAGCTGGGTGTCTTCGGGGGTGCGGAAAAACATGTCCAGCGATTTTTCCAGCGCGGCCAGGGAGCTTTGCAGTTCACCCACCACGCTTCCCATGGTCTGCTTGTCGTTGACACGCTGGTAGAGCTGTTCCATCCACGATTCCAGCGGCTGCGACTGCCCGCCGTCGCGCGCGCTCTGCAGCCGCTCCGCCAGGCGTGCGGTGCGCGCCCACAGCTGCGGGTCGTTGGGATCGAAGTCGTCGAACACGGCCTCCAGGAAGAGTACGGCGGTGGCGAATTCCAGTGCCAGTTCGGGGCGGGGCGGCTGGCCGGAGTTGACCGTGCTTTCGATCACGCGCACCATGGCACGCGCCAGAACCTCGCTGGGCGGGTGCAGCTTGACCAGCGAATCGGCCACCAAGCTGAACTGGTCGGTCAGCGTCTTGAACTTGCCGAGGTCGCCCGCGGTCGCCGCGGACCAGGTTTCCTTGGCCGAAGCGATGCGCTTGCGAGCCTGGGCGATGAGGGCCGGCGCGAAGCGGCCGAACTGGACCGATTCATAGTCCACCGGCTTGACGCGTTTCAAGCCGTAGGCCGAGCGCACCGCCGACAGCACGGGCGAGTCGCCGGCACGCTGGACCTTGGCCTGCGAGCAAAGAAAGAGCAGGTCTTCGGCAAGCCGGGCCGATGCCTCCGTGCCCTTGGACAGCCACACGTATTGCAGCAGCACACGCAGGGTCGCCCGTTTCACGTAAAGGTCGACGTTCAGCAGGCCCTGCGCCAGGGCCTCAAAAAAGCCGGCGGCTATTTTCCAGAAGGTCTTCGATTCAACAGCGGTTTGTGTGCGCGCGAAGCCCAGGCAGATATCGCTGAGGCTGCGCGCGGTTGCGGGGTCACCGGTGCGTATCAGCGTCAGCATCAGGCGGTCCAGCTGCTGCCTGGCCTCAGCGCCGTATTCCTGCGCCGGGACAGTGATGTTCAGCGTCGGTTCTATCCAGCGCCATTCAAATACCCAGAGGTCGGCGGGGTGGACGCGGTCGGCGCCGACCAGGCCCTGGATGTCGCGGTACTGGGGAAACAGCGAGACGGCTGAAGCCGGCTTGCCTGCCAGCACTTCTTCCAGGTAGTGGACGATGGAGAAACCGGCCAGTTCGATCTTGGCCACGGCATCGTGTTTGCACTGCACCGGCGACTGTATGAATTTCTGCACGGCCGTTTCCATCGCGCGCAACACCAGCGCCGGGGCGCTCATGCCCACCATCTCCAGCGCACCTACGGCCTGGTGCAACTGCTGGCGGGCGGTGCGCAATTGGCCCGCGTCGAGGGCGCCTATCTCGGATTCGCGCCCGGACTCGGTCTCGCGGATGAAGCGCTTGAGGGCCTTGTTGGCGGCCTCCAGTGATTTACGCAGCTCCTCCAGCACCCAGGCCAGGGGCCCCAGATCCAGCAAAGTCAGGTCAAGTTCGGCGGGCGATGAATTCAGGTCGTTTAACTTCATATCGGGGCTGGCCGGTGGAGGGCCGAGGTTCAAAGTCGTGGGTCCGGAGGCAAACGCTGTGCCTCCTTCCGCCTCCTGCAATTGAAGGAGGGCTGGCCGCAGTCTATCCCTGTCCCGGCGGAATCAAAAGAGGGAAATACGCGTGCACCGCGCGGGCCGACCGGCGGTCGGGTGGGAGGGACGGGCAGGCAGCGAAACCGCGTAAAAATACGTATGCACGCTATTGACTTATTGCCACCTGGGAGCCAGCCGGGTGGCGCTGGCTCTGCTATTCTGGCTTCAACGCGTGCGCGCTGCGATGGGGCCTTGTTGGTGTCCATCGAGGCTGGCGCGCAGGACAGCTACCTTGGCTTCGGACGCTACACCTAATTCATTACCCTCCTCATCGCCGGCCATGGCAGGCGTTTTGACGGACTCGCGCGCGATGCGCTGTGCCGGCCGCGACACCTTGTCGCTGGCACTGATGGATGCGCGCAACAACACCCTGCATTTGTTCGCGCAATACCAGCGCGCGCTGGAGGACGGCCGGTTCGCCGTGCCGAGGCTGGCCAATGTCAATCCGCCGCTGTGGGAGCTCGGCCATGTGGGCTGGTTCCAGGAGTGGTGGATCGCCCGCAACACACAGCGCGCCCTGGGCGCGCGCTGCGACCCCGCACTCACCCGGCTGGCCTCCATTGAGCCGAATGCCGACCACTGGTGGAATGCACAGGCCGTATCGCACAGCGCGCGCTGGGCGCTGGACCTGCCCGGCATGGTCCACTGCCGCGCCTATCTGCTCGATACGCTGGAAGCCACGCTGGAACTGCTCGACAAACCCGCGCCCCACGGCCGCGGCGATGAGAACGGCGACGCGCTGTACTTCTACCGCCTGAGCCTGTTCTTCGAAGACATGCGCGGCGAGGCCCTGGTGCGCAGCGCGCAAACCCTGGGCATGTCGCTGGAAAAATCGCTGGAGGATGTTTTCACGCCGCAGCCCATGGCACTGCGCGAGCCCTTGCTGATCCCCGCCACGGTATGGCACATGGGCAGTCCGCACGGTGCGGGCTTTGCCTTTGACAATGAACAGGGCGCGCATGCCCTCAGCGTGCCGGAGTTCGAGATCGATGCCCAGCCCGTCAGCTGGTCGCAGTATGTGGAATTCGTCGGCGACGGCGGCTACGACCGTGAGGAGTTCTGGCACCCGGACGGCTGGCGCTGGCTGCAGGGCCTTGCCGCGGGCGAAGGCCGGCGCGGCCCGCGTTATGTGGATCAGATCGGCATCTCCAGCGGTGCGGTGATACAGAACCGCTTCGGTGTGCCGCGTCGCATGCAAGGCAACCAGCCCGCCATGCACATGAGCTGGTGGGAGGCCGATGCCTGGTGCCGCTGGGCCGGGCGCCGCCTGCCGGTGGAAGTGGAGTGGGAACTGGCCGCGCATACGGCCGCCCGGCGCGGTTTTAAATGGGGCGATGTGTGGGAATGGGTGGGCAGCAGCTTCAGGCCCTATCCCGGCTTTGTGCCCGGCCCCTGGCAGGCTTATTCGCAGCCGCGCTTCGGCACGCACAAGGTGCTGCGCGGTGCGTCCTTCGCGACGCGTGCACGCATGAAAAATCCTAAGCACCGCGGTTTTGCCTTGCCGGGAAGGGACGACGTGTTCTGCGGCTTTCGTTCCTGCGCGCTCTGAAAAGCGCTTGCGGCCCAGGCTAGGCCTTGGCGGACTTTTCCTTGCGGTAGGTCCACCAGGGCAGGGTGGCGCGCAGCGACAGCACCTTGCCGCTCTGCGCCAGCTTGCCGCTGTAGCCGGGCAGTTGCTCCAGGGTGGCCTGCCAGTCGCGGCTTTGCAGTTCCTTGAGCAGCGCCTGCACCTGTGGCGTGGGCAGCTCGGACTTCAGGCAAACCAGGTGGTAACGCTCCTGAGCCAGCGGCACAAAGCCCAGGCCCTTTTCATGCGCCGCCGCTTCAATGCCCAAGCCCGCGTCGGCCGCGTCGCTGGCGACGGCCTGCGCCACGGCGGTGTGTGAAGGCTCCTGGCTTTGGTAGCCCTGGATTGCGGACGAGGCCAAGCCGGCACTGGCCAGCAATTCATCGAGCAGCACGCGCGTGCCCGTGCCTTCGGCGCGGTTCATATAGCGCAGGTCTGGCCTTGCCAGGTCGGCGATGCCGGTGATGCGCAGCGGGTTGTTCCTGGCCACGATCAGGCCCTGCGTGCGGTGGGCGAAACCGATCAGCTTGTGCAGTCCGGGCCTGAGCAGGTTGCGGTAGCTGCGCGCAGTGAGGGACTGGCTGCCCGGCTGCTCCAGCGTGTGGAAACCCGCCATCATGCAGCGCCCCGCGTTCAGCGCCGCGATCGCGTCCACGCTGCCCATGAAGCGGATGTCCAGGTGCAGGCCGTGCGCGCCGGCCTGTTCGCGCAGCGCCGACAGCGCGGCGTCGTGGCTGGCGTACAGCGTGAGCACATGGGCCTCGTCATCGAAGGCGGTGGAGAATGCGCGCTCGATGTCGCTGGTCAGGGCCTCGATCTGCGGCGCCAGCCGGGCCTGCGCCTGCCGCTCGGCCCACAGCAGCTTTTCGCCGAATTCTGTGAGCCGCGCGCGCTGGCCCTTGTCCCAGACGATGAGCTCGCGCCCCAGCGTCTGCTCCCAGTCCTTGAGCGCGCCCCACACGTGGCGGTAAGACAGCTCCAGCGCCTTGGAAGCCTTCGAGATGGACCCCTGCTCGCGCACCGCATGGAGCAGGTCCATCAACGGGTTGCGTATCAGCGCGCTTTTGCTGCGCTGCGGCGTGAGCAGGTAGGAGAGTTCGACTTTGTGCATGGCGGGCAAGGGTGGCTTCGATTATGAGTGCATGCGCCGGCGGGGCAGGGCGAGCGGGCAGCCCTCGCAACCTATGCAAACCGCTTCATAGCGATGATTCCTGATGTGATTCAAGGACTTAGCCTCTAGGCTAGAGTGCAGCAGCCTTACATGAACACCTTCTCCGACAGCGCCGCCACGGCCTTCTCCCTCATCACCTCGCTGGATCCCGTGCTGGCCGGCATCGTTGCCCGCTCGCTGGCCGTGAGCGCGTCCGCCTGCGTGATCGCCTGCAGCGGCGGCCTGCTGCTGGGCGCCTGGCTGGGCGTGTCGCGCTTTCGCGGCCGCGGCGTGGTGCTGGCCCTGCTCAACACCGCGCTGGCCCTGCCCTCGGTGGTGGTCGGGCTGGTGGTCTACCTGCTGCTGTCGCGTACCGGCCCGCTGGGTTTCCTGGGCTGGCTGTTTTCCTTCAAGGCCATGGTGCTGGCGCAGGCCGTGCTGGTGCTGCCCGTGGTCACCGCGCTGGTGCGCCAGGCGATAGAGGATGCCGACCGCAGCCACGGCGAGCAGTTCCAGTCGCTGGGCGCGGGCCGCTTCGTGCGCGGCCTGATCCTGCTGTGGGACGAACGGTATGCCTTGCTCACGGTGCTGATCGCCGCATTCGGGCGGGCCGTCTCGGAAGTCGGCGCGGTGATGGTGGTGGGCGGCAACATCGACGGCTTCACGCGCGTGATGACCACGGCGATCGCGCTCGAAACCAGCAAGGGCGATCTGCCGCTGGCCCTGGCCCTGGGCATGGTGCTGCTGGGCGTGGTGCTGCTGCTCAACATCCTGATCGCGGGCCTTCGGCGCTGGCGAGAACAGCTCGACGACCGCCTGCCCGACCCGGCCGCTGGCATGGCCGCCCAGGGAGGGACGCCATGACCGAGCTCTTCAAGCTGCAAGCCGTGGATGTGCGCTATGGCCGCGTCCAGGCGCTCAGCGGCTGCACGCTGCGCATCCAGGCCGGCGAAAGGCTGGCGCTGGTGGGCTCTAACGGCAGCGGCAAAAGCACCTTGCTGCGAACCTTGAACGGCCTCGTCGAGCCTGCGGCCGGCAGCCTGCAGCATGACACGCGGGCCTGCCAGGCCATGCTGTTCCAGCGGCCTTACATGCTGCGCGCCAGCGTGCTGCGCAATGTGGCGCTGGGTTTGTGGCTGGCCGGTGTGCGCTGGGCCGACGCCAAAACGCAGGCGCTTTCCGCACTCGAACGTGTGGGGCTGGAAGGCCTTGCGACGCGAAACGCCAAGGCTTTGTCGGGCGGCCAGCAGCAGCGCGTGGCGCTGGCGCGGGCCTGGGCGCTCAAGCCGCAGGTGCTGCTGCTCGACGAACCCACGGCCAGCCTTGACCCCTCTGCCAAGCGTGAGGTCGAGCGCCTGATGGCCGAGTTCGCCGACGCCGGCATGACGCTGATCTTCAGCAGCCACAACCTGGGCCAGGTCAAGCGCCTGGCCGAGCGCGTGATTTACCTGGAGCAGGGCCGGCTGGTGGCCGACCTGCCCACGGCCGCGTTTTTCAACGGACCGGTTCCCGCCGCGGCAGAAGCATTTTTAAAAGGAGAACTTGCATGATCCACCTGAAGACCCTCAGGGCGCTGCTGGTCGCCCCGCTGGCCTTGTCGGCCGCGCTGGCCATGGCGCAGACCAGCACCATCGTGATGGCGTCCACCACCTCGACCGAGCAGTCGGGCCTGTTCCCCTATCTGCTGCCCGAATTCAAGAAGGCCACGGGCATCGACGTGAAAGTGGTGGCCGTCGGCACCGGCCAGGCCATAGACATGGGCCGGCGCGGCGACGCCGACGTGCTGTTTGTGCACGACCAGGTCGCCGAAGAGAAGGTCGTCGCCGAAGGTTTTGCCGTGAAACGCTTTCCGGTCATGTACAACGACTTCGTGCTGATAGGCCCTGCGGCCGACCCGGCCAAAGCCAAGGGCAAGGACATCGTCGAGGCGCTGAAAAAACTCAACGCCGCGAACGCCAACTTCGTCTCGCGCGGCGACAAGAGCGGCACCCACGCCGCCGAACTTCGCTACTGGAAAAGCGCCGGCATAGACACGCCGGGCGACAAACCGGCCTTTGCGAACTACAAGGCCTGCGGCTGCGGCATGGGCCCGGCGCTCAATATCGCGGCCAGCAGCGGCGGCTATGTACTGGCCGACCGCGGCACCTGGCTGTCTTTCAAGAACCGCGGGGATCTGGCCGTGCTGGTCGAAGGCGACACGCGGCTGTTCAACCAGTACGGCGTGATGGTGGTCAACCCCGCCAAACACCCGCAGGTCAAGGCGGCCGCAGCGCAGAAATTTGTCGACTGGGTGATTTCGCCTGCGGGGCAAGCAGTGGTCGCCGCTTACAAGATCAACGGCGAGCAGCTGTTTTTTCCTAACGCTGCTGGTAAGTGAGGCGTAGATGTCGGTCTTGCTCCTGCTGAGCACGCTCATCCACCTCTTTCCTCTTCTTGGTTCTGCTGGCCGGGGGTAGCCCGGCAGCTACTCACTTTTCTTTTGCTTCGCCAAAAGAAAAGTAAGCAAAAGAAAAGGCGACCCTGGTGTCTGCGTCCCTGCGCTTCGCTACGGGCAACCTGCGGTGCTCGGTTCAGGCGGGGTCTCGCTAAACTCGCTTCGCTCAGACAACGCGATCCCTTATCCGCCTGAACCTGCGCTCCTCGGCGCATACACAAGGGGTGGGGACAAAAATACCAATACCGAAGACCACAAGGACACGCCATGGCGTGTCCTTGTTTGTATTTATCTTCTTTGTCTTTGGTATTTGGTTCCTGATCCCGATTGCCCCCTCCGCAGTCGAGCAGCGCAGGTTGCCCGCAGCGCAGCGAAGGGACCCAGACTGCGGGTCGCCTTTCTTTTGGGTACTTTTGGTGTTTGCGTAACTTCGCTGCGCGAAGTGAGCAAACCCCGCGCGCGTAGCGCGCCTTTGGCGAACAAAGAAAACCCGCTTTGCGGGTTTCGCCAAAAGTGCCTCGCCCGCCGGGGCGAGACCCGGCCAGCAAGACTAAGAAGAGAAAAGAGGAGGATGAGGAGGACGAGCGCGCCCGCCGGCGCAAGACCCGGCAACCTATAATCCCTCCGTGCTCCACCACCCCCAGCTCCGACTGACACTCCCTGTATGGGAACGCCTTGCCGCCTGGCTGGCTTTCCTGGCCGTGCTGTCGGCGCTGTGGGCGCCGGTGTCCATGCTGGCCCAGGATGTCAAGACCGGCAAGCTGGGCGGCATTTGCAGTGTCAACACGGTTTCTTCCAACGCCGGCGGTGATGCCGTCGACGGCGATGCGGGGGCCACTGGCCTGCGCTGTGACCTGTGCGCTTCGCCGGGCCTGGTGTTGCCGCCTTTGCCGCTGGCCACTACCCCCTGTTTTTCCGGTACCGATGTTGCCGCGTCGGACCTCCCTGCGGCCACCGGCGCCGCTGTCCCCGGCCTGCCTTTTAGCCGCGGGCCTCCTTCCGCTTGATTTGAACCACTGCCTCGCCTGAGGCATTCCCGCGCGCGGGCCTTGCGGCTTGTGCGTCCGTTCATTTCAACGTGTGAGTTTTCACGAAACTTTCCCGCACACTGTGCGCGCTCGCCCGGCGCATGGCTGAACTGAACTTCAGGCTGTAATCCGCGCTTTCCTTTTTATCAAGTCACTCAGTTATCAAGTTACCAAGGTTGAACCATGAAACATATCGCCCTTCAAGCCATCGCCGCGAGCACCGTGCTTTTGGCCGTCTCCCTGCCCGCCGCCGCGCACGTCACGCTGGAATACCAGGTGGCCAATGCGGGCAGCTACTACAAGGGCAGCTTCAAGGTCGGGCACGGCTGCGGCAACTCGCCCGTCAAGCAGATCGTGGTCACGATTCCCGCGGGCGTGCAGGGCGCCAAACCCATGCCCAAGGCCGGCTGGGCCTTGGAAGTTACACGCGAAAAGCTGGCCCAGCCCCGGCAGGACCACGGGAAAACCATCACCGAAGATGTGTCCCGCATCAGCTGGACGGCCAAAACCCCGGCCGACTATTTGCAGAACGACTGGTACGACGAATTCGTGTTGCAAGCCAAGCTGCCCGCCAAGGCCGGCATGCTGTACTGGCCTGTGCTTCAGGTGTGTGAAGAGGGCAAGGTGGACTGGTCGGAAGTGCCTACGCAGGGCCAGAAGCTCAACGACCTGAAAAACCCGGCCGCCGCATTGGAGCTGATGCCTGCGGGCGGTGGCGGCGAGCACAACCATTAAGCCGGCAGCGCCGCTTTTTTCCATCATTTCATTTCACAGCTTCAAGGAGTAATTTCCCATGGCATCCGCAAAATTTTCAAAGGCCGCACTGTTGTTCTCACTCGCGCTCGGCAGCCTGGCCGCCCTGGCGCAGACCGCACCGGTCCAGGTCGATGGCGCCTGGGCGCGCGCCACCGTGCAAGGGCAAAGGGGCACAGGCGCATTCATGAGCCTCACAGCCAAGGATGCGACCCGGCTGGTGGGCGTGTCCTCACCCGTGGCGGGCGTGGCCGAGGTGCATGAAATGAAGATGGAAGGCGACGTCATGAAGATGCGCGCGCTGCCATCGCTGGAACTGCCCGCCGGCAAGAAGGTGGAATTCAAGCCCGGCGGCTACCACGTCATGCTGATGGACCTGAAAGCGCCGCTGGCCAAGGACAGCACGATTCCCCTGACCCTGCTGTTCAAGGACGCCAAAGGCGTGGAAAGCAAGCTGGAACTCAAGCTGCCGGTGGCCACCACGGCGCCGGGCGGTGCCGGCGGCGCGGCTGAGCACAAGCACTGAATCCGGGTACTAGCCGCGCTTGCCTGAGCCCAGCCGCCGGTACACGGTGGCGCGGCTCACGCCCAGCGCCCTGGCGGCCTGCAGCACATTGCCGCGCGCGTCGCTGACGGCCTTGCGGATCAGCGCGGTTTCCAGCTCCTTGAGTGGACGGCCCGCGTCGGCGGAAGGCGGCAGCTGCAAGGCTGTGGAAGGCGCATCGCGGCCCGCCGGCAACGGCAGCGCGTGCAGGCGCAGGCCGGACCACAGCGGCGCCTCCAGCACGCCGCCTTGGGCAGGGCTGTGGCGGCGCGCCGCGTCAAACAGCATTTCAAAAGGCATGGCAAACAGGTCGCCGCAGTGCGCCGTGCCCTCAGCCGTGGCGCCCAGCCGCGGAATCATTTGCCGAGCCGCCGGATTGGCGCCGGTGATGCGGCCGTCGGCGTCGACGCAGAGCAGGCCGTCGGTGTCGTCGCCCAGCGTGCGGCCCGGCCAGTTGAGCCGGATCAGGAGGGCGTGCGGCCGGCCCAGCGTGAGTGCGTTTTCGATGCCGCGCGCGCACTGGGTGACCAGGTGTTTGAGTTCGGGCCGCTCGGCCGCTTCGATGCCCGTGAGGTCCAGCATGCCGGCGCAATGCCCGTCGGGGCCGAACAGCGGCGCGCCCGCGCAGCTGTAGACCGAGGTCGCATCGAAAAAATGCTCGCCCCGGTGCAGCCAGACCGGCTGCCGCTCAATGAGCGCGGTGCCTATCGCGGTGGTGCCGACCCGCCGCTCGGAAAGGTCGGCCCCTATGCGCGTGATCACGTCGACGCGGCTGTCGCTGCGGTCTATGCGGCCGTTGACGTCGACCACCACGCCGGCCTGGTTGGTCAGGATGGCGAAGTAGCGGGTGTCGGCGATCGCGCGGCCCAGCCGCTCCAGTGTGGGTTTGGCCGCCTGCACCAATTGCTGGTTGGCGTCCTGGTGGCGCCGCATCTCGGCGGCCGGCACGGTATCGAAGGAGGGCGCTTGCTCAGGGCGTTGGCCGCTCGCCAGGCAGCGCCGCCAGGAGCTTTCTATCCAGCCTTCCAGGGCCGGCGCAGCGTCGGGGCCCCGGGTCTCGCCGTACAGGACCGCCTGCCTGGCGCGCCCTATTCGCGCGAGCCGGTCCTGGCCGCCTGTGGTCGGGGCGCCGTGAAATGGGGTGATGGAGGCCATGGCACATTGTGGCCAATTTCGCCGGTTTGCGCGCAGGGGCGTTTTGCCCGAGTGCGCCGCTGTGGCAAACGCGCTGCTCAGCGCGCGTTGGCGGCCAGCAGGAACATGGCGGACTTCAGGCCCGCCACCGTCATCAGCAGCGAACCCAGCACATGCACCGTGGCGGTCAGCGCCGCCAGGCCGTAGCGCGCGTCCATCAGGAAGATCACCACCTCGGCCGAGAACGAGGAGAAGGTGGTCAGCCCGCCCAGGAAGCCGGTCACCAGCGCCAGGCGCCAGACCGGGTCCAGCTGGGGCATGGCCTGGAACACCGCGATGCAGATGCCTATCAGGTAGCCGCCAATCAGGTTGGCCGCCAGCGTCCCCCAGGGAATGATGCCGCCGGGCGTGAGCCAGAGGCTGAGACCCCAGCGGGCCAGTGCACCCAGGGAGGCGCCGATGGAGATGGCGAGGACAGTCAGCATGGCGTATGAACGGAATAGGGGGGCGGGTTTGGCGGGACAATGCTGCCATGACTTTAACCGCTGCGCCTGCTTTCGGCGAAGCGCCCGGCTTCCTGGGCGTTGTGATGCTGGACACCCGCTTTCCGCGCCCGCCCGGCGATGTGGGGCATCCCGACGCTTTTGGTGTGCCGGTGCGCCAGCACGTGGTGCGGGGAGCCTGGCCCGGCAAGATCGTGCAGACGGCGGCCGGACTGCGCGCCGCCGGTGTGGCGCCAGCCTTTGTGCGGGCGGTGCAGGCCCTGGAGGCCGAGGGCGCGCGAGCCATTACTACGAGCTGCGGCTTCCTGGTGCTGCTGCAGGACGAGCTGCAGGACGCCGCGCAGGTGCCTGTGGTCACCTCCAGCCTGCTGCAATTGCCGGGGCTGCTGGCGCGCCAGGCGAGGGTCGGCGTGCTGACCATCAGCGCGGCCGCACTGGGTCCCGAGCATTTGTTGGCGGCGGGCGTGCCGGCAGGTCGGCTGGCCGACGTGGTGGTGCAGGGCGTGGACCCGGCCGGGGAGTTCGCGACAGCCATACTGGGCAACCGCGACACCCTGGACATGGGCAAGGCCGGCCGCGAGGTGGTGGAGGCGGCGGTGGCACTCAAGCGGCGCGAGCCTTCTCTGCAAGCGGTGGTGCTTGAATGCACCAACTTGCCGCCCTACCGGCAGGCTGTCGAAGCGGCCACAGGCCTGAAGACCTGGGCGCTGACGGACGATGAAAGGCTGTTGCGTCCCTGGAAATAAGCGGCTGCCGCAAGCCTACATCTTGCCCGGTAGCCAGGTGGCGATTTGCGGGAAAAACCAGAGCAACAAGACCATGCCGCACATCAGGAAGAAAAACGGCAAGGTTACCCGTGCGATATAGGTGATTTCTTTTTTGGTCATGCCCTGGAGCACAAACAGGTTGAATCCCACCGGTGGCGTAATCTGTGCCATCTCCACCACGATGACGATGAAGATGCCGAACCAGATCAGGTCCAGCCCGGCCGCCTGCACCGTGGGCAGGATGACGCCCATGGTCAGCACCACCATCGAGATGCCATCCAGAAAGCAGCCCAGCACGACATAGAAGATGCTCAGCACGATGATGAGCATGAAGGGGCTCAGCCCGAGGCCTGAGACGAACTCGGCCAGGTGGCGGGGCAGTCCGATGTAACCCATGCTCAGCGTCAGGAAGGCGGCGCCGGCCAGGATCAGCGCGATCATGCAGTACAGGCGCGTCGCGCCCAGCAAGGACTCCTTGAAGGTGTTCCAGCTCATGGACCTCTGAACGACGGCGAGCACGAGCGAGCCGACGACGCCGATAGCCGCGGCCTCGGTTGCGGTGGCCACACCGGTATAGATGGAGCCCAGCACGGCGCCGATGAGGAGCACGACCGGTATCAAGTGGCGCGACTCATAGATTTTTTCGCCAAAACTCATCGCGGCATCGGGCGGTGGAATCTTGCCCTTGTTGAGCAGGGCCCACACGACCAGGTAGCCCGAGAAAAGAGATGCCAACAGCAGGCCGGGAAAAACGCCGGCGATGAACAACCGGGCAATCGACACGTCGGCGCTGACGCCGTAGACGATCATGATGATGGACGGCGGGATCAGCAGGCCCAGCGTGCCTGCGCCCGCGAGGGAGCCTATCGTGATGTCTTCCGGATAACCGCGTTTGGCCAGTTCCGGCAGCGTCATCTTGCCTATGGTGGCGCAGGTCGCCGCGGAGGAACCTGAAACCGCGGCAAAGATGGTGCAACCGATGACGTTGGTATGCAGCAGACCGCCCGGCAACCGGCTGACCCAGGGCGCGAGGCCCTTGAACATGCTTTCACTGAGCTTGGTGCGAAACAGGATTTCGCCCATCCACACAAAAAGAGGCAATGCCGTCAATGTCCAGCTTGATGAGGATCCCCAGATGGTCACGGCCATGGCGTCGCCCGCGCCGCGTGAAGAGAAAAGCTGCATGCCTATCCAGGCCACGCCCGACAGCGTGAGGCCTATCCACACGCCGGAACCCAGAATCAGGAAAAGCGAAAGAATCAGCAGCGAAGTGATAGCGAGATCGGACATGTTGGTTGTTTGTTGTTATTTATTCGTGGTGCAGGGCTTCGTCGCTGCCGGCTTGCGCGCGCCGGCCCCTGATCTCCAACACCAACTCGTCGATGAACGCGATCATCAGGATGACGGCACCCACGCCCATGGTGATCTGCGGAATCCATAGCGGCGTGGCATCGTTCCCGGTGGAGATATCGTGGTAGGCATACGAATTGACCGACAGCATGACGCTGTACCAGGCGAACAGCATGGACAGCGCCGTGGCTGCGGCCAGGGCCCAGATTTCCAGCGCGCGCCTGGCGCTGCCGCGCAAGCCGTTGAGGATCAGGGTGACGCGGATGTGCTCACCTTTCTTGAGGGTGTGAGCCAGCGCCAGGAAGCCGCTGGCCGCCATGCAGTAGCCGGCGTACATGTCGGTGCCGCGCAGCGACCACGCGAACTGGCGGTCCAGCACGCCGGCCAGCACAGACACCAGCGTGCCGATCATGAACAGGGCGCCCAACCACGCCGCGCCGTCATACAGGGCATCGAGCATGCGGCGCATGGTTACTTCTTCGCCGCGTTGGATTTGTCGAACGCGTTCAGCAGGGCTTCACCCTCGGGGCCGGCGCGTTTGAGCCAGTCGGCCTTCATGATGCCGCCCACCTGGCGCAGGTCGGCTACCAGCTTGGGCGAAGGGGTCATGATCTTCATGCCTTTTTCGGCCAGGGCCTTTTTATAGAACTCGTTTTTTTCCTCGCTGATTTTCCAGCCGCGGGTCTCGGCGTCCGCGGCGGCTTTCAGCACGGCGGCCTGGGTGGGTGCGTCCAGCGCGTCGAAAGACTTCTTGTTGACGATCACGGCGTTCTTCGGCAGCCAGGCCTGCACGTCATACCAGTACTTGATGCTCTCGTAGGTTTTGGTGTCGTAGCCGGTGGAGCCGGAGCTCATATAGCTGTTGACGACGCCGGTTGCCATGGCCTGGCTCAACTCCGCGGCCTGAACGGTCACGGGTTGCGCGCCGACCAGTTCGGCGATCTTGCTGGTGGCCGGGCTGTAGGCGCGCCACTTGAGGCCCTTCATGTCGGCGACGGCCGTGATTTCCTTGTTGACGTAAATGCCTTGCGGGGGCCAGGCCACGGTATAGAGCAGTTTCATGCCTTGCGCGCCCAGCAGTTTTTCAAGCGCCGGCTTTTGCGCTTCGGCCAGCTTGTGGGCCGATGCGTAACTGGAGGCCACGAAGGGCAGGCCGTCGGCACCGTAAATCGGGTTTTCGTTTTCAAAATTGACCAGCAGCACTTCGCCGATCTGGGCCTGGCCGCCCTGCACCGCGCGCTTGATCTCATTGGCCTTGAACAGCGAGGCATTGGCGTGCACCGTGATCTTGAGCTTGCCGCCGCTGGCCTTGTCGACGTCGGCCGCGAACTGCGTGAGATTTTCCGTATGGAAGTTGCTGGCCGGATAGGCGGCGGGCAGGTCCCATTTGGTCTGGGCGTAGGCATTGGCGCCCAGGGCGAGTGCGGCGGCCGCCAGGGTGGCGTTGAATTTCATGAAAAGCTCCAGGACAAGGAATTAGTAAGTAGTAATAGGATAGACGCAAATCCCGCGCCAGTTCACCGGGCATACCCCGAAAACCGGCGCGCACCTGTATCCGTGACCTTGGGGCCCGCCATGAACCTGCGTTTTGTTGAAGCTTTTTACTGGGTGGCCTCGCTCAAAAGCATCTCACGCGCCGCCGACAAGCTCTACCTCACGCAGTCGGCCATGTCCAGCCGCATTGCCACGCTGGAAGAAGAGCTCGGCATCCTGCTGCTGGACAGGCGCGACAAGCAGTTCAAGCTCACGGTGGCGGGTGCGCGCTTTTTTGTCTACGCACAAAAGTTGCTGGAGCTGCAGCGCGAGGTCAAGCAGGAGATGGGTTCGGGCGCGCCCATGGCCGTGTCCATGCGCATAGGCGCGATCGAGTCGGTGCTGCATTCCTGGCTGATTCCCTGGCTCGAAAAACTGCGGGTGGACCATCCGGGCCTGGAGCTTGAACTCACCGTGGAAACCACGCCCATCCTGATGGACCAGGTGCAGCGCGGCACGCTGGATCTGGTCTTCGCGGCGCTGCCGGCATCGGCCGACGGTGTGCGCAACCAGGCCCTGCCGCACATGGACATGGCTTTTGTGGGAAATCCGGCACTGCATAAAAAAAGAAATTACCGGCTCGATGAACTGGCCGAGATGGAGTTGCTGACCTTCCAGAAGGGATCGCAGCCGCATGTCACGCTGCTGGACCTCTTCAAGCAGAACCGCATGGAGCCCAAAAAGGTGCACGCGATTTCATCGATCTCGGCCATGGTCCAGCTGGTGCAGGGCGGCTTTGGCGTGGCGCTGCTGCCGCGCGCCGCCGTGCAGCGGCTGACGGGTTTTGCCAGCCTTAAATTGCTGACCTGCGACAAGAAACCCAAAGCCCTGCCCATTCACGCCAGCTATCGCACGGACCCCACCTCGTCGACGGTGGAGACGGTGGTCAGGTCGGCCGTGGAGTTTGCGGGGGAGGGCGGGGTAGGCACCAAAACGGCCCGCAACCCAACGGCGAAAGCGGCAAAAACCGCCAAAAAAGGTGCATCAGGGTAAGTCCTAGTCATCGAAAAAATCGATGGCGCAAGCAAAATATTTTTTGTTTGATTTCGTCATTTGCTAATCGCACACTTCGGCCCATGTCATCCAACTGTCATGTTTTTACGAGGAGTGCGAAATGAAGAAGTCATGGTGGGCCCGAGTGGCCGCGATACTGGCCGGCGCCGGTTTCAGCCTGTGCGTCCACGCGCAGCAGGAAGTCAAAATTGGCGTGCTGTATCCGTTGACCGGCCCAGCCGCTTCGGTGGGCGCGGAACTGCGCAGCGCGCTGGAGCTCGCCGCCGACATCATCAATAACGGCGCACCCGGCGTATCTGAATTGCCGCTGTCCGGCGGCAAGGGCCTGCCCAAGCTCAATGGCGCAAAAATCAAGCTGGTCTTCGCCGACCACCAGGCCAACCCGCAGACCGGTGCAACCGAAGCTGAACGCCTGATCACGCAGGAAAAAGTCGTGGCATTGGTCGGCGCCTACAACAGCGCCGTCACCGCCACGGCCAGCCAGGTCGCCGAGCGCGCCGGCATTCCTTTCCTGAACCCGGAGTCGTCTTCGGCTTCGCTCACGCAGCGCAATTTCAAGTGGTTCTTCCGCACCACGCCGCACGACGACCTGTTTGTGCACAACGCGTTCGACTTCCTCAAGGAACTCGAAGCCAAAAAGGGCATCAAGGCGGGCGTGGTGGCCAGCCTCAATGAAAACGGCCTCTGGGGCACGGAAACCACCAAGCTGCAGACCAAACTTGCGCCCGAGTTCAAGCAGAACCTGGTCAAGCAGGTGATGTACCCGGCCAAGACCACGCAGCTGACCTCGGAAGTGCAGACGCTCAAGGCGGCCAACCCCAACCTGGTGCTGCAGTCGTCCTACACGGCCGATGCCATCCTGTCGATCAAGACCTACAAGGAGCTGGGCTTCTCGCCCGACATGATCCTGGCGAACAACGCGGGCTTCACCGACACCGACTTCATCAGGACGCTGGGCAAGGATGCTGACTACATCATCACGCGTGAAGTCTGGGCGCTGGACCTGGCCAACCGCAACCCGCTGATCAAGCAGGTCAACGACCTGTTCAACAGCCGCTACAAGATCAACTTCACCGGCAATTCCTCGCGCACCTTCACCGGCCTGATGGTGATGGCCGATGCCATCAACCGTGCAGGCTCCACCGAACCCGAGGCCATCCGCAAGGCGCTGGCCGCGACCGACATGCCCGGCAGCAAACTCATCATGCCGTGGAAGGGCGTGAAGTTCGACGCCACCGGCCAGAACACCCTGGGCCAGGGCATCCTGGTGCAGATCATGGGCGGCAAGTACAACACGGTCTGGCCTTTCGACATGGCCTCGCGTGAAGTGACCTGGCCTATGCCCAAGTGGGACCAGCGGAAGTAATTCCATCCCCACTTCAATGCGATACGTCGTTGCGCCTCCTTGCCGTGCTACAGCACTGTCTGCGGTGGCGCGCCTAGTCTCGCATCGAACTGGAAATGGAACGCGCCCTTAACGGACAACTTAATTCAGAGACAACCATGACCACGGAAATATTGCTTCAGACGCTGGCCTCCGGCGTCCTGATCGGGCTGATTTACGCGCTGGTGGCTATCGGCCTGACCATGATTTTCGGTGTCATGGACATCGTGAACTTCGCCCACGGGGAGTTCCTCATGCTCGGCATGTACTCGGCCTTCTGGCTGTTCGCCCTGTATGCACTGGACCCCATGATCACCCTGCCGCTGACGGTACTCATGCTGTTCGGCTTCGGTGTGCTGTTGTACAAGCTGGTGATCGTGCGCATCATCAACGCGCCCATGCTGTCGCAGATCTTCACGACTTTCGGCATCATGATTTTGCTGCGCGGCGTGGCCCAGTTCCTCTGGAAACCGGACTTCCGCTCCATCGAGAACTCGGCCGTCAGCGGCACCGTCAAGCTGCTGGACGTGCAGCTGGGCAAGCCGCAGCTGGTGGCCGGCGTGGGTGCCATCGTGGTCACCGGCCTGATCTATTTCTTCCTGAACAAGACCCGGCTGGGCGCGGCGCTGGAGGCCACCGCCTCCGACAAGGAAGCCGCGCGCCTCATGGGCATTGATTCACACAAGATGTTTTCGCTGGCCTGGGGCATAGGTGCGGCCTGCGCCGGCGCGGCCGGGGTGCTGCTGTCGACCTTCTTCCCGATCTTCCCGGACGTCGGCGCGAGCTTTATCCTGCTGGCCTTTGTGGTGGTCAACCTGGGCGGCTTCGGCAGCGTCTCGGGTGCCTTCTGGGCCGGCATTCTGGTCGGCGTGATCGAGGTCATGGGCGGTTTGCTGCTCGGGCCGCAGTACAAGACGGCCATCGTGCTGGTGCTGTTCCTCGGTGTGCTGATGTTCCGGCCCCAGGGCTTGATGGGAAAGGCGTGAACATCATGAAAAACCTCGTCTTCGCAATTGCCGCCCTCGCGTTAGCGCTGGCCGTGCCGGCCTTCACCGATGCCTCGCATCTGAACATGGCCATCCTGATCCTCATGGCGGCCCAGGTGGGTGTGGCCTGGAACATCGTGGGCGGCTATGCCGGCCAGGTGTCGCTCGGCCATGCGGCTTTCTACGGCCTGGGCGCCTATGCCTCGACGCTGCTGCTGGTCAAGTTCGGCGTCAACCCCTGGATAGGCGTGCTGGCCGGCGGCTTGCTGGCGGCCCTGCTGAGCCTGGGCTTTGGCTGGTCGTGCTTCCGGCTCAAGGGCCACTACTTCGCGATGGCGACCATCGCGGTGGCTGAGCTGGTGCAGATATTCTTCACCGAATGGGAGTATGGCGGCGCTGCCGTGGGCCTTTATGTTCCCATGGACAAGCAGGGCTGGCTCTGGCTGAACTTTGCCACCAAGCTGCCTTACTACTGGCTGGCGCTGGGCCTGCTGCTCATCACGCTGGGTGTGAACTGGTGGATAGAGCGCAGCTACCTCGGTTATTACTTTCGTGCCATCAAGGATGAACCCGATGCCGCCCGCAGCATAGGTGTGAACATCGCGCGCTACAAGCAGGTGGCCTTGTCGGTCAGCGCCTTCCTGACGGCCGCCGGCGGAAGCCTGTATGCGCAGAAGGAGCTGTACATAGACCCCAGTTCGGTGCTGTCGACGGCGCTTTCCATCAAGATGGCGCTGGTGTCCATCCTGGGCGGCGTGGGCACCTTGTTCGGGCCGGTCGTGGGCGCCGTGGTGCTCACCAGCATCGAGGAGGTCACCCGCATCGCCTTCGGCGGCACGGGCCGCGGCACAGACGTCATCATTTACGCGAGCCTCATCATCGTGATCGCAGTGTTTTATCCCACGGGCCTGATCGGCTGGTTGCGCAGCTTCCGCGAACGCCGCCAGGCGCGCGCCGACGCGTCGCGGCAGATGGCAATGCCAAGCGTCGCCGTGCAGAACGCCGGCAAGGAGGCCGCATGAAATTGCTCGAAGTCAAGCAGGTCAGCAAGCGCTTTGGCGGGCTGGTCGCCAACCAGGATGTTTCCTTCGGCGTGGACACCGGCCAGGTGGTGGGCCTGATAGGCCCCAACGGCGCCGGCAAGACGACCATGTTCAATTGCGTCGCTGGCTACTTTGCCCCTACCTCGGGCAGCATTATGCTGGGCGGCCGCGACATCGCCGGCCTGCCACCGGAAACCTGCGCCCGCGCCGGCGTGGCGCGGACTTTCCAGATCGCGCGCACCTTCACCAGCATGACGGCCTGCGAGAACGTGATGACGGCGGCCATGCTGCTGCAGCACAACGTGGCGAAGGCGCGCAAGGCGGCCATGGGCTGGCTGGCTTTTGCGGGGCTGGAGCGTTTCGCCGACAGGCCCGCCGCCAGCATGACCATCAGCGAGCAGCGGCGCCTGGCCGTGGCACGCGCACTGGCCACGCAGCCGCGCATCCTGCTGATGGACGAAGTCATGGCGGGGCTCAACCCGTCGGAAGTCCGCGAAGCGGTCGATGTCGTGCTGAAGATCAAGGACAAAGGCATTGCCTGCCTGATCGTCGAGCATGTGCTCGAAGGCATCATGCCCATCGCCGACAAAATCGTTGTACTGGACCGGGGCGTGAAGATCGCCGAAGGCACACCGCAGCAGGTGTCCAGCGACGCCGCCGTGATCACCGCCTACCTGGGGGACTGAAGATGCTCGAAATCAAGAACCTCAAGGTTTGCTACGACGATGTACTGGCCATTTCCGACGTCAGCCTGCAGGTCGAGCCCGGAAAGATCGTGGCGCTGGTAGGCGGCAACGGCAACGGCAAGTCCACTACTTTGCGTGCGGTGGCGGGCCTTAACGCCGCCGCGGCCGGCAGCATCACCTTCAATGGCGAGCCGGTTCACCGCATGCCGGCGCACAAGCGCGTCCCGCTGGGTCTGTCGCTGGTGCCGGAAGGCCGGCGCCTGTTTCCCCGGCTCACGGTGCTGCGAAACCTGGAGCTCGGCGCCTTCACGCGCATGGACAAGCACGAGGTGGCGAGCGGCATTGAAGAGATGCTGCAGCTCTTTCCCATCCTCAAGGAACGCGCCACGCAGCTGGCCGGCACCATGAGCGGTGGCGAGCAGCAGATGCTGGCCATTGCCCGCGGCTTGATGGCCAGGCCCAAGCTGCTGATGCTGGACGAGCCCTCGTGGGGCATCGCTCCCAAGTTCGTGACCAAGGTGCTGGAAGTCATCCAGCAGGTCAACGCCACGGGTGTGTCGATATTGCTGGTCGAGCAGAACCTGCAAAAGGCCTTGAACATCGCGCATTACGGTTACGTCATCCAGACCGGCCGCATCGTCATGCAGGGCAAAGGCCATGAGCTGCTCAATGACGACCGGATCAAGAAGGCCTACCTGGGGCTTTGAGCGAAACCTCCATCCAATTTTTTTGCTGAATACGCTTTATCCCAACACCATGAACAAGATTTTCGATCGCCCCGCAGACCTGCGTATGGCCAGCCGCCGCGGCGAGTTTGCCCTGCCCACCGCGGGACACGCCGACGGCCATATCCAGGCCAACCTCATGATCGTGCCGCAGGCGCAGGCCTTTGACTTCCTGCTGTTTTGCCAGCGCAACCCCAAGCCCTGCCCGCTGGTGGAAGTGCTCAAGCCCGGCGCCACGGAGCCTTTGTGCGCGCCCGGGGCCGACATCACGACCGACATCCCGGGCTACCGGGTTTACCGCGACGGCGAGTTTGTCGAGGAGCGAAGCGAAATCCGCTCGCTCTGGAAGGACGACCATGTGGCCTTCCTGATCGGTTGCAGCTTTTCTTTCGAGGCCGCCGTCATGCAGGCCGGCATTCCACTCAGGCATGTCGAGCAGGGCCGCAATGTCTCGATGTTTCGTACCAGTCTCCAGTGCCAGCCCGCCGGCGTGTTCAGCGGCGAGATGGTGGTCACCATGCGGCCCATCAAAAGCCGCGACGTGGCGAAGGTGGTGGAGATTTCTGGCCGGTTTGACGTTGCGCACGGTGCGCCAGTTCACATCGGCAATCCGGAGGCGATAGGCATTACCGACCTGTCGCGCCCGGACTACGGCGATGCGGTCGACATCAAGGACGATGAAGTCCCGGTGTTCTGGGGTTGCGGCGTCACGCCGCAGTGGGTTGCCCAGAAGAGCCGTTTGTCGATATGCATCACCCACGCGCCGGGCAAGATGTTTGTGACCGACCTGAAAGGGTGAGCGCCATGCACCCCGCGCCGGGCTAACCCTCAACTCCCAAGGAGTTCCTCATGAAAGCAATTTTGATAGCCGCGCTGGTCGCGGCGGGGGCAGCGCACGCCCAGACAAACTGGAAGCTGGCTACCGGCTACCGGGCGGAGTCCTTCCATACGCAAAACATCCAGCAGTTCAGCCGCGATGTGGAGCTGGCGACGCGGGGCGATTTGCGGATAGAGGTGTACCCCAACAACACGCTGGCCAAATTGGCCGACATCAGCGCGGCCGTGCAGCAGGGTAAAGCCGAAGCCGGCGAGACCATCATGACCAGCATGGTCAAGGAAATGCCGCTTGCGGGTGCGGACTCGATTCCTTTTGTGGTCACATCGTACAAGGACGCGCAACGCCTGTGGAAGCTGCAGCGTCCCGGCCTTGAAAAACACTTCACCGAGCGTGGCATGAAGCTTCTCTACGCCGTGCCCTGGCCGCCGCAGGGCCTGCATTCGAACAAGCCGGTGCGGGGGCCGGCGGACTTTCGCGGCACCCAGATGCGCACCTACAACCAGACTACCATGCGCATCGCCGAAATGCTGGGCGCCAAGCCGGTGGATGTGGCCATGGTCGACGTGGGCAAGGCGCTGGCCGAAGGCCGCATGGACAACATGATCACCTCGGCGCTGACGGGCGTGGAGAACAAGGTCTGGGGCCCGATCAAGTACTACTACGAGATCAATGCCTGGTTCCCGAAAAACGCGGTATTCGTGAGCAACAGAGCCTTTGACGCACTCAAGCCCGAGGCGCGCGCTGCCGTGCTCAAGGCCGCGGCCGACGCGGAAGTCCGCGGCTGGCAGGCCAGCCAGGCACTGGCCGCCAGCGCCACCGAGGAACTGCGCGCCAACGGCGTGAAGATAGAACGCATTTCGCCCGAGCTGGACCAGGAGATCAAGCGCATGGGCGAGAAATTCTCGCGCGAATGGATACGCTCGGTTGGCAATGAGGCGAACGACATTTTTGTGCCTTACTACATGCCGCAATGAGACGGGCGAAAACAGGACGCCACATCGTATGAAAACACCTTCCGCAGCCGTCACAGCCTACCTTCACGCCAAGGACGGCAACCGCCCCCATCTGTTGGCGCAGGCATTCACGGGCGATGCCCTGCTGGAGATGGTTGTCCATACCGCGGCGATTTCATTTCCGCCGGTATGCCAGGGGCGAGATGCCATCGCCGAGGTGCTGGTGCGCCGGTTCGGCCAGTCTTACGAGAATGTCTACACTTTTTGCCTGTCCTCGCCGCCTGAGGGCGATGCCGAGGTGTTTGTCTGCGATTGGCTGGTCGCCATGACCGAAAAGGACAGCCGTGCCGTGCGTGTCGGATGCGGCCGCTACGATTGGTGCTTTTCACCGCCTTCATACCTGGCGGAAAGCCTTTCGATCACCATAGAGACCATGCAGACATTGCCGGCTTCGCAGGCGCAGAAGGTCATGGATTGGGCGGCCGGCCTACCCTATCCCTGGTGCCCGGCGGCGGTTGCCCTGCCAGGTGCGCCGGACATTCAGCAGCTGGCACCGGTACTTGGGTACATTGGCAGGGAGCGTATGGCCGGTTCCGGCCGGGCGGCCCCGGCCCGCAGTGCCAGGCCGGGCCTGGCGGCACACAGACCCTGAAGATCATCCAAAAACACGTTAACTCTGAAATCAAAAAATTATGCAAGACACCACATCCAAACCGGGCGGCGACCGTTGGCAATTCTGGATAGACCGCGGCGGAACTTTCACCGACATCGTGGCCAAAAAGCCCGATGGTTCGCTGGTGACGCACAAGCTGCTGTCTGAAAACCCCGAGCAATACCGCGATGCGGCCGTGGCCGGCATACGCCACCTGCTGGGCCTCAAGCCCGGCGAGGCGATACGCGCCGATGTGGTCGATTGCGTGAAGATGGGCACCACCGTGGCCACCAACGCCTTGCTTGAACGCAAGGGCGAACCCACGCTGCTGGTGACTACACGCGGCTTTCGCGATGCGCTGCGCATCGCCTACCAGAACCGGCCGCGCCTGTTCGACCGCAACATCGTGCTGCCCGAGCTGTTGTACAGCGCCGTGGTCGAGGCCCAGGAGCGCGTGGGCGCGCAGGGCGAGGTGCTGCAGGCGCTGGACGAGGCCTTGCTGAAAAAAGAACTGCTGGCCCATTATCAAAAGGGCCTGCGCAGCCTGGCCATCGTGTTCATGCATGGCTACCGCTTCACCGAGCACGAGAAGGCCGCCAAGCGCATCGCGGCCGAAGTGGGCTTCACGCAGATCAGCACCTCGCATGAAACCAGCCCCATGATGAAGTTCGTGAGCCGCGGCGACACCACCGTGGTCGATGCTTACCTCTCGCCCATTCTGCGCCGCTATGTGGAGCAGGTCGCCAGCGAGATGCCTGGGGTGCGGCTGTTTTTCATGCAGTCCTCGGGCGGCCTGACCGATGCGCATGTGTTCCAGGGCAAGGACGCCATCCTCAGCGGCCCGGCCGGCGGCATTGTGGGTATGGCCCGCACGGCGGCGATTGCCGGCCATGCCAAGGTTATCGGCTTCGACATGGGAGGCACCTCCACCGACGTGTCGCACTATGCCGGCGAATTCGAGCGCGAGTTCGAGACCCAGGTGGCCGGCGTGCGCATGCGCGCGCCCATGATGAGCATACACACGGTGGCGGCGGGCGGAGGTTCCATCCTCAAGTTCGACGGCGAGCGTTTTCGCGTGGGCCCGCAGAGCGCGGGCGCCAACCCCGGACCGGCCAGCTACCGGCGCGGCGGGCGCCTGGCGGTGACGGATGCCAATGTGATGGTCGGCAAGGTCCAGCCGCGTTACTTTCCCAAGGTGTTCGGCCCGAATGCCGACGAGCCGCTGAGCTACGAAGCCGTCCAGGCCCAGTTCAACGAACTGGCCGGCCAGACCGGCCGCAGCGCCGAGGTGGTGGCCGAGGGCTTCATCAACATCGCGGTGCAGCAGATGGCCAACGCTATCAAGAAAATCTCGGTGGCGCGCGGTTACGACGTGACGCGCTACACCCTGCAGTGCTTTGGCGGCGCGGGCGGCCAGCACGCCTGCCTGGTGGCCGATGCGCTGGGCATGACCAAAGTATTTGTGCATCCGCTGGCCGGCGTGCTGAGCGCCTACGGCATGGGTCTGGCAGACCAGAACGTGATCCGCGAGCAGGCGGTGGAGCTCAAGCTTTCCGAGGCCGCGCTGCCCGAGATCGCCGGCAAGCTCGGAGAGCTGGCCACTCAGGCCGAAGCCGAGCTGCAGCGCCAGCAGGTCAGCACAGGCGGCATTACCACCCACAGGCGCGTGCATGTGCGCTATGAGGGCAGCGACTCCGCGCTGGTGGTTCCCTTCGGCACGCTGGACCAGATCGAGGCCGGCTTTGAGGCTGCCTACCGTCAGCGCTTTGCCTTCCTGATGCAAGGCAAAGGCTTGGTGGTGGAGGCGGTGTCGGTCGAGGCCGTGGTGGCCGGCGACGCGCCGGCCGAGCCGCGCCATGCCACGCATGAGCCGCGCGAAGTGCCGCGGCGCGAAACCGTGCGCATGTATTCGGGTGGCCAGTGGCACGACGCGGCCCTGGTGGTGCGTGAAGATCTTCGGCCCGGTGACATCATTTCGGGGCCGGCCATCATTGCCGAGAAAAACGCGACCACGGTGGTTGAGCCCGGCTGGGAAGCGGCGCTCACCGCGCTGGACCACCTGGTGCTGGACCGCCGCGCCGAGCGTGCCGTGACCTTTGCGGCCGGCACCACGGTGGACCCGGTGCTGCTTGAGGTTTTCAACAACCTCTTCATGAACATCGCCGAGCAGATGGGCCTGCAGCTGCAGAACACCGCCTACTCGGTCAACATCAAGGAGCGCCTGGACTTCAGCTGCGCGTTGTTCGACACCGAAGGCAACCTCATCGCCAACGCGCCGCACATGCCGGTGCACCTGGGCTCCATGGGCGAAAGCATCAAGACGGTGATTCGCGAGAACACCGGCAGCATGCAGCCGGGCGACGTCTATGTGCTGAACGATCCCTACCACGGCGGCACGCATTTGCCCGACATCACGGTCATCACGCCGGTGTATCTGGGATCCGCTGCGCAACCGACTTTTTACGTGGGTTCGCGCGGACACCATGCCGACATAGGCGGTACCACGCCGGGTTCCATGCCGCCCTTTTCGACGCTGATCGAGGAGGAGGGCGTGCAGATCAACAACGTCAAGCTGGTTGAGCGCGGCGTGCTGCGCGAGGCGGAGATGGTCGCGCTGCTCAAGAGCGGCAAGTACCCCAGCCGCAACCCGCAGCAGAACATGGCCGACCTCAAGGCGCAGATCGCCGCCAATGAAAAAGGCGTGCAGGAACTGCGCAAGATGGTCGAGACCTTCAGCCTGGAGGTCGTGCTGGCCTATATGCGCCATGTGCAGGACAACGCCGAAGAATCGGTACGCCGCGTGATCACACGCCTGAAGGACGGCGAGTTCACGCTGCCCCTGGACAACGGCGCGCAGATCAAGGTGGCGATCCGCGTCGACGCCAAGGGCCGCAGCGCTGAGATTGATTTCACCGGCACCTCGCCGCAGCAGACCAATAACTTCAACGCACCCACGGCGGTGTGCATGGCGGCGGTGCTGTATGTGTTCCGCACGCTGGTGGATGACGACATTCCCCTGAACGCGGGCTGCCTGAAACCGCTCAAGGTCATCATCCCGGCGGGCTCCATGCTGAACCCGAATCCACCGGCTTCGGTGGTGGCCGGCAACGTGGAAACCTCCACCTGCATCACCAATGCGCTGTACGGTGCGCTGGGTGTCATGGCGGCCGGCCAGTGCACCATGAACAACTTCACCTTCGGCAATGCGCGCCACCAGTATTACGAAACCATTTCGGGTGGTTCGGGCGCGGGCGGCAAGCTCGATGAGACGGGCAAGCTGGTGTCGGGCTTTGACGGCACCAGCGTGGTCCAGACCCACATGACCAACTCGCGCTTGACCGACCCCGAGGTGCTTGAGTTCCGTTTCCCGGTGCGGCTGGAGAGTTATGAGATCCGTGAGGGCTCGGGCGGTGCGGGCCGCTGGCGCGGCGGCAACGGCGGCGTGCGCCGCGTGCGCTTTCTCGAAGCCATGACGGCCAGCATCCTCTCCAACGGCCGCAAGCACGGCGCTTTCGGCATGGCAGGCGGTGAGCCGGGGCAGGTCGGACGCAACCTCGTGGTGCGCGCCCAGGGGCAGGTCGAGGCACTGGACCACATAGGCCAGGCCGACATGCAGCCGGGGGATGTGTTTGAGATCCATACGCCGGGCGGCGGTGGATACGGCAAGGAATCGCTGACGTGAGCCTTGCCGGCCGGCGCATCGCTATCTGCCCGCGCGCGCAGCATGGAAATCCCCCAAGCCCGATGGCGAAGCGATGCGCATGAAGCTGTACCAGCGCGATACCTCCGTCTATTCCTATAAGGTGCGGCTGCTGCTGGCCTTCCTGCGTGTGCCGTATGAGGCCGTCGCGGTGAAGCGGCTGCCTGACGGCCGCAATGAGGTGGGGCCGGAGTACCTGCGGCTGAATCCACGCGGCCAGATTCCCACGTTGGAAGACGATGGCGTCGTGCTGTGGGGAAGTACCGCGATATTGACCTACATCGCCCTGCGTTACGACCCGCAGCGGCATTGGCTTCCGGGTGATGCCGCAGCCGCGGCCGAGGTGGCGCAATGGCTGGAGCTGGCGCAGAACGAAGTGCGTACCGGCCTGTTCCTCACACGCGCCATCTCGCGCTTTGGCTACGCCGGGGACCTGGATAAGGCCAGAAGCACCGCGCAGGGTGCGTTGCGGCTGCTGGAGCAGCGCCTGTGCGGCCGGCCATGGCTGGTGGGGGAGAGGCCGACGCTGGCCGACCTCGCCTGCTTTCCGGAAGTGGCCTTGAATGAGGGCGTGGAGTTCACGCCGGCGGAGTTTCCTTCAGTGCTGTCCTGGTTGCAGCGCTTTCGGATCTTTGAAGGATTCGTGCCGCCGGCGATTCCGAAGGTTTGAATGTTCGCGCTGAAACTCGCGCTGGTCGCGTTCTCGGTACTGCTGTCCACGCTGGCCGCCCGGCGTTTCGGTCATCGCGTGGGCGGTGCGGTGGCCGGCATGCCCATGATCGCCGCGCCTGTGATCGCCATCCTTTTGCTGGACCATGACGCCGGGCAGGTGAGGGCGGTTGCCTTGGCCACGCTGGTGTGCCTGCCGGCGGCGGTCGTGCACATCGTGAGCTTCGCGGCCGGCGCCGGGCGCTGGGGCGCGCCGGTATGTGTGTCGCTGGCGCTGCTGGCCTATGCCTGTGCGTCGGCGGTGCTCACGCATCTGCCGCTTGCGCCCGTGCCGGTCAGCCTGCTGGCGCTGGCGGCGCCGGCCGCCGGCCTGTGGTTCGCGGCGCATCATGCAGGACCTGCAGTGCCTGTGACAGTGCCCAGGGTGGAACTGGTGCTGCGCATCGTGGTTGCGGTGGCGATGGCTGCCGTCATCATCGCGGGCGCCGACGTACTGCCGCCCGCCATCAGCGGCTTGCTGCTGGCGGTGCCTATCACCGGTACGGTATTGCCTTGCTTCACCTTGCCGCGCTACGGCGCCGCCGCAACCCGCTCGCTGGTGGCCGGCTTTCTGCAGGGTCTGCACGGTTTCGCAGCCTTTTTCATGACGCTGTACTGGACTCTGGGCGCCACCGGCCGGCTGGCGGCCTTTCTGATGGCCCTGGCCGCCGCGCTGGCCACTGCGGCGGTGATGCAGGCCCTGCGCCGGCGCATGCAGCGCCCCGAAACGGCGGGGACGGCCTGATCGCGCCATAATGCGGCGCCATGGACACCTCCGATTTCGCCGACAACTACCGCCTGCTTGCCCGCTACAACCGCTGGTTTAACCAACGCTTGTTTGATGCCTGCGAGCAACTGACGGACGAAGAACGCAAGCGTGATCGCGGCGCCTTCTTCGGCTCCATCCACAACACGCTCAACCATCTCATCTGGGGCGACCAGGCCTGGTTGAAGCGCTTCGCTGCGCAAGGAGTGGCTTTTGAGGCGTTGCCCGACTCGCTGCTGGCCCTTCCGGCCGGCGCGCTGCACGGGACCGTGCTGTATGAGAACTGGGCCGCTCTGCGTGCGCAACGCGAGCGCCTGGATGCCGCCATCGAGGATTTCGCGAACCGGATGCCGCCGGACTTTCCCTTGCGTACCATGCGCTATGCCAACACGCGGGGCGTGCAGCGCGAGCATCCGGTGTGGCAGGCGTTGACGCACTTCTTCAACCACCAGACCCACCACCGGGGGCAGGTGACCGCGCTGCTCATGCAGGCCGGCATCGACCCTGGAACCACCGACCTGATCGCCATCATTTGACGTGGTCGGACGGGCGCTGTTGTTTTTGCAACCGCTCACTTCAGTCCGCATACCCCGCGACCTGGTTTTCGAATGAAAAAAGCCCGCGGGCGGCGGGCTTTTTTGCAGCAGAGGACGGCTTTACTTCTTGGCGGCGCTGGCGGCCGGCTTGGCGGCTTCTGCCTTGGCGTCTTTCTTCTCATCCTTGGCGGCAGGCTTGGCGTCCTTGGCCTTCTTGGCGTCTTCCTTGGCCTTTTTGTCAGCGTCGGCCTTGGCTTTGGCTTCGTCAGCCTTCTTTTGCTTTTCTTCAGCCTTGGCTTTCTTGTCGGCTTCTTTCTTGGCCTTGGCTTCGTCAGCCTTGGCTTTGGCTTCGGCCTTGGGGTCTTTTTTCTCGGCTGCTGCGGCGGGGGCCGGTGCGGCGGAGGGGGCTGCGGCTACCGGTGCGGCTGGTTTGGCTTCAGCCTTTTTCTCTTCGGCCTTGGCGGCGGGCTTGTCATCCTTCTTCGCGGCGGCTGCGGGTTTTTCGTCCTTCTTGGCCGCAGCGGCCACGCCCTTGAAGGTGGCGCCACCCACGGTCAGGCCTTCGGCGGAAAACTTGGCGGCATTGCCTTCGCCCACGCCCTTGACGCGTTCGATGAAATCGTTCCAGTCCTTGAAGGCGCCTTTCTTGCGCTCGTCGAGAATCTTGCCCGAGATGGCGGGGCCTATGCCCTTGATGCCGTCAAGCTCGGCCGCGGTGGCCTTGTTGACGTCAACGGCGGCGAACGAAACGGCCATGTACATGGCGGCGACGAAGGCCAGGATTTTTTTGAACATGAGAGATCTCCTCAAAGATTGGATTGAAGTGAAGCACGTGATCCATCCTTGTGAAGAAGGATGTCTTCTTCATAACGGCCTGTTCAGGGCCGCGTTGACCGTCTGCCGGCCATTGGGTGCAGGAAAACCCTAGGGTACGGTTTCAGCTCGCGCTGGCGCTCAAGGCCTGCATGTAAGCGGCCACACCTGTCTGTACATCGGCGAAGACGTGGTTGCAGCCGGCCGCACGCAGCTCGCGTGGGTCGGCCTGGGTGTAGCTCTGGTATTTGCCGACCAGTGCGGGTGGGAAGGCGATGTACTCGATCAGCCCGCCGCGCACGGCTTCCTCCAGGCTCAGGGCCGCAGCGTTCTGCCCTTTGCGCAAGGTGTTCACGACGGCCAGGGCCACGTCGTTGAAGGGCTGTGCCCGGCCGGTGCCGAGGTTGAAGATGCCGGACTTGCCGGGGTTGTCGAAGAACCAGAGGTTCACGGCCACCACGTCGTCGATGAAGATGAAGTCGCGCATCTGGCCGCCGGCGCCGTAGCCGCCGTATTCACCGAACAGCTTGACCTTGCCGTCGGCCCGGAACTGGTTGAACTGGTGAAAGGCGACGCTGGCCATGCGGCCCTTGTGCTGCTCGCGCGGGCCGTAGACGTTGAAGTAGCGAAAGCCTGCCACCTGGGTGGTGGCGTTTTCAAAGCGGGCGCCGAGCTCGCGCCGCATGCGCTGGTCGAACAGCAGCTTGGAGTAGCCATAGACATTGAGCGGTCGCTCAAATTCGGGCGACTCGGTGAAGGTGTCCGAGCCGCCGTAGGTGGCGGCTGAGGAAGCGTAGAGCAGGCGCGTGCCCTGGTCCTGGCAGGCATGGAACAGCTCGCAGGACAGCGTGTAGTTGTTGTCCATCATGTACTTGCCGTCGGCTTCCATGGTGTCGCTGCAGGCGCCTTCGTGGAACACGGCCTCGACCCGGCCGTAAGCGCCTTCGGCGAACAGGTCATAGAAGTCGTCGGCGTCGACGTAATCGGCGATCTGCAGGTCTGCCAGATTGCGGAACTTGTCGCCATGGGTCAGGTCGTCGACGGCGATGATGTCGTCAATGCCGCGAGCGTTGAGGCCCTTGATGATGTTGCTGCCGATAAAACCTGCAGCACCGGTCACAACTATTTTCACGATTCGCTCCTGCGGGTTTCTGAGAAGACTAACTTGCCTTGGCCAGTTACGTCGGAACTAAAGCCGGCGGCGCCGGCGACTACGATTTTCATGATGAATCCTTGAGGTGAGCGCAAGCTCACTGCGCGGCGAACAGCTCGCCGTAGTTGACGGTGGCGGTGCCGAACTTGCCGACCACGATGCCGCCTGCGCGGTTGGCGATCGGCACGGCATCGCGCAGGCGCATGCCGGTGGCGGTCATGGCGGCCAGTGTGGCGATCACGGTGTCACCGGCGCCGGTCACATCGAAGACCTCGCGCGCCACGGCGGGCACGTTGAGCTCGCCTTCGGCGTCAAACAGGGTCATGCCCTCTTCGCTGCGCGTGAGCAGCAGGGCTTCGAGCTTGAGCTCGGTGCGCAGATTGTGGGCCTTGGCGCGCAGGTCGGCCTCACTGCTCCAGGGGCCTATGACGTGTTCGAGTTCAGCGCGGTTGGGTGTGATAACGCTGGCATTCTTGTAGCGCGCGTAGTCCGAGCCCTTTGGGTCGACCAGCACCACCTTGCCGGCGGCGCGGGCCTGGGCAATCATCAGCACGATGTGCGCGAGGCCGCCCTTGCCGTAGTCGGAGAACAGCACGGCATCGTGCTGGGTATGCAGCTTTTCAAAGGTGGCGGACTGAGAGGCCAGCACCTCGTTTTCGGGCGTGTTCTCGAAATCCAGGCGTATGAGCTGCTGCTGGCGGCCGATGACGCGCAGCTTGACGGTGGTCTTGAGCTGGGCGTCGCGGCCGAAATAGGGCGTGATGCCGGTCTTGGCGACCAGTGCCTCGAGCTGGTGGCTGGCTTCGTCGTCGCCCACCACGCTCAGCAGCGAAGCCTGCGCGCCCAGCGTGACGATGTTGTAGGCCACGTTGGCCGCGGCGCCTATGCGCTCCTCGGTGCGCGTGACGCGCACCACGGGCACAGGCGCCTCGGGCGAGATGCGGTCCACCGCGCCGTACCAGTAGCGGTCCAGCATGGCATCGCCTACCACGAGGACGCGGGCCTTGGCGATCTGTTGAGGGGAGAGGGAGGGTGTTGTCATGTTTGCTTGTTCTAAACTGGTTCAGCGCTAGTGTCCAGGCTTTCTCTTTTCCAGCGGACACCGCGGAACCGGCTTTGCCGGGCCGCAAGTGTCGCCCCCTGCAAGGGGGCGGGAGGCGAAGCCTCCACGAGGGTGTTCAAAGTTCTTCAATACGGCGCGTCGGGTAGCTGTCCCAGGCCTGGCAGCCCGGGCAGTGCCAGAAGTGCTGGGTGGCTTCAAAGCCGCAAGCCGCGCAGCGGTAACGCATCAGAGGCTTGGTAGCCTGGTCCAGGGCACGCTGGACCAGCGTGTGGTGCTGCTCATCTTGCAGCTTTTCACCGGCGATCCATTTGCCGGCAGCGACCAGCGAGGCCTGGCGTTCCAGGTGCTTGACATACCACTGCCGTGCCGAGGCCGGGTCTTTTTCGAGCTTGACGATGGCTTCGATCAGGTCGATGGACGGCATGCTGTCGTAGCTGGCCTTGAGCAGCTCCAGCGCCATGGCCTCCTGCCCGCTGGCTTGGGCGATATTGGCCAGCAGACCGGCGGCCAGCGGCAGTCCTTGCGGCGCGGTCTTTTCGAGCTTGAGCAGGGTTTGCAGGGCGTCCTGGTGACGGCCGAGCTGGTTTTGCAGCTTTGCCAGGTCAATCAGGGGGCGGGCCAGGGCAGGCGCCATGGCAATGGCCTCTTGCAGGGCACTGAGTGCCTGGGCGCTGTCGCCGGCAGCCACGGAGGCGCCGGCCTGCTCGCACAGGTAATGCGCCTGGCGGGCGCTGAAACTTCCGTGGCTGGAACTACCGAGCCGGGCGGCGATCTCCGTGGCATTGGTCCAGTCGCGCGAACGCTCGTAAATCGACAGCAGCGCCAGCCGTGCCTCTTCTTCAAAGGGCGTGCCTTCCAGCTTGCGCAGGGCGGCCTCGGCGCGGTCGAGCAAGCCGGCCTTGAGGAAGTCGAGTGCCAGCGCATGCTGGGCGCGGTCGCGTTCTGGTTGTGTGAGGTCGCCGCGCGACATCAGGTGTTCATGCACGCGCACTGCGCGCTCGTATTCACCGCGGCGGCGAAACAGGTTGCCCAGGGCGAAGTGGAGTTCGGAGGTGTCGGGGTCGTTTTGCACCGCCTCGATAAAGGCGTCGATGGCCTGGTCTTGCTGCTCATTGAGCAGGAAGTTCAGTCCCTTGAAATAAGCCTTGGGCGCCTGGCGGTTTTCGATGCGAAGCTGCCGCAAGTCCAGCCGTGAGGCCAGCCAACCCAATGTGAAAGCAATCGGAAACCCGAGCAGGACCCAGGTGAAGTCAAATTCCATGGTGCATTGTGGACGGGTCTTCACTCACGGTATGGGGACCGAGCGTCGTGTAGGCGTATTTGGCCGATCTGCGCTTTTTCCACCAGCGCGGCATCATGACAAAAATGCCGAGTGCCAGTCCGCTGGCGAAGGTCGCCAGCACAACCAGCACCAGGGGCGCTTGCCACATGGTGCCAAAGAAGAAATACACCGCAACCGTTTGCTGGTTATTAAGTGCGAAAGCGAAGAGCGTAAAAAAAATGGCTGCTTTAAGCAGCCACATGAGGTATTTCACTTGGTAATCCCCCGGGTGGTCTGGCGATTGATTGTAGCCAGCCCACAGGGAGAAACCAGTAAGGCTTTACTTCGGTTCCGTGACCGCCAGCAATTCCTGGGTACGGGCATCGACGGCTTCGCGCAATGCTTTCCCGGGCTTGAAATGCGGCACCCGTTTTTCGGGGATGGCCACGCTTTCGCCGGAACGCGGGTTGCGCCCCATGCGGGGAGGCCGCCGATTGATGGAGAAACTGCCGAAACCACGGATTTCAATGCGGTGGCCGCGCACCAGCGCGTCGCTCATGGCGTCAAGAATCGTCTTGACGGCATACTCAGCGTCGCGGTGCGTCAGCTGGCTGAAACGGGCCGCCAGTTCCTCAACAAGGTCGCTTCGGGTCATGGATCAAGTAGCTGCACAGCGATGCGACCCGCCCCTGGGGGCGCATCACACCGCCGCGCGGTTGCCTTACTTTTCGTTGTTGTCCAGCTTGGCGCGCAGCAGGGCGCCCAGGCTGGTCGTGCCGGCGTTTTCGCGGGAAGACTGCTGGCTCAGGTTAGCCATGGCTTCCTGCTGGTCAGCGTTGTCCTTGGCCTTGACCGACAGCTGGATGTTGCGGGTCTTGCGATCCACGTTCACCACGACTGCGGAGACTTCGTCGCCTTCCTTCAGCACGTTGCGTGCGTCTTCGACGCGGTCACGGCTGATTTCGCTGGCGCGCAGGTAACCGATGATGTCTTCGCCCAAGTCGATTTCAGCGCCCTTGGCATCAACCGTCTTGACTTTGCCGGTCACGATCGCGCCCTTGTCGTTGATCGACACGAAGGTGGTGAAGGGGTCGGAATCCAGTTGCTTGATGCCCAGGGAGATGCGCTCGCGGTCGACGTCGACAGCCAGCACGATCGCTTCAACTTCCTGGCCCTTCTTGTAGTTGCGAACGGCGGCCTCGCCGGGTTCGTTCCACGAGAGGTCGGACAGGTGCACCAAGCCGTCGATACCGGCAGCCAGGCCCACGAAGACGCCGAAGTCGGTGATCGACTTGATCGGACCCTTGACGCGGTCGCCGCGCTTGGTTTCCTGCGCGAACTCTTGCCATGGGTTGGCCTTGCACTGCTTCATGCCCAGGCTGATACGGCGCTTGTCTTCGTCGATCTCGAGGACCATGACTTCGACTTCGTCGCCCAGAGCCACGAGCTTGCTCGGGGCCACGTTCTTGTTGGTCCAGTCCATTTCGGACACGTGGACCAGGCCTTCGATGCCGGGTTCGAGTTCCACAAACGCGCCGTAGTCGGCGATGTTGGTGATCTTGCCGAACAGGCGCGTGCCTTGCGGGTAGCGGCGGTTCACGCCCATCCATGGGTCGTCGCCCATCTGCTTGAGGCCCAGCGAGACACGGTTCTTTTCGGTGTCGAACTTCAGGATCTTGGCAACGATCTCTTGACCGGCCGTCACCACTTCGCTTGGGTGACGCACGCGGCGCCATGCCATGTCGGTGATGTGCAGCAGGCCGTCGATGCCGCCGAGGTCAACGAAGGCACCGTATTCGGTGATGTTCTTGACGACGCCCTTGACGGCAGTGCCTTCCTTGAGGGTTTCCATCAGCTTGGCGCGTTCTTCGCCCATGCTGGCTTCGACCACGGCGCGGCGGCTCAGCACCACGTTGTTGCGCTTGCGGTCCAGCTTGATGACCTTGAATTCCATGGTCTTGTTCTCGTACGGAGACAAGTCCTTGATGGGGCGGGTGTCGATGAGCGAGCCGGGCAGGAAGGCGCGGATGCCGTTGACGAGGACGGTGAGGCCGCCCTTGACTTTGCCGCTGGTCTGGCCGGTGACGAATTCGCCGGATTCCAGGGCTTTTTCCAGGCTCT
>Ga0102589_1000549_pt1 | contig 72207 bp, 62 predicted proteins | sample AraplaMF_Col_mLB_FD_76858 | JGI IMG/M metagenome (GOLD analysis project Ga0102589, IMG submission 76858) | Arabidopsis root microbial communities from the University of North Carolina, USA - plate scrape MF_Col_mLB | ecosystem: Host-associated > Plants > Roots > Endosphere | place: USA...
CGTCGAGCGAGAAGCGCGAGGTGCCGTCCGGCATCAGGCCCTTGCCCTGCGTGGCGCGGATCGCCTGGCACAGGTTGGTCTTGCGCGACAGGCAGAACTTGCACTGGCGGCATTCCGGCGTGTACAGGGGGATCACGTGGTCGCCTGGCTTGAGCGAGGTCACGCCGGGGCCGACGTCCGTGACGATGCCGGCGCCTTCATGGCCCAGGATCGCCGGGAAAATGCCTTCCGGGTCGGCGCCGGAGAGAGTGTAGTAATCGGTATGGCAGATGCCGGTGGCCTTGATTTCCACCAGCACTTCCCCGGCGCGCGGGCCGTCCAGGTCCACGTCTTCGATGGTCAGCGGGGCGCCGGCTTTCCAGGCGATGGCGGCTTTGGTCTTCATGGGGTCCTCCGGAGAAAAGAGATACGGATGGGCTCGGCGGCGGGCACAGACACCGGTGACGCGGGCCGGAGCGCAAGACTATACGACCATCCGGTGTCGGCAGGCCAGTGCCAGGCTTGCAAGCAGGGCTAGCGCGAAGTCGTCGTCGCGCCTGCCGCTGCGGCGCGGCGGCTGGTTTCCTGTGGCACCAGCTCGGTCTCGTGGCGCCGTCCCAGCCACCATCCCAGCGCCGCCCATGCCAGCGCCAGCCCGGCACCAGCCAGCGCTACCGTGGCCGGGTGGCCGGAAATCGTATCGATGGCGGTCTTGACCCAAGCGCTGACCGCATCGCCCGCACGATAGACCGCAGTGTCGATCACGTTCTTGGCCTTGTACTTGGTCTCGGGATCGACCACCGTGAACAGCATCTCGCGCCCGGGCCGCAGCAGCGCATACTCGCCCACGCGCCGCAGGATCATCACGCCGGCCAGCACGCCGAAGGTCGGCGCCAGCGCCAGCACGACGAAGCCCGCCATGACCGCGAGCGGCACCGCGGTCAGCAGCAGCGTGACGCCGTAGCGCCGCGCCATGCGGCCGGTGAAGAACAGCTGGACCAGGATCGTCAGCGCCTGCACCGTGGCGTCGAGCGCGCTGAAGACCTGGGTTTGCCGGGTGCGCTCGGGGAAGGCCTCGGCCACCAGCCGCGCTTGCTCGAAATACAGGAAGGTGCTGGCAGTGGCCAGCAGGATCACGAACAGGCCGATGCCGAGCAGGTAGCGTGAGCGCAGCAGCAACGCCAGCCCCGCCCACAGGCCGCCGCCGACCGGGTTGGCGGGGTCGCTGGCGGGATCGCTGGCAACATCGGCGGGCACTTCATGGCCCGCGCCGGCGCGGCGGCGCCAGCCGAACAGCCAGCCCACGCCCGGCAGCGTCGCGGCGAGCAGCGCGGCGGACAACAGCATCAGCCCGGTCAGCCCGACCTGCGGCACCAGCCAGCCGCCCAGTACCGGCCCGGCCAGGCCGCCGGCGCTGGCGCCCGCGGCCAGCAGCGCGAACAGGCGCCGCGCCTGCTCTGGCCGGAACACGTCGGCCATGAGGCTCCACGCCACCGAGACCACGAACAGGTTGAATACCGACAGCCACACGTAGAACACGCGCGCCAGCCAGACATCGTCCGGCCACACGCGCGTGCCGAAGGCAAAGGCGAGCAGGTTGGCGATAAAGAACGCGTAGACCCACGGCACGAAGCGCCGCCGCGGCAGCCGTGCGCACACCGCGCCGTAGAGCGGGATCGCCGCCAGCATGACGACGAAGGTCGCGGTGAACAGCCATTGCAGGTTCTTCACGCCGCCGGCGATGCCCATGGTCTCGCGCACCGGACGCAGCATGAAATAGCTGGAGAACAGGCAGAAGAAGAACAGGAAGCCAGCCACCACCGCGCCGGCCTCGCCGGGGAGGATGCCGAAGCCGCGCCGCAGCCGTGCCAGGCCGCCGCCGGCGGGCGTGTCGCGATCGGCTTCGTCCATGCGGCCCGGCGCGCGTCAGGCCAGCAGCGCGGCGATGCGCTCGCGCTGGCCCGGATCGGGCATGCGCCCCAGCGCGGCGCCGAGGTTGTCGGCCATGTTGCGCGGCTTGGAGGTGGCGGGGATGGCAGCGGTCACCGCCGGATGGCTGACGATGAATTTCAGGAACAGCTGTGCCCACGAGCCGCAGTCGATATCTCCGGCCCACTGCGGCAGCGGCCGGTCCTTGACCGCGCGGAACAGGCGGCCGTCCTGGAACGGGCGGTTGACCAGCACCGCCACGCCGCGCTCCTGGCACAGCGGCAGCAGCACGCGCTCGGCATTGCGCTCGGCCACCGAGTAGTTGACCTGTACGAAATCGACGCGCTCGTTGCGCACGATCCGCTCCAGCGCCTCGTGCGCGTCGTCGCGGTAATGGGTGATGCCCAGGTAACGGATGCGGCCTTGTTCCTTCAACTCCCGCAGGAAGCGCAGGTTGCCTTGCCAGTCGATCAGGTTGTGCACCTGCAGCAGGTCGACCTTGTCGACGCGCAGGTCGGCCAGCGAGTGCCCCCACTGCGCCTGCGCTGGGGCGCCGGACTGGGCCGAAACCTTGGTCGCCAGGAAGACGCGCTGCCGGGCATTGGCCGCGCGCAGCAGGTCGCCGGTCACCGCTTCGGCGTTGCCATAGCTGGGCGCGGTGTCGATGACCGAGCCTTCGGTGCGCAACAGCATCGCCATGACTTCGGCCAGCGGCTTGCGCTCGGCGGCTTCGCTGCTGACGTTGAAGGTGTCGGCCGTGCCCATGCCCACGACGGGCAGCGCCTCGGTGGTGCCCGGGATGCTGCGGCGCATGGGGACGGCAACGGTGGCGGCGCCGGCGGGGAGGGCAGCGGCAGCGGTCAGCCCGGCGGCCAGGGCCAGGAATGAGCGGCGGTCGATTGGCATGGAAGCGCTTCGAGACGGGTCATACACTGGTTGACCTTAGGCGCTGGCCGGAGCCTTGTAAACCGCTGCTTCAGTGCGCTATCCGGCACGCCGCGCGCCGTGGGCACCGCCGCGCGCACCCTGCGGACGGGGTGCGCGGTACGGCTTTTGCGCCTCAGACCACCGTGGCCAGGCCCAGCGTCAGCAGCAGCGCCACCACCGAGATGATGGTCTCGCACACCGACCAGGTCTGGAAGGTCTGGGTCACGGTCATGTTGAAGTACTCCTTGACCAGCCAGAAGCCGCCGTCGTTCACGTGCGACAGGATCAGCGAACCGGCGCCGGTGGTCAGCACCAGCAGCTCGGGGCGGGTGCCCGGCACGCTGGCGGCGATCGGCGCGACGATGCCGGCGGCGGTGGTCATGGCGACCGTGGCCGAGCCGGTGGCGATGCGGATCATCACCGCGACCAGCCAGCCCAGCACCAGCACCGACACCTGCGCGCTGGTGGCGACATCGACGATGGCGGTGGAGATCCCCGAGTCGCGCAGGATGCGGCCGAAGCCGCCGCCAGCGCCGACCACCAGCGTGATGATGGCGGTGGGCGCCACGCACTCGTTGGTGAATTTCAGGATGGTCTCGCGGTTGAAGCCGCGCGCCTTGCCGAAGGTGTAGAAGCTCACCAACGCGGCGATCAGCAGCGCTATCACCGAGTTGCCGATCAGCTTGAGGAAGTCGTTGGCAAAGGTCTTGGGCGTGGTGAAGACGTCGGCCCAGCTGCCGATCAGCATCAGGATCACCGGCAGCAGGATGGTGAACACCGTGATGCCGAAGCCGGGCAATTCATGCGATTCCTTGACGTGCTCATCCTCTTCGGTGAACTGGTCGGCCAGCGGGTTGACCTCGGGCAGCTTGACATAGCGGTCCATCAGCCTGGCAAACAGCGGGCCGGCGATGGCCGCCGTGGGAATGCCCACGATCAGCGCATACATGATGGTCTTGCCGATGTCCGCGCCGTACGCGGTCACCGCCAGCAGCGCGGCCGGATGCGGCGGGATCAGGCCGTGCACCACCGACAGGCCGGCCACCATCGGGATGCCGACGACTACCATCGACGTGCCGGTGCGCTTGGCTACGTTGAAGGCGATCGGTACCAGCAGCACGAAGCCGACCTCGAAGAACACCGGCAGGCCGACGATAAAGGCGATGGTCGCCATGGCCCAGTGCACGTTCTTCGCGCCGAAGAAATCGATCAGCGTATTGGCGATGCGTTCCGCGCCGCCCGATTCGGCCATCATCTTGCCAAGCATCGTGCCAAGGCCCACCACCAGCGCGATATGGCCGAGGGTGCCGCCGACACCGGCTTCGAATGACTTGACGATGTCGCCCATCGGCATGCCCACGGCAAAGCCGAGCAGCACCGAGACGACGACCAGGGTAATGAAGGGGTTGAGCTTGAAGCGCGCGATCAGCACCACCAGGGCGATCACGGCGATCAGCGCATACACCAAGAGCATGGTTCCGGTGACGGCACCCATATTGTCTCCTTGCGTGGAAAAAAGGCCGCTTGTGTGCGGCAGCAGAGGTTTTAGGCTTGTTGTTTTCTCCCCGCTCCCGCTTGCGGGAGAGGGGTTGGGGAGAGGGCGGGCGCCTGGCAAGCACCGTGGCGGCTCACTTCGTGGTGACGCCGGCCCTCTCCCCCGTCCCCTCTCCCGCGTGCGGGAGAGGGGAGCAAACAGTCAGGAGTGAGTCAATCAAGCAAGCAGGCAGCAGGCTCAGGCCGCCGGCTTCTTGTAGGCGATGCAGTCCACTTCGACCTTGCAATCCACCACCATGCTCGATTGCACGCAGGCGCGCGCCGGCGGGTTGGCGCCGAAGTATTCCTTGAAGATCTTGTTGAACGAGGCGAAGTCGCGCGCATCGTCAAGCCACACGCCGCAGCGGACCACGTGCTCGGGGCCGTAGCCGGCCTCGGCCAGGATCGCCAGCACGTTCTTGATGGCCTGGTGGGTCTGCGGCACGATGCCGCCGTCGATCAGCTCGCCGCCGACCATCGGCACCTGGCCGGAAACGTAGAGCCAGCCGTCGGCCGCTACCGCGCGCGCAAACGGCATGTGCGCGCCGCCCTGGCCGGTGCCGCCTTCCACACCGAATCGTTTGATGTCCATGGGTACTCCTGGAATTTGTTGCTGGGAAAAAATCGAAGAAAAGGAAGCGAATCAGTCGGCGCCGCGCGCCAGGAAGCGTCCTGCGCGGATGCCGGTCGGCTGCCGCTGCTGCCATGACAGCTCGCCGTTGACCCAGACCGCGGCAATGCCTTCGGCTGGCTGCATCGGGTCGGTGAAGCTGGCGGCGTCGCGGATGGTGGCGGCGTCGAACAGCACCAGGTCGGCCCAGTAGCCTTCGCGCACGAAGCCGCGGCCATGCAGGCCGAAGCGCTCGGCCGACAGGCCGGTCATCTTGTTCACCGCGACGGTGAGCGGGAACAGCTCGCGGTCGCGCGCATAGTGGCCAAGCACGCGCGGGAACGCGCCCCACAGGCGCGGATGCGGCAGCGGGTCGTTGGGCAGGCCGTCCGAGCCGACCACCGTAGCGGGGTGGCTCAGGATGCGGTCGACATCGGCGTCTTCCATGCAGTGGTAGACCGCGCCGGCGGGCATCAGCCTGCGCGCGGCCTCGTGCAGGTCGACCTGCCATTCGGCGGCGATATCGGCCAGCAGCCGGCCGCCCATCTCGGGTGCGCCTTCGGACCACGTCACCATGATGTCGAAGTCGCTGGTGACCTGCTTCAGGTCCAGCGTCGACGAGCTGGCGGTATAGGGATAGCAGTCGCAGCCGACCTGCTGCCAGCGCTGCGCGCCGTCAAGGGCATCGAGCACTTCGGTGCTGCGGCCCCAGTTGTCAACGCCCGCGCATTTCAGGTGCGAGATCACCACCGGCACGCGTGCATGGCGGCCGATGCGGAAGGCTTCGTCCATGGCTTCGAGGATCTCGGCGAACTCGCTGCGCAGGTGCGTGGCGTAGAGCCCGCCGGCATGGGCCAGGGGCTCGGCCAGCGCCAGCACTTCCTCGGTCGGCGCGTTGAAGGCGTTGGCGTATGCCAGGCCGGTGGACAGGCCCAGCGCGCCATGCTGCAGCGATTCTTCCAGCTGCGCGCGCATGGCCGCGATCTCCGCGGGCGTGGCGGCGCGGTCGAGGCGGTCCATATGGTTGCTGCGCAGCGCGGTGTGGCCCACCAGCGCGGCGACGTTGATCGCGGGCTGGGCAGCACCGACGGCGTCGACGTAGGCCTTGAAGCTGGGGTAGCGGAACGCGTCGGCATGGCCGAGCAGGTTCATCGGGTCGGGCGGGTCGCCGGAGAGCGTCACCGGCGCGGCGCTGATGCCGCAGTTGCCGACGATCACGGTGGTCACGCCCTGCGACAGCTTGGGCGTCATCTCGGGCTGGCGCACGACGTTGGTATCGTCGTGCGTATGCACGTCGATAAAGCCCGGCGCCAGCACCAGGCCGTGGCCTTCGACCACGTGCGCGGCGGCATCGGGATCGATCGCGCCGCCTTCATCGATGCGGGCAATGCGGCCGTCGCGCAGCGCCACGTCGGCCAGGCGCGCGGCGGCGCCGGAGCCATCGATCAGCGTGACGAGGCGGATCAGGGTATCGAACAGGTGTGGCATGGTCAGTCTCCCAGAGGCTGGCGGCTGTCAGGGCCCACTTGTGGTCCCGACCGTGGGCCGGTCTCGCCGCGGTGGCTGTCCAGCACGTACTTGAGCCGGCGCAGCCGCTCCTTGCTCTGGTCCGGCTGCAGCAGCGCACACTGGGTGGCCAGCACGTCCAGCACCATCAGCATCGCGTAGCGCGATGCCGACGGCTTGAAAATGAAATCCGTCTCCAGCGTGCGCACCGGCAGCAGCACGTCGGCGCGCGCGGCCAGCGGCGAGCCCAGCGCGGTCACCGCAACCAGCTTCGCGCCGTATTCGCGTGCGATCTCGCAACTGGCCAGCATCTCCGGCACACGCCCGCTGGCCGAGAACGCCAGCACCACGTCGTCGCGGCTCAGCGTGGCCGCCACCATCTTCTGCAGCAGCCCGTCCTGGTAGCTCGCCACCGGCTGGCCCAGCCGCGCCAGGCGGTGGCGCGCCTCGTCGGCCATGAACGACGAGCCGCCGCCCATGCCAAAAGCGTAGACCATGCGTGCGCCCAGCAACAGACGCGCGGCATCTTCGATGCGCTGCGCGTCCATCAGGCCGCGGTTGACTTCGAGCGCGGTCAGGATGTCGGCATGGATGCTGTCGGCGAGCGTCGCCGGGGCTTCGGCAGCGGCATCGGCGCCGCCGGGTTGCAGGAAACGCGCGCCCACTGCGGTGGCCTGCGCCAGCCGCAGCTTCAGGTCGCGCACGTCGCGGCAGCCGATGGCCTTAGCGAAGCGGGTCACGCTGGCCTCGCTGACGCCGGCCTTGCGCGCCAGTTCGTTGATGCTCGCCGCCGCGGCGCCGGCCAGGTCTTCCAGCACCACCTGCGCGACCTTCTGCTCGGCCAGGCGCAGCGCGGGGCCGCGCTCGGCAATGCGGGTCAGGATGTCGAAGGGCGCGGTCATGGTTGGGTGGCTGAGCAGGGCCGCGAGACAAAGTGGCGCAGCCGGCAGATGCTGTCGGCAAGGGCTATAACAGTGACTGACGCGACCTTGCGCGTTGCCTCTGTGGTCCTTTGTGCGGTCAGCATGTTACTTTATAACAAGGATGAAATATCTTATTTTCAGGGCTATCATTACGTCAATCAGATTTTTTCAGGGTGATGGCAAGCATGCGTGAAATAAAGTATCAGGCTGGCGTGATCGATCCGCTCAACAAGGCGCTGGGGCGCCTGGAAGCCCCGCTGGCACCGGACGCCGCCCGCACCGGCTGGAGCCTGCTGCAGGAAGAACTGAGCCTGCCGGCCGCGGTGCTTTACGAAGACCGGCTTGCGCACAACCTGGAATGGATGCGCCGCTTCATGGGCGAGTACGACGTGCAGCTTGCGCCGCATGGCAAGACCACCATGGCGCCCAAGCTGTTCGCGCGCCAGCTCGGCGCCGGCGCGTGGGGCATCACGCTGGCGACCGCGCACCAGACCGCCGCGGCGCATGCGCACGGCGTCAAGCGCGTGCTGATGGCCAACCAGCTGGTGGGCCGCCGCAACATGGAAATCATTGCGGACCTGCTGCGCGACGATCCGGACTTCGAATTCTTCGCGCTGGTGGACTCCGCCGCGCTGGTCGACCAGCTCGGCAAGTTCTTCCAGGAGCGCGGCCAGACGCTGCAGGTGCTGCTGGAACTGGGCGTGGCGGGCGGGCGCACCGGCGTGCGCGACGACGCGCAGCAGCAGGCCGTGATGGACGCGCTGGCGCGCTGGCCGCAGGCTCTGTCGCTGGCAGGTGTCGAGATCTATGAAGGCGTGCTGAAGGAAGAGGCCGACATCCGCGCCTTCCTGCAGCGCACCGTGGCGGTGACGCGGCAACTGGCGCAGCAGGGCCGCTTCGGCCGCAGCCCGGTGGTGATGTCGGGCGCGGGCTCGGCCTGGTACGACGTGGTCGCCGAGGAGTTCGCGCGCACCGACATCGGCACGCTGATCGACATCGTGCTGCGCCCCGGCTGCTACCTGACCCATGACGTCGGCATCTACCGCGCCGCGCAGCAGCGCATCCTCGCCAGCAACCCGGTCGCGCAGAAAATGCGCGAGGGCCTGCTGCCGGCGCTGCAGCTGTGGGCCTACGTGCAGTCGATCCCCGAGCCAGACCGGGTCATCATCGGCATGGGCAAGCGCGACGCCGCCTTCGATGCCGGCATGCCGATCCCGGCGCGGCTGTACCGTCCTGGCAGCGAGGCGCCGGTCGATGTGCCCGCGCACTGGGAAGTGACCGGCATGATGGACCAGCACGCCTACCTGCAGGTCAAGCCGGGCGACGACATCCGGGTCGGCGACATGATCGCCTTCGATATCTCGCACCCGTGCCTGACCTTCGACAAGTGGCGCCATATCCCGGTGCTGGATCGCGACCTGCGCGTGATCGACATCGTGCAAACCTTTTTCTGAGGCGGGCCGCCCCATGAGCATCGATATCCTGGCCTACGGCGAGCCGCTGGTGGAGTTCAACCAGCAGCCCGACGATCCCGACCGCTACCTGCAGGGCTTTGGCGGTGATACCTCCAACTTCTGCATCGCCGCGGCGCGGCAGGGCGCGAGCACCGGCTATATCACCGCGGTGGGCGCCGATACCTTCGGCGAGCGCCTGCGCGCGCTGTGGACGCAGGAGCGGGTCGATACGCGTCACGTCCATGTGGACCCGTCCGCGCCGACCGGCGTCTATTTTGTCTCGCACGACAACCACGGCCACCGCTTCGACTACCTGCGCGAAGGCTCCGCCGCCAGCCGCTACCAGCATGAGCAGCTGCCGCTGGGCGCGATCGCCGCGGCAGGCTACCTGCACCTGTCGGGCATCAGCCTGGCCATCAGCACCAGCGCCTGCGATGCGGGCCTGGCGGCGATGGAACACGCGCGCAAGGCCGGCACCAAGGTCACGCTCGACACCAACCTGCGCTTGCGGCTGTGGTCGCTGGCGCGCGCGCGCGGCATCATGCGCGAAGCGCTCGCGCTGACCGACGTGTGCCTGCCAAGCTGGGACGACATCACCGTGCTGACGGGGCTGGACGACCGCGATGCCATCGTCGATTACCTGCTCGGCTGCGGCATCGGCCTGGTGGCGCTGAAGCTGGGCGAGGAGGGCGCTTACGTGGCCACGCCCGAGTCGCGCACGCTGGTGGAACCGTATCCGGTCAAGCCGGTCGATGCCACCGGTGCCGGCGATTGCTTCGGCGGCAGCTTCGTCGCGCGCCTGGCGGCGGGCGCCGACCCGTTCGAGGCCGCGCGCTACGCCAACGTGGCCGCGGCGCTGTCCACCACGGGCTATGGCGCGGTGGCGCCGATCCCCGATGCGCAGACCGTGATGGCCCGGCTGGCCGAATCGGTCTCCGTGATCGGGGGCTGAGCGGCGGCTGATCGGCAGCTGAGCCGGCAGCATTCCCTGACTTTGCTTTTTTGAACCCTTCACCCCGAGATCCGATATGCAAAACCAGACTTCCCCGCTGCTCCCCCTGCTGGCCGACGTGCCGGTGATCCCCGTGCTGGAATTCCATTCGGTCGACGAGGCCCTGCACGTCAGCGAGGCACTGGTCACCGGCGGCCTGCCGCTGCTTGAGATCACGCTGCGCACGCCGGTCGCGCTGGAAGCCATCAAGGCCGTGGCCGCTGCGCTGCCGCAGGCGTGCGTGGGCGCGGGCACGGTCCTGACCGTCGAGCAGCTGCGTGCCGTGCGCGACGCCGGCGCGCAGTTTGCCGTGTCGCCCGGCCTGACGCCGTCGCTGGCGGAGGGCGTGCAGGGCGCGGGGATCTCGCTGTTGCCGGGGGTGGCCACTGCCAGCGAGGCCATGCTGGCGCTGGAAGCCGGCTTCACCTTCCTGAAGTTCTTCCCGGCGCAAGCGGCCGGCGGAGTGCCGATGCTCAAGTCGCTGGGGGGACCGCTGCCGCAGTTGCGCTTCTGCCCGACCGGCGGCATCGATGCCGCGCTGGCGCCGACCTACCTGGCCTTGCCCAACGTGGTGTGCGTGGGCGGGTCGTGGGTGGTGCCGAAGGACGCGGTAGCCGGCAAGGACTGGGGCCGCATCCGTTCGCTGGCCGAGCAGGCCCGCGCGCTGCGCAGCAAGGGCTGAGCGCGCCGGGCGGTGTCATCAAGTCAAAGCTAAGCCCATCGATTTGCAATGCAAAAACGGCACGCCGAGGGGCGTGCCGTTTGTGGTTGCAGACGCGGCCAGGCCGCGTCGTCGCGCGGTTTGGCGGTCCGGCTTACTTGTGCCGGTCCGCCGAGCTTTCCAGCTTCTGGCCGCCGCGCTGAATGTCTTGTCCGAGTCCTGCCATCGTGTTGCAGCCAGCCAACAGGGTGGCAAACAGAACGCACCAGATCCAACCTTTCTTCACGCCGGGCTCCTTTCCATTAGGTTGAGGGTTTGAGGCAGATTTTACCGTCGCTGTCAGCGCGGTTGATATCTGGTATGTGCCAATTTGTAAATCGTGCAATCGCTGCAACAGTTGCCGGTGGCGCGGGCCGGCTCGGCCGCTTCAGCCGGCTGTCGCCAGCAGCTCGCGGGCGCGCTGCTGGATTGCGGCGTGTGTCTGCACCAGCCAGGCCGCCGGGAAAGGTTGCGCCAGCAGGTAGCCCTGCACGCTGTGGCAGCCCCAGGCGCGCACCGCCTCCAGTTGCTGCCGGCTTTCCACGCCCTTGGCGCATACCGCCGCGCCGGCGCGGCGCGCCATGACGCACGCGCCGCGCAGCCGCTCGGCCAGGTCCGGGCTGCCGCCCGGCGCGCCGCCATGGCCCAGCCGGCGCACATCGAGTGAGACGCTATCGGGCCGCAGTGCCTCGAGGGCACGCCGGCTGCCGGGGCCGCCGTCGAAATCGCCCAGCGCCAGCTGCACCCCGAGGCGGCGCAAGTCTGCAAAGCGATCGAGGATACCGGCGACCGGGGGCATCGCGCTGGCGGGCAGCTCGATGCACAGGCGCTCCGCGGCGATGCCGCCGGTGTCGATGGCCAGCGCCAGGGCATCGACCATCTGCGGGCGGTGCAGCTGCGCGCTTGAGGCCAGCAGCGTAAATTGCAGCGGCGCAAGCGCTTCGGCGCTGCGCACCAGCGGCAGCACGCTGTCGAGCAGCCAGCCGCCGATGCGTTCCACCAGCCCGAGCGTTTCCACCGCCGGCAGGAAGTCCTGCGGCGCCACCCGCCCCAGCACGGGGCTGTGCCAGCGCAGGCGCACGGTATAGCCGCTGATACGGGCGCCGGCAAAGTTGGCGCGCGGCTGCAGTTGCAGGCTCAGTTCGCCGCGCTCCAGTGCCTCGGGCAGGGCGGCCAGCAGCGGAGCGGAGGGCGGTGTAGCGGGCTTGTCGGCACGCGCGAGGCCGTCGCCGCCCTGGCGGACGACGCGCAGCATGGCATCGAAGGCCTGCTGCACGCGGCGCTCGGCGGGAATGTCGGGGTGGTCGGTGGCCACGCCGATGCTGCTGGAAATAAACAGTTCAAAGCCATCCAGCAGGAACGGACGGGACAGGTCGGCGGCAATGCGCTCGGCAATCGGCCCCGCATCCGTGCAGCCGGCCGCCAGTGCCGTGACCGCACCCAGGTCAGACGCTGCCACCCAGTGCACGACCGCCCCCTGCGGCAGCAGCGCCGCAATGCGGGCCTGCACCAACGCCCGCAGGCGGGCGGCGCGGTGCGGGCCAAGGGGCTCGCACGCGCTGGCAAAGCGGTCGAGCCGGATCGCCAGCACGGCGGCGGGCGGCGCGCCGTCGGCGCGGCGCGCGGCCAGCGCCGACAGCACTCCTGCCGGCCGCGCCGGGACCTTTGCATCGAATGGCGCTTGTGGGCTTCCCGATGCGCCCGATGGCATCCCGCCGGGACCGTCGGCATCTGGATACATGGATCGTGTTGCGGCAGGCGGCCGTGCTGGCGGCGCTGTCCCGCGTCTCCCCGTTGTCAGTGTTCCACGTCTGGCCGGACCGCTGGCGCGGGCCGGCTGCTTTCGTCAGGCGTGAATGCGCGCGCCTGCTGCAGCCGCAACGGGCCGCAGGGCCAGATCATAAGCCAGGACGGGGCAAGGACTTGCAAGTTGCGACAAGTTGCGGACCAGGCACCTATCGTTTGACGGGGGTCAAAGCGGTGCTGGCGCTTCACTCGAAGAGGTTGACTGAACACCGCGCGGCATCAGCCGGTCGTTTCTTCCTCCGGGCCATTTTCAGGTGGCAGGCGCGAAGCCAGCACCTTGTCGATGCGCTTGCCATCCATATCGACAATCTCGAAGCGCCAGTCGCCCCACTCGACGCGGTCGGCGATCTGTGGCAGTCGTCCGAGCAGCAGCAGCAGCATGCCCGACAGCGTGTGGTAGCGCTCCTTTTCTTCCTCCGGCACCTGGCGCAGCCCGATGCGGTCCTTCAGTTCGGGGATGGGGATCAGGCCGTCGAGCAGCCACGAGCCATCGTCGCGCTGCACCGCCCATTCCTCGCCGGCGGCCTCGGCCTTGAACTCGCCGGTGATGGCTTCGATCAGGTCCTGCAGCGTCACCAGCCCCAGCACCTCGCCGTATTCGTCGATGACAAAGGCCACCTGGCCGCCCGAGGCGCGGAAATTTTCCAGCAACTCCATCCCGGTGACGCTTTCGGGCACGAACACCGCCGGCTGCATCACTGCCATCAGGTCGGCCTCTTCGCCGCGCAGGCGGCGCGCCAGCAGCTGGCGCGCGCTGACTACCCCGACGATGTCGTGCATGCCGCCGCGCACCGCCGGGAAGCGGGAGTGGTCGGATTCCTCGATACGGCGCAGGTTTTCTTCCAGCGGCGCGTCCACGTCCAGGTAGATGACGTCGCCGCGCGGCACCATCAGCGAGGCCAGCTGGCGGTCGTCGAGGCGGAACACGTTGCGGACCATGGTGTGCTCGTGCTGCTCGATCACGCCCGCCTCGGAGCCTTCGACCAGCAGTGCGTGGATTTCTTCCTCGGTCACGCCGGGGCCGCTGTCGGTCTTGGTGCCGAGCAGGCGCAGCACCAGCCGGGTGGAGCTCGACAGCAGCTTGACGAAGGGGGTGGACGCGACGGCGAGCCAGGAGATCGGGCGTGCCACCAGGCGGGCAATGGCTTCAGGGGCCATCTGGCCCAGGCGCTTGGGCACCAGCTCGCCCAGCACGATGGAAAAGTAGGTCAGGCCGGCCACCACGATCGCGGAGGCGACGTAGCCGGCGGTGGATTCTGCCATGCCAACGCTGCCGTGCAGCCAGTCGCCGAAGGGCTGCGCCAGCGTCGATTCGCCGACCACGCCGTTGAGAACGCCGATCGACGTGATGCCGATCTGCACCGTCGACAGGAAGCGTGTGGGGTCCTCGCCCAGCTTGACGGCTTCGATCGCGCCCCGGTCGCCGTTCTCGATCTGCCGCTGCAGGCGCGCCTTGCGCGCGGTGACCAGCGCGATCTCGGACATCGCGAACACGCCGTTCAGCAAGATCAGCGCCAGTAATATGGCAATTTCCATCAAAGTGCGCGCCCTTTGCGCGCCGGGAGTTCAAAAGAAGTCAAGCATACCATCCGGCTGTTACAGGAAGTCGTCACAGTGACGCCTGCGTCTCAATGCCGGCAAGGCAATGGCCGGCAGGGAATTGCCGCTATTACCTGGCAGGTAGTCGATCCCTGCTTCTGGCCATGCTGTAATACGTGCATGGAAACGCTGACCCCTGCTTCCGAAGCCACTCTCGACTTCCCCGGCCTGCTGCGCTACTGGCGCGGCAAGCGCGGCTACAGCCAGCTGGCACTGTCGCTGGCCGCCGGGGTGTCGCAGCGCCACATCTCCTTCCTGGAATCCGGCCGCGCCCGCCCCAGCCGCGAAATGGTGCTGGCGCTGGCCGAGCGCCTTGGGGTGCCGCTGCGCCAGCGCAACCGCATGCTGCTGGCGGGCGGCTTCGCCCCGGCCTACAGCGAGCATGCGCTGGCCTCGCCGCCGTTGCAGATGGTGCAGCAGGCGATCGCACTGATCCTGTCCAAGCAGGAGCCGTACCCGGCCGTGGTGCTGGACCGGTTCTGGAACCTGGTCGACGCCAACCAGGCTTACCGGCGCATGCTCGATACGCTGCTCGACGGACGCGTGCCCGCGTCGCTGGAGGACGAAGGCGGGCAGGGCAGCGGGCAGGGCGGCGGTCCACGCCGGGCAAACCTGATGTTGTCGGTGTTCGATCCGCAAGGCTTGTGGCCGGTGATCGAGAACGCGCGCCAGGTCGGACGCTACCTGCTGCGGCGCGTCTGGCAGGAATTGCAGGTGCAGGCGCACGACCAGACCGCGCGCGAAATCTTCCGTCGTATCGCCGCGTGGCATCCCGACATGGTCGGCCCCGGTGGCGTGCTGCTCCCCGAGGATGACGGCGCGGAAGGACCGCCGCCGCCGGTGCTGCCGGTGGTGCTGCATGCCGGCGCGTTCCGTGCGTCGCTGTTCTCGACGCTGACCACGCTTGGCATTCCGCAGGACATCACGCTGCAGGAGCTGCGCATCGAGTCCTTCTTCCCCGCCGACGAATCCACGCGCGCCCTGTTTGAAGCGCTGGGCGCCTCGCGGCCGCCGGCGTTCAGAAGCGGTAGCGCAGGTAGATGACGTGGAAGGTGGTGCCAGGATTAGGGTCCTTGATGCCGCCATTGGACAGGTGCTGGAAGCGGTAGCCCGCGGTAAAGCGCCGGTCCGAGCCGAAGGTCACGCCCAGGCCCGCGTATTCCGAGAACTGGAACGCCGTGGAAATGACATGGTCGTCCGAGGTGCGTGTTCCGGTCAGCAAGCGCGGGCCGAGCGACAATTCGAGGAATGGCGCCCAGGCGTGCTTCCACCAGCCGATGCGGACCACCGGCGAGGCGCCGAACTCCCACAGGTCATGTGGATTGTTGTCGCTGCTGCTGTTCCAGCGCGCGATATTGACTTCCCATTGGAGGTCGACGAGCCAGCCCTGCGGATTGCCCCACGCAAAGCCCGAATCCCACAGCATGGCGACCTCGGCCTTCTGCACGTGATGGGTTTCGTCGAAGCCGTAGCCCAGCTGCACGGCTGGCGCGGCGTGGGCGGTGCCGAGGCAAAGGGGCAGGGCGAGCAGGCTCGCGGCGGCGTGGCGAACGACTGGCGGCATTGAGCGCGCTACCAGGCGACGCTGTCGATGCCACGGGCGCCGGGTAGGCGCTGTCGGCGCGGGGGATGTGTCGCAACAACTTGCAAGGCGGTCTTGTCTGGCTTCTTGGTCTTGTCGTGGCATGGGAAGCAAGGCTTGGGATGCTGCGTTGCTGTCGGACTTCGCATGGGGCGTTGCCACGCATGGCCGGCCTCCATACCCTATTTGTAGTACACGGGTTAGCACATTGCTGGCCGAGGGTGGTGCGATGCCATTCGCGCGCGCATGCGCAACAGATACAAAGCCGCCAGGTCGTGCGTGTCGTGTGCGACAATGCGGCTCGCTTTTCCCGTCTATACGAGGGCAGTTCAATGATGTTCCGCATTTTTAGGCATGCTGCCGCGCTGGCAGGCTGCATGCTCGGCCTGGCCGTGCCGACCGCTCATGCCGAAGGCAGTGCCATGCCGGCCCAGCGTCCGGCCGCGGCCGCCGGCTTGTATGAGTGCCAGGTGCCGGGTGCCGGCACGGTGTTCCGCTCCACGCCGAGAGAAGGTTGCCATCTGGTGGTTGCGCCCGACCCGGGCGCTCCCGATCCGCAGCGCTGGTTGCCGCTGATGGGTGCCAACGGCGTGATCTCGTACTTCGACCAGTCCGCGATCCGCCGCCAGGGCGCGCAGGTCGGTGTCGTGCTGATGCGCAATTCGCCGTCGGGCGTGATCCGCACCGCCAACGGCGAACCGATCCGCTCGTCGCTCAAGCACATGGTGCTCGACTGTGCCACGTCGATGTTCGCGGTGGTCGAGCAGACGCTGTACAGCAAGCGCTACGCGCGCGGCAATTCGCTCTATACGATCCGCGCGCCGCAGTACGGCACCTTCCAGCCCGCGGGCCCCGGCACCATTGCGGGTGAACTGCTGCGCAGGCTGTGCCGCTGAGTGTCCCGCTGAGTTGGACCAAGCGCCCCGGCGGCGCCGATGCCCCTCTCAGGGTTTGTCCCCGTCAACCGCGTGCAAGCCGTCCTCGTTGATGCGAGTGACCCGGCGCGAATCGCGTGCCGGTCATTGCAGGCATTCCCACACGCAGGGCTCACGAGGAGACCGAAATGAAGAAGTGGATCGTCATGCTGTCGCTGGCAATATTCGGTGCGGGCGCGATGGCGCAGGCAACGCCGGCCACTCCGGCAACCCCGGCCACGCCGGCGGCACCGGCCGCCGACAAGGCCGCGCCAGCCAAGGCCGACAGCAAGCACAAGGCCAAGGCCAAGAAGGCCAGCGCCAAGAAAAAGGACAGCCACGCTGCCGGTACCAAGGACCCGATGACGAAGAAAGGCGCCTGAGGGCGCTGCCGATGGCGGCGGGCGCCCGGCTTCCCGGCAAAGCAGGAAGCAGGTGAGTCCGTACCGCCATGCCGCTGCGCTGCGATAGCGTGGCACGACGGCGGGGCGTGTCCCCGCCGCGCGAACGACAGCCCTGTGGCACGTGATGCCGTGCCTTCCGGGGGGAAAGGGAGGGTCGTTGCGGCGGATCGAGACAGGAGGCTTCGGCCTCCTTTTTTTGCTCTTGCGCGACGGCTTTGCGTGCGCAGCCGGGCACGTTATGCTAGCGGGCAACGTGCCCGGACTGGCGTGCGGTGCCGCGCCGGCGCAAAGCAATCCTCGGACAGGAGCGTCTATGGCAGCGCTTGCAGCATGGTGGCGGCAAATCGCAATCCTGTGGACGCTGGCGCTGCCGTGCCTGCCGGCATGGGCGGCCACGCTGGCAACGGCACCAGCACCCGCACCAGCGCCGGTACCGATCGCCGTGCCCAGCGGCGAAGTCGCGGAACTGAGGCTGATGGACCGTCCCATCGCCATGCTGCGCGCAGCAATCGGCGGTGCGACACCGGCCATGCGCGTAGCGCGCGCCCAGCAGTTGTTCGACGGTCTTACCGAAGCCGAACTGGCCCAGCCGGTCGGGCAGCTCAGCGGCACCCTCGGTGATGCGCCGATGATCGCCTTCCGGCTCGGCGACCGGCTGCTGTTCGCCCTGGCCGTGCAAGACCTTTCCCCGGAAGACAACCTCACGCTGGAGGATGCCGGCGCGCAGGCCGCGGCGGCGCTGCGCCAGGCCATTGCCGCGCGGCGCGCGCACCTGCACTGGCCCACCCTGATGCGCGGGGCCGCGCTGAGCCTGCTCGGCCTGGGCGTGCTGGCAACGCTGGCCTGGGGCGTCTCGCGCGCCAGCGTGACGCTGCGCACGCGCCTGCGCACGGCATTGCAGCGCCACGTGGCGCTGCACCTTGAGCGCCGGGCCGGCCAGTTCGACTGGACCGGCACGCTCTACCAGTTGGTTGCGCGCCTGGTGCAGATCGTTGCCGTCGGCGTGGTGCTGGTGCTGGCCTTTGCCTGGCTGGAGTTCGCGCTCGAACAGTTTCCGCTGACGCAGCCGATGGGCGACCGCATGGGCGTGTTCATCCTCCACCTGCTGTCGGGCATTGCCTTGTCGATGGTGGGGGCGGTGCCAGGGCTGGTGACGGTGGTGGTGATCTTGCTGATCACGCGCGCGGTGCAGCGGCTGGTATCGAATATCTTCAAGGCGGTGCAGAAAGGCCAGATCTCGGTGCCCGGACTGCATGCCGAGACCGCCGGCGCCACGCGGCGCCTGGCCGCGGCGTTGATCTGGGTGCTGGGCTTCACCTTCGCCTATCCGTATATCCCGGGCTCGGAAAGCGATGTGTTCAAGGGCCTGTCGGTGCTGCTCGGCTTTATGGTGACGCTGGGCTCGGCCAATGTGGTCAACCAGCTGATGAGCGGGATGGTGGTGGTGTACTCGCGCGCGCTGCGGCGTGGGGACATGGTATGTATCGGCGATACCGTCGGCACGGTGGCCTCGCTCGACGCGCTGTCGGTCAAGGTCATCAACCTGCGCAACGAAGAAGTGACGCTGCCGAACGCGGTGGTGGTCGGCAGCGCGATCCACAACTACACGCGGCACGGCAGCGTGCGCGATGCCGGCACGAAAGAGGGCTGGCAGGCCGCGATGATTTCGACCTCGGTCACCATCGGCTACGACACGCCCTGGCGGCAGGTCCATGCCATGCTGCTGGCTGCGGCCGCGCAGGCCGGACACGTGGCGGCGTCGCCGACGCCGTTCGTCCTGCAGCGTGGCTTGTCGGATTTCTACGTCGAATATGAACTGTTTGCCGCGCTCGATGATCCGCGCAATCGCTTCTATGCGCTATCCGCGCTCCACGCGGCGATCCAGGACCAGTTCAATACGCACGGCGTGCAGATCATGTCGCCGCACTTCATGGCGCAGCCGGAGAAGACGGTCTACGTGCCCGAGGCCAAGTGGTTCGAACAGCCCGGCAGCGCCCAGATCGATCCGGCCGCGCGGCCACACCGGGCACCGTCGCGCGCCGCGTGAGCACGGCCGGTGCACAGGTCGTACGCGCAGCGGGGCGCCTGCCTCAGCCGTCGACGTGGCGGGCCTTCCATTGCCCGCTGGGCTGCTTGCAGAACCAGCCTTTCCAGTGTTCCTGCGAGCTGCCGCGCTTGAGCTCCGACTCGAGCCGCCGGCACTGCTGGCCCTTGTCGGTCTTGCTTTCAACCGGGGTGATGGTGCCATCGACTTGCGGGCGCCGGCCGTTGGCCGGATAGGTCCAAGTCACCGACTGGCCATCCGCGGTATCGTTCAGCGCCTTGCGCACCGATTGCGACAGCGAGACACCTTCCTTCTCGTTGAGCGTGCCGATGATGGATCCGCTCAGGTAGTTGTCGAAGTACGCGTGGGCCGGCACGGCCATGGCGAGCATCAGCGTGGAGCCGAGCACGCCGGCGATGGCGGCGCGAGTGGCGGCGCGGATGGCAGGGCGGAACGGGCGGTCTGTTTGCCGAGGCAGCATGGCGATTCCTTTGGCTTCGTGTTGGCGTGCCGCGAGCCGAGGGAAGGCATTGCGCGGGCAAGCCGGATGGGTCGTTTGGGTGGCATTGTAAGCGCAATGCCGGGCTGGCGACGACCACTTTGCCGCATTGCGGCGGCGCCGGCGCGGTTGACACCGGCGTAGCGCTGACCTAGCGTTGATTGCTGCCCCAACGCTTGCCATCCCTTGTTCCGCAGCGGCTGTCGGCGGTGCACGCCGCAAGGCAAGCGCCTTTCCCCCGAGAGGAGATCCCATGAAGCTGCGCTACCTCATCCTCGGCCTGGCCGGTGCGTGTGCGTTCGGCACACTGCATGCCCAGACCGGCAAGGCCGACAAGTTCAACCCCTATACCGACGGCGCCAGGCAGGACAAATTCAGCACGTACACCGATGGGGCCAAGCAGGACAAGTTCAGTCCGTATTCTGATGGCGCAAAAAGCGACAACGTGACCTCGCTCAACCCCGGTGCGCGGCCTGATCAGATGGAACCGATCCAGGGCGGCGCGCAGAAGTCGTTCGATTCATTCAGCCAGGGCGGCATGAAGAGCGGCAAGTTCGATCCCTATAGCGAAGGCGCGAAAAAGTAACGCTGTATTAAAAGTGTCGAGTGCGAGGTGCCGGCTGGCACCCCGCCCATCATGCTGATCGGAGGTCCGGCGAGCTTGGCGCTCGCCCGCGCTGCCCCGGAGTGACCCGAACGCCCGCAAAGCCTTGCCCGGAGCGGCTTTCGGGCAACCTCACCAACATTTTGTTGCAAACCTTGCGTGATCGAAACGTGACTTCCGCGTCTCGAATTGTTATGGTTTATTGCGCATCGCAACAAACCGGATACAGCGCCCCACCGGCCCCGAGACCCGTGTTAAGGCCACGCCAGTTTGGCCGGGCCCGTCTCTTGCTGTGTCGTGTCTTGCTGCACCGCCTGCAAGGCTCTTTGTCCCGACCGCCGATGCCGGTCACCCCGTTTTAACTGTTCCCCTGGCATACATGTCACAGATCGCCACGCTACGTTTATCCGCATTGTTTACCGTGCCTGCCCGTCGCCGCAGCGCGCGCGCCGGCGTACGGATCGCGGCATGGCTGGGCGGCGGCGTCCTCGCACTGTGCGCCATGACGGCGCAGGCGTTCGACTTCGATACCGTCGCCGCGCGTGCCAGGCAGCTCGCAGCATCGCCATACAAGGCGCCGCAGCAGACCCTGCCGCGCGAACTGCGCGAACTTTCGTACGAGCGCTACCGCGAGATCGAATACAAGCCCGAGCGTTTCGCCTGGCGCGGCACGCGCTCGCCGTTCGAACTGTCGTTCTTCCATGAGGGCATGGTGTTCGACCAGCCGGTGCGCATCCATGAAGTGGTGGGCAACAGCGTGCGTGAATTCCGCTTCGATCCCGCCGCATTCAACTACGGGCCGCACAAGGTCGACGCCGCCAAGCTCAAGGGCCTGGGTTTCGCCGGCTTCCGCATCCTGTATCCGCTGAACCAGGGCAAGCGTAAGGACGAACTCGCGTCGTTCCTGGGTGCCAGCTATTTCCGCGCGCTCGGCAAGGACCAGTGGTACGGCCTGTCGGCGCGTGGCCTGGCGGTGGACACCGCGCTCAATTCCGGCGAGGAATTCCCGCGCTTCGTTGAATACTGGATCGAGCGGCCTGGCCCCAATGCCAAGGAGCTTATCGTCTACGCACTGATGGATTCGCGCCGCATGAGCGGCGCCTACCGCTTTACCATCAAGCCGGGCGCCGAGACCGCCATGGAGGTCAAGTCGCGCCTGTTCCTGCGCGAGAACGTGACCAAGCTGGGCCTGGCGCCGCTGACCAGCATGTATCTGTTTGGCGAGAACCAGCCGGCGCCGGCGCGGGATTTCCGCCCCGAGGTGCATGATTCGGACGGCCTGTCGATCCACCTGGGTACCGGCGAATGGGTCTGGCGCCCGCTGGTCAATCCCAAGCGGCTGCTGGTGACGTCCTTCGCGGCGACCAACCCGCAGGGCTTCGGGCTGATGCAGCGCGACCGCAGCTTCAACAACTACCAGGAACTGGGCGCATGGTATGAGCGCCGCCCGAGCGGCTGGGTGCAGCCGCGCGGCAACTGGGGCTCGGGCCGGGTCGAGCTGGTACAGATCCCGACGCCGGACGAGACCAACGACAACATCGTCGCGTACTGGGTGCCGGACAACCCGCCCAGGCCGAAGCAGCCCTTCGACTACGAGTACCGGTTGCTGTGGCAGAAGGACGGAGAACAACTGCCGCCGCTGTCGTGGGTGAGCCAGACCCGGCTGGGCCAGGGCCAGTCGGCCAGCAAGGAGGACACGAGCTTTTCGCTGGTGGTGGACTTCGAAGGCCCGGGCTTTCGCAAGCTGCCCGCGGACGTTCGCATCGACCCGGTGGTTTCGGCCGATGCCAACGGTGAACTGCTGAAGACGTCGGTGCAGCGCAATGAGGCGACCGGCGGCTGGCGCATGACCATGGTGATGCGCCGCAAGGATGAAACCAAGCCGGTAGAGTTGCGCGGCTATCTTCGCAACGGCAATACAACCCTATCCGAGACGTGGAGCTACATCTTACCCCCAGGCTAAAGCAGCGGCCGGCCCAGGCAGCGGCATGCGAGCGCTATGTCGACCGCCTGCCCGTATCGCCTGAAATCCGCAGCGAACTGCTGGCCGACATGCCCGGCGCGGCCGCGGCGCCGGTGGCGTCGCTGGCGCCGCTGAGTACGATACCGGTCGGCGGCGACGGCCGCGATGCGCAGGAGGCGATCTCGCGCCTGCAGTCGCGCCTTGCCGCCAAGGACACGCCCGCCGTGCAGGGCGGCAGCGCCTACGCCTCGGTCGGCCGCCGTTTCACCATCGCTTACGGCAACCCGCAGATCGGCGGCGAGCCGCTGCTGCAGCGGCGCGAAGACGGCACCGTCAAGGTCGACACCGGCCCCGAGCCCGAGCGCAGCTCGATGGTGCCGCGCCAGTGGCCGCCGCATATCGTCACCGGCTGGCTGCGCAATACCTGGCGCCGCATGCTGGGCCGTCCGCCCGTGCCCGAGACCTGGGACACGCTCCACGACGGTCCCGATGCCGAAGGCAAGTGGCACCCGGCCGGTTCGCACCGGCGCTGGGTCCTGCTTGGCCTGGTCCTGGTCCAGACCGTGCTGGCCACCTACTTCATGACCAGCGTGCTGCCATACCACGGAGCCGATCCGCTCGAGATCGCGATCCTCGGCCTGTTCGCCATCCTGTTCTCGTGGGTGTCGGCGGGCTTCTGGACCGCGATGATGGGCTTCCTCGTGCTCGCCAAGGGCGGCGACCGGCATCTGATTTCGCGCTCCGCCGCACCCGAGGGGCCGCTCGCGCCCGAGGCGCGCACCGCGATCATCATGCCGATCTGCAATGAGGACGTGACGCGGGTGTTCGCGGGGCTGCGCGCGACCTATGAATCGCTGGCGCGCACCAGCCATCTGTCCAATTTCGACTTCATCGTGCTGTCCGACAGCGGCAACCCGGACCTGCGCACCGCCGAGCATGACGCGTGGATGGAACTGTGCCGCGCGGTCGGCGGCTTCGGCCGTATCTTCTATCGCTGGCGCCGCCACCGCGTCAAGCGCAAGACCGGCAATGTCGCCGACTTTTGCCGCCGCTGGGGCAGCAAGTACCGCTACATGGTGGTGCTCGATGCCGACAGCGTGATGAGCGGCGACTGCCTGGCAACGCTGGTGCGGCTGATGGAGGCCAACCCCGGCGCCGGCATCATCCAGACCGCGCCGCTGGCCGTGGGCCGCGAGACGCTGTATGCGCGCGTGCAGCAGTTCGCCACGCGCGTGTACGGGCCGCTGTTCACCGCGGGCCTGCACTACTGGCAGCTGGGCGAATCGCACTACTGGGGCCACAACGCCATCATCCGCGTCAAGCCGTTCATCGAGCATTGCGCGCTGGCCCCGCTGCCGGGGCGCGGTCCTCTGTCCGGCGAAATCCTGTCGCACGACTTCGTCGAAGCCGCGCTGATGCGCCGGGCCGGCTGGGGCGTGTGGATTGCCTACGACCTCGAAGGCTCGTACGAAGAGCTGCCGCCGAACCTGCTCGACGAGGTCAAACGCGACCGCCGCTGGTGCCAGGGCAATCTGATGAATTTCCGGCTCTGGCTCAAGCAGGGCTTCCACGTGGTGCACCGCGCGGTGTTCCTGACCGGCATCATGGCCTACCTGTCGGCGCCGCTGTGGCTGTTGTTCCTGCTCTTGTCCACGGCGATGCTGGCCAAGCATGCGCTGGTGCCGCCGGAGTATTTCACGCAGCAATACCAATTGTTCCCGACCTGGCCCGAGTGGCATCCGGAGAAGGCGCTGGCGCTGTTCTCGGCGACCGCCACGCTGCTGTTCCTGCCCAAGCTGGCCAGCGTGGTGCTGCTGATGAAGCAGGCGCGGCGCTACGGCGGCGCGGTGCAGCTGTTTGCCAGCATGCTGATCGAGGTGCTGCTGTCAGCGCTGCTGGCACCGACGCGGATGCTGTTCCATACCAAGTTCGTGATCGCCGCCTACAGCGGCTGGGGCATCTCGTGGAAATCGCCGCCGCGCGAAGACGCCGAGACCACCTGGGGCGAGGCGTTTCGCCGCCACGGCTGGCATACCGCGTTGGGGCTTGCGTGGGGCGGGCTGGTCTACTGGCTGAACCCGTCTTACGTGCTGTGGCTGCTGCCGATTGTCGGGTCGCTGGCATTGTCGATCCCGTTGTCGGTGATGCTGTCGCGCGTGTCGCTGGGCCGTGCCTCGCGCAATGAGGGCCTGTTCATGATCCCGGAAGAAACGCTGGTGCCGCGCGAGATCGTCGAGACGCAGCAGCATGTCGAGCACGCCGCGGACACGCCTGACTTTGTCGATGCGGTGGTGGACCCGGTCACCAATGCGCTGATGTGCGCGACCGCGACGGCGCGCGTGGTGCAGCCCGAAGCGGCACGCCGGCGCCACGAAACGCTGGTCGAGCATGCGCTGACCCATGGTCCGCGCGCGTTGACGCCGGCGCAGAAGCACCTGCTGCTGGGCAACCCGTTCGCGCTGGCCCGGCTGCATGAGCTGGTGTGGGGTTCGCCGCTGGCCGATGCCGGCTGGAAGGACACGCGTTTGCTGGTGCGCAGGGCGGCCAACGTGCTGCCGTTGCGGCCGCGCGCGGCGTGACGGGGGTGGCTATTGTTTCCCCTCTCCCATTTATGGGGAGGGGGGAGTAAGCTTACAGCCTTTGACAAGTCTGCGAAACAAAGCTGCGGCCCGCTAGATGCGGGCCGTTTTCATTCTGCGCAGGGCACCGGCGCCAGCTACCCCATTTGCAACCGATTCTTGTTTCCTGCTTGCTTCAGCGCAGCGCCGACGTGCAGATCGGCGCGTTGATGTAGACATCGCCGATGCGGCGCTCGCCGCGGTCCTTGCGGGTCATGTAGCGGAACATCAGGCTGACGCCGAGCTTGGTCAGGATCTCCACGTCGCGGTTGGCGCAGATATTGCGTTGCAACGGCGCGGCATAGTTGACCTCGAAGCTGGCGAGGTCCAGCATCGGCCCGCGGTAATTGGTCAACTCCAGCTGGAACAGCACGTGCTTGCCGGGCACCGACTGGCAGCGGCGCAGCCGCGTCTCGCCGTCGATTTCGATTGGCAGGGCATCGTTGAGCTGGCGGCAGGCGCGCGCCAGTACGCTGTCGGGACGAGTGGTGTTGCGCAACAGTTCCGGCACGCCGGCGGCGCCGGTATTCTGGCCCGTGGCCGCCCCCTTGAGCATGCGCGACAGGGCTTCGGCTTCGTCGACCGTGGGAGCCGGCGCCGACGCCGGGGCGGCATTGCGCGCCGGCACCGGCGCCGCTTGCAAAGGCAGAGGCAGCGGCAACAGCAGCGCGGCCACCCATGCAAGGATGGCCAGGCCAGGCGAAGCGGAAATCGGCGTGTGTCGTGTTCTCATGCAGGCTAACGTTGCCGGGAGCGGTACTGTCGTCCGTCTCTGCGTGGCCGGCGGCGCATGTCACGCGACACTCACGCCGACAGGCTCGCATTGTACCCTCCACCCTGCCAGGCGTGAAAGGCGCGCCACACTTGCCATCCTGGTCTGCGTCAGCCCAATGCGCGCCATGCATGCCGGGCTGCTGCTCGCCTGAGCACTATCTGGCAAGTTTGCCAAACCTGCCAACGTCATCGAACCCGACCTTGGCAGGGCAATATTCCTGAACGAGTGTTTCAAACCTGCGCAACCCACTGCGGCATCGCTTTCGTTATGCTGTGCAACAATTGCACCTTTCCACAGGTTGCTCCCGCACCCCGGCATTGCCCGCGCCGGTGCGCGCCGCGCAACCCTGTGCACCGGATCTCTTCCATGTCCCGTTCCCCGAGCGCTGCCTCGACCGCGCGCTTTCCTGCCTGGCTCTTGATTTGCGGCTCGCTGATGGCGATCGCGCCGCTGTCGATCGACATGTACCTGCCAAGCTTTCCCGCGCTGGCAGGCGATCTTGGCGTCGATATCGGCCAGATACAGCTGACCCTCGGCGCGTTCCTGGTCGGCCTTGCCCTGGGGCAGGCGTTCTACGGGCCGTTCAGCGACCGCTTTGGCCGCAAGCCGCCGCTGTACCTGGGACTGGCAGTCTATGTGGTTGCGGCGATCGGATGTGCACTGGCGCGCAGTGCCGAGACGCTGATGCTGTGGCGCTTCCTGCAGGCGCTGGGCGGTTGCGCCGGCATGGTGATGGCGCGCGCCGTGATTCGCGACCGGCTCGAGGCCCATGAGTCGGCCCGCGCGTTTTCGTCTCTGATGCTGGTGATGGGGCTGGCACCGATCCTTGCGCCTGTCATCGGCGGTGCGATCCTGACTGCGGCAGGCTGGCGGGCGATTTTCTGGGTGCTGGCGGCGGCCGGCCTGGCCATCCTGCTGCTGGTGCACTGGCGCATGGAGGAGTCTCTGGACCGGCGCCGGGCGGCACCGCTGCGGCCTGGCACCGTTGCCAGGAGCTATGGCGAACTGCTGCGCGACCGGGAATTCGTCGGCTACTCGCTGTCGGCCGGTTTCGGGTCGGCGGGGATGTTCGCGTATATCTCGGGTTCTCCGTTCGTGCTGATCGAGCTGCACGGCATTGCGCCGTCGCACTATGGCTTCGTGTTCGGCGCCAATGCGCTCGGCCTGATCGTCATGTCGCAGCTCAACAGCCGGCTGGTGCACGGCCGTACGCTCGACGGTGTCCTGGGACAGGCGCTGCTGGTGGCTTGCGCCGCCGGCGTGGTGCTGGCCGTGGCGGCGCTGGCTGGACGGGCGACGCTGCCGATGCTGCTGGCGGCGTTCTTCGTCTTTATCGGTGCGCTGGGCTGCGTCACGCCCAATGCTTCCGCGCTGGCGCTGGCGCACCAGGGGCATCGCGCCGGCACGGCTTCGGCACTGATGGGTACGCTGCAGTTTTCGCTGGGCACGCTTGGCGGCGCGGCCGTCAGCGTATGGCGCGACGGCACCGCGCTGCCGCTGGCCGTGGTGATGGCGCTATGCGGCGCTGGCGCGGTGCTGATGCGTTACTACGGCCGCTCCGGCGCTGGCCGGGCGGCTGCCTGACGATTCAGGCGGCGGCCTGCTGCAAGGCCGCGGCCTGCTGTACCACCACCATGTGTGCCGGCATGGGTGCGGCATAGCCGGCCTGGCCGAAGCACTCGCGGATGATGCGGTTGGTGTCGAAGTAGACCTGCCAGTAATTGTCGTTGTGGCAATACGGGCGTACCACCAGCACCGGCCCGACCAGCGTGAACTCCAGGATCTCCACGTCGACTGCGGGTTCCGGCAGCACGTTCGGGATCTGCGCGATGCGCGACTTGAGCAGCGCCACCGCATCGGCCACGTCGGTGCTGGCAGCGAGCTGCGCCTTCAGTTCCACGCGCCGGAACGGGTTGGCGGTGAAGTTCTGGATGGTGTCGCTGAAGATCTTGTTGTTGCCGATCACGGTCTGCACGTTGTCCGGCGTGTCGAGCGTGGTGGCGAACAGCCCGATCTCGCGCACCGTGCCGGTGACGCCGCCGACGGTAACGAAGTCTCCCACCTTGAACGGCCGCAGTACCACCAGGAAGGCGCCCGCCGCGAAATTCGACATCAGTCCCGACCACGCCATGCCGATGGCCACGCCGGCCGCGGCAATCAACGCGGCAAAGGTAGTGGTCTGGATGCCGAAGTAGCCGAGGATGCCGATCACCAGCACTACGTTCAGCGTGACCGTGACGATCGACCCCACATAGCGCAGCAGCGTCGGGTCGACCTTCTGTTTGGTGAGCGCATTCTGCACCATTCGTACCACAAAATGGATCAGCCATCGGCCGATGACCCAGAACGCTAGCGCTGCCAGTATCTTGACCCCGAACTGCGTCGCGTAGGCGACCACCAGGGTCTTGAGGTTGTCGAAAGTCGTGGCATCCATCGGCGTGTCCTCTCGGTTTGGGTGAGTGGTGCAAGCCCTGCGCGCTGACGCGGCGCAATACGTGGGCACGGCAATTATTGGAATGCCGTGCCTGGAACTGCAAGCAAATAATTGTCAAGGCGAGCGGGCCGGCAGGCCAGCTTGCCCAGGCGCCTCCGGGCGGCGCATCCGCCTTACCAGTTGGTTTCGCGCTCCGGCGTGGCGGAGATGCGGTGCAGCGTCAGGTCGGCGCCGTTGAATTCGCCTTCGGCATCGAGCCGGATGCCGACCAGCTTCTTGAGCGCGCCGTATACCAGCGTGCCGCCCACCAGTGCCACCACGATCCCCAGCGCCGTCCCGATCAGCTGCGCGCCGAGCGACACGCCGCCCAGCCCGCCCAGGGCCCTGGCCCCGAAGATGCCAGCGGCGATGCCGCCCCAGGCGCCGCACAGCCCGTGCAGCGGCCAGACGCCCAGCACATCGTCGATGTGCCACTTGTTCTGCGCCAGCGTAAACATATAGACGAAGAGGGCGCCCGCAATGCCGCCAGTGATCAGCGCACCCAGCGGGTGCATCAGGTCCGAGCCGGCGCATACCGCCACCAGCCCCGCCAGCGGGCCGTTGTAGGCAAAGCCCGGATCATTGCGCCCGGCGGCCCAGGCCGCCAGCGTGCCGCCGGCCATCGCCATCAGCGAATTGATCGCGACCAGGCCGCTGATCTTGTCGACAGTCTGCGCACTCATCACGTTGAAGCCGAACCAGCCTACCGCCAGGATCCACGCGCCCAGCGCCAGGAACGGGATATTGGAGGGCGGATGGGCGCTGATGCGCCCGTCCTTCTGGTAGCGCCCGCGCCGCGCGCCGAGCAGCAGCACCGCCGGCAGCGCGATCCAGCCGCCCAGCGCATGCACCACCACCGAGCCGGCAAAGTCATGGAAGGGCGCACCGGCAACCTGCGTGATCCAGTCCTGGACCCCATAACGCTGGTTCCACGCAATCCCTTCGAAGAACGGATAGACAAAACCGACCAGCACGAATGTCGCCACCAGTTGCGGATTGAAGCGCGAACGTTCGGCAATACCGCCCGAGATAATCGCCGGAATGGCGGCGGCAAAAGTCGCCAGGAAAAAGAACTTGACCAGGTCGTACCCGCTTTTGTGGGCCAGCGTTTCTGCCCCGGACATGAATTGCACGCCGTAGGCAATGGTGTAACCGATAAAGAAATAGGCAATCGTGGAAACTGCGAAATCCACCAGAATCTTTACCAGTGCATTGACCTGGTTTTTCTTGCGCACCGTGCCCAGCTCGAGGAAAGCAAAGCCGGCGTGCATGGCCAGCACCATGATGGCGCCAAGCAGGATAAACATGGCGTCGGTGCCGGTCTTCCAGTTGTCCATAGTGACCTCATGCTCAAAATGGGCGCATGGGAATGCAAAAAGCATTCCAGTTTCGGCTACATCCTGGTGCCGGCTGCACCGGAGTGGGCAAAATCCGCACCGGAATGCCGCGCGCAGGGAACCGGGCACGCAGGACGCCGGGAGGCAGGCGCCACTGGTTGTGCCGGAAATGCGCCAGAATGGCGCGTCGCCGGCATGCCAGGATGACCCGTTATGGTGCGGCGCCCCAATTCCGGGCATTTGTCCCGTCCGGTCCATGCCGGCGACGCCTTGCGGCACAACGCCGCAGCCAGGCAAATCCGGTTCGTGACAAGCTCGAAAAGAGCGGGAAATTGCCCGCTAACCGGCCTCAAGCAAGGATTTGCGGGTTTTTTCGTTGCATTGGTGCCACTGGGGATTGCTCAACGCACAAGGGGCAGATTAGACTGCGCCGATCGATGTTTTGCCGCCAGGCAGGCACATCGGTGACGACGACCAACAAGGGAAATCAGCCATGAATAAAGGTGAACTGGTATCGGCCATCGCCACGGAAGCAGAACTGAGCAACGCCGCCGCCGAGCGCGCGCTCAACGCGGCGCTGGACAGTATCAAGAAGGCAGTGGCAAAGGGTGATTCGGTCACGCTGGTAGGTTTTGGCAGCTTCAGCGCCGGCAAGCGCGCAGCCCGCACCGGACGCAATCCGCGCACCGGCGAAACCATCAAGATCCCGGCCGCCAAGACGGTCAAGTTTTCCGCCGGACAGGGTTTCAAGGACGCGGTGAACAAGAAGAAGTAAGCAGTTTGCGTCCACAGCGTGAAAGGCGGCCAGGCAGGCCGCTTTTTTGTTTGGGTGCCGTGCCGCGATGACCGGCAACGGCGGGGCCGATCCGGGTTAAACTGCCGGCGCCCGGATGCCGACCAGCCGGCCCGGGCGACCGCCCCCGCAATCCAGACCCTCCGCATCATGAACGACCAGTCCCACCAGCTTTCCATGACCGTGCTGATGACGCCGGACATGGCCAATTTCTCCGGCAACGTCCACGGCGGCACCATCCTGAAGTATCTGGACATGGTCGCCTATGCCTGCGCCAGCCGCTACGCCGGACGCTACGTGGTGACGCTGTCGGTGGACCAGGTGGTGTTCCGCCAGCCGATCCACGTGGGCGAGCTGGTAACCTTCCTGGCCTCGGTCAACTTTACCGGCCGCAGCTCGATGGAGATCGGCATCAAAGTCGTGACCGAGAATATCCGCAGCAAGCTGGTGCGCCATACCAACAGCTGCTACTTCACCATGGTGGCGGTCGATGACAACGGCGCCCCGGCCGAGGTGCCGCCGCTCGAGCCGCGCGACGAGGTCGAGCGCCAGCGCTTCGCCGCCGCCCAGCAGCGCCGTGCACTGCGCCAGGAAATGGAAAAGCGCCACGGCGACATCAAGTCGTCGGTGACCTGACACGTTGCCTACCGCCATGATGAAGCGATCCTGCACGATCCTGGCCCTGGCCGCCTGCGCGGCGGCCACGGGCGGCGCGCATGCCGAGGAGATCGGCAGCGTCAGCACCAATTTCCGCATGACCGGCTCCGACAAGGTCGTGATCGAAGCCTATGACGACCCGCAGGTCGACGGCATCACCTGCTACGTGTCGCGGGCCCGCACCGGCGGCATCAAGGGCCAGCTGGGCATGGCGGAAGACCCGCCGGAAGCCTCGATCGCGTGCCGGCAGGTGGGAACCATTGCCTTCAAGGGGCCGCTGAAGCAGCAGGACCATGTCTTTTCCGAGCGCATGTCGGTGCTCTTCAAGACCCTGCATGTGGTGCGCGCGGTCGATCGCAAGCGCAATACGCTGGTCTACCTGACCTATTCGGACCGCATCGTCAGCGGCAGCCCGCAGAACAGCGTGACCGCCGTGCCGGTGCCGGCCGGCACGGCGATTCCCGTCAAGTAAGCCCTGGCGGCCCGATCACGGCGCCAGCGCCGCGGCTTCGGCCTGGCAATCACCCGGCGCTCGGGCGCCGGCGGCGCGTGCGGCGGCCACTTCGCGGCGCGCCTGCTCAAGGTCTGCGCGGAAGGTCGGGTCGGCATGCAGGCGCGCCACGGTCGCGGCGGCCATCATGCGGCCTTCGTTGACGTCGCTCTGCCAGTGCACGTTGCACACCACCCGGCTCTGGCCGAAGGTGCGCCCGCGTGCCAGGATGGCGTCCGCGCGGGCGGGTTCCACCTCGGCCAGGATCAGCGCCCAGGCCCAGCCGATGGCGCTGTGGCCCGACGGGTAGGACCCGTCTTTCTCCAGCTTGGCGGCTTCGTCTGGCGTGCACATCGCGGTCTTGTTGGCGACGAATGGCCGCGTGCGCTTGTAGCGGTCCTTGGCGCCATAGGTGGACAGGCCGGCATCGACCAGGCTGCGGCGCAGCAGGATATTCAGGTGGGGCGTGTCCCTGGCACTGACCGGCACTCCCAGCGCGCATGAAAACGTGCTGGCCGCCTGCGGGAACGTGAGTACTGCGTCGGTGGCGGCAACCTGCCAGCGAGGCGAGCCGCGCAGCGTGCCTGCCTGGCGCGCGGCATCGTCATCCAGCGCCTGCGCGGGCGAGCCCTGTGCCGGTGGGGCGGGCAACAGCTTCAGGCTGTCCGGGCGCGCATCGGCGGCCAGGTAGCCGGCCGGCACGCCCGGGCGGAATTCCGGCACAGCGGACAGGTTGGTGCCGCCGGCCGCGCAGCCGGCCAGCAGCGCGGCTGCCGCCACGGCGGCGCCATGGCGCAAGGGATTGGACAGGGTTCGATTCCGCTTTGCTAGGTCCGTCAATTCTTGTTCCTTGTTGTGATGGTTTACCGCCGGCTGGTCAGGCTGCCGGGTCGAACAGCTTGCGCAGGTTCGACTTGAGGATCTTGCCATTGGCATTGCGCGGCAGCATCTCCTGGTCCAGCAGGATGCGCACCGGCACCTTGAATGCCGCCAGCCGCTCGCGCACGAAATCCTGCAGTTCGGCCTCGGTTGCCTGCATGCCTGGCTTCAGGCTGACCACGGCGGCCGGTTCCTCGCCCAGCGTCTTGTGCGCGATGCCGACCACCGCCGCGTCCATCACCGCCGGATGTTCGTACAGCGTGCTTTCCACCTCGATGCAGTAGATGTTCTCGCCGCCGCGGATCAGCATGTCCTTCATGCGGTCAACGATATAGACATAGCCTTCCTCGTCCAGCCGCGCGATGTCGCCGGTGCGCAGCCAGCCATCGACAAAGGTCTGCGCCGTGGCTTCGGGCTTGTTCCAGTAGCCGCGCACGACGTTGGCGCCGCGTACCAGCAGTTCGCCGGTCTCGCCCGGCGGCAGCGCCTGGCCCCGTCCGTCGACCACTTTCATTTCGCCGATTGGCAGCGCCGGGCCGCTGCTGTCGGGGCGCAGCACGTACTCTTCGGCGCTGTGGCTGGTGAAGGTCGACGAGGTCTCCGTCATGCCCCACCCGATGCCGGGTGCCGCCATCGGGAATACGTCGACGATGCGCCGCACCAGTTCGGGCGATGCCGGCGCGCCGCCGTAGTTGACGTTCTCCAGCGAAGACAGGTCGAAGCGCGCGCGCTCCGGATGTTCCAGGATCTGCCAGGCGATGGTGGGCACGCCGCCGGCGGCGGTGCAGCGCTCGCGCTCGATCAGCTCCATGCCGCGCAGCGTGTCCCAGCGGTGCATCAGCACGATCTTGCCGCCGCTGGCGAGCGCGCCGTTGAGCACCGCCATGCAGCCCGTGACATGGAAGAACGGCACCGCCAGCAGCATGGCCTTCTGCGGGGCGGCGGGATCCGGCGCCGGAATCGGCTCGCCGCGGCGCAGCAGGTTGCGCAGCGGGCTGAAGCCACCGGCGGCTGCGACGGTGGCGGAGTTGCGATGCGTGCCCAGCGCCCCCTTGGGTTTGCCGGTGGTGCCTGAGGTATAGAAGATGGTGGCATCGTCCTCCGGATCGATCTCGACCTGCGGCGGCGATTGTTGCGGCAGCGCGGCCCAGTCGACGCTTCTGCCAATCAAGCTTTCCAGTGCGGCGACGCGAGGATCGCCGGTCGCAGCGCCGGCGCGCGAGACGTGCGAGACGTATACGCGTTCCAGCGCAGGACAGCCGGGCAGATGCTCGAGGATGCGGTCGAGCCGCTCGGCATCGACGATGGCCACGCGGCTGCCGGAATCGGCCAGGCCATATTCCAGCTCGGCGCCGGTCCACCACGCGTTCAGCGGCGTCACGATCGCGCCAGCGAGCAGCGCGCCGTAGAACGCCACCGGCCACTCCGGCAGGTTGCGCATCGCCAGCGCCACGCGGTCGCCCTTGCGCACGCCATCGCGCACCAGCGCGTGCGCCAGCGTGATGGCGGCGCGGCGGAAGGCATCGTAGGAAACGCGCTCGTCCTCGTAGACCACGAAGGTGCGGTCGCCGAAGGCACTGGTCGCGTGGAACAGGTCGCACAGCGTGGCGGGTGCGTGCTTCCAGACTGTGGTAGGGATGCCGCGGATCTCGCGTGTCTCGGTCTCGAACGGAGAGCCGGACGCGGTCAGCCGGGCATGGGCCTCGGCCAGGGACATGACCGGCCAGCTGCCGGCCACTTGCGGATTGCTTGACATGACTGCCTCCCGTGACTGCGCTGCAGGTTGAGGGCAATGCAAAGAAAGCGGCGTGCGCCGGACAGGCCGGCGCACGCGCAACGCTTGCGTCAGAAGCTCAGGTACAACTCAAAATGCGGCTCAGATGCGTGGCTCAGATCGTCACGCCGCCGTCGACCACCAGCGCCTGGCCGGTCATGAAACTGCTCGCGGCGGAGGCCAGGTATACGGCCGCGCCGGCGATCTCGACGGGCTCGCCGATACGGCGCAGCGGGGCGCCCTGCGTGGACTGCTTGTAGCGCTCGGGGTCTTCCCACAGCGCGCGCGCGAAGTCGGTCTTGATCAGGCCCGGCGCGATGCAGTTGACGCGCACATTGTGCGGCCCGAATTCCACGGCGAGGTTGCGCGCCAGCTGGAAATCCGCGGCCTTGGAGATGTTGTACACGCCGATGGTCGGCGAGCCGCGCAAGCCGCCGATCGACGACACGATGATGATCGAGCCGTCCTTGCGGTCGATCATCTGCGGCGCCACCATCTGGATCAGCCAATGGTTGGAAATGACGTTGTTGTCCAGTACCTTGCGGAACTGGTCGTCCGAGACACCGCCCATCGGCCCATAGTACGGGTTGGACGCGGCATTGCAGACCAGCACGTCGATCCTGCCGAAGGTGCGATTGGTTTCGTCGACCAGCCGCTGCAGGTCTTCCTTCGACGAGATATTGGCGGGCACCGCGATGGCGGTGCCGGCGCCATGGCGCGCATTGATGGCGTCAACCACTTCCTGGCAGGCCTCTGCCTTGCGCGAGGAAATCACTACCTTGGCGCCCTGGACGGCCATCTGCTCGGCAATGGCGCGGCCGATGCCGCGCGAGGAGCCGGTGACGATGGCAACCTTGCCCGTCAGATCGAACAATGACATGGAGTCTCCTGTATAGCTGCGCCGGCGTCGGCGGCCGGCTTCATGCAGGCGGCGGGGCTGCCGCGCTGTGGTCCTGGCGATGCGGCGCAAACGCAGCATCGACGGGACATTATGGTGGTGCCGCGGCGGCCGAGTCCACAGCGCCGCGGTGCGGATGGCCGCCATATCAGCATTCTTTCTGCGGGCAATGCGCGGCGTGCATGGAGGGCTGCTGCAGCGGGGCAGGCTTCACTCGAAGGTGGCGCACAAGCCGCGCACTGAATGCGCTTACGTGTGCCGGCCAGTGGCGAGCAGCGGTGGCAGCGCCGCCATCAGCCCATGCCGCAGCGCATCGTCAAGCCGTATGCCGAAGCGTTCGGATAAGGCGCCCACCACAGCTTCAGGCGTTGCCAGCCGCTGGTGCCGCACGCTGCCGTCGGGCGCGCGTTCGGCCAGCTCGCCATCGGCCAGCGTCACGCGCGTGCCGCCATCGGTGCGCGCGGCCATCAGCCGGCGCAGGAACACGCTGTCCGGATGCGTCGAGACATACCAGTTGCGCGGCCCGAAATCGATCCATGGCTGCGGCGTCAGGTCGAAGCGGTAGACCTTGATCCAGCCAGCAGCGCCGCGCGCCTCCAGGTCGAAGCTGTGGAACGCGTTGCCGGCGGCTTCCGGCGGGGAGCTGGCGAGCCGGTAGGGGAAGTCGTCCTCGGCAGGCGCGGACAGTGCCATCGCGCGGAACGGCGTGGGTCCGCCGAAGCCGACGTCGGCGAGATAGCTGCGATGCGCCACTTCCACGCGCAGCAGCATGTGCGATACCACGGTCTCGACCGCATCGGGCACGCCCCAGCGCACGCGCGCGGCCAGCGGCGTCACGCTGAAGCCGAGCGCCCCCAGCGCTGCCGCCAGCAGCGTATTGAGTTCGAAGCAGTAGCCACCGCGCCTGCGTGTGACCAGCTTGTCGAAGACGGTGTCGAGATCGATGCTGACCGGCCGCCGCAGCAGCGGATCGATGTTCTCGAACGGGATGCTGGCCAATTGTGCGCCGAGCACGGTGTCGAGCGCCTGCAGCGTGGGCGAGGGCGGGGCGGCGATGCCCAGCCGCCCGCAATAGGCGTCGAGCTGGGCAGCATCGAGTGTGTTCATGGCAGGCAAGGCTCCACGGTGGTGGATTCAGTCGAGCGCTTCCAGCGCGGCCAGGTCGAGCAGCTCGATGCCGCCGTATTCCAGCCGCAGCAGGCCGCGGGCTTCGAGTTCGCGCAGGGCGTGATTGACGGTCTGGCGCGACAGCCCCAGCATCTGCGCCAGCTGCTCCTGCGGGATGCGCACGTGCAGCACCGCATCGGCATGCGCCGGCAGGTTGCCGTAGCCATGCGCGATCGCGGCCAGGCGCCGGGCAATGCGTGCCGGCGGCGGCAGCAGCTGCGTTTCCTCGACATAGTCGAAGGCCTGGCGCGTCTTCGCCGCGAGCAGCCGCCCGAATGCCTGCCACCATGCCGGATGCTGCGCGAGGCGCCGCTCCAGCGGCGCGCGCGGCACGTGCCACAGCGTTGCGGCGCTGACTGCGCGTGCGTCGTGCGTGCGCGGCAGGCCGTCGAACAGGCAGATCTCGCCGAACCAGGTGCCGGGCTCGAGCAGCCCCAGCAGCGCCGCCTTGCCCGATTCGCCGCTGGCATGGATCTGCACGGTGCCGCTGGCCACGCAGTACAGGCCGTCGAAGCGGTCGCCACGGGCAAACAGGGTCTGGCCGGGCACCAGCCGGCGCAGGCAGCCATCGTCGAGCAGCGCCTGGCGCAACGCCGGCGGCGACTGGCTGAACCAGGCGCCGGCGCGCACCGCGGCCAGCGGGTCGTGGCCCGGTGAGGCGGTGTCAGGCCGCGCGCGTGCGTGCGCGGCATTGGCCGGCTGCGGCGCGTGGCGGTACGGCGGGGGCGCGGATCCCATGCCGGTCTCCTGTGGGGGCGAAAGGTCGTGGCAAGGCCGGTGTCGTGGCAAAGCCGGTGTGCCGGCAGATTGTCAAAAACCAGACAGACCCGCCGGTACACGCCCACTACTATAAATCCACATCGCGACCTGAGCGCGCACAGCAGCAGGCGGCAGTTTCCGCGCACGCCTGCGCATTCAAGGAGACGCCCCGTGAAAACCCTGATCGAGCACCTGGCCAACTATGCCGCCTACCACCGTGATCGGCGCAATATCGTCACCCATTTCGTCGGCATCCCGATGATCGTGCTGGCGGTGACCACGCTGCTGGCCCGGCCGGCCATGGCGCTGGGCGACGGCTCCGCCCACCTCACACCGGCGATGCTGGTGTATATCCTGTCGTGCCTGTTCTACCTGCGCCTGTCGCTTGGCTTCGGCGTGGCGATGGCGTCGATCCTGGCGCTGTTCCTCTATGCCGGGGCGCACATCGCCGCCATGCCGACCGCTGCGTGGCTGGCTGTCGGGGTCGGGCTGTTCGTGGTGGGGTGGATTATCCAGTTCGTCGGCCATTACTACGAAGGCCGCAAGCCGGCGTTTGTCGACGACCTGGTGGGCCTGCTGATCGGCCCGCTGTTCCTGGTCGCCGAGACCGCTTTCGCGCTGGGGCTGGCGCGCGACACGCGCGACGCGATGGCGGCACGCGCGCACTGACGGGGAATTCAGGGCAGGCCCGCCGGCAGCCGCAAGCGCGCCGACAGCCCCCCCATGGGGCTGGTCGCCAGCGCCAGGCTGCCCTCATACATCGCGGCGATTTCGGTGACGATCGCCAGGCCCAGCCCGCTGCCTGCAGCCGCCTCGTCCAGCCTGCCGAAGCGGGCGGTGGCCCCTTCGCGCGCCTCTGGCGGCATGCCCTGGCCGTCGTCCTCGACCAGGGTTTCCAGTTCGCCGCCGGCCTCGCGCAGCGTGACGTGCACACGCGTGCGCGCCCACTGGCAGGCGTTGTCCAGCAGGTTGCCGAGCATCTCGACCAGGTCCTGGCGGTCGCCGGCAAAATGACCATTACCCTCGACTTCCAGCGCCAGCGCGCGCCCGGCATGCAGCCGCGACAGCGCCCGCACCAGCTCGCGCACGGCGGGTCCGGCCTCGATGCGCATGCCCCGGGCGCCTGCCGCCCCCGCGGCACGGGCGCGCGCCAGATGGCGGTCGACCTGGCGGCGCATTGCCTCCACTTGCGATGCGACCGCCAGCGCGGCGCTGCCCGGTAGCGCGGCGGACTCGTTGGCCAGCACCGCCAGCGGCGTCTTGACGGCATGCGCGAGGTCCGCCGCCTGGCGGCGCGAGCGCTCCAGCGCCTGCGCGTTGCGTGCCAGCAGCGCGTTGATTTCGCTGACGAGCGGTTCCACTTCCGTCGGCCAGTCGCCACCCAGGCGCGCTTCGCGGCGCGATTGCATCGCCGCCAGCGCGCGCCGCAGCCGTGCCAGCGGTGCCAGGCCGAATTTCACCTGTGCCGCCACGGCGAGCATCAGGCCCAGTCCCAGCGCCGTCAGTGACCAGGCCAGCATGCGGTTGAAGTTGCGCCGGGCGGCGCGCAGTTCGGTGCGGTCCAGTGCGACCGAGACTTCCACCGGGGTATCCGCCGAGGCCAGCACCAGCTGCCGCGACACCACCAGCAGCGACTGATGGCTGGGCCCGGCGCGCACTTCCGCTTGTGTGCCGTCCAGGCGCCGCTCCACTGCCGTCGGCATCTCGGTGTCCCACAGCGAGCGCGAGCGCAGCAGTGCGCCCGGCGCGCGCGCCTGCCAGTAGGCGCCGGAGTAAGGCAATTCATAACGGGGATCGGCGGGGGCGCGCGTCAGCACCAGCTTGCCGCTGGCATCCCAGTCCAGCGCCGCGGCCAGGCTTGCCAGCTGGTGGTCGAGCTGGCGCACATAGGTATCGTTGACATGGCGCTCGAACAGGGTCGACAGCAGCCAGCCGCTGCCGCCAAGCGCCGCGGCCACTCGGCATGCGCGGCAGGCACGGCCGCGAGCGCCAGCAGCGCTGCCAGTGCGGCAGCGGACAGCAGGCGGGCGGGGCGCCACAGCAGCGCGGAAAAACGCTTCATGGCCCGAAGTTTGCATCAAGAACCCTGAACGCGGGCTGAACGAAACGCTCAGGCCGGATTCAGCCAGCGCCGCCGGCAATGCCCGCATCCCATCCAAGGAAGCGGACATGTCCCGATCCGACACCCTCGCCAGCGTTTCGCCGACCCATCGCGGCAGGTCCCTGCGCACGCTGTCGCTTGCCGCCGTTGCACCGGTTTCGCTGCTGAGCGTGGCCAGCGTGTTCGGCATGCAGGCAAGTCTGGCGGCACTGTCGAACGCATGGCCGCAGGCTGATGCATCGCTGCCGCTGCTCGCGCTCGGCGCGCTGTTTGCGGGCCCGTTGCTTGCGCTTTCGGTGCGCGCCCGAGGCATGCAATCGGGTCTGCACGTTCGCGTCGCGCAGCGTGCGCAAGCGCCAAAACGGGGGTACGTAGGCCCTCTTTGCGTTTTTACTGAGGCAAAGCCGCGACAAAACCCGGGGTTTTCACGGGGTTTTGCGTTTCGCATGCACGAAAACCCCTTGACTTATGGCTGTTTCCGCTATGATTCAGTGGGCGCCGACAAGGCGTTTTGCGTAGCGCTGCTGAGCGATGCAAGACGACGAGCCGGCATCCATCGTTCAACCTACGTATATCGATATGGCGACCAAAGCGAAACCGACCGCGAAGACTGCAACCAAGCCCGCTGCCAAGAAGGCTGCGGCAACCAAGGCACCCGTGAAGGCTGCCGCCAAGAAGGCCGCGCCGGCCAAGAAGGCTGCTCCCGCCGCTGCGCCCGTTGCGCGCCCGCTGAAGGACACCTTCAACAAGTCGAGCCTGGTCGCTCATCTGGTAGCTCAGACGGAACTGGAAGCCAAGACCGTGAAGACGGTTCTGGCCCATCTGGAAAACACCATCGTCAGCGCGCTGAACAAGAAGGGCGCTGGTGAATTCACGCTGCCGGGCCTGCTGAAGGTGACGGCGCAGCAAGTCCCGGCCAAGAAGAAGCGCTTCGGCAAGGACCCGTTCACCGGTGAAGAGCGTTGGTTCCCGGCCAAGCCGGCCAGCGTCAAGGTGAAGGTGCGCCCGCTGAAGAAGCTGAAGGACGCCGCGGCCTGATTTGCGCCACAGCCTGTCCCAATGAAAAAGGAGCCGCTCGCGGCTCCTTTTTTACGACTGGGGACAATGTCGGGCATTTAATCCAGGTCAATCCGCCAGCGCGGGCATCGTCCTAGAATCCCAAACGTCATGGGTGCGGGGGCGCTCCCCGTGACAGGCTTCGGCGTCTTCCCCGAAGCTGGTGCCCGCGGCTTGAGAAGGCCGCGGGTTTTTTATTGGGTGCGCCAATCGTTGGGGCGCAGTCGCGGCTCAGGCAATGACCTGCTTGGCGTAGGTCGCGCGCTGCATCTCGCACACTTCCACCGAAACCTGCACCGATTGCCCGCCCTCCACGCCCGTGCGCACGGCATCGGCGATCACGTCGCAGACGGCCTGGCCTAGCGCCTGTCGCACGGCGGTGTCGCGGCCGTCGAGGATCGACAGGCGCGCATGGACGAAGGCGCGATCCGCGGCATCCACGCCCTGGCGGTAGGTCGACAGCGTGATGCAGCGCGACTTGATATCGGCCTCCTGGAACTGCCCCGACGCCAGCAGCGCGGCATTGGCTTCATCGAGCAACTCTTCCTGCGAGCAGTTCAGGCGGGTGTTTTCCGTGAGTTCGATGACGAGGTGGGGCATGGCTGTATCCTGGATGATCCTGGCGGTGGTGCCGGCGGAATGCCGGCGGCAGCGAGCATGATACGGGATCGCGCGTTACGTGGAATGCAACGGGGCGCCCGAAGGCGCCCCGCTTGGCTTGCCGAAAAGGTGGCTGCGGATCAGGCGTGGACGTACTCGCGCATGACCTGCGCAGCCTGCTCCGTGGCGAAACGTGCCGGTTTTTCGCGCGCCAGTTGCTGCAGTTGTTCCAGCTTCGCCTTCAGCCCGGCATCGAGCTTCGGCGCGGGCATCACCGTGGACGGGCAGGCCACCCCGAGGATCCCGAGCGCTTGCTGGAAGTTTTCGAGGGTCAGGCCGAGCGCCGGATCGACGCTGACCAGGTGATCGCGAATGGCTTCCGGCATGGATTCGGGCGCGGCGCATGACAGGATCACGTAATGGACGGGCGCCGCAGCCTGCGCAAAATAGGCGGCGATCTCTGCGCCGTGGCCGCCCGTGGCGGCCGGGGTCATGGCTTCGACCTGCAGGTCCAGCTGCTGCAGGATCGCGGCCGGCGTGCCGCGACGCCAGGCATCGGACACCACCACGCGCGCACCGGCGACACCGAACAGGCGGCGGACGAATCCGAGCGCGATCGGGTCAAAAAACCTGACATCGCGCAGGGTGCCTGAATCCGGAATGCCGCCGAGGCGGGCGCGGGAGCGGTCGGAGTACAGGACGCCGGGTACGTCCAGCATGATCAGTCGTTCAGCCATGATTTCCTGGGCGGATGCCAGTTCAGTTGGTGTGAGGCAAGATTACTAGGCAGGCAGCGGCCTGCACGTAACTGGCACCGCTTCAGTTGAAACAGATCTGTAACTTTGTCGAGGAAGACGTAAATGCCAGTTACTTCGCCATGACAAATGTTTCGCGCTGACACATCTGCCTGACGGTGACGGCTGCCTGACGGACAAGCGAGACCGGGGAGCAAAAAAGCTTGCCGCTCAGAAGCGGAAACGCGCCACGTCCTCGGCCAGGACCGCGGCCTGGTGATCGAGGCGACCGGCCTGACCACCCAGTTCGTCCACCAGCGCGGCATTCTGCTGTGCGGTCAGGCGCAGCTGCGTGACGGCTCCTGCAGCCGCCTGCACGCTGGCGGCCTGCTGGTCGGCCAGCGCGCACAGGGTTCCGGCCAGCGCATGGCTGTGCCGGACCGCGGTGGCGATGCGCTCCATGGCTGCAACCACGTCTCCGCTCAGGCGCGCGCCCAGTCCGATTTCATGTGTGGCCGTGCCGATGATGCCGCCGATCTCGCGCGCGGCATCGGCGCTGCGCTGGGCCAGCGCGCGCACTTCCTGCGCAACCACGGCAAAGCCGCGCCCGGCCGGGCCCGCTCGGGCCGCCTCGACGGCGGCGTTGAGCGCCAGGATATTGGTCTGGAACGCGATGCCCTCGATCACGCTGACGATTTCCGCGATGTGCCGCGAGTGCCCGTGCAGCGCGTCCATGGCGCCGCGCATCTGCCGCACCACGTCTGCGCCGGCATCGGTGGCGGCGCGCGCCTGGTCGGCCAGCAGGCTCGATTCGGTCGCCTGGGCGTGCGCGTCGGCAACGCGCCCCGCCAGCGTCTCCATGCTGGCGCCCGCGGCATCGAGTGCGCTGGCCTGCAGTTGCGTCCGGGCCGACAAGGCGTGATTGTCGGCGGCGATCTGCTGGCTGGCCGCGGCGACCTCCTGCGCGGAGCCATGAATGCGCGCCAGCACCCCGGCGAGCTGGTCGCGCATGCCCGCCACGTGATGCAGCATGCTGCTGCGATCCGACGGATGCAGCGCGATCGTGGCGGTCAGGTCGCCGGCGGCAATGCGCCGCGCAATCTCGGCGGCGTCGCGCGGCTCGCCGCCCAGTTCGGCACGCAGGCTGCGTGCCGCGATCCACGCCAGCCCTGCGGCGGCCAGCAGGCTGGCGCCGAGCAGGGCTACCATCCACGCTTGCGCGCGCAACTGGCTGCTGGCGACGCTTGCCACGGTGGCGGCGGCCTGCCGCTCCTGCTGCACGCGCACCGCCTCGATACGCTGGCTCAGCGCCTGCAATTGCTCGGTGACAAAATGGCCCTCGACCGAGACCGCGCTGTCGAACTGCAACGGATCGAGCGGCTGCTTGCGCAGCAGCGCGACATAGCCTTGCACCAGCCCGGCGGCGCGTTGCCTGGCGTCGAGCAGCGGCACGGCCTGCGTGGCATTGGCTTGGCGCACCCCGCCCAGCGCCGTGTCGAGCCGCGCCAGCGCCTGGTCGATCTCGGCGGCGGCGGTGTCGCGCTCGGCGCCGCTGGTGGCCATGGTCAGCGCCAGCTGGGCGCGGCCGAGTGCGGCCAGCGCCGAATGCGCGCGCTCGGCCGACATGGCGCCATGCATGTCCTGCTGGTAGAGGGTATCGGTGCGCGCCTTGATCGAAACGAGGTTGGCGATGCCGGTCAACCCGACCGCGGCCCCGAACAGGTAGACCAGGGCAAAGGCGGCGCACAGGCGTGCGACCAGCGGCAGGCGGTTCAGGCGCGAGGCGGCCCGGCCCAGTACGGCAAAAGCCGGGCGGCGGCCCGGCAGGCTTGACTTGATGACGTGCAACACGGAGATGACTCCTGACGGGCGCGCGTCCAGCCAACCGCGGCAGGCGGCAGCGCAGCCCGGGCTTGACCCGGTTTGCCGTCGCGCCTTCCTCGTGCGGGAGGGTCGCTGGCGGCGCACGGATGGTGGCCGATCAACGTGACGCCGGCGTGACATGACAGGCAGGGGACTGTCATCGTGCTGTCACATTTATGTCATGCAATGTGGCCCGCCTCTGTGGTCTTGTGCCCTGCCAATCTGCTTCGCCTCCCGGATCCATTCATGCCCGGCCACGACGCCGCACTGCTACCGTTCCACCTCGCAACAGGCGTACCTGCCGCGCCTGCGGTGCCCCGCGCGCAGATCCCGCCGCTACATGCGGTGTTCCAGCCGATCGTGCAGGCCGGCAATGCCCAGCTCCTCGGTTACGAAGCCCTGGTCCGCGGCCCGGCAGGCTCGCCTTACGCGTTGCCGGAAGCCTTGTTCCGCCTTGCACAGGGCGTCGAGAACACGATCGCGCTGGAAATCGAGGCGGCGCGCACCGCGCTGGCCGCCTGGCGCGGCCTCGAGCTGCCGGGCAAGCTGTTCCTGAATTTCAGTCCGATGACGTTGCGACATCTGCTGGCCGATCGCGAGCGCTTGTCGGCGGCGTTGCTGCGAGCCGGTATCGCACCGTCGCGGCTGGTGGTCGAGGTCACCGAGCAGACCCCGATCGGCGATGCCGCGAGCTTCGGCGCGGCCATGTCGCTGCTGCGCGAACTGGGCATGCAGTATGCGTTGGACGACTTCGGCTCCGGCCATGCCAATCTCGACCTGCTGGCGCATCTGTCGCCGCAGTTCGTCAAGATCGACAAGTCGCTGGTACGCGGCATCGCTTCGTGCTCGCGGCGGCTGGAGATACTGCGTGCGGTGATGCGCATGATGAGCGCCTTCGGCGGGCGCGTCATTGCCGAGGGAATCGAGCATGAGGACGAACTTGCGGTGGTCCGCGACCTCGGCGTGACCGGCGCGCAGGGCTACTACATCGGCCGGCCGTCGGCGCGCCCGGATACGCAGGTGGCACCGCAGGTGCGGCGCACGCTGGCATCCCGGCATATTGCCGTGTTTCCGCAGGTGGTGCGCTCGGGCTGGTCCGGCATGACTGCCGGGCGGCTGTTGCGCCCGGCACCGACCGTATCGCCCTCCACCTGCAACGACGCGGTGCTGCGCATGTTCCAGGACCAGCCCGAGCTGCACGCCGTGGCGGTGGTCCATGACGATGGCCGGCCGCTTGCCATCATCGGCCGCCAGGGCTTTGTCGACCGCTACGCCGCACCGTTCCACCGCGAGCTGTATGGCAAGAAGGCCTGCATTGCCATGGCCAACCGCGAACCCGCCTGTTTCGAGCGCCGCGCGACGCTGGAGGAAATGGCGCAGATCTTGTCCGGAGAGAATACGCGCTCGCTGGCCGATGGCTTCCTGATCACCGAGCAAGGGCGCTATATCGGGCTGGGCACCGGCGCCGACCTGATCCGCGCGATCACCGAAGTGCGCATGGAGGCGGCCCGCTATGCCAATCCGCTGACGTTCCTGCCGGGCAATATCCCGCTCAACCAGCATATCGAGCGCCTGATCGAAGCCGCCAGCGAGTTCCGCGCGTGCTATGTCGACCTGAACCACTTCAAGCCGTTCAACGACAAGTACGGCTACTGGAAGGGCGACGAAATGCTCAAGGGCGCCGCCGCGATCCTGGCCGAGGCATGTGATCCGGCGCGCGATTTCCTTGGCCATGTCGGCGGCGACGACTTCCTGGTGCTGTTCCAGAGCAGCGACTGGCCGGCACGGATGCACGAGGCGATCCGGCGCTTCAACGATGCGGCCCTCGCCATGTATGCGCCGGGGGATCGTGCCGCAGGCGGCATGCAGGGCGACGACAGGCACGGCCAGCCGGTCTTCTTTCCGCCGGTATCGATGGCAGCGGGCGTGGTGTGCGTGAGCGGGGAGGGCGTGGCTGCGCTGCAGCGCCTGGGCAGCCAGCATATCGGCGCCGCCGCGGCAGTCGCCAAGCGCGAGGCCAAGCGTTCGGCCACGGGCATGGCGGTGCTCGAGTTCCTGTCGCTGGCGGCTGCGCTGCAGGGCTAGCAACCGGGGGGCTTGCGACCGGCTGCCGGCAGGCGCGGCAGGCTGCTTTCCTCCAGCACATCGAGCCGATAGCCATGGGCGTAGACGACGGTGACGATGATGCCGTTCTCGATGCCAAGCCGCAGAGTCTTGCGCAGCCGCGACATCAGCCCCGCCAGCGCCCGTGACAGCGGCGGCAATTCATGGCGCCATACCGTCTGCTCGATGCGGCTGTTGGGCATCACCCTGCCGACATTGGAAAACAACAGCATGGCCAGGTCGAATTCCTTCGGCGTCAGTGCGATGCGCTCGTCGCGCAGCGTGGCGAAGCGCCCGACGCTGTTGAGCTGGTACGGGCCGGCACGCACCACCAGCCCCTGGCGCAAACGCTCGCCGGTCACGCGCCGGCGCAGCGCGGCAATGCGCGCCAGCAGCACGCGGTGGCTGAGCGGACGGCACATGTAGTCGTCGGCACCGGCGTCGAGCGCATCAACCAGGCGGTCTTCGCTGCTGTCGCTGCCCAGCATCATGATCGGCACATCGCGCGAGCGCGCGCTGCGCACCGCGCGGATCACGTCGATGGCCGGGATGTCGGCCACTTCGTCGGGAAGCAGCAGCATGTCGTAGGTCTGCTGCAGGGCGCTGTGGATCAGGTCGCGGCCCGCGTCGAAAATGCTGCAGCGAAAACCCGAGCGCACCAGCAGGTCTGGAACGTCCTGGAGCTGGGGCGACCTGCCCAGCAGCAGCGCAATAGTGATCGGCGACGGCATACGAAGCGAGCGTGACGGCGTGTGAGAACCGCAGGAACAGGACGGGTAGCGGACGCTTGGCGGGCAGATACCGGACAGCGCTTCAACGGGATCGGACCGGCCTCAAAGCGTAAAAAGCCGCGTGCCGTGGAACAATCAGATGTTTCCGAGAAGCTCGCCGTTTTTGCCCTTTTTGTGGCAGCGCGGTAAATGGCGGCCATTGATGCCGGCCGGGGCCGGGGGAGGGGAGACGAAGTTGTCCACAGATCCTGTGGACAACGGGCCGGCCCCAGGCCTGGCGGCCGCATGGCACCGTCATCCCATCGGCGTGCCAAAAAAGAAGGCAGGCGTGCGCCGCGGCATCAACATCCCGCCCGCGGTGTGCCAAAATAGCGCGCATCGTGTTCCGGTCCAGGGACTCAAGCCACCGATGCTGCAGAGCCCGAGTGTCATCGCCTTCATCCTCCTGGCCTTTCACGTCGTCGGCTTGGTGGCGGCGCTGCACGCCGTCATGACGGTGCGCACCGCGCCTGGCGCGATCGCCTGGGCGGGGTCGCTGCTGATGATGCCGTATGTCACGCTGGTCCCTTACCTGATCTTCGGACGCAGCACCTTTGCCGGCTATGTCGATGCGCGCCGCTTCAATGACGACCGGCTGCGCGAGATCCGCCATGGCATGACCCCGCGCGAACGCGAGGCCCGCAGCGCCTGCGTGGTGCACGAGCCAACGCAGGTCTGCATGCGCGCGTTGCCGCGATTGACCGGCATGCCATGCCTGGCCAACAACGACGTGCGGCTGCTGGTCAATGGCACGCAGACCTTCGATGCCATCTTTGCCGCGATCGGCCAGGCCAGGGAAGTGTTGATCGTGCAGTTCTTCATCGTCCACGACGATGCGCTGGGCCGGCGCCTGCAGGCGCTGCTGTGCGAGCGCGCGCAGGCCGGCGTCAAGGTCTACTTCCTGTTCGACAGCATCGGCTGCCACGCGCTGCCGCGCCGCTACGTGCGCACGCTGCTCGAGGCGGGCGTCGATGCCCGGCCGTTTTCCACGCATCGCGGCTTCGTCAACCGCTTCCAGCTCAACTTCCGCAACCACCGCAAGCTGGTCATCGTGGACGGGCGCGAGGCTTTTATTGGTGGCCACAATGTCGGCGTGGAGTATCTGGGCGAGCATCCGCCGCTGGCGCCATGGCGCGACACCCATATCGCATTGCGCGGCAGTGCCGTGCTGGACCTGCAGATGTCCTTTGCCGAAGACTGGTACTGGGCCGCGCGCGAAGTCCCGCACCTGCTGATGCCGCCAGCCGAGGTGGGCGGGCGCATGACCTGCCAGGTGGTCCCGACCGGTCCAGCGGACTCGCAGGAAACGTGTTCGCTGTTCTTTGTCGAGGCGATCCAGTCGGCCCGGCAACGGCTGTGGATCACGTCGCCGTATTTCGTGCCGGACGAGGCGGTGTTCGCCGTGCTGCGGCTGGCGGTGCTGCGCGGCGTCGATGTGCGCATCCTGATACCGGCGCGTCCCGATCACGTCGTCGTCTACGCCGCGTCGACAATCTATGCGTACCAGGCAGTCGCGGCGGGAATCAAGCTGTATCGCTACCAGCCCGGGTTCCTGCACCAGAAAGTGATCCTGATCGATGACGAGGCCGCCGCGGTGGGCACGGCGAACCTCGACAACCGCTCGTTCCGCCTCAATTTCGAACTGATGGTGATGACGGCGGACAAGGGGTTCGCTGCCGACGTGGCGGCCATGCTGGAATCCGATTTCGCCAGCGCCACACGCATCGGGCCGGATGAGTTCCTGGGCGCGCCCGCGCCGCTGCGCGTGGCCATGCACGTGGCCAAGCTGTTCGCCCCCATTCTCTGATACCGGCTGTGGATGCCGGCCTGCGGATACGGGCCTGCGGCGAGCCGATGGCGCTTTGTTTGTGTACACTGTTCACTATAAGCGCATACAGATAATGAACCGATTCCAGCATCACAGGGGAGCCGCATGAAGCCGGCCGTCCCCGCGCCACCGGCGCGCGCCACTTACCGTCATGGCGACCTGCGCCGCGCCTTGCTTGACGCCGGCATTGACCTGGCCCGCGAAGGCGGCCCCGACGCCATCGTGCTGCGCGAGGCCACGCGCCGCGCCGGCGTCGTTCCCAATGCGGCTTACCGGCACTTTGCCAGCCGGCAGGACCTGCTGCAGGCGGTGCGAGCGTCAGCCTTGTCGTCGCTGGCGATTGCCATGGAGGCAGAGATTGGCGGACTGCGCCCCGGCCGTGGCGCCGCTGCCCATGCGCGCGCCTGCCTGCGCGCGGTCGGCACGGGTTACCTGCGCTTCGCGCTGACGGAAACCGGCCTGTTCCGCACGGCATTCTCCGTGCCGGATGAGGTCGAGGATGACGCCGATCCTGCCAAGGCGGGCAACAGCGGGCTCAACCCGTTCCAGTTGCTTGGCGCCGCGCTCGACAAGCTGGTGGAGTCCGGCGCATTGCCACCCGAGCGGCGGCCCGGTGCCGAGTACCTGGCCTGGTCCGCCGTGCACGGGCTGGCAATCCTGCTGATCGACGGCCCGTTGCGCAGCCGCGCGCGCGAAATGGCCGAGCCGCTCGGGCAACGGCTGCTGGAAATGGTCGAGAAGGGCCTGTAGCCCCGCGCGTGCTCAAAAAAATTGCCACGATGGCGGGGACCATCGTGGCAGTGCAAGGAACCAGGAAGGGGGGCAACCTGGCTCTGTCGGGGCACCCGCGGGCCGGGTGCAAGGGCAATGTAATACGGGCTTTCTCATGCGAATATCGGACAAATCCTAAATATGTCCCTGAATTGTCGTGATTTGGATTGGGCTGCGGAGCAGCGACCGTAAGTCATCGCCAATTGCGGGCCGGGCGCCGGTGGAATTGCGTGGCAGTGGCGGGGGTCTAACCTGTGCCCGCAATGCACGCTGGCGATGCAAGGAGGGAACCCCATGCGCTTCGGATATGGAATATTGCTTGCGGTGGTGTTGGCCAGCGGGTGCGTGGCTTATCCCTATGCCAGCGACGACTACCTGGCCTATCCCGCCTACCCGGTCAGCTCACCGTACTACAGCGGCTATCCGGTCGCGCCCGGCTACCCCTATTACGGCCCCGGATACAGCAGCTACTACGGCAGCTTTGCCTTTATCTATGGTGGCGGTGGCCACGGCTGGAAGCACGGACACCATGGACACCGCGGCTGGCACGGCGGCGGCCGTGGCAGAGGCGGCTGGGCTGCTGGCGGACATGGCGGACATGGCGGAGGCAGGGGCCGATGACGGATGTCTGGCCGGGATGTCTGGCGGGGATGGCCAAGGCGCACGACTTCCTGGCCATCTCGCTTGACGCAGAAGTGCGCTAGCGCCAGGGGCCTGACGCTACGTTTTGATAGCACGCCACGGCAGCTAGGGCAGCTGCCGTAGCTGGCCGATCACGGACATCAGTCGCCCGTGCGCCACGATGACGCCCGATTCGTCCTGCAAGGCTTCCTGGTAGCGCTTGCGAAAGCCGGGATCGGCGCCGTCGCTGAAGAGCCTTTCGGCGGCACGCGCCACGGCGCGGCAGGTTTCGTCGTGATGTTCCTTCGATTCGAGTTCCTCATCGACCTCGATGATCAGCCGCGACAGCGGATCGAGCCAGCGAAAGAAGTTGTCCTCCGTGACCAGCTGGACAAACAGTCCGGCCGGGATCGGGCCGTTCAGCCGTTCGTACTGGCCGCGGTCGTAGCCGATGACTTCCTTGTGAACTTGCAGCAAGGCCGCCCGCAAGGCTTGCAGCCCCGAGCGGCGAGTTTCCTGGGTGGCGAGGAATTGTTCGTTGGGCATGCCCATCTCCGCATTTCCACTGGGTTGGCCCGGCAGCCGGTCCGGTCACTCCGGCACGCGTTCCGGCGCACGTCGTGGGCTCGTCCGGGCGGGCCGCCATCACCTGCCCCGGACCTCCGGGTACTGCCGGCCAGCGCATCTGGCAATGTCCGGCGCGCCTGCCAGTATAGGCACCTGACGCATCCCGGGCCAGCGCACGGGGCTAGCGAAATACCCGAATTTGCGGCGCGCTCTGCGCCCGCTAGCCGTCTTGTTCTTCCGCTTGTGCAGGCCCGAGCAGGTCCGCCGCGCGCGAGCGCTGCATGTCCGCCGCACGGAAATAGCGCACCACTGTGGCTACGCTGGCGTGGCCGGTCATCGCCATGGTCTCGGCCAGCGGCACCTGTTGCGCCGCCGCTTCGGTGACGAAACCCGCGCGCAGCGAATGCGCGGAGTAATCGCCCTCAAGTCCCGCCTGCGCGCAGCGCGCCTTGACGATGCGGCTCACTGCGGCATCGGACAAGCCTTCACCCACATGTCCGCCGCGCCGGATGCGGCGGAACAGCGGTCCGCCGGCAATTCCCGAAGCGGCCAGCCACGCCTCCAGTGCCTGTCCCGCTGCACCCGTCACCGGCTTGGCGGCATCGGCGTGGTCGCGGCCCGACTGGTTGGTCTTGGACCAGCCCAGCACGTAGACAAATTCACCCGGCGCGACACGCGTCAGGTTCTCCACCGTCGCGCGCGCGACCTCGGAACGACGGCGGCCGCCGCTGGCCCATGCAAACAACAGCAGCGCGCGGTCACGGAGGCCGCGCAATGAATCATCACAGGCAGCGAGCAGCCGCAGCAGCGGGTCGCGCGTCAGCGCGGCCTTGCGCGCCTGGCGATGTCCGCGGCGCGCATAGGCGCGGCGGATGCCGGACATCAATTCGCGCACGGACGCGTCGGCACAAGGATTGGGCAACTGCTGCATGCGGTGGGCCTTGGCCAGCACCGCAAGGCGGTGCGTCAGCGTGGACAGCGCGGGCGCGCCGGGTCGTGCCTTGTATCCATCAGCGACCAGCGCCTGGTCGATCGCCGGGGGTAGTTCACAGACCGGCCCGTGCGGCGTCTGCCGCGTAGCGTGGTCGACGATGAATTGAACCACGACGGCAGGAGCAAGCGGAAGCCGGGCCGGCTGGCGATAGCGCAGCCCGTGCCAGGCAGCCCAGTAACGCAGGGCAGAGCGGTAGCTCGCCACGGTGTTGGACGACTCGCCTTCGCGGCGCAGTGCGTTCGCGGCCTGTTCGGCGAGGGGATCCAGTTCAGACGGGCGGAGCGGCGCCGGGAATTCGACATCGGAGGCAAGCTGCGGTGGGTTGGCTAGCGGGTCGGCTGTTATCATAATAAATATGATGTATGCTGTAGTGTATCATACATATATATCGAATAGCGCTCGATAAGTCTCCATTATCGAACCTTATTAGGGTCTTCTCCGGATCACACCATGGAAACGCTCCGCTCCCGAGGCATCAATCGCGACGACGTCTGGGCCGCCGCCGACAGCCTGCTCAAGGCAGGCCAGCGTCCGACCATCGAACGCATCCGCCTGCATCTGGGCCGCGGTTCGCCCAATACTGTCAGCCCCCACCTCGACGCTTGGTTCGCCGCGCTCGGCGGGCGATTGCAGGATCCGCAAGGCTTCGCGCCGAAGCCGGGTTGCCCGGAACCGGTCACCGAAGCGGCGCGTTACCTGTGGGAAGCTGCATTGCAGGTTGCCCGGGCGCAGGCGGAAAGCGCGCTGACCCAGCGCGAAACGGCGCTGGCCGAGGCGCAGGCGGCATTGGCCAGGGAACGGGAGGCGCTGGAGCAGGAGCGCCTGGTCATGCAGGCGCGGCTGGACGGTGCCGAAGCGGCGATGGCGGAGCTGACGCGCGCGCGGGACGAGGCGCTGGAGCGCGGCGCGCAGGCCGAAGCCCGCGCTGCAGGCCTGCAGCAGCAGGCGGAGACGTTGCGAGCCGAGGCTGGCGTCGCGCTGGAGGCCCGTGCCTCGTTGCAGCGGGAATTCGCCGCGGAACGCGGCGCGTGGGACCAGGAGCGCGAAACCATGACCGCCCGCGCCACGGCCAGCGAACGCCGGCTGGCACTGGAACTGGATGCGGCCCGCATGGCGGGCAAGGAAGCGCAGAAGTTGCTGGAAGCAGAGCGCAAGGCCGCGCTGGAGCGGCTTGCGCACGCTGCCGAAGCGGCTTCACGCCAGGGCGGCGAAATGATGCGGCTAAGCCAGTCGATTGCCGTACTGGAAGAACGCATCCGCCAGCGCGAGGCAATGCTTGTCGAATATCGCGAACAGAAGGGTGCCGGCAGCCAGGGCGTTGCCGCGGCGGGCCGGCGCGGGCGCCCGGCGCGTGGAGCACTGGCCGGCGGCGCGAGTGCCCTGCTGCGGACGCGGGCGGCGCCGGGCGGCTGAACCGCGGTGCGCTACACCTGCGCGCCAGTGCGCAGCATGTGCTTCTGGATCTTGCCGCTGGTGGAATAACGATTTGCTCTTTCGTTATGCCGCCGTTGCCGCACAGGGCGGGAGAATCGGTTCGGATACTGTATATTCATACAGCCTTTTCAGCGTTCCAGCCTTCGTGTCCGTCGACCCACTTGCCGCCCCCGTTCGTGCCCCAGCTCCAGCGCAAGCTCCCGCCTACGTCGTCGCCGTGCGCGCGTTGTGCGACTTCACCGCCAGGGCAGGCGACCTCGACCTGCGCTTCGTGCCGACGCCAACCGCGCAGGAAGGCGTCGCCGGCCACTCCCTGGTGACCGGCAGGCGCGGACCGGACTACCAGGCGGAAGTGCCGCTGTCGGCGGATTTTGGGCCCTTGCACGTTCGCGGCCGTGCCGATGGCTTCGATCCGGGGGCCAACCGCCTGGAAGAAATCAAGACCGTGCGCGGCGAGGCCGCCGTGCCAGATAACCACCGCCACCTGCACTGGGCGCAGGCAAAGATCTATGGCTGCCTGATGTGCCGCAAACTCGGATTGCCCGGGATCGACGTGGCCGTGGTCTATTTCGACATCATCGGCCAGCGCGAGCACCCGGTGGTGCAGCACTTCACCGCGGACGCGCTCGATGCGTTCTTCGTCCAGACCTGCGAACGCTTCCTGCGGTGGGCCCAGGCCGAACTGGCGCACCGGCAGGCCCGCGATGCCGCGCTGGCGCGGCTGGCCTTTCCGCACCCGGCATTCCGAACTGGCCAGCGCGAACTGGCGCAGGCGGTCTACAACGCCAACCGCGCCGGGCGCACCCTGCTGGCCCAGGCGCCGACAGGCATCGGCAAGTCGGTCGGCACGCTGTTCCCGCTGCTCAAGGCGATGCCGGGGCAGGGCATCGACAAGGCGTTCTTCCTGTCGGCGCGCTCCACCGGGCGCGGCGTCGCGCTGCAGGCCGCCCAGGCGCTGCGCAGCCACGGCGCGCAGCCGCTGCGCGTGATCGAACTGGTGGCGCGAGACAAGGCCTGCGAGCATCCGGAGCTAGCCTGCCACGGCGAATCCTGCCCGCTGGCGCGCGGCTTCTACGATCGCCTGCCGGCCGCGCGCGAAGCCGCCTGCGATGTGCCGGTGCGTGACCGTGCCGCGGTGCGCACGCTGGCGCTGGCGCATGGCATCTGCCCCTACTACCTGGCGCAGGAACTGGTGCGCTGGAGCGATGTGGTGGTGGCGGACTACAACTATTTCTTCGACCGCAGCGCGCTGCTGTATGCGCTGACGATCGCCAACGGCTGGCGCGCAAGCGTGCTGGTCGACGAGGCGCACAACCTGGTCGAGCGCGGCCGCGCCATGTACACCGCCGAGCTGGATCCGCACGCGCTGCGCGAAGCCCGGCGCGGCGCGCCCGGCGCGGTGGCCAGGCCGCTGGCCCGGCTGGCGCGCCACTGGAGCGCGCTGGCGCGGCAGGCCGACGTTGCCTATGAAGTCTTGCCGGAAGTGCCCGCGCCCCTGCTGCGCGCGCTCGATGACTGCTGCGCGGCCGTGCTGGCGCACATGACCGAGCAGCCCGCGGCGATTGACCCGGCGCTGCAGCGGTTTTATTTCGATGCGCTGCATTTCAGCCGGCTGGCGGAGCAGCTCGATGCCAGTTCGCTGTTCGATATCCAGCGGCCAGCCCTCGCCGCAAACGCCCGGCGCGGCAACCATGCGCGCCTGTGCCTGCGCAACGTCATCCCGGCGCCGTTCCTGCGGCCGCGCTTTGCCGCGGCGCATTCCGTCACGCTGTTCTCGGCCACGCTGGACCCGGCCGCCTACTACCTCGATACGCTGGGTTTGCCTGCCGACTGCGCGCGCGTGGCGGTGCCGTCGCCGTTCCGGGCGGAACAACTGTCAGTACGTATCGCCAGCCGGATTTCCACCCGCTATGCGCGGCGCGGCCAGTCGCTGCCGGACATTGCCGCGCTGATGGCGAACCAGTTTCGCGCCCGCCGCGGCAACTACCTCGCGTTCTTCAGCAGCCACGAGTACCTGCAGCAGGCCGTGTCGAATTTCACGCAGGCCCATCCCGACATTCCGTACTGGGTCCAGTCGCGCGGCATGGACGAGGCGGCGCAGGCCGCCTTCCTGTCCGCCTTTGTCCCGGATGGCGCAGGCATCGGCTTTGCCGTGCTGGGCGGCGCCTTTGCCGAGGGCGTGGACCTGCCCGGCGAGCGCCTGATCGGCGCCTTCGTCGCCACGCTGGGGCTGCCGCAGTTCAACGCGGTCAACGAGCAGTTCCGCGCGCGCATGCAGTCGGCCTTCGGCCAGGGCTACGACTATGCCTATCTCTATCCGGGCTTGCGCAAGGTGGTGCAGGCCGCCGGCAGGGTGATCCGCACGCAGCAGGACGAAGGCGTGGTCTACCTGATCGACGACCGCTTTGCCGCGCCGGAGGTGCGCCGGCTGCTGCCGGAATGGTGGCAAATCGGCCCGGCGGCGTAGAAATTACACGGCGTAATGGGCTTGGCCAGGCCGCTGGCGGCCCCGCCGGGCCAGAACGAATCTGGCACGAATCCGGCAGCAATGCGACCATGCGTGCCGACCGCATCCCGTCGTCATCGAACCAAGGACCCGACCATGCCCATGACCCAGCATTACGCGGCCACCGAGCCGCCCCGTACCGAAGTGGATGCGCTGAACGGCGGCACCGTGCTGGAGTTCGGCGCCCCGTGGTGCGGCTTCTGCCAGCGTGCGCAGCCCGCGCTTGCCGAAGCGTTCGCCGTGCATCCGGCGCTGCGCCATATCAAGGTCGAGGACGGCAGCGGGCGCCCGCTCGGCCGCTCCTTCCGCATCAAGCTGTGGCCGACGCTGGTATTCCTGCGCGACGGGCAGGAAGTCGCCAGACTGATAAGGCCGACCGAGGCGGAGCCGATCCGGGAAGCCATGCGGCGCATCAGTTGACCGCTGTGGGCGCTCAAGACGGAACTTCGGCAATTTTCGGCCACGCCAGGGGCGCTCAACCCTGCTTTGGGAGGGAACACCCGGAGCTTTTCTGCCGTTTGTGCAGAAGCCTTGACGACGCGCCGCCTGTCACGGCCTCCGGCCAGGGCTGATACCTGGCACGAGACCGTCAGCGGCCGGCCGGCAGCACCATCGTCACCAGCACCGACGCATCGGTGTCGGCGGTCAGGTCATAGCGCACGCCCGGGCCGACGTAGAGCAGGTCGCCCTGGCGCAATCCGCGTTCGGCGCCGTCCACGCGTAGCCGGACTTCGCCTTCCAGGCACTGCACCGTCATGGGGCCGTCGACTGCATGGGGCGGCACATGCTTGCCCGCCTTCAGCACCAGCCGCATCACTTCCAGCGGGCCTTCCTTGAACAGGGCTTGGGTGACAGTCTGGTCCAGGCGCGTGCCCAGGGGCAGCACGCTGGCGATCTGTCCGGAAGCTAGGTGGGGGAGGGACATGCGCGGCTCCTCGCTGTAGTGGGTCGTGTGATTTGTGCGTTGTCAGGCGCAGCTGGCATTTGCCGCCAGCAGGCCTTTCCAATCTAGCACCGGAGCGCGCGCCTCAGTAGGGTTCAGCGTGCCGCAGCCGGCGTAGCCTGGATCGCCGAAGCGGGCGCCGGGGGGGCACTTTGTGCACAGGGAAGCGCATGGCGGGCGCGAGCTTCGGCGCGGGCGCGCTCGATCACGGACGAAGTGTAGTCACGCTGATCCATTCCTGTGACGATTAAAAATGACAAAAATCAGTCGCTTCTTTCATCGTTATGCGAAGGCCTTTCCAAGGGCTCTGCCGCCTTGGGTGCGGCTTGCCAGCCACCGCCAAGGGCGAGGAACAGGTCCACCTGGCGGTATGACACCTGCGCTTCGGCCACCGCCAGGGCGGCCTCGGCATCGGCCAGCGCCTGCTCGGCGTCGAGACGGTCGAGGTAAGGGATGCGCCCGGCCTGTTGCAGCCGCACCTGCTGGCGCGCGGCTTCGCCGGCCTGCTCGCGCGCCGCATGCAGCGACTCTTGCCGCTCCAGTGCGCGGGTATAGGCGGACAGCGCCGTTTCCGTTTCCTGCAGCGCACGCAGCACGGCGCCGTCGAAGCGAGCCAGCGCGGCGTCGGCGGCCGCCTCATGGCCGTGGATGCGGTGACGCACGCCGTTGGTCGGCAGCGACCAGCTCAGCATGGGGCCCAGGCTCCAGCGCGCCGTCGGGCCGCTGCCCAGGTCGCTGAGCACGCCGGTCAGGCCTGCGCTGGCGCCGATGCGGATCGAGGGGTACAGGTCGGCGGTGGCAACGCCGATGCGCGCGGTCGCCGCGGCCAGCTCCCGCTCGGCCTGGCGGATATCGGGACGGCGCCGCAACAGCGCGGCACCGTCGCCGACCGGCAACGGCGCGTGCAATTCCGGCTCGGTGTGGCAATCGACGTCGTCCGGCGCCAGTTCCGACGGTGGTTTGCCCAGCAGCAGCGCCAGGCGGTGGTGCGCCGCGGCGCGCTCCGCCGCGAAGGCCGGCAAGGCGGCGCGCAGTGCTTCAGTGCGGGCGCGTTCGCGGGCCACGTCCGGCGGCTGCGCGCGGCCGGCGGCGACCAGCCGGCGGGTTGCGTCCAGCGTTCGCTCGCGCACGGCAAGCTGCTGCGTGGCCACTGCCAGTTCATGGGTGGCGGCGCATCCCTGCACGTAGGCGCGCACGGTCTGCGCGGCCACGCTGACGCGCACCATGTCGAGGGTGGCTTCGCTGGCTTCGGCGCTGGCGAGCGCGGCCTCGTCTGCACGCGCCAGCTTGCCGAAGAAATCGACCAGGTAGGACACACCGAAGCCGAAATCGCCCAGGTTGAACACCGGCGGCTTGACGGTCTGCAGGAAGCTCTGGGCCGACAGCTGCGCGCGCGACACGCTGGCGTCGGCCCCGCCCTGCGGCAGGTTCTCGGACTCGACTTCGTGCAGCAGCGCCACCGCGCGCCGCAGGTTGGCCGAGGCGGCGCGGATGTCGGTGTTGGCGGCCAGCGCCTGTTGCACCAGCCGGTCGAGCCGCGCGTCGTCATAGAGACGCCACCAGTCGTCAGGGACCGGGCCGATGTCGACACCATGCGCGGTGCCGCCCTGCAGCGCGCCGTTGGCCCGCGCAGCCTTGAACGCGGCGCGTTCGGGCACTCGGTAGTCCGGGCCGACCGTGGCGCAGGCGCACAGGCACGCGACCGCGCACGCCAGCCAGCAAAGGCGCCCGCTCATGATCGCGCCGCGGCAGGGCGCCGCGGTTCGCGCACCGACACCGTCGCGGTGCGGCCCGAGACCAGCCTGACGTCGGCGGGCACGTCTTCCAGCACGATCCGCACCGGCACGCGCTGCGCCAGCCGGACCCAGTTGAAGGTCGGGTTGACGTTGGGCAGCAGGTTGGAGCCGGCACTGCGGTCACGGTCCTCGATGCCGGCGGCGATGCTCTGCACATGCCCGCGCAGGTGCCGGGGCTCGCCCATGATATGGACGTCCACCGGGCTGCCGATGTGGATGCGGTGCAGCTTGGTTTCCTCGAAATACCCTTCCACATGGAATGACGCCGCGTCGACCATCGACAGCACCGGGCGGCCGGTGGACACGTAGTCGCCCAGGCGCGGCAGGCGGTCGTTGAGGTAGCCGGCCACCGGGCTGCGCACGCTGGTGCGCTCCAGGTTCAGCCGCGCCAGCCGCACCGTCGCCTCGGCCTGCGCCAGCGCGGCTTCGCCTTGCTCCACGCGGGCGCGGCCCTGCTCGGCGACTTCGCCGGCCACGAGCCCGTCGAGCGCCCGGTTGCGCGCGGCTTCGCGCCGCGCCTGGGCCAGCGTCGCGCGCAGCGTGGCGGCGGTGGCCAACGCCTGCTGCAGTGCCAGCGCGTAGCGGTCGCGGTCGATCTCGAACAGCAGCTCGCCGCGCTGCACGTACTGGTTGTCGCGCACCGGCACGCGCGTGACCAGGCCTGCGACGTCGGGCGCGACCTGGACGATGTCGGCGCGCACATGGCCGTCGCGCGTCCATGGCGCGGCGGTGTAGTAGTCCCACAGGTGGCGCAGCACCAGCACGGCGGCGAGCACGGCCAGCAGCGTAGGCAGCAAGGGAAGCAGGGGGCGGAGCCGGAGTGTCATGACGGCAGTCCCGGTACCGCGGCGAAGACCGCCGCCACGGTGCCCAGGACGATCACATAGAGGGAAAGATTGAACAGCGAGCGGTGCCAGATATGCCGGTAGCAGCCCAGCGCCGCCAGCGCCAGGCGGATCGCGGTGGTGGCGGCGAAGGCCAGCACCATCAGCACCAGCACGCCTGGCACGAACACGCCATAGAGATCGATTTCACTGAGCATCGGGAAGCAACGAGGGCGGGGAACGGGATCAGGCCGCGCGCGTCGGCGGGCATGCGCCGGGCTGCAGCGTGACCTGCAGCACCACCAGCGCGCGCAGCGCGCCACTGTCCTGGCGTGGCAGCGCGGAGATGGCATCGGCGACCCTGCGCTGCAGTGCCGCCGGCGCCACCGGTGCCGCCACCGCATGGCCGCTGCGCAGCCGCGACCGGTAATGCCGCGCCACTGCCGCCAGCACCCGGCGCACCGGCTTGCGTGCCGCCGGCGGCAGGTCCGGCAGCGCCTTGTGTAGCGCCAGCGCGCAATAGCCGGCCTGCAGCGCATGGAAGCCGTCTGACGAGAGCGGGTCACCGGCCGCGCCCAGGCGAGGCACCAGCTGGCCGAGCCGGTCCAGCATGCGCGCACCCAGCCGCGCGTCGCCATCCGACGCGCGCAGGGTGGCCGCCTGCGCCAGGTCCCGCCAGCTTGCGCGCACCAGCCGGTGCGCCGCCGCGCGCGCGCCGAACGGGCGCACCGCCATCGACCACAGCGGCGCGAACAGCATCGCGGCGGCGCTGGCCAGGCAGGCATTGAAGGTACCAAGGAAATCCGCGTCGAAGACGGCCTGCACATTGGCGAACGAGGCGGTGTTGACCGACAGCAGCATCGCGATCAGCTGGAAGCCCGGCCGCGCCACCAGCAGGCCGATGCCGAGGTAGGGCAGCGCCAGCATCGCCGCCAGCGCCTCGAAGGTGTGCGCGTGCGGGACCACCACGAAGAGGTAGCCCGAGGCCACCAGCAGGCACGCCAGGCTCCACCGCAGGAAGGGGCCGGCCATGCGGCGCGGTTCGTCGATGGCGGCAAAGAAGCAACAGGCGATCGATGCCACCGCGACCGCGCCGGCACCGTCTTCCCAGCCCGAAAATATCCACAGCAACCCGGCACAGAACACCGCCAGCCCGCTGGACACGGCACCGAACAGCAGCATGCCGTGGTCATGGTGATGGCCGGTGCCATCCGGTTCCGGCTGGCTGCAGGTGGACGGCGCTGCGGGGCCGCGTTCGCCGATGCCTCGTTGCAGTGCCAGGCATTCCGCGTACAGCATGCACAGGCGCTGCAACTGCCCCGCGGCCGTGGTGGCGAGCCGCGCCGGCCAGTCGCCATCCGCGCCGTCCAGGCGCCGGTCGCGTGGCAATAACGGAGCTGGCTGCTCGGCACCGCCATCCAGCCACGCGGCAGTCGAATCCATTGCCCGCCGCAGTGGAGCGGGCATGCCGCCGGGCATTCCGCGCAGCGCCTGCAGCACGCTTTCCAGCGACGACAGCAACGGCATCAGCATGGTCATGCGCTGGCGCAGCGCGCGCGCATGGTGCAGTGTGCGGCTACATTCGGTGTCGTAGGCGAGCTGGCTGATCAGCTGGTCCAGCGCCAGGATGTCGCTCGCAAGCCGATGGCGGCCATCGTCGGCGCCGGGGCTGCCGCGCAGGATCGCCGCGGCCCAGCCGCTGGCGTCGGCAAGCCAGCTCTGGGCACGCTGGCGCAGCGCGGGCGCCACCTTGGCCGGGAACACGATCGATCCGACCAGCCCGGCGCAGACGATGCCGATCACGATCTCCTCGATGCGCGCCACGGCGATATCAAAGATCCCGGCCGGCTGGCTGACCGCCGGCAGCGCCACGATCGGCAGCGTGTACGCCGCCAGCAGGAATACATAGCTGCGCGGCGAGCGCTGCAGCAGCGACAGGTACACCAGCGCGGTAATCCACAGTGCGATCGCACCCATCAGCACGATCGGCATGTTGACCAGCTGTGGCACGGTCGCGACCGCGGCGGTGGCGCCGAGCACCGTGCCGGCGACGCGATAGGCAGCCTTGGAGCGGGTCGCGCCGGTCAGCGGATGCGAAACGAAATACACGGTGGCCATGGCCCAGTACGGCCGCGGCAGGCCAAGCGCCAGCGCGATATAGAGTGCCAGCATCGCGGCGGCAAATGCCTTCAGCGAGAACAGCCACTGTCGTGCATTCGGCCAGCTAGCCATGGAGCGGGGTCTTGAAGACACAAGGAGTTCGGGGGCGCGCACCGCCGCCTGCCGCTCCACGCTTCATGGCGGCGCAGTCGGGCAGGGGCGATGTGTGGAAGCGAAGTGTAGCCAAACCTTCGCATTCCATTCATGATTTAATATTAGCTTTACCATTCGCTTTGTTCATGGATGCGTGCCGCCACGATCCAGCCTGAGTTCCACATGCCTATCGATATCCGCGCGCTGCGCTATTTCGTCGAAACCGCCCGCCTGCGCAGCTTCACGCAGGCGGCCGGCTCACTGTTCGTCACCCAGTCGACCATCAGCAAGATGGTGAAGCAGCTCGAGGACGAGGTCGGCCAGCCGCTGCTGATCCGCGAAGGCAAGAGCGTGCGCCTGACCGACGTTGGACGCGTGGTGTACGAACGCGGGCAGGAGGCGCTCGGCGTTGTCCACCGGCTGACGCTGGAGGTGGCCGACCTGTCATCGCTGGGCCGCGGGCAGCTGACCGTCGGCATCCCGCCGATGGTCAACCTGTTTTTTTCGCCGGCAGTCAGCGCGTTCCGGCAGCGCTATCCCAACCTGCAGCTGACGCTGGACGAGCACGGCGGGCAGGTGGTCGAGCAACTGGTTGCCAGCGGCGAACTGGAAGTCGGGGCTACCGTGCTGCCCGGCGACAGCGGGCTGGCGCTGGAGACCCGGCAGTTCGGCCGGCACCCGATCTGGGCGGTCGGGCCGCGCAAGGCGAAGTGGGCGCGCGGGCGTACCGTCACGCTGGGTGCGCTGCGCGACGAGCCGCTGGTGATGCTGACCGACGACTTCTCGCTGACGCGCAAGCTCAGCCAGGCCTTTCTGCAAGCGCGCATCGAGCCGCGCGTGGTGGCGCGTAGCGGCCACTGGGATTTCCTGGCCTCGATGGCGGCGGCGGGACTGGGCACCACCTTCCTGCCGCAGCCGCTGGCCGAGCGCCTGCAGGGCCAGGACACGCTCGCCATGGCGCGCCTGACCGAACCCGCGATGGACTGGGCCATGGCGCACATCTGGTCGCCTGGGCGCTATTTGTCGCACGCGGCGCGCGCGTGGCTGGCGGTCTGTGACGAGGTCCTCGGGGAGGGGGAGAGGCGCTAGGCGTGCCAGCGCCCGCCTACTTGCGCAGGCACTGGTCCGGCGCGATATTCAGCCGCACCAGCGACTGCCGCCCCGCGGTGTAGTGGTACAGCAGGGTCACGCCGAGCTTGCCCAGCACCGGCACGTCCGGATTGCGGCAGATGCCGCGCTCCAGGATCGGCTTGGCCGATGCCATGTACTCGCGCGTGCCGTCGCGCGTGGCATCGACGCCCGACACCTTGAGCTGGAACTCGACGATCTTGCCGGGCCGGGCCACGCAGCCGTCCAGGCGCGTGGTGTCGTCCAGGTCCAGCGGGCCGGCGCGCACCAGCTCCTGGCAGGCCATCCGCAATTCCCGGTCGGCATTGCCAGCCGTCAGCCGCGTGACGCCGGTCATGCCGGTCGGCTTGCCGCGCACGGTGCCGAGCAGCAGCGTGGCGAGGCCGGAGAGCTGCGGGCTTTGCGCGGGCGGCGCGGCCAGCGCGGCGGTGGCTGCGATGGATGTGGCCAACGAGGTGGCCACGGAAACGAGGGCCGGCAGGAGGCGGTGGGGCGTTGCCGTCGAGGCGGCTGGCGTAAAGCGCATAAAGGGAGCGGGGTGGGGTAGCCTGTAGCGCTGCTACTTTAGCCCCTGCCCTTTGTTCCCGTTGTCAGGCATTGTCCTACGCGCCGCCGGAGTGTGTAAGGCGAGGGGCTGTCCGAGGCACTTTGTGCCGATGCGGTGGCTGTCGTCACCGTTCCAGCACCAGCCGGCACCCGCCGGCCGCACGCGAGCAGCACGCCATCATCCGGTCGTTGGCGTCACGCTCGCTGCGGGTCAGCACCACGTCGCGGTGATCGACCTGGCCGGCCAGCACGCGCACTTCACACGAGCCGCACAGGCCTTCCTCGCAATCGCTCTGCACATCGATATTGGCGCCGCGCAGCGCCGCGAGCAGGGTCTGGCCGGCAGGCACCTCCATGACCAGTCCGGAATCCTTCAGCTCGACGGTGAAGGGTTGCTCCTTCGATGCGTCCAGCGTGCCCAGCCGCGACACGAAATGCTCCACCCGCAGCGCGTCCTGCGGCCACGCCGCGCAGGCATCGGCGAGCGCATCGAGCAGCCGTTGCGGACCGCAGGCGTAGACGTGGGTGCGCGGCTGCGGCGTGGCCAGCAATGCGGCGAAGTCGGCGCGGCGGCCTTCGTCGGCTGCATAGATATGCAGGCGCTCGCCATGCAGGGCCTGTAGCGTGTCCAGCATCGCCATCGACCGCCGCGAGCGGCCGCAGTAATGGATCTCGTAGTCGATGCCGAGCTGGCGCGCGCGCCGCGCCATCGCGCTGACGGGCGTGATGCCGATGCCGCCGGCAATCAGGATGGCGCGCCCGCAGCCTTCGTCGAAACGGAAATGGTTGCGCGGGCCGCGGATGCGCAAGCGGTCGCCCGCCTTGACGCTGTCGTGCACCCAGGCCGAGCCGCCACGGCTCTCGGGCTCGCGCAGCACGGCGATTTCCAGCACGGCGGCATCGTCGGGATCGCCGCACAGCGAATACTGGCGCGACAACCCGGTATCGCCGCACTCCACGTCGATATGCGAGCCCGGCGCCCAGCGCGGCAGCGGCTTGCCGTCCGGCGCCGCCAGCCGCAGCCGCAGCACGCCGTCGGCGGCAGGGGCGATGCTTTCCACCACCACGGTGCGCGCGCTGGTGTGCGCCGACGGCTCGCCAATGCGCACGGGCTGCCGTTGCGTGAGTAGTGCAGGGTTGCGGCGCTCCGGGTTCCGCGCAGGATCCCATTCGACCAGCAGGTGCTCGGGGCCACGGAACGAAGTGTTGGGCACGTAGGTGAAGACCTGTTCCGCCAGCCGCATATGCGGCAGCCGGCGCGTCAGCTCTTCCAGGAAGATCTGCATCTCCATGCGCGCCAGGTTCTTGCCCATGCACTGGTGCGAGCCGTAGCCGAAGGTCAGCTGCTCGCTGGCGTTGTCGCGGCGGATGTCGAACAGGTCGGCATCCGCGAAGTGGCGCTCGTCATGGTTGGCCGACGAGGTCACGATCAGCAGCTTGCTGCCGGCGGCCACCCGGATGCCGCCCACCTCCGTGTCGCGCGTGACCAGCCGGCGCCACGCCGCCACCGAGCCGTTATGGCGCAGGCATTCTTCCACCGCGTTGGGAATCAGCGAGGGATCCTCGCAGATCTCGCGCCATGCATCCGGGTGCTGCAGCAGCAGCTTGATGGCGTTGGCCGACGCATTGGCCGTGGTCTCGTGCGCGGCGACGATGCCGGCCATCATCATCGAATGCAGGTAAGAGTCGGTGACGACCTCGGGCAGTGCCTTCTGCTTGCGCAGGCCGTACTGCATCCATCCCGGGCCTGACGGGTCTTCGCGCATCTTGTCCAGGATGCGCCCGGCCAGCTGCCAGAAGTTGCCGACCGCATGCGCCACCGCGACCTGTTCCTCGGGCCTGGGGCGGCCCCAGGTGTTGACCGTATGGGCGATGGAGTACTGGCGCAGCAGGTCCATGTCCTCTTCGGGCACGCCCAGGAAAAGCAGCGCCACCGTCAGCGGCACTTCCCACAGCATCTGGTCGACCAGGTCGGCGCGGCCGTCGTCGATAAAGCGGTCGACGTACTCGCGCGCCAGGCGCCGCACCATCGGCTCGTGATGCGCCAGCTCGGCGGGCGTGAACGGATCCATCAGCGCGCGCCGGCGTGGCATGTGCGCGGGTTCGTCCTCGTTGACCAGCGTGCGGTTCATGGCATAGCCGTACGAGGCCAGCACCGCGTTGGCTTCGTCGCCCGTGGGCGTGATCTTCTCCAGCGCGATCGACGGGCTGAAGGTGATGTTGTCGCGGAAAATCGCCTTGATGTCCTCGTAGCGCGTGACCACCCAGTAGCCAAGCTTCGGGCTGTAGAACACAGGCTCCTGCTCGCGCGACCAGCGCACATACTCGGGCGGATCCTGCTGGTAGCCGTCGCCGAAGGGATCGAACTCGGCCGCCTTGTGGCTGACCGGGCAGCCATTGGGGGCGGTGAAGGCGGAATGGTCGACGGGACAGCCGCCGCGCGCGGTGTCGGGGGAGGGGGTGGCCATGCTGCGTACTCCTGCAAGAACATTGCCGTCCGGGCGGGCCGGACGGGCTTGGGGTCAGGCGATTGTCAGACGATTGCCGGCCTCAGTTGTCCAGCGTGATCTTCAGGTCGCGGATCAGCCTGGTCCAGCGTGCCGACTCGGTGCGCAGCAGCTCGCTGAACTGCGCCGGCGTATTGCCCACCGGCTCCACGCCGAAATCCACCAGCCGCTTGTTCACCGCCGGCTCGCGGATCGCCGCGACCACATCCTTGTTCAGCGTGTTGATGACCTCGGGCGGCGTGGCGGCCGGCACCACCATGCCGACCAGCGCGGCGGCTTCCACGCGCGGGTAGCCGAGTTCGGCGAAGGTCGGCACGTCGGGCAGCTGCGGCAGCCGGGTGGCATTGGCCACCGCCAGCGGCCGCACCTTGCCGCCCCTGATGAAGCCGGCTCCGGCGGCGTAGTCCACCATCATTGCGGCCACCTGGCCGGCGGCGACGTCGGCCAGCGCGGGAGCGGCGCCGCGGTATGGCGCGTGCGTCATCGGCAGGCCGCCGGCTTCTACCTTCAGCAACTCCATCGCCAGGTGGTGCGGGCTGCCCGCGCCGGCGGAGCCGTAGTTGACGCCACCCTGCGTGGACTTCGCCTGCGCGATGAAGTCCCTGGCGCTTTTCACCGGGCTGTTCGCGCCGACCACCAGGATCATCGGGAAGCGGCCCAGCAGCGTGACCGGAGCCAGGTCCTTGCCCGGGTTGTAGGAAAGTGTCTTGTACAGGACGGGGTTGAACACCAGCGTGCCGTTGTCGGCGGACAGCACGGTATAGCCGTCGGCGGCCGAGCGCGCCGTCTCGGCCGCGCCGATCGCGGTGTTGCCGCCGGGCTTGTTATCGACCAGCACGGGCTGGCCGGCCTTGGCCGACAGCCCCTGGCCGATGGTGCGCGCGAGGAAGTCGGAACCACCGCCCGCGGCGTATGGCACGATCCAGCGGATCGGCTTGGCGGGGTAGGTGTCGGCGCCGTGCGCCGGCATGGCGGACAGCAAGGGCAGGACGAGCGCGCCGATGGCCAGGCGCGGCAACAGGGGGCGGGGCATATGGTTGTCTCCGTTGATTTCTGTTTTGCGTAAATCTTATACGCATTGCGTAATGATTGAATTGAGGGTTAACCTTGAAGCCGACCGCCCGCCCGGGCGTGGCCTAATCTGCCTGCTCTTGCCCACCATCAACACCACTGCCATGCCTGCCTCCCGTTCCAAGCCCGCTGCCTCCGAAACGCCTGCCGACGCCTCGCTCCGCACACGGGAGCGCCGCCAGCGCGTGCAGTCCGCTGTCACGGGCATGGCGGTGCTCAAAGGACTGGCCCGGCTGGGCGGGCGCGCCAGCCTCACCGCACTGGCCGCGCATATTGACGAAAGCCCGGCCAAGGTGCACCGCTACCTGGTCAGCCTGCTGGAAGAGGGACTGGTCGCGCAGGAATCCGGTACCCAGCAGTACCACCTCGGCTACGAGGCGCTGCAGATCGGCATGGCGGCGATGCGCCAGGCCGACCCGATCCGGCTCGCCGAAGCCTCTCTGGTGCGGCTGCGCGAGACGCTGGAAGTGACGTGCTTTGTCGCGGTGATGGGCAACAAAGGCCCGACCATCATGCGTTTTGAAGAACCGGGCCTGCCGGTCACGGTGAATGTGCGGGCGGGGTCGGTGATGCCGCTGCTGTGGTCGGCCACCGGCCGCGTATTCCTGGGCCTGCTGGACGAAACCCGTGTACAGGCGCAGGCAAGGGAAGAACTGGCAGAGGCCGGCCCGGTGCGGCTAGCCTTGCTCGATCAGGACGACCCGATCGGCGCACTGCGCCGCACCGTGCAGGTCGACGACTGCGCCTGGGTGCGTGACACCAACCTGACCGGCATCAGCGCCGTGGCCGCGCCGGTGCGCGACTACACCGGCCGCGTGTGCGCGGTGCTGACGGCGCTGGGCGCCACCGGCGGCTTCGATCCGTCGATCGACGGGCCGGTCGGCTCCGCCCTGCGGCATGAGGCCCGCGTGGTCAGCGCCGCGCTTGGCTTCAACCCGGACGCGGCGGGTTGAGCCCGGGGTTTCAGCGCTGGCGACCAGCTTTCCGGGGCTTAACCGTGATGGGCGGTAACGTTCGGCGAGTCTCTCGCGGCGGAAGGCTTCCACGGCAGCCCGCCAGGAAGGGAGTTGCCATTGTGCAAGCCGCGCGCAGACGCGTATAGTCCCTCGCGGTTTGCCGACACTCCTGCCACTGCCTGACATGACGATCCTTGCCCCCATGCACTTCGCGGCGATTGCCGCCGCCGGCCTCCTGTGCACGCCAGCCACGTACGCCGCCGACAAGGTCGACCAGCGCCAGCTCGAGCGCGCTGTCAACGAGGCGATCGCGCCGATGATGAAGGCGCACAACGTACCGGGCATGGCCATCGCGGTGACGGCCGGCGGCAGGCAGTACTTCTTCAACTATGGCGTGACAGCGAAGCGGGGCGGCAAGCCAGTCACCGAGTCCACGCTGTTCGAGATCGGCTCGGTCAGCAAGACCTTCACCGCGACGCTGGCGGGCTATGCGCAGGCGCGCGGCGCCATGTCGCTGTCGGACCCCGCTGGTAAATTCCTGCCGGCGCTTGCCGGCAGCGCCTTGGGCACGACCAGCCTCCTGGATCTTGGCACCTATGCGGCCGGCGGCCTGCCGCTGCAGTTTCCCGAGACGGTCAACAGTCCGCAGGCGATGACCGATTACTTCAAGGCCTGGCGACCTGCATACGCGGCCGGTACCCACCGGCGTTACTCGAACCCCAGCATCGGCCTGTTCGGCTACCTCGCCGCGCGCAGCCTGGGCGAGCCGTTCGACGACCTGATGGAGAAGACCATCTTTCCGTCGTTTGGCCTGAAGCGCACTTATATCCGGGTGCCGAAGCCGCTGATGGTGGACTACGCGTCGGGTTACACCAAGGACGACAAGCCGACCCGCGTGACGCCGGGGGTGCTGGATTCCGAGGCCTATGGCGTGAAGACGACGTCTGCCGACATGATCCGCTTCGTCGAGGCCAACATGTCGCCGAGCGGGCTCGATGACAGGCTGCAGCGCGCCATCGCCACCACGCGTACCGGCTACTTCAAGGTCGGCGGCATGGTGCAGGGGCTGGGATGGGAGATGTATGCCTATCCGACGCCGGTCAGCGCCATCCTGGCGGGCAGCTCGCCGCGGATGGTGTTCGAGGCCAACAAGGTCGACCGGCTGGAGCCGCCGCAGGCGCCGGGCGCCAATGTGCTGGTCAACAAGACCGGGTCGACCAACGGGTTTGGTGCGTACGTCGTGTTCGTGCCCGCAAAGCGCATCGGGCTGGTGATGCTCGGCAACAAGAACATGCCGGTGCCGGCGCGGGTGGAAGCGGCGTATCACATCCTGACGGTGCTGGACGGCGAGCTAGGGGCAGTGGAAAAGCGCTAGGAACACTCCGCCGGTCGATGCCGGAAAAAAAAGCGGCCCAAAGGCCGCCCGTGTCTGCTGCGCGCCGAAGCGCCGTCAGAACTGCTCCGCCGTCAGCGCATTGACCGGCGCCGCACCGCCGACCACGGCATCGCGCAGCGCGGTTGCCTGCGACAGGATGTGCTGTGCGAAGAAATGCGCGGTGGCGATCTTGGCGTCGTGGAAGTTCGGATCCTCGGCCCGTTTCGCATCCGCGGCCAGCATCGCGCGGCCCAGCTGCCAGCCCGAGAATACGATGCCGCACAGCTTCAGGTACGGCACGCTGCCGGCGAACACGGCATTCGGATCCGACTTGGCATTGGCCACCACGAACTCAACCACCGCTTCCAGCGCCGCGCGGCCATTGGCCAGCTGCGCCTGGACCGCGGCGAAGGCCGCACCGCCATGCTTGCCCAGCGCGGCCTCGGTCTCGGCGATCTGCGCGCAGATCGCGCGCGCCACCGCGCCGCCATCGCGCACGGTCTTGCGGCCGACCAGGTCGTTGGCCTGGATGGCCGTGGTGCCTTCGTAGATCGGCAGGATGCGGGCGTCGCGGTAGTGCTGCGCCGCGCCAGTTTCCTCGATAAAGCCCATGCCGCCATGCACCTGCACGCCGAGGCTGGTGACGTCGATCGACAGCTCGGTGCTCCAGCCCTTGACCACCGGCACGAGGAATTCATAGAACGCCTGGCTTTGCTTGCGCACGGCTTCGTCCGGATGCTGGTGCGCGGTGTCGCTGGCGGCCGCCGCCACGTAGGCGACGGCGCGTGCGCCTTCGGTCAGCGCGCGCATCGTCATCAGCATGCGCTTGACGTCAGGGTGGTGGATGATGGTGACCGCTTCGCGCGCCGAGCCGTCGACCGGGCGGCTTTGCACGCGCTCGCGCGCATACGCCACGGCCTGCTGGTAGGCACGCTCGGACACCGCGACGCCCTGCATGCCGACTGCAAAGCGCGCGGAGTTCATCATGATGAACATGTACTCCAGGCCGCGGTTCTCTTCGCCCACCAGCGTGCCGATGGCGCCGCCGTGGTCGCCGAACTGCAGCACCGCGGTCGGGCTGGCCTTGATGCCCAGCTTGTGTTCGATCGAAACGCAGTGCACGTCGTTGCGCTCGCCCAGGCTGCCGTCGGCGTTGACCAGGTACTTGGGCACGATGAACAGCGAGATGCCCTTGACGCCTTCGGGCGCGTCGGGCGTGCGGGCCAGCACCAGATGGACGATGTTCTTCGCCATGTCGTGCTCGCCGTAGGTGATGAAGATCTTGGTGCCGAAGACCTTGTAGGTACCGTCGCCTTGCGGCTCGGCGCGGGTGCGCACCGCGGCCAGGTCCGAACCGGCCTGCGGCTCGGTCAGGTTCATGGTGCCGGTCCACTCGCCGCTGATCAGCTTGGGCAGGAAGGTGGCCTTCTGCTCGTCGGAGCCGGCGGTCAGCAGGGCCTCGATGGCGCCGTCGGTCAGCAGCGGGCACAGCGCGAACGACAGGTTGGCGCTGTTCAGCATTTCGATGCAGGCGGTCGCAATCAGCTTGGGCAGGCCCTGGCCGCCGAAATCCTGCGGATGCAGCACGCCCTGCCAGCCGCCTTCGCCGAACTGGCGGAAGGCGTCCTTGAAGCCGGGGGTGGTGGTCACCACGCCGTCCTTCCAGCTGCTCGGATCCAGGTCGCCGGTGCGGTTGAGCGGTGTCAGCACCTGTTCGTTGAACTTGGCGGCTTCGTCGAGCACGGCCCCGGCCGTTTCCGGCGTGGCTTCCTCGAAGCCGGGCAGGCGGCTGACAGCGTCAAGACCTGCGAGCTCGTTCATCACGAACAGCATGTCTTTGAGCGGGGCACGGTAGGTCATGGATGTCTCCTGTCTGTACGTCTGTACGCTTGTTCCTGGGTGGCGCGCAGGGCATGGCGCCTGGCCCGCAGCCCGGGCCGATACGTCATCGTAACGCGGGAAGCACCGGGCGCGGCTATCCAAAGCTGCCCATTCATTGACGAAATCTGCCGCCATACATAAACCGGCGCGCGGCGATGCCCGCAGGTCGGCACCGGCCTGGCCTCGTGGCAGGATTTGTCAGGGGTGTGCGGGCATGGTCCGGTAGGCCTTGGGCGTGCTGCCGGTCCAGTTGCGGAAGGCACGATGGAAGGCGGTGGGGTTGTCAAAGCCGATATCGAAGGCGATCGCCGCGATCGCATCCGTGGTGCGCGTGAGCCGCTGGATGGCAATGTCCCGGCGCACCTCGTCCTTCACTGCCTGGAAGGTCGTGCCTTCAGCGGTCAGCCGGCGGCACAGCGTGCGGACCGAGAAGTGCAGGTCCTGCGCCACCGCTTCGATGGTCGGCGTCGCCGGCAGGCAGTCGGCCAGGTACTGGCGCACATGGTGGCACACCATCTGGTCGGCGAACGCGACGAAGATCCAGTCCTCGGGCGCGCGCGCCAGGAATTTCTGCAAATCGGCCTTGCGCCGGCGGACCGGCATGTCCAGGTAGGACTCCTCGAACCTGAGCAGCGTCTGGCGGCCGCCGAACTGCACCGGGCCGGGAAACAGGTAAAGGGAGTCGCTGGCGCGCGGCGGCCGCGGAAAATCGAACTCCACCCTGGCCAGAGGGATGCGCATGCCGATCAGCCATGAGGCGACGCCGTGGACCAGCTTGAGCATCAGCTCGCTGCCCAGCGCGCTGACGCCGGGGCCGGCCGGGTCGGCACGCAGCACGACCTCGCCGAAACCATCGTCGCGTCCGGATTCGAGCCGGAAATCGTCCAGGATCAGGTGGAAGAACTGGCCAAAGCGATGCAGCGCCACTTCCAGCCGCGGCGCATCCAGCAGGCTCAGGCACAGGAACTTGAGCGTGCCGTTGCGCAGCGGCCGGCTGAAGATGCCGGGCATCTCGTCGTCCAGTTCCATGGCCAGTTCGCGGTAGAGCGTGGAAAACTGTTCCTCGGTCACGCGCGCGGCCGGCGCCTGCAACAGGCCGCTCGGGATCCCCGCGCGCTCCGCCAGCCGCGCCATGGCGGCCGGGTCGGCACCGGACAGGAAGCCGTTGACCAGCGAAATGGGGACGGTGGCGGTGAACTGGGTCAATGTTGCGGGGCGGCTAATACGGAGTGGTGCGCAAGCGCGCCGGGACGATGCGTGGCGTATTTTGTCATAGCCGGGCGGGTGTTACCGGCGCTCCGGGGTTGCTATGGCACCCATGTTGAGCGTCGCGACCGCTAGTCCTGCGCGGACCGTGCCGGTTCCTCCGCCGCGTGCGCGCCGGGGTCCGCGTCCATGTGGACGCTGGCCAGGCCGGCGTTGAGCTGGTTCAGGAAATGGACCAGCGAAACCTTGTCGTCAAAGCCGAAGCTCGCCAGCGCCTGGCGGTAGAACTCATAGATCCTGGGTTGCAGGCTGTTCCAGAACTCGCGCCCCTTCGGCGTCAGCACGACCTTCTTGGCGCGGCGGTCCACGGTGTCGGCAACACGCTGGACATGCTTTTCCCGCTCCAGCCGCTTGAGCACGCCATCAAGGCTTTGCCGGCTCACCACCAGGTATTCGGTCAGTTCCGAGAACGACATGCCTTCCGGCACCTGCGGCCGCGACAGCGCCCCCAGCACGGACCACTGCACGGTGGTGATGCCGAGCGACTTGCTGGTCTGCCGGTCCAGCGTATTGCCGGCCTGGAACAGCCGGAAGAACAGCCGGTTATGGACGGATGCGTCGGACGGGTCGTACGCGAATTCTGGTTTGGTCATGGTGTGGGATTGACACTGGCCGCCGTGAGCCTGCCATTAGTGTGCCTATTCTAAGGCGGCGCGGAGCACACACGCACGGGCGCGACGGGTGGGATGGTACCCTGCGAGCCGTTTGAATGTATTTCATCGTGCTCTTTTGCTGTATTTGCGCAAAGATCATGATCATTATTTATAAGCGGTGGTAGTGAGAAAAAGCCTGCTAGCGGATGTGTTAGTAAATATAAGTAAGTATATTGACGTATACGTAAGGCGTGCCTAGTATTCTTCGGATTCTTGCCATAAAGGTTCAGCCATGACCATTACGTTCCACCATGCTGCCGATGTCGCCGTCCTGGCCGTCGAGCGCCCGGCGCGCTTCGTCGGCCGCTGAGCGGCTGGTCTTCCGGCTCGCTGGGACGCAAATATGGGCTCTTTTGAAAAATGAGTGGGTTATGCGGCATGCGGGTTGATCGCGGAGAAGTCGAGCTTTCCGGCGATCAGGAAGGTCACGGTGCGCATAGTTTTGAAGCTCACATAACCGCGGGCCTTGCGCT